>ENA-OUOG01001806-OUOG01001806.1-marine-metagenome-genome-assembly--contig:-NODE-1806-length-23668-cov-6.249714_pt1 | contig 23668 bp, 14 predicted proteins | sample MGYA00248635_ERZ508505 | MGnify/ENA primary metagenome ERZ508505 (study PRJEB26176, sample SAMN06267871) | marine metagenome | isolation source: Saanich Inlet, British Columbia, Canada | place: Pacific...
GCGTTTTTCGGGAGCTACACCAACTGCGGGTACGACGACTCGGACACCAGCGTGTGCACGGGGACGTACGAAGCCTCGGACGGGATGTACGACGGACCGCCTGGCGCGTGGCAACGAAACACGTGTGACGCTTCCGCGGCTCCGCGAAACGGGGACGTCGGGAACTGCACGGCTTTTCTCGAGCGCGGCGGGACGTGCCAGCCGAGGTGCGACTCGGGCTACGCCGTGACTGGACCGAGCGCGTGCGAAGCGGGCGTGCTGACATCCGGTTTTTGCCTGGACACCTCGGGCCCGGCGTGCGACGCCTCCGCCGCCCCCGAGGACGGCGGCGTCGGCGACTGCACGGCGACGCTCGTGAGCGGCACGATATGTCACCCGACGTGTGATCCGGGAACGGAGCTCTCCGGTGTCGGTTTCAGCTATTGCGACGGAGGCGCGTTCACCGCGGCGACGTGCGAAGCGGAAGCTTGCGCGTCCGTCCCGGCGCCGCCGAACGGCGGGCGGGGAGATTGCGGCGCCGTACTTGAACACGGTGCGACGTGTCAACCGGTGTGCGATGACGGATTCGTCGCGTCCGGGGTCACTTCATGCACTTTGGGGACGCTCAAGTTGACCGTGTGCGGAGCGGCGTATCCATCTCCGCCTCCGCCGTCCCCCCCCCCGCCGCCGTCGCCGCCTCCGAACCGGCTCGTCTTCGGCGATTACGATTCATCCGCGAGGCGCCTCGGCGCGTCGCGCGCGGCGCGCGCGCTGGCGCTCTTCGCGGCGTGCGCGGCGGTGGCGCTCGCCTGACCATCCGGGCGAGGCGCGCGGGACGACCGTGTTCGCGCTCTGTTCGCGTCGTGAAAGATGTAGCATATGTATTCACACGTTTTCCCGACGTCCCTCCGTTTCGCTTCGCGTCGAGTCGGCATTCGCCGCGCAATCGTCACTAAGGCGACTCGGCGATCATGTCGTTCGCCTTCTGCGAGTTGCTCTCCATCACCGAGCGCGTCCGGCGCTTGGCGCCTCGCTGGTAGAGCTGGAACAGGGTCAGCCCGAACGCGAAGAGCCCGATGGCGACCCAGCCCAGCGTCTTGACCACGTCCACCAGCGCCACCGTGCACGTCACCGTGAACGTCGCGAAGCAGTAGCTCCCGAAGTTCCCGGCCAGGTGGCACGCCGCCGTCATGCACACCACCGCGCCGCCGAGCAGCGCGCGGTCTAAAGGCGGGAGGTTCCCCCAGCGCGTGACGTGCTTGTACGCCACCTGCTTCGCCTGCACCTTGATCTCGCGCGCCTCCACCTCCTCGTCCACCGGGAACGCCTCACACTCCGCCCGCTTGTGCTCCATGGTGTGCTCCATGAAGTACACCGCGGCGAAGGAGGTGCACGACATGGACACCATCGCGACGCCCAGCGCCACGGCGCTCGCCATCTCCCAGTAGTTGGTCGAGCCCACCTCGGCGTACGCGCCCGGGGGCGGGAACGGCGGCGGCGGCGGCGACGTCGACGACGCCGCGTCGGAAGTCGTCGCCGCGACGTCGCTGGCGCACGACCCGCCGGTTTTGAGCGTGAACGCGCCCGCGAGCACGGTGTACGCCAGGTACAGCACCAGAACGGGCGACGTGCCCAGGAGGGACTCGTACAGCGGCACGCGCAGGATGCCGCACAGCACGGAGGTGGGCCAGTCCGGCCCGCCGCACAGGATGGCAACCTTGGCGGGCGACAAGCCGGGCTGCATGAGGCAGTACCTGATGGCGCGCATCTGCTTGGAGTTGATCCCGACGGTGTACCGCACGCCGACGTAGCCGCCGAGGCTCTCGCCGAACCACTTCTGCTGCAGCGAGCAGCTCAGCAGCTTGACGAACCAGCACACGGCGACGCACACGACGGTGGCGCCCCAAAAACCCAGCTGGTCCTCCATGGACCCGACCAGAAGCACGCCGCCGGTGAGGTACACGGGCGGGCCGGGCACGGGCGGCAGCAGGAACATGAAGACGCCCAGCAGAATGAAGCACACCAGCACGACGGCGGGGGAGTAGTCCTTCATGATGCCGATCATCCAGCCCAGGAACAGCACGGCGCCTTTCCCGACGCCGACGTCGCAGATGAAGTAGAACATGGCGATGTACGCGGTCCACGTGAACACCGCGGTGATGTCGGAGAAGAGCCACTTGAGCATGCCCCAGCCCGCGGCGGTGAAGTACTGGAACTCGGCGTCCTTGTCCCGCTTGGCGCTCGCCAAGGAAAAGCCGAAGATGCGCGCCTGGCGGATGCACGCGCTCAGTAACAGGAACGCGGGCAAGATGGGCAGCGTGAGCGTGATGAGCATCCCCTTCGCGAAGTTGGACTGCGAGTACTCGCCCAGCTTCTGCGTGATGCGCATCGAACCCAGCTTCTCGCGCAGGTTGTCGTACCCGATCATGTTCACGCACACCACGAGCATCATCGAGCAGAACAGAAGCGCGAACTGCAGGATGTCGTCCGCGAGGCCCATCTCCGCGCCGGAGATGGAGATGGAAACCCACATGCCCATGCCCAAAATCAGAAACTGCACGATGATCATGCGCACCGCGCTCCCGTCCCGCGCGAGGTACATGCACGCGAGCCCGAAGAAGAAGCACAGCATGCCGATGATCAGCGGCGAGCCCCACAGCAGGTACGCCGCCTGGCACCGCGCCTCCTCCAGCGAGTCCGTCACGCGGTCGCAATCGAGCCGGCCGTGGTACAGCGCGAACATCTCCGTGTTGGACCACTCCTTGTCGAAGCTCCACATCCAGACGAGCCAGCTCACGATGGTGATCAGCGACGCGACGAGGTTGGCGTACCCGTTCGCCAGCATGAACTTCCCGATGGCGACGTACGGGAACGCGGCGTCGTACAGCATCTTCTCCATCAGGCACTTGAACACGACGAACAGCACCATCGGCGCGCTGATGTACTCCTCCACCGCTAACAGCGACGCGACGAACATCATCGCCAACGGTATCGCGGTCATCACGTACACCGCCTTTTTCACGTTCGTGTTCGTGATGGACTTGTCGAACGCGTCCACCACCCACATCAGCGCCAGCCACGCCACCGCGGCGACGCACAGGTACCACGCCACCTCGTAGTTGCCATCTTCGCTCAGCGCCCCGTACACCGCGATGCCCTCGCCCATGGCGCTGTAGATGCCGAGGAACGTGGCGATCGGGAGCAGGATCACGGCGTACATCATCGCGCGCTGCGCTCTGGACAGGTCGATGTCGTCCACGAACGTGGGGGACATGGCGCTGGCGAACTCCTCGGGCCGATTGTCGTCTACGCGCAGAGCCTTGACCTTGACCGTGCGGACGTGGTCGGGAGAGTCGGGCTCGGGCGCGACGGCCGCGACCATCTCGACCTGCGGCGTGGAGACGGGCGGCGGGCGCGGCGGAGGGACGGCGGGTTCGTGCGGCTGCGGGACGGGGGGACGCGGTGAGCGACGCGTCGCACGGGGAGACGCACGGCGTCGCGAGATGACTGATGACTGTAAACGCGTGGGACGACGCGTGGCGGGATTGGAAATCGTTTAACAGCGATCGGGGGGCGTGGACGCGACCGCGGTCGCACGCACCTCAACGCGATCCAGCGCGTCGGCGTCGGGTTGGCTCATCCGACTGAGACACCGGACGGATACCTCGCGGTAACCCGTGCGCGCGCCAATGCGCGGTCGCCAGGAAGGAAGGCAAAGCTAACAATTTCGAACCCGCGTTGGGCGTTGGGCTGTTCCGACCGAAATGTCTGTGAAAACGTTCGACATTTTCGACTTCTGGCAGTTTTGGAGCAGCAGAAGGAATCACAGAGTGAGGCGCACCGCCGCCCGAGCGCCTAGGAGGAGCGGCGAGCGGGATGTCCGGCGTCGCCGACGCGGACGGGGCTGTGGCCGACGAAGGCGACTGGTACGCCGCGCTGGTGGCCGGCGAGCACGTCGGGGAGTGGCTCGAGACGTGCGAGAACCCCGAGCGCAGCGCCGGTCGGCGCGAACGCGCCGGTCGATCCCTCGCGGCGAAGGTGGCGAGCGACCGCGTGTACGCGGACGAGGCGACGGAGGCTGGCGCGGCGGCGCGTCTCGAGGCTGCGCTCGCGTCGCTTAGCCTCGCGGCGCCTGACGCGACGTCACCCGACGCGCGCGCTCGGCAGACGCACGCGTCTCTGCGCGACGCGCTCGAGGCGGCGCGCGCGGCGTGCGAGGAGGCGTCGGGGGTGGTGGCGTCCGTGCGCGAACTCGCGTTCGGGCTTTCGGAGCGTTCGCGTTCGGACCGAGGAGAAGAGAAAAACGTCGTGCGCGTGCGCGTGCGCGAGCTCGCGCTCGGCCGCGGCGTCGGCGCGAAGCTGTGGCGCGCGGCGTCCATGCTCTCCGATCGCCTCTTCGAAGACCCCGCGTTCGTCCGGGGGCAGAGCGTGCTCGAGCTCGGCGCCGGCGTCGGGCTCTGCGGGCTGCTCGCCGCCAAACTCGGCGCGCGCCGCGTCGCGCTCACCGACTTCGAGCCGGCGCTGCTCGACTCGCTCGTGCTCGCCGCGCGAGACAACCGCGCGCCCGGCGACGCCGAGACGCGCGTCGCGAGGTGCGACTGGCGCGAGGAGGCGTCCCCGACGGACGACGCCGCCGCCGACGCCTCCTCCGACGACGCCGCCGCGCTCGCCGCCGCCGCCGCGCGCGGCGGGTGGCTTCCTCGTCTCGGCGCGGGCGAGACGTTCGACCGGATCGTGGGGAGCGACCTCGTGTACGAGCGCACGCACGCGGAGACGCTTCCGCACGTGCTTCGCGAGAGACTCGCGAGACCGAACGGCGTCGCGATGCTCTTCGGCGCCGTGCGTGATCGCGCGTTGCTCGACGCGCTCGTCGACGGCGCCGAGACGTTCGGGCTCGACGTCGACCAGACGAAAGTCGCCGAAAACAAAAACGACGCTTTGGACTGGTACGAGGGGGGGTACGTCGCGTTGCGCGTGCGCTGGAAGACGTAGAGGAGTGTTCACGTAGTCTATAGCTACATAGATGCGTTTCTTAGAGACAAATACTTATAGGCACCTACGGTAGAGATGTTACCACCAGATATTCATACCGTCGAGCGCGGTTGTCGTCAGAAAGTCGTTTTTTTCTTCTCGAGCACCGTTCAAAAGCCTCGTCACGCGGCGACGGTTCCCGCCTCCGCCGCGCCGTACGCTTCGTCCCACGCGCGCCGCGCCGCGTCCAGCTTCGAGGGTTCCGGGTCTGGCGGGGAGGTCTCCGCCTCCGCCTCGTCCGGGGACGCCTCCTCCGGCGCGTCCCCCGCCTCGGCACCCGCCTCGGCACCCGCCTCCGCCGGCGCCCCCGCGTCGTCGGCGTCCGGCTCGGGCGCGCGCAGGCGCGGCGGCAAAAACGCCTCCAGCGCTTCAAACGCCGGCGCGTCGTCTAACGACGTGGTCACGACGACGCGCATGTCCATCTCCAGGAAGCACGCCACGGCGGCGGTCTCGACGTTCCCCACCCCCGCCGCGTCCAGCTCTTTCAGCGCGCGCGCGTGCGCGTCCCATCCCCCGGGCGAGGCCAGGATGCGGCGCAGCGGCTCGAACGCCGGCGTGCCGCGCGCCGCCGCGAGCGACGGCGCGGCGAGCGACGTCGCGGCGACGCCGAGGTACTTCGTGGCGACGAGTCCCCCCATGAGCACGTCCTTGGCGATCACCTCGACGCCCGCTTCAGCGCACGCCGCGCGCGTCTTGGCGGCGGACGCGCAGAACGCGCCCGCCGCGGGAACGATGAGCCCCGCGGGGAAAACGCCGAGCGCCGCGCACTCGCGCAGCGTTTTCAACGCGCCGGCGCCGGCGTCGTCCAGCTCGACGTACGCGCCGCCGACTTTCCTCGTCTCCGGCGGCGCCTCCGGGTCCTCTCCCATGGTGGTCATGGCTTGGAGCACGCGCGCCACGCCGGGGACGTCCGTGTCGCGCCACCGGATGATGACCCGCTCGAGCCTCTCGACGACGGCGTCGCCCTCGACAGGCTTGAGCGCGGCGATCTGCGCGTCGGCCCACGGCTCGCAGCGCGCCGCCGCCGCTTCGGCGCCCAGAAACGCGTTGGGCTCGTACCGAGGCACGGCGACGGGCTTGGTCTCCGCGCGCGTCCGTGACGCGGGCGCGCGCTTCTCGACGTGCGCCTGCGCGAGAAACGTGCCCATGGCCTTGCACGCGACGCGAGAAAGCAGCGCCGCGTTGGTCACCGCGGCGTCGGCGTCGGAGGCGAACGCCGCGTCGTCGGCGTCGCCGACGACGCGCCGCGCGTTGGGACCGCCGCCCGGCGCATCCGGTTCCGTCGTTCCGGGCACCGCCACCGTGTGCGCGCGGTCGGCGTCCGGGATGATCTCCCTGGCGCCCGCGTCGATGTACCTGTTCAGGGAGTCCACCCACGCGCGCGTGGTGTGCGCACCCGCGCACAGGCTCTTGGCGAGCTGCTCGTACGCGTCATCCGCCTCCTGCAGCGCGGCTTCCTCCTCGGCGATCTCAGCCTCCAGCTCCGCCTTGCTCGCGTTCTTCGCCTCAGCCTCCTCGTCGTCCTCCGCGATCTCGCCGAGCGCCTCGAGCTTCGCGCGCGCGTCCGCGAGCGCCTGCCTGCAACGGCGCTGCGTCGCGACCGGGGCGGACGCCTTCAGGCGGCGCGGGATGTCGCGCAGGATCACGTCCAGGGGCTTGCGCGCGGGCGCCTCTTCGTCCTCCCCGGGGACGGGCAAGGGGTCCGCGGGGAACCACGCGTGCACCAGCACGGGCGCGGGGGGGGGCGGGGGGGGGGCGGGGGGCGTCTCCTCCTCGGCCATCGCGGAGGTTCGCGGGGAGAGCGGTCGGGATCCGCGCGCGTGTCACGCGCCGGGCCGAGTGAACGGACCGAAAATGCCAAATCGGGAGGCGAGTCCTCCTCTGTCCAGTCTTCGTGACTTCGTCCGCGACGGACATGACGCGAGTCGTCGCAGCCCGCGGCGCTTTTTTCCGCGTCCGCCCTCCGTCTCGTCTCTTTTCCTTCGTTCGATCGAGCCTCTGGGCACACACGCGCCGCGCGACGCTCGTCCTTCGAGTCGTCCCCGCCTCGATTCGTTCCAAGAGACGCATCGCGCATCGCCGCACGCGGCACTCTCCTTCTAAACGGCGACGCGCAGAGTCACCGACACCATGATGAAATCCGCGACGACCGCGTTCGCGCGCCTCGCGATTGTCGCGCTCGTCGCCGCGCTCGTGACGACCGGCGCGGTCGCGCAGGAAGACGCCGCGCCTTCCCAGGCGCACCTCATCGTGCACAAGGTACGCCTCTCGATGTCGACCCGACCGCGATGCGAAGCGGGAGGATCGAGACCGAGTAGCCGGAACCGAGTAGCCGCGCCTGTCGGGTAATGCCCGATCGCGGATCCGCGTGCGGTCGCGCGATCTGACCCTCCCTCCCGAACCCCTCCCGCAGTCCGTCGTCGAGGACCAGCTCGTGATCGGCAAGAACATGACCATCAAGATCGACGTGTACAACGCCGGCGACAGGTACGCGAGAGCCCCTTCGTCCCGAACCGCGGCCGCCGCGGCGCGCGCGACCCACCGTCATCTCACCGCGCGGCGTCGCGAGACGCCGTCAGCGCCCGTCGGCCGCGTCGAAACCGCCGCGCCGTGCAAAAAAACTTTTTTTGTTTCCGCGCCGCCTCCGCGGGCGCGACGAAAACCAAAGCCTTCTTGTCGCGCTTCTCTTCGACCACCACCTGACCTGTATGTGTCTCTCTATTCTGTGCATGTCTGTGTCTCTCTCCGTACCAAAAAACAAAAAAACAAAGCCCCGCGCTCTCCGTGCTGGTGGACGACCCGATGTGGGACGCGTCGCAATTCGACGTTTTGGGCGCGACGCGCGCGACGTTTGCGGAGATTTTACCCGGCGCGCGCGAGACGCTTTTGTTCGCGGTCGTGCCTCGCTCGAGCGGCGCCTTCTCCGCGGGCCCGAGCCTGGTGACGTACAAGAGCGTTGGGTCGAGCTCTTCAGAAATCTCCGGCACCTCAAACGCGCTCCCGCGCATTCCCATCCTGTCGCAGCTCGAGGAACATTTAGTGCTCGCTTTAAAAATCGGCGCGGTGGCTTCGTTTGGGTTTTGCAAAACCGCCGACGACTGGACGCGCGGCGCGAGCATCTTCGGCGGGATCGCCGCGCTGCTCTTCCTCAACCAGTGCCTGCTCACCGGGCGGCGCGCGGTGCGCGCCAACCGCAGGCGCAAGGCCATCGCGGAGCTCACCAAGGACGAGTGAAGCGAGCGGAGTAAGGTAGTCACTACGTACAACGTTGTACCATATGGTACTCGAACTTTTTCTCTTCGAGAGCTTCGCTTCGTGCCTTCGTCAGTTCGTCTCTCCTTTCGCGCGCCCTCGACCGAAATCGACCAAGCCGCGCAGAGGAGCGCGCGCGCCGCGGGCGACAGTCCTCTCGCCGCGCCGACCAGGGGATGGCGAAGTCCGACGCGAAGCTCCTGGCGTTCGCCACCGAGCTGCGGGACGCCGCGGTGGGTCTCCAGACGGCGGTGGACGCCGCGCGCGGCATGGATCACGTCTCCCTGCCCGCGGACGGCGCCGTCTCGGCGAGCGACGTGGTGGATTACGCGCGGCGCATCTCGTACACCACGTTCGCGCCCGCGGGGTACGAGCCGGGCGCGCCTCTGTACGGCATCGTGCCTCCCGCGCCGCAGGACGAGCACTTCGCGGCGTCGCACCTCGCCAGGCACCACGCGCAGGTTACGGCGAGGGAGAAGGCGAGGGTGGCGGAGGCGGCGGTCGCCGAGGAGGCGCGGAAAAAATCCACGGCGGGCGCGATGCCGCCGCTGGAGAAGGTCATCGAGCTGCTCTCGACGTGGAAGCCGGGGCAGCCGTGGCCGGCGGGCATACCCCCACCGCCGCCGGGCTGGAAACCGGGCGACCCGCTGCAGATCGGCGCGGACGCGGACGCCGAACCCGCGGCGGAGAAAGCGCCGGCGGAGAAACCGGCGCCGGCGCCCGCGCCGGCGCCGCCCGCGCCGCCGAAGCCGAGGAAGGTGGTGCCTTTCGTGCAGCTCGACCTGAACCCCGACATGGACGACGCGAGCGACGAGTTCGAGGAGGTGAGCGGGTCCGAGCGAGGCTCGGACTCGGAGGACTCGTTCTGATGATCGAGTCGTGGCGCGTGTGAGAGTCTCGTCCGTAGGGACTCGTCGGACGCTACGGCTTCGCGCGCGTGTACAGTATCCATATTGGCGACAATCAAATCAGTATTCGCTGGCGACTCTCAGCAGTTTGTCGTCGCTCTTCGCGCCCGGCGACGCGCGCGTGGCTTTCGGCGTCGCGAGCCTGTCGAAGAAACTCGACATGTCCCGGGCCTTCGCGGGGGTCGTGTGCGACGACGGCGCGGCGTTTCTCCCGAACCCCGCGCCGCCGTTCTCGTCGTCGCGCGTCGCGTCGACGTCGACGTCGAAATCAAAGTCCCACTCGTCTTTGTTGTGCATCGCCCCGAAAAACGCGTGCATTTCCCCATCCAGCGCGGTCGTCGCGCGGGAGAGCTGGTTGAACGCGATCATGACCCCCCTCTGCATCTCGTGCCGCATCGTGTCCACGCGGTCGCGGAACGCGCGAGCCTTGTCCAGCGCCGCGGACAGACGCGCCGTCTTCGCGCGCTCCAGCCGCAACAGCTCCACCGAAGACTCGAGCTCACCCTCCAACGCCGCATTCGCCCTCCCCAATTGCTCCCCGAGAGTCGCGAGCTTCTCCCTCTCGCCGCGCTCGACGGCGAGGTCGTACTTCAGACGCGCGATGTCGGCATCCTTCTCCGCGAGGAGCTGCGCGGTCTCCGCGCGCAGCGAGGCGAGGGCCATCCCTTCCGCCATCGTGGGAGGTGCGCTTGCCTCTGGCGCGTTTCCTGAACATTCTCTCGCCGGAACTTTTCGTGGACGACTTCCCGGCCGTTGACGCGCGAGAAACGCCGCGCGTTTCCGTGACGCGTCTCGGAGGTGCCGACACTGAGATGGCGCGCTTCGACCGCGCCGGCCGGGACACCCCCGCGGGAGTGCTCCCCGAAGCCCTGCCCAGACATGCCCCGGGCGTCGGAATCTCCGCCGAGGACGCTGTGCGCGCGTACGAGCTCGAACGCGCGCGGCGGCAGCGCGCGCTCGGCGAGCGCTCTCGATGGCGCTTCGAGGAGCAAGCCTCGGTGGGCGTGAGCGAGAAGCAGTCCGCGTTCAGCCGCGACCGGTCCCGGGCGTACAACGAGACCAACGGCATGAGCCGGTGGCAGGCGCGCGCGACGTACGGCGACGCGGGCAAGAACCCGGTCGACGGCATCTGGCCCCCTCCCCTGGATCCGACGCGCGCGGACGTCGCGAGTTCGGCGACGACATCCAGCGTTGACTTTGACGACGACGACGCGAACGTCGTCGCGGACCCCGCGACCGCCGATCCCGAGTCCGCGGAGCACCTGAGCCGCACGGCGCTGGCGTTGCGTCAGCGCAAGGAGCAGTTCTTCGCGTCCATCGCGAGCAAAGGGCCGCGCGCGCCGCCCGAGAAGGGCGCGCACGAGAACCGGTGGCAGGATCGCGCTGGGAAAAAAAACGACCCGACGGCGGGGTTCGCGCGGCGACCCGCGGATGCGCACGCGGGACGCCACGAGGCGCGCGCGTTCTTCGGCGACGGCGGGGGGAAGAACAAGCCTATTCCCCAGGCGGAGAAGGACGCGAACGGCGGCGCGTCCAACGAGGGCCGCTGGGAGGAGCGCGGCCGCTGGCACGACGCGAACGTGCACCTGGAGATGCCCAACGGGGGCCACTACGCGCCGCACATGGGCCGCGACGCCTGGGAGAACGGAGGCTACCTCAAGCTGGAGCGAGGCGTCCACGAGGCTGGGTACCGCGATGGGGTCTGGGACGACGGGCTGTGGGAACGGCGCGCGGGTTGGGCGCACGCCGTCCCGCGCGGCGGCGCGAGACCCAAGCCGGGTGACCCCGTCCCCGGGCCGCACGGCCAGCGCCCGATCGGCCCGCTGAACGAGTCGCGGCAGCTGGCGGGCGCGTGGGAGGCGCGCGCGGAGTGGCACCGAGACGATAACGGCCACGTCGCGCGGGACGTCGGCGCGCTCGGCCACGTGCGCCGCGGCGCGGACGCGCACGCCGGTCGCTGGGAGGAGCGCGCGGAGTGGGGCAAGGGCCGCGTGCACCCCAAGCTCGAGCACAAAACGAGCGAACACGCGGGCCGATGGGAGGAGCGCGCGCAGTACCACCGGGAGGCGGACGGCGTCGGCGCCGGCGCCGCGTGCGGCGGCGAAGCGTCGGTTCCGGGCGGACCGCGCGAGCCTCCGGCTATGCGCGCCGCTCGGGTGGCCGCCGCGAACCGGGACTTCGTGCGTTTCCGCGACGGGCTCTCGAACGACGGGACCGAGAACGGCTTCCGGGAGAACGACCTGAACCGCGCGCGGGGGGGTAAGCGCGGGAACGACTTGAAGGCGGATGGGATCCTTCGCGAGGCGAGCGTCGAAGAGGCGACGACGCGGCCGACGTGGGCGGGCGAGACCCCCGCGCGAAATCTCGGCGCGGAGGCTCGCTCGTCGTCGGCGGTGGCGGTGGATCGATCCACCGCGAATGAGACGACGAATGAGAAAACGAACGAACGCGAAGAGGATGGCGCGTTCGCGGCTTGGATGGTCGGCGGCGCGCGCCGCGGACACACGCGCACGCCGTCGGCGTACCGCGAGGGGTACGACGCGGCGAACGACGCGTTTGGTTTGCGTTTGAACCACGGCGTGGCGCGTTTGTGCGGCAACCTGGAAGGCGACGCGGTTCTTCCGGACCACGGTCTTTCGAACGGTGGTCTTTCCGGCGGGTCGATGGCGGCGATGCGGTCGGCGATCGCCTCCGCGTCGCGCGCGTCCGCGGAGCGCAGGGAAACCGCGCGACGGCATCTCGGCAGCCGCGCCGGCATCCTGTCGTGAGCGTAGTATTTTACGAAAGTACTTTCGAGACGATGAAGAAGAAATCATCGGTAGTATTCATAGCTCCTTTTCGTAGACTATGTACGTTCCTATGATGGAGCCTACGTCGACGTACACTTCAGACGTACGTCGTGACGCCGCGCGTCGCTCTTGTCGCGCTCAGTCGGTTCCGTGGAACATCTCCGTCGCCGGTTCCCACAGCGCGTCGTAATCGCCCTCGCGCGCGAGGTAGTACAAACCGGCGACGGATTGCCACACGGCGGCGACGAGCGCGACGACGGTGTTCTTCAGCACAAACTCGAAAACCTTGCCGAGGTCCACCATCGCGGCGTGCTGCTCGTCGTCGCTGTCCCACAGCGTGGACTGCTTACGAGCGCCACCATGCGCGATGTGGTGACGCTCGTGCTTGTTGCTCTCCTGCATGTCCCCGAGGCTCGCGATGCGATGCATGTCGGCGGATTATTCGAAAGGAACGGGAACTGGAGGTTTTCGGATGAGAGGGGGTGAGGTTTTCGGCAGCCTCTGTTTCGGGTGGAAGGGGGGGGGAGGTCAGCGCGTGCGGGAGGAGGAACGCGCGCGGCGGTGCATCGACGTGCGCGCGCGTGGGTCCTGCCGCGCGGCTGCGGTGACCTCGACCGGCGCGCGACGCGGGTGCGCGCTTCTTCACACGGACTCCTCGGCCCGTACGATACGAAGAATGCGCTTTTTCGTTCGGAAACCAACAACGTCCGAAAGGGGTGGGGGGTCGGGTGGCGTGCGCGCGCGGTGGTCCGGAAACGACGCGCGCGGGGCGAGGCTGTCAGGTGGGTGACTCACCTGAGGTTCGGGAGCGCCCGAGTGTGTCTCGACCACGCGGGGTAGTCAGAGCGCGGCGCGTTCTGACGCGCTCCGAAAGGGTAGTGCAAACAACGCTGACTCGGATGTCGCTTCGGAAAGTGCCCGACCGACCGCATGCGGTCGGTCAAAAAAGCTTTTTTGAGAACTTGAAAACTTTGATCGGAGTGATGAGTCTGCCACACCCGCGGGCGCGTGAACCGCGCACGCCACCATGGGTGACGTCGCCGGGACCGTGGATGACCCCATCGAGATCGACATCGAGAACCCCGAGTTCCGCCGCGCGCTGCGCAAGAAGTACCGGGAACTCGACGTGGAAGTGAACGGTACGCGCGCGACCGCCTCCTCCTCTCACCAAAGGTGCAAGCAAGATGTTGGCACCTCTCAGCGACTGACCCATTCGACCCGAACGCTCGACTCGCAGCCAACAAGGATGAGCTCACGGACGCGAAGAAGAAAACGCTTTCGAGCATGATCACCAAAGCGGACGATCTGAACAAGAACGGTACGTCACCCGCGCGCGGTTCGCGTCGCACCCGACGCACGTCGCGTCACCGCTCGATTCGTCCGAGGCGGTCGAAAATTTTCAAAATCGAGCGTCGCTCGGCTTTCGACGCCGCTCTACGCGCTCCGCTCACCTTCTCGGCCTTTCTTTCCGTCGCGCACCGAACACAGTCAAGAAGGCCCGCGAGCAGCAGGTGGACACGACTCTGTACAGCACTTTGGCGGAGTCCGGCTTGGAGATGTCCAAGAAGCTCGGCGGCGCGGGGAAGCACACTGCGGCGGAGTTGGTGACTCGTCTGATTCACCTGTTCACGCACGATTGCGCGGACAAGACGGCGACCGCCGCGGAGGACTCCGGCGCGTTCGACTGGCACGTGTGCGGCTCGCACGTCGCGAAGCACTTCGCGGAGGCGCCCTCGGCGTCGTTCATGAACGGGCCCATGGACGCGCAGGTGAAGCTTCGCGCCGCGCATCAGCGGCGGCGCGCGGAGCCCCTGGGGCCGGTGACCACCGCCGACAAAGTGGACGACACCAACGCCGAGCAGCAGACGGACCACGCGATGAAGCGCATGGTGAGAGTGATGAAGGAGCGGAAACACAAAAAAGAGACGCTCACGATGGAGGAGCTGGCGGTGAACCCTATGTCGTTCGCGCAGTTCGTGGAGAACGTCTTCACGCTCTCCTTCCTGGTGAAGGATGGCGAAGCCGGCTTGGCGATGCCGGAGGCGCCGGCCACCGCGGACGGAGTAGTGAACCCGGTGGTCAAGAAGACGCGCAAGCCGGAGGAGAACCTGGACGTCGAGCGCGCGACGTTCGTCATGCACCTCGACGTGAAGGGCTGGAAGGCGCTCACGGCGGCGAACGGGGGGCGCGCCGGCGCCATGCCGCACCGCGACGACGACGACGACGACAACGAGCCGCGAGCGCTCGAGGACCCCGCCGTCGCCGCCGCGCGCGACGCCAACGGGGACCGCGCCGCGGGATCGGGATCGGGATCCCACGAAAACGGCGCCGCGAGCGTGGGACCCGCGAAGGGAAAGGCTGCCGGGAAGAAGCGCGCGCGCGCGCCGCCGCAGGATGTCACGAACAGCCAGGAGGACGAGCGCGGCGGCGCGAGGCGACGAGGCACCGTCGACGCGTGACGGACGCCTTTTTTCTCTCGCGCGCGCCGCGGCGTCGGAAACGAGACGCGAACGACGCGAACGACACATTTTTCGCGATAGATACTAGGACTCCGAGGTGTTTGGTACCATACCATACCGCGTAGAAGACGCGCGTCGCCCCCGAAACCGTCACAGCTCGTCCTGTTTGTTTTCCTCGCGTCGCGTCTCCGGCGCCTCGGCGTACCTCGCGGCGACCGGCCTCGCGAAGACCAGCACCTCCGCCTGCAGCTCGCGGTCCACGGCGAAGTGCGCGTGGAACAACCGTTTGTGCACCTCGAAGCCCCACTTTTCGAGCCAGCGCTTCATGCCCGCGTCGCGGCTCGTGCCGTCGAAGAGCACCACGTGCGAGGGCGCGCCGTCGGCGCCGTCGCGCGGGAAGCGGGTGTCCAAAAAGGTCTCCGGGTCGGCGAAGAAGCGGTCCGCCTCGTCCGGCTCGTGCTCGGCCCTGCCCTCCGCCGAGGCGGGCGGGCACTCCAGGAACGACATGGGCACGGGAACGCGTGTGGGCAAGTGCGCGTGCGAGTGGAAGGGGTGCTGGTGGCACGGCGTCGCGAAGAACACGCCGCCCGCGTTTACCTTCCCCTCCGCCGCGAGTTTTGCGACGTGGCGCACGGCGGCCACCGTTCCGCTCTGGTGCCACCACGAGAGGTACGCCGCGGCCGGGATTTGCGTCAGGAGCACGAGCGCGACGGCACGGCGCGTGCGCCACGCGGTTTTCGGATCGGCCTGCCACGCCGCCAGCGCGCCCCCCGCGGCCGCGAGCGTCGGCGGCAGCGCCGGCATCAGGAACCGGAACTCCTTATGCGCGGCGAGCGAGTAGCCGAGGACGCAGTACAAAGTAACCGCAAACGGTTCCCAGGCGCGCGCGCCCTTCAGGGTCCCGGAGACGCACCCGAAAAACGCGAGGGGCGCGAAGCACGTGGCCACCGCGGGGAAGCCCTGCGTGAGGTACCAGTGCCAGGGGTGCGTCCCGTACGCCGCGCTGCCCCCCTCGGCGACGTTGAACTTGAAAAAGTTCCACGCCGCCACGTACACCGCGCCCGAGAAGGCGTAGTCGACGACGACGCCGAGCGTGACGGCGGCGACGAAGACGGGGAGGCACTCCAGGCACAGAAACGTCGTTTTCGCTCGCGTGCGTCGCAGCTCGGTGACGAACAGAGGCAGGAAATACGTCGCCGCGGTGGGCCGAATCAGACACGCCGCGCCGGCGAACGCGACGGCGCGCCGGCGGTTCGCGCGGCGGTCCCGAAAAAGCGCCTCGTCGTGGTTTCGGTCCGACGCCGGCCCGCCGTCCCCGCCCGCTTCCGCCCGTCCCCACGGCCAGTGCGCCAGCGCCGCGGCGGTGAGCACCGCCTCGAGGCAGTTGGAGAACGTGCGCACGCCGCAGAAGAAGTTGAACCAGCACGTCAGGGAACAGAACGCGGCGTAGCGCGCGGCCGACGCGGATCGGAACCACCGCCTCGCGAGCTCGTGCGTGTACACATCCCCGACCGCGGCGATGGCGGCTTGCGCCACGCGCGGGCCCCATGCGATCACGAACGTGGTGTCCGCCCCGAGCACCGCCGCGAGCTTGTACACGCCCGCGAAGATCGCGACGTGCGCGTACCCGCGGAGGCCGCGATGCCACTCCCACGTCAGATGGCCATAGCCGAACACCGCCCTGTGCGCGACTTCGGGTCCCTGCCAGAACTCGTCGGCGTTGAAGTACGTGCGCACGGCGAACGCGTTGGCCAAGCGGAACGCGAAGCAGAACGCGAACAGACGCGAGGTGGCGTACCCCGCGCCGGGTGCGCTCGCGGACGACCCCGACGACGCCGCGCGCGCCATCGTCGACAGTAGTGACGGGACGCGAAGCTAACAACGAAAGAAGAAACGAAGAAAATGTACACGCGCGAATCGTTCTTCGTCTTTGTCACAACGCGCGCGCGAACGGCTCGCGGCGGTCGGTGCGGAGCCGCAGGCAATGTGCGTACGCGCTCCCACGAGACCGAGCGCGAGTCGTTTCTATGTCTGATCTTCGCGTCTCGCCGCGCGTTCCGCGGTCCAAGGTCAGCGTATCGTTCCTCCGCCGTTCCATCTCCCGCGGCGACGCGGGAATTTTCGAAACGGGGATTCATCGGACCCGAACCGCGGCGGCGGCGAGCGCGCCTTTTCTTCTCATCAGACGCAAACGGAAATCGCGGTAGATACCCGCGGTACCCACCGAATTGTCGTTCGTTTGAAAGACTTTCAGCGCGCACAGCCACAGGCAGTGAAAGTTGGTCTTCTCACTGGAAATCCTTACGCGGCGTTCTTCTCCATCTGCTTGAGGATGTTCTGCGCCTTGTTGAGCGCGGCTTCTTTTTTCTTCCACTCCTTGGTCTTCGCCTTCATCGCGCGCTCCGCCTCGGCGCGCTCCGCCTTGACCGCCTTGAGCTCATCCGCCTTCTCCGCGAAGACAGCCTTGATCTCCTCCGCGGACTTGCCCTCGTGCTTCTCGATGAACGCCACCTCGTTCTTCGCGCAGCCCTTCTTCGAGGCGGCGTCGCACGTGGGCTTGTTGAGCGTGCGGTCCGCGAACTGCTTGAGCGAGTTGAAGTCGCGGCCCTGCTGGTAATCCTTGCCCTTCTTGTCCCCGGACATGAAGTACTTGATGGTGGGGTACCCGCGGACGCCCATGCGCTGGCAGGTGCGCTCGCCGTCCGCGGTGCAGTCCACGTCCACGATCAGAACGGACGACGAGTCCGCGAAGCTCGCGCCGAGCTTGTTCCAATCGGGGGCCATGGACTTGCAGTGGCCTCACCACGGGGCGAGGAACTTCACGAAGGCGTTCTTGCCGGAATCCAGCACCTCGGAATCGAACGTGCGGTCCGAGGCCTGCAGGACGCCCTTTCCGGCGGAAGCGAACGCGAGCATCGCGAAGAAGAGCGCGAGGCGCATGGCGGCGCCGCCGCGAACGGAGGTGCGCATGGTCGCGAGCGAGACGCTGGAGCGTGCGACGCGATCTGGGCCGCGGCCCGGCGATGATGAAGATCGCGGAAACGTCGGAGACGATGGGTGACGTCGGGCGTCCAATCAAAATTGTCATTTTCACCCACAGAAAAACGGCTTTCGGCGCCGCGAACGAAAAATAATGTGACACCAAAAAAAAAGTGTTCGGTCGCCTCGTCCGACGACGGCGTCCCGAGGAGCCCCTCTCGGGACGACGCGTCGACTCGAGAGAGCCGTTACCGCGTCGCCCGTCACAGCGGGACGCCGTCGAAGGCGAGGCTGAGCCGAAACGTGCTACGAGCGCGAGCGCGCGCGAACCCGCGAAACCCGCGAAAGAAAAAAAACCTTCCGGACGTTGTCTTACTTCTCAAAGGCGAAGAGACCCGCCGCGACGCCGCGCCACCCCTCGCGCTCGCGGCGCGCGAGCTCCTCCGCGCCCCGCCGCGCGCGATCCGCCGCGCGTCCCGCGGCACGTCGCACCGCCGATCCCACATCGGAGTCCTCCGCGAGCAAAGACATGGCCTCCGCGAGCGTCTCCGGAGACGCGAACAGAAACCCGCACGGGTGCGCGTACGCCGCGAGAAGCGGAGAAGAGTCGTCGTCATCTCGGAACGCGTTCGGGTCCCGTTCAAATTCGGGTCCTCCCGGGTCGGCTCCTAAAGAGGCTTCCTCGAGCATGTCCAGCAGCGCCCTGTTCCCGGGGACGTCCCTGGCGAGCACCGGCGTGCCCAAAGCGGCAGCCTCCAGCAGCGCGCCGCTCTGCCCCTCGGACAGAGACGTGTTCAGCACGCCGGCGGCGGCGCGCATGTACTCGAGCGCGACAAAACGCGCCACCGGAGGCAATTGCGTAAACGCGCGCGCGCCCGAAGAGGACGCCGACGCGCGCGCCTTCTGCGCGACCAGCGACGCGTACGGCGCGTCCAGCGAAGGGCCGAGCACCGCCAGCACGAAAGCGGGAGACGAGCAAGACGAAACCGTTTTTTTTGACGAAGAAGCCAGGACTTTGACGCGCTCCTCAACCGCGTCCGCCGCCCAAAGCACGTCCTTCACCGGCCGCAGCCCGGCGGGGAGCAGAAACACGCGCGTCGACGTAGCCACGCCGAGCGCGTCGTGCAGACTCGGAACAAGTGTTTCTTCCGCCTCCTCCTTTACGTCTTCCGTGTTCGCGTTTCCCGTGTTCGTCGTCGTCTCCGAAACGCTCGGCCGAAGAGTCTCGCGCGAAGGCAAACGCACGCCCTGCGGCACGATCGCCGTCGTCGGCGGGAGCGCGCCGGAGGGCGCGGCGGCGACCATCGACGGCGAAAACGCGACGACGACATCCGCCGCCGCCGCGCGCCGGGCCAGCGTCGCGGCGCGCTCCGGCGCCTCGCGCGCGTCCACGTTGACGTCCGTCCCGCCGAGCACGAGCACCACCTTGACGTCGCTGGTCAAGGTGCTACCGAGAGTAGACCGGGAGCGCACCTCCGCGAGCGCGTCCAGCGCGTCGCCGCACTTGAACGCGTGCAGCACGACGCAAAGCGCGAAGTCGCCCGCGTTTAGAAACGCGTCGAAATCGGAAACGCCGCGCGGCAAATCAAACGGCGCGCGGAGCGTCGCGCATAAGCCGGTTTCCTCCGCCAACACGCTCGCGACGCGTCCGATCGTAACGCCGTTCCCGCCGTCCGCGATGTTCGCATCGTCCGCCCCGGAACCCGCGTTAAACCCCGAACCGAGCTGTTTTTTTTTCAGCTCGGGGGAAGAAGAAGAGACGGGAAGCGCGGGCGCGACGCACAGAATCCGCCGGCGTCGGGGAAGCGTTTTAAACGCGTCGCGAAAAAACGTCCCCTCCGTTTCTTTCGACGCGTCGCAAATCCCTCGGGGCGCTTTCTCCGGCGGTCACAGCTTCCCTCCTTTAACGTCCATGGCGACGCGGAAGCCCGTGTAGACGGCGTTCATCTCCGGCCAGAAGCTGTGCCTGTACCCCGCCCGCGCGATCGGAGCGCTCGTCGCCCAGCACCCGCCCTTGCACACCTTCCGGTACCCGAACCAGGGCGCGCTGTTCTCGCGGTAGGGGAAGTCCATGGCGAAGCCCGGGAAGGGAAGGAACGCGCTCGAGGTCCACTCCCAGACGTTGCCGAGCATGCCGCGGCATCCCCACCCGGATTCGCCTAACGGAAACGCAGACACGTCAGCGACGCCGCCGTGGAAACCGTCCAGGTTCGCGCGCGTCGAAGCGCAGGGCGCCTCGCCGCCCCACGGGTACTCGCGGCGCGCGCGCGCCGAGCCAGTCGCGTTTTCATCCCCCGACTTCGACGGGTACGTCGACGGGTCGGTGCGCGCGGCGATTTCCCACTCCGCCTCCGTGGGAAGCCTCCCCCCCACCCACGCGCAGTACGCCTCAGCCTCGTACCACGTGACGTGCGTCACGGGCGCGTCCGGGCGCAGGGGGCGTGAAGAGTCGAAAAAAAGCTCCAGCCAGCCCTCGACGCCCGACGCGTTTTCGTCGTTTTGTAAGTTTTGCGCCTTGACCCAGTACCGCGGCGCGTCGACGTTTTTCCCCGCGCGCGAAGCGCTCGCCTCGTCCACGCCGACCTCCGCGTTTCGCCACTTCCTGTTCCCCTGCAGCCACCTCCAGCCCTCGTGCGACCACAGCGTTTTGTTCTCGTAGCCGCCCGCGCGCGCGAACGCCGCGAACTCGGCGTTGGTCACGCACGCTCGGGCTAAGCGAAACGCCGGAACGGCGACCTCGTGCGCCCAGCGCTCGGCGTCGAATACCCACTTATCGCCGCGGCTCGCGCCGAGCACGTACCTGCCCGCGGGGACGCTCACGTAGCCGCCGTGCGTTCGCTTTTTCGTTTCGTTCGGCGCGTTTCGTTCGGCGCCAATCCCGGTCGGCACGCTCGTCGTTTGAATCGCGAGGCGGCCGCCCGCGCAATCGGCGGCGTACGTCTTCGGCGTCTCCGGGACAAACGCGGGCGGAGCGTACCCGAGCGTGTGCCTGGTTTGGATGAAGTCCTCGACGTGCCAGTGCTCGTGCACGATGCCGTAGACGTGCAGGTAGGAAGACACGGGGTCGAGCAACACGTCGTCGTCGCTTTTGCTTTTTGGTCGTGTCGTCGCGTTCGTATCCGACGCGCGTCCGACGCAATCCAGCAGCGCGTTCGTGACGCCGTCGAGGTAGTCTTGAATCTCCGCCAGACAAGGATCCGACCCCGCCGCCTGCGCCGGGCGCCACCGGTCGTCGTGCGCGGCTCTGAACGAGTCGAACAGCGCGTGCTTGTCGTGGCCGGGCAAAAACGCGTCCTCGGGAGTCTCGGGCGCGAGCAGGCGCAGGATCATGAACTCGTAGAAGTGCGCGATGTGGCCCAGCCCCCAGTCGAAGGGGTTCAGGGAAGGCTCGGGCACCGCGCGAAGTTGCGCCGGGGAGAGGCCGGCGAGCGCGCGTTTCGTGCGCTCGCGCACGTCCGAGTACATCGCGCGGATCTGGCCTCGGCTCAGGCGCACGTGCTTCTCGCGAAGCGTGCCGTACACGTCCAGGTCCTTCAGGCTCGAGGGGGGCGCGAGCGCGACCGCGGCGCCGGGAGGCACGTCGCGTTCGCGCGACATGGAAGGCACGAAATGCGCGTGCACCCCGTGGAACCATCGATCGCGCGGCTGGGACGCCGCCGGCGACGCCTTCGCCGAGACATCCGCGGGTGGCATGTACGCCGCAGGGACGCGCGCGCGAGCACGCGCGACCGCAGGCCTGGTGCCGCCAGGGGACGTGCGCTCGCGTCGCCCAATCTGCCGGCAGCTTCGGGTGACGTGGAAAGGTTAACAAAATCTTCCTCACGCGTTTTCAGAGGAGGCGCCGAAACGCGGGGTTCGTTGCACCATTTTCACGGCTCGTCGCGCAGCGTACTGCGGACTACGCGGCTCGCTCGCTCGCTATGTTCTATTAAGCAGACTAACACGAATGACGACTGATACCCGAGAACGCGCGTCCGCCATCCTCGCACCCCTCCATCGTCACTCGCCGTACGTCGCGACCAACGCGCTGAACAGCAACAAGGTGAGCCCGTATCCGACGACGGTGTTGGCGACGATTGTGGCGCCGATCTTCACGAGCACCTCAACCTGGCAAAACAGCAACATGGCGCAGCTCACCGCCGTCGTCACCGCCGCGCCCGTGATCGTGGGCGCGACGTGCCCCAGCGCCAGCTTCACTTTTTCGTGGCGGCGGTCCAGGAGGGCGGAGGAGGAGGCGATCGCCGCCGCCTCCGTCTCCGCCTCCGCGTACGCGACGGCCAAGTGAATGCAGTAGTCGATGGACGACCCGATGAGCAGCGTGACGCAGAGTTCCTCGACGACGCCAAACTCCCAGCCCGCGGCGACGAGCGCGGCGAGCATGAGCACGACCGCCGCCGCGATGGTGGCGAGCGCCGCGACGGTGACTCTGAAACTGCGCGTCGCCGCGAACATGATCGCCGCCGCCGCCGCCGCCGACACGGGCGGGCTCACGAACGCTGTGTGCCGGATGCTCTCTTCGACGCCCAAGCGGTTCCAAACGTCGCACGCCTGCACGACGACTGGGACGTTTTTTTTTCGAACAGCGTCCTCGCCTTTTTCGTACTCTCGCATCGCTCGCGCCATGGCTTCGTTCGCGTCGCGCGTCGCGGCTTCCCACGCCAAAAACACGGAGCGAATTTCGCCGCTGGTGCTGGCCACGGGGTGCAGGTCCACGAAGTAGTCGGCGGTGAGAAAAGCAAGCGCCGAAGCGCCCTCGGCTTCAGCCCACCCCAGGTTCTCGCGCCACGCGCGGCCGTTTCCGAGGGACCACGCCGCGAACGCCGACGGCAAATCCGCGCCCCAGGGAACGGATTCATTCGTCGCGCCGTTTCTCTCGTCAGAGAGACCCATGTCTCTGACGAACGCCTGCATGGCGCACTCCTCTTTCCCGGCGCTCGGCGTGAACCGCAGCGTGTCGCGCGCGCTCGTGATAACCTCGCACGCCGCCAAAACACCTCTCTGCACGCTCTCTTTGGAAAAATCAAACGCCGCGTCCCACACGGGTAAACCGAACGATGTCGGGTCGTTGGGGTCCGCCGCCGAGCGGTCCACCGAAGAAACGCCAAACGCCACGCGCACGGTGCTCCAGTTCTCGGTGTAGAAGACGTCGAACAGCAGGTGCTGCACGCGCTGCAGGTTGGTGTCCGGCCGCAGCAGCGGCGGGGGCTTCTCCGCCACCGACAGACCTTCCGCCACCGCGACGCCGGCGGCGAGCACCACGAAAAAACTCGCCACCAAAATGGGAACGCGCCGGTTAATCACAAACGCGCCGAGCGCGTGCGTGGCGGAAAAAACACCTTCGCCATCGCGCGCCGTAGCGCGTCGCGCTTCCTCCTCGCGCGTCTCTTCATCGAACGCGTCGTCATCGACGTCCACCGTCGACGGTAAGTCTTTCGCGTCGTCTTCTCCGCGCGAACCGGCCGCCGCGTCCGTCGCGCCGGAAACGTTTCCGCGCTCGACGCTCGAAAGCTCCACCTCCGCGTCCAGCGGGGCGTACGCGGCGGCGCGCGGCCCGAAGACGCCGCGCGCCGCCGCCGCCGCGCCGCGCGCCGAGGCGCGGAAGCCTCTCGCGCGGATCAGCAGCGCCGCCGGCAGGAGTGTCAGCACCAGCGCGTAATTAGCCACGACTGTGCCCGCCGCGTACGCGCCGAGCGCGCGCACGGGCGGGATGTAGCTGAAGACGTTGCTCCCGAACGCCACGGCGGTCGTGAGGGACGTCGCCAGCATAGCCTTCGCGGCGCTCGCGAAGCGCGCCGCGAACGCCTCCTCCGACGGGAGGCGTTTCGCGTAAATACGTTTTTCGCGCCGGACGTCGGCGATTTTCGCGCGGATCGGCGCCGAATCGTTTTCTTTCCGCGCCGACGAGCCTTGATCGACGCCCGCGCCGTCGTCGTCGTTCACGCTGGCTTTGAACGCGTCGCACATGACCATCGCGTCGTCGCACCCGATGCCGATGAGCACGAAAGGCACGAGCACGTTCAGGAAGGAGACGAACGGCGAGTCGGCGGCGACGCGCGCGAAGAAAAACGCCGACGGGAACGCGAGCGCGACGCCCAGCACGGCGTTGGTCGCCGTCCACCAGGACCGCACGTACGCCAAGACGCACACAAACACGAGCGCGAACGCGCCGGCGGCGAATTTCAAGTCCCCGAGAACCAGAGCCGCGGCTTCGTCTTCGCTCACGCCGCCGCCCGCGTGAAGCACGCGAACGCCGGCTTTCGCGCCCTCGACG
>ENA-OUOG01001808-OUOG01001808.1-marine-metagenome-genome-assembly--contig:-NODE-1808-length-23656-cov-8.427414_pt1 | contig 23656 bp, 27 predicted proteins | sample MGYA00248635_ERZ508505 | MGnify/ENA primary metagenome ERZ508505 (study PRJEB26176, sample SAMN06267871) | marine metagenome | isolation source: Saanich Inlet, British Columbia, Canada | place: Pacific...
GCATTGAAAAAGAAGTATGCCAAGACATAGCGCTTTACGTTCGGTAATGTTCTGATTTGGGCATACACTGACCTTAGTTCCCTATACCCTTTTTTAATCCAGTTTTCGGTAGCAGTTCTATTGAACGGATTATCGGGTAATCGTTTAAAAGTGATCTGCGCAAAACCAACCCACCAAACTGCCACTGTTAAAAATGAAATTCTTGCTGGTAAAGAGCCTTGCTCAAGTCCAAAAAGCTCGGGTTTTTGGAGCATCGCCAGGTTAAAGATCAAGAGTATTACACTTCCAATATATCCTAGGGAATAGCCTTTTGCACTTAATTTGTCAAACCTATCGGCAGTGGCAATTTCAGGTAAATAGGCATCATAGAAGACTAATCCACCTGAATAGCCAATACTCGCAAGCACTACGGTTAGTATTCCAAACTCGATATTGGATCCATCAAAGAAGAACATCGCGGCACATGCTGAAGCACCTAAATAGGCGAAACCTTTCAAAAATGCTTTCTTCTTTCCTGTGTAATCAGCTATTCCTGTTAATAGAGGTAGCAATAAAGCAGTGAGTAAAAAAGAAAGGGATAAAGCGTAAGTGTAGAGTACAGTATTAGGCATTTGCCATCCTAGGAAATCAACTAGCTTACTGCCATCAGCACTTGTAGTAACACTTTCGAAGTAAATTGGAAATACAGCCGTAGTTATCGTCAGAGAGTAGACTGAGTTAGCCCAGTCATACATGCACCATCCATTGGTAACTCGTTTATCATTAAGCTTAATCGTATTCATCAGCAGTCAAAAAAACGCAAAAAAAAAGGGACTATAATATAGTCCCTTTTTATTTGAAAAAGTTGTTACTCAATTATCCTTAGCCTTTGTTGGAGCAGCGTACATGATCTTACGTGCGTTAGCTTCTCTCAACTCCGTTTGAATATCAACGATGATCCCCATTTTGGTCTCTTCATCAACTTTCATTGAAATAGTGATCTGATCACGCTCATTCTCGCTCAACTTTGACTTCTCTTGACTTACCCAGTTCACAATACCATCGATACCGATAAAGGCATCATTAGCTTGTACCCTAGATTCAGTACCAAGCGATTTATCCTTTGGCGCACCTACATATAAATAGGTTACCAATTTCTTCTTCTCAAGTTTCACCAACTGCTCAGCTCTCGGAATTCTTTGCTCTACCTTAAGCTCTGTTTCTCTCAATACGGTTGTTACCATAAAGAAGAACAGAAGCATAAAGATAATATCCGGTAATGCTGCTGTAGGGATATCCTGACTCGATTCACTTTTTTTCTTGAACTTAGACATATTATCCTCCTACGGTTGATGGTTCTGCAATAGATATTGCCTTCGGAATACCCGATCTGGCTCTATCGTACAATTCTTTCTGACGAGGGTCATTTCTGTTCAACTTTCTGAATTCTTCATCAGTCAAACCAACTCTCTCACCATAAATCTTGTTATATGCCGCGTTGAGCTCATCCAAAATACTAATGAAGATGTCATAGCTACTTCCGCGGTCAGCTTTCAATGAGATAATCGCTGCACCGGGACCATCTGATGACTCAGACGAACCTAGATTACGATTAATATATCCTCTCATTGAACCTGGTAGACTCTCATATACGTCTCGATCGCTCACTTCAGCCTTACCCTTCTTTTTATCGCTAGGCGCACCAAAATTTAAAACGAAGTCGTATACCATTTCCCGGATTTGCGTAACATCCTCTAACGGTTCTTCTTCCACCAATAGTCTATCAGCAGAGTTAATCTGAATTTTAAACAGATTTCTCTCTTGTTGCTTTATTTCTATTGGTTCGTCATCCTCTTGCTTAGGAGGAAGAAGAAGTGTTAGTCCTTTGTTAGTGGCAATCTGGGTAGTTACGAGGAAGAAAATCAATAGCAAGAATGCTATATCGGCCATTGAGCCAGCATTCACTTCTTGACTTCCCTTATCTTTACTTCTTGCCATAAAATTATCTTACAATTCTTGCTACAGATGAGTATACCAAACCTACTAAGGCTACTACAACGAGTATTAATGTTGTCGTCATCGCCCCACCTACTAGTTTGTACATTGATCCTGCAGCTTCGCTGTTCGGGTCAATACTAGAGGCTTCCAATGCCTTAGCTGTAGAAGCACCAAATTCTGCTGGTGCCATTGAATAACCTATTAGGAAAATCACGACTAATACGCCAATTCCTACTCCTCCCTTAATTAGGGTCTTAGGATTACTAAAAGCGGTTACCAAGTTCATTCCGATAGCCGCAAGTGTTGCGACAACGATCAGAACGATTGCGCCATATAATCCAATATCAATCCATTGTTCCTGACTCATAATTTATTTTTTTTAGAGTTGACAATGATTACTTAGTAAGATTGTGCTTAACCAAAAGGTCAACCAATGAAATAGAAGCATCCTCCATTGAGTTAACAATAGAATCAATCTTAGAAACACAGTAGTTGTAGAATAATTGTAAAATAATCGCTACAATCAGACCTGCAACAGTTGTCAAAAGTGCCACTTTAATACCACCTGCTACCAATGAAGGAGAGATGTCACCAGCTGCTTCAATTGCATCAAAGGCGCCAATCATACCAATTACAGTACCCATGAAACCAAGCATTGGAGCTAGAGATATAAATAGTGAAATCCAAACTAGACCTCTTTCAAGTCTACCCATTTCTACAGAACCGTAGGCGATAACTGATTTCTCAACCATTTCGATGCCTTCAGACATTCTCATTAAGCCTTGAGTAAAAATTGAAGCTACAGGGCCTCTAGTGCTTTTTGTAACTTCTTTAGCAGCTTCAACGCCTCCTGATTCAAGAGCATCTTCCACTTTACTAAGTAATTTCTGAGTGTTAGTAGTTGATAAGTTAAGGCTGATGATTCTTTCAATAGCGATTGCTAATCCAAGGATCAAACAGATCAATACTGGTGACATAAACTTAGGATCACCTTCGATAAACTTGTCTTTGATGATTTGGTCGAAAGACTGAGCCTCTTCTTCTTGTTCGTATTCCGGTTGTTCAGGAATTGGATCTGGCTCTACATCTGCTACGACAGTTGTATCTGAAGCTGCATCTGTGGATTGCTCCTGAGCTACAGCATTAAATCCGAAAGCAAAAATGCCGAGGATCATCAGTAAAGAGAATAACTTTTTCATAGTCTAGTTTTGATTAATATAAGGTTAAAACGAATTCTAAATTATTAATAATTATGGTTAAAAGAAATTATCACTTAAAGTTTTAGTTGATAGTGCGGAGAGAGAGGGATTCGAACCCTCGGTACCCTTTAGAAGTACACACGCTTTCCAAGCGTGCTCCTTAAGCCACTCGGACACCTCTCCCTTCGGTTTCTGCGCTTCTCGCAGGGTGACAAATAAATCAATAATAATTTCAGTATGCAAGCCGAAATTTGTTTTTGTCAGCCAGTAAAAATCAGTTCATTTCACCTCTAATAGGAGTTGTTAGGCACTTTTTAATATCTGACATGTTATCAAACATCCCCAGGGCATACATCATCTTTGTAGTAGCGGCCTCAGTAGTTAAATCGCCTCCACTCATCACACCTATTTTATCTAACACTCCACTGGTCTGATACTTGCCGTGTAAAACTCTCCCGCCATTGCACTGACTAATATTTAATATCAATTTACCAGCGGTGATACCCTTTTTTAAAAGGTCTATAAACCAAATGTCATTAGGTACATTTCCCGCTCCATAACTCTCCAGCACAATTCCTTTTACAAGCGGAGCATTAATAATGCACTCAACAGTCGTGGCGTTTAGTCCAGGAAAAAGCTTTAAAATAACAATAGACGGGTCCATTGCTGTATTAAGCTTGAGCTCGCTCTGACTGTATGGCTTCAAATAGGACCACTCATAATCTATTGTAATTCCAGCTTTTGCTAGGGTTGGATAGTTCTCAGATTCAAAGGCATCAAACCGCTCACTCTCAACTTTCTTCGCACGATTTCCCCTGAGAAGTGTGTTATTAAAAAATATACAGACTTCTGTGATGATAGGTAGTCCATCGTTTTTATCGGAAGCGATTTCTAAAGAAGTGACAAGGTTTTCACGCGCATCGGAGCGCGGAGAAGCAATAGGCAGCTGAGCTCCCGTGAAAATGACAGGCTTATTCAAGCCTTCTAGCATAAAGCTTAATGCCGAAGCTGAATAAGCCATGGTATCTGTTCCATGAAGAATTATGAACCCATCAAATTCAACATAGTGCTCATAGATAACTTCAGCCATGCGTTTCCAATGGTTCAACTCGACTTGTGATGAATCAATGGGAACCTCAAAAGAAATCACAGAAAGATTGATACGTAACTCTTTGGCGACTGGCGCTCTTTTTAGTACTTGCTCGAAACCACAAGGGGCCAAAGCACCATTTTCATCATAGTCCATCCCAAGTGTACCTCCGGTGTATATGATTAAGATATTGGCCTTTGGATCGTCAAAAAGATCAAAGTGCTCTATGTCTTTTAACTCAAGCATCGAATTGAAATAGTTTATTTGCGTTATCAGTCGTAACTGAAAGAATCTCTTCTAATGAAGCCTCTCTATAATCAGCAACTTTCTGTGCTACCAATTGAACATAAGCGGGTTCGTTCCTTTTCCCTCTGTGAGGTACGGGTGCCAAATATGGGCTATCAGTTTCCAAAACTACTTTACTCATGTCAAGTTCAGGGATAACCACATCCATTCCAGCGTTTTTGAAGGTAGAAACCCCTCCAAGTCCTATATGAAAATCCAGTTTCGAAATACGGTTGGCTTGTTCAACGGAGCCATTGAAGCAATGAAATACTCCCGTTAGGTCATCATCTTTCAACTGTTCCACCAATTTGATGGTCATATCGAGAGATTCACGGCAGTGGATTATAATTGGTTTTTTATATTGTTTGGCCCAAGCCACTTGAATCTTAAATGCCTCTACTTGTTGATCGATAAAAGTCTTATCCCAATGTAAGTCAGTGCCCATTTCACCGATCGCCACGAACTCTCGTTTGCCAAGCCACTCCTCTATTATATAGAGTTCCTTTTCGAAGTCGGCTTTTACTGAGCATGGATGAAGGCCCATTGTGGCGATACAAAAGCCAGGGTGTTTCAATTCCAATTCGAGCATTGCATCAATTGAGGTATGATCAATATTGGGCATGTAGATTCTCTCTATTCCAGCCTCTTGAGATCGTTCGAGGACCTCATTGATGTCTTCTTTAAATTGATCAGCGTAAATATGGGCGTGAGTATCAATCATCAGTGCTTTCTTCCTTTCCAGCTTACTTTGCCAGCAAATATTAATCTTAAGAATGCTAAAGTATCTAAAAGACTAATAATAATTGGCTCAATCAAGAAGATTGAATTATGTGATCTTGTTCGTCTGGTGACAATTCTACTTTTCATCCAGTTAGTGACAAGGCCATAAAATGTGATGAATAGTGCTAAATCAGTATCAAACCATAAAACCACAAATGCAAACACCACCCAAAGCCGAGCAAATAGTGATGGAATACCTAATATAAAATGGTGTGTAAAGACTCCATTCATCCAACGGCAGCGCTGTGTTAATAACGCATCAAAAGTCAACTGTGGTTTTGTAGCTGCATGACCGTAAGGAGCCAAAAGCTGAATCGTAGTTAATCCACTCTTCTGAAATCTTTGTAACAGGCCAAGGTCTTCAACATCAGTTGGTCCTAAGCCTCTGAAGCCACCTACTTGATCATAGGCTTTCTTTTTAAAAGCCATGTTATTGCCCAAAATAGAAATGGGCCTAACGACATCTGCCATCACCTTCATGGTGAAGAGCACCGATTGCCAATCCATAAATTGGAGGTTAGCTATCCAATTTGACTTTTGAACTTGGGTATAACCGCTTACCATATCATTACCTTCAGCAAGTGCTGAAACCATATAGCGTAGCCAGTCTTTAGTTACGATCATATCAGCATCAATAATGACCTGATACTCAAACCTACTTTTGTCAATTAACTGACTTAAGACATTTGCCTTCGCGATTAATCCTTCCTTTCGGTCTTCAATAAAAATGGATTGGACCTGATTATATTTTTTCACAAACCAGGCAATGATATCACCTGTGCCATCGTCTGAGTTATCATTTCCAACCAATATTTTAACCTGATTTAAAGGGTAGTTAGATTTCATGAGTGACTCGAGACAATCACTAAGGTTATGCTCCTCGTTACGAGCACAGACTAGCACTGTCACTTTCGGTAGGTCTTCCATTGGCAATAGGGAGACCTTCTTAAATTTCAACCAATGCATCAACATCAGTAAAAGTTCAACCACACATAGCAGTGCATATATAAGGAATAACGCGACTAGCATAGCGTATCGAATTGATAGCCCGCATCTAGGCAGAATTGGATATACTTCGCCAAAACTGACTTTAAGTTCTTTTCAGCCTTAATATTATCATGAAAAACGATAATAGAACCAGGCTGAGTTGATTTGATAATCCCATTCAGAATGCTTTCAGGACTTAAAGATTGGTCGTAATCTTTGCTCAACACATCCCACATGACCACCTGCCTGCTCTTCAGCATTTTCCTTTGGCTAGTTTTTAGCCTCCCGTAAGGAGGACGAAACAAATTAGTGCTAAAACCATGGACTTTAAACACCTGATCACAGGCTTCAATATTTTCCAAGTACTCTAAAACAGGAGTATTTCGGCCGTTTACATGGTGAAAGGTATGATTACCAATGCCATGTCCTGATTCGATAAGCTTCGAAAATATTTCTGGATGCTTTTTTACGTTATCGCCTACGCAGAAGAATGTGGCTTTAACTTTAAATTCATTAAGGACTTCAAGCACCCATTCGGTTAAACCTGGAATCGGACCATCATCAAATGTCAAAAATATTCTCTTGTCCTCATTCGGGATATTCCAAATGAGGCTAGGCCATAAATACTTAAAAAGTGCTGGGGTTCTATGCGGTACCATTCTTGACTCTGCAAGATAAGAAAGTCAAGTCATCTGTAAAGGGGTGCGATTTACGATAGTCATCTAACTCTTGTAAAAGTTCTTGATGAACATCGTCTAATGGTCGACCATAATTTTTTTGCAGAAAAGCCTCTAGTCTATCTGTACCATATTCTGCATCCATATTATCAAAAGTCTCTGTCAGTCCATCCGTATAGAGGAATAAAGAGAACTCATCGAGATTTTTAACCGTACCCATTTCTAAGAATGGCAGTGGGTCAAATGCTCCCAAGACAGTAGTACCTACTGTTAGAAGCTGCACTTCTGCTTTTCCATTCATCAGCACCGGAGGGTTGTGCCCAGCATTGATGTATCTCAACTCGCGCGTATCGTAATCATATATACCCAAGAAGAAGGTTATAAAATTCTCTCTATTGCCGTTTCTACCCAGCTGGTAATTCAGTTCGGTGACAACATCTTTAGGGTTTTGTGCCGTTCTTATGATCGTACGGAGTACGGCCTGAAAATTAGACATCAAAATAGCCGCTGGCACGCCTTTTCCGGAAACATCAGCAATACAAACTACAAATCCATTCTGATTTTGGAGCTCGATATAGTCGTAATAATCACCGCCTACCGTTTGGCAAGGCTGATAAAACGCTTTAATCTCGATTTTCTCAGTCCTTGGTAGGTCTTTTGGAAAGAGAAAGTTTTGAACATCACTTGCGATCTCGATATCTCGTTGAAGTGCTTGCTGATCGAGTTGCTTTCGTGCTAAACGCTTATTCTCAATGGCCACCAAAATGATGTTACTCAAAGCTTGAATAAACGTAGTGTCGATCAGGTCTTCAATTTCAGTTTTCACCTTTAAGAAAACGAAGGCTAAGAGTCTGTCTTTATGCTTTACCGGTATAATGATATCGAACTCTGAAAAACAAGGAACATCTAAGTTTAGCTTTCTGATCTCAGTAGCCTCACTCACTTCTAAGCAGCTTGGGCCTATGGCCACTTTAGTAAAGTCTTTACTGGTGCCAAACTGAACTTTGCATTCCCATTCATCCTCGAGCACATACAAAGTCATCTTATCGAGCCTGAGGTTAGCACGTAAAGTGAATTCATATATCTTATATAGGTCTTCCTCAGGAAGGTTATTATTCACTGCTTGAGTTATCTCTAAGAGAGCACTCACCTCTAATTCCTTTTGATCAAATCTATTTTGCAGTGAACTATGTGGCATATTTATCTTCCGTTATGAGCCAAGAGCCCCGGTTTCGTAGCTAAGTAATAGTAATCTCGATATTCATTATCAAAGTCTAGCTTATCTTCGAACACCTCATCATTCATATTGTAAAGGCATTTAACCCACCCCTTAGCGATTAGGCTCTTCAACGCTTCTATCAAATCAGAATTAGACATTTCGAGTTCCTCGATTAAATAACTGTAGGGCTGAACAAAATACAACTCATCCATCACATCAAACTCTGCATTACTCATTACTTGGTACTCGTTTTATGTCTTCTACCCTTCCAATGGAACTTACCAAAGTTAGCAGCTATACCAAAATAAATGGCATAAAACGGATACAATAGATAGTTAACTAAAAAGGCAAGTCCATCCATTTTTTGTCCAAAGGATCGCCTGACAGACCAAAGGAAAATGTACTCGATCAATAATTTTAACAAGAGCAATGCGGCAATGAGCCCAAGGTTACCATGGCTAGTGAACGCTTGTACGATTAACCCAACTTGAATCAGCTGAACTACAAAAACAGCTAAGGCACTGAATATAGTCACTGGCCGAAAACCTACTTTCCACTTACTGGCCCACCTCAATCGTTGCTGCCTAAATTCAGCCCAATCTTTAAGGGCGTTAGTTAATACCAGAGCCTTGCTAGATTTCTGAAAACGAATACTTCCAGGGAATTTCTTACTCACCTTGTTCATCAGCAATTCATCGTCACCCGAAGGTGTCCCCTCAATACCCTCGAAAGCACTTACTGCCTCGAAAACATCCTTTCGATAAGCGAGGTTAGCACCATTGGCCATTACTGGAGCTTTCAACCTGAGCAATGCACCACCAGTACCGATTAATGATGAAAATTCTATGGACTGCATTTTTTGCCAAAAACTTTCTCCGACTAAACCAACAGGCCCCACTAACATTTGAAGCCTCTGCTCATTAAAGGGACTTGACATTTCCGTCAACCAATTGGGTGTTGCGAAACAATCGGCATCGGTGGTAAGGATTAGGTCATGAGTGGCTAAGGCGACACCTATCGTAATCGCTTCCTTTTTCCCAAAGGGGGCTTCTAAAGAATGGATTTGAAAATCAAAAGGGACATCTTGAAGTGCCTGATCCAATACTTTCAAACTTTCGTCCTCTGAATGATCATTGATAAAAATGACTTCAAAAGAGGTATGTGATTGTGCCTTTAGACTATCGATCAGCATAGGCAGCATTTTTTCTTCATTCCTAAAAGGAACAATTACCGATAAAGGAAGCTCTAGGTTTTGACTACTCAAAGAACTCCAGCTATTCCACGCCATAATAAGGACCAAGAGGAAAAAGAGATAGCCCACATATATGCCGATGGCCAGGATCATACACGAATAAATACCATTCCCTCCGAAAAATAAAATCGACCAGCTATTCGGATTCATTATATTGCAAATCACATGGCCGTAGTACCCGAAAAAATCATTTTAGGCATTGACCCAGGCACCAGCGTGATGGGTTATGGGCTATTGAAGGTTACTGGGAAAAAACTCACCTTACTGCAGTTTGGTGTCATACACCTGAGCAAGTATTCAGGCCACGAACTTAAGTTAAAAAAGATCTTCGAGCGAGTAACAGCCATTATAGAAGAATTCCATCCTGATGAAGTGGCACTGGAAGCACCTTTCTTTGGGAAGAACGTACAGTCGATGCTTAAACTTGGCAGAGCCCAAGGAGTAGCGATGGCTGCCGCATTAGCTAGAGATATACCCATCACCGAATACGCACCAAAAAAAGTAAAGCAATCTGTGACCGGAAATGGCAATGCTTCTAAAGAACAAGTAGCTGCTATGCTTCAATCACTATTAGACATTAAAGAACTTCCGAAAATGTTGGATGCCACCGATGCACTGGGTGTAGCTGTGTGTCATCATTTCCAAAACGGTAGTTTACAAAGCAAGGCTAAAAGCTGGAAGAACTTTATAGCGGATAATCCGGGGAGGGTGAAGTAAAAGGTCTTACTTATAGGTAATCACGAGCACTCCATTTTTTACCTTCTCACCAAATCGCTCGATAGCAGCTTCACCCTTTAGCACACTTATTTTTGCGACATCAGCCATATTTACATCCGACAAACTGCTGGATACCAAGGACTCCTTTCCGTCTCGGACTATAACAATCACTGGATTATCTTCTGTCCTTAGACTATTCCCACAGTTGAGTGTAAAAGTTGGAACTGGAGTTGCTGGAATGCGGCTTTTAACGCCTGGAATTAGGGAACCAATAACGTTATCTGGCACCTCCCCCTCTTGAGGTTCACAACTTAGGCAAACTATGATTACTATTGAAAGGATAGAAATGAGTGAAAAAGGTATCCGCATATTAAAAGAACAATCTTTTAATCAAGACACCTTAGTCATCAGCTTAACTCGCTCTTGATTTTAGATGCTATACCTTCAAAAATTGGAGCTTCGAGTTTCAACTTTGGTCTGCTGAAATCTATGTCCGAAATATTCTCAAGGGGAATTAAATGGATATGTACATGGGGTACTTCTAAACCTATCACTGCCACACCGATTCTTTTGCAAGGCACAGCGGCCTCGACAGCCTTGGCTACTTTTTGGGTGAAGGCATGCAGTTTTAAGTAAGCATCTTCATCCATATCAAAAATATAGTCCACTTCTTTTTTAGGTACACATAATGTGTGGCCAATTTTAAGCGGGCTAACGTCTAAAAAAGCAATGTGATTTTCATCCTCGGCTACGATATAGCCAGGAATTTCTCGATTGATGATCTGGGTGAAGATACTTGGCATTATTATTCTAAGGTGATGTCTAGAATTTCGAACTCCATCTTTCCAGCTGGCGCAATTACCTCGGCAATATCACCTATGTTCTTATTCAAAACACCCTTACCGATTGGAGACTCATAAGAGATCTTGCCACTTTTAAGGTCTGCTTCTTTTTCAGAAACTAAAGTATACTTTACTTCCATTCCGTTTTTAAGATTTTTAATCTTTACGGTTGAGAGAATAGAAACCTTAGAAAGATCTACATCTTCTTGTTTTTTGACTCTTGCATCACCGATGACTGTTCCGAGTTCTGCAATACGCATTTCCATCAAGCCTTGAGCATCCTTTGCTGCATCATATTCCGCATTCTCACTCAAATCTCCCTTATCTCTTGCCTCAGCAATCTGCTTTGACATATCGGCTCTACCTTTCGTCTTTAGATCGTGCAGCTCTTTTTTCAATCGCTCCAATCCCTCTTCAGTGTAATAACTAACACCCGCCATATCTTTTTATTTTGTGTACTCTTTAAACAAAGAACGGCCTCAGATTGAAACCGTTTAAATAAATAAAATCGCCTTTTCAAGCGATTGAGCTCAAATTTAGCTAAAAATTACCAAATCTTAAAGTTTATGCCTTCCAATCAACACGATAATGTGTAGCAATTTTTCCTACCAATACTTCATTGATCCGCTTGAACGATGCAAAAGTCCATCCAGCGACATGTGGAGAGAGCACTACATTTTTTCTAGTAAAGAGATTCTCGAACATTGTTTTTTGATCCACTGTTAACTGATCAAATTTTTCTTTCTCCAATACATCTAAGGCTGCACCTAAGATTTTACCGGAATCGAGCAATTGCAATAAATCCTTTGTCGGAACAATCTCGCCTCTCGCGGTATTTAGTAAAAAAATATCCTTTCTGAATTGGTTGAAAAAGTCTGCGTTGACCCAGCCTCTCGTCTCTTCGGTCAATGGAACGTGTAGACTCAAGATATCCGCTTTGGCAAACATCTTTTCGAGACTCACTTCTTCAACATTCTTGGTGCCGAAGCCCTTGCGATACTTATCATAAACCAACACGCGGCAATCAAAAGCTCTTAATCGTTGTACAAAAGCTTGCCCCATGTAACCATAGCCAATAATACCAACCGTCTTGTCACTGAGCTCTACTCCCCTGTTACCTTCACGGTCCCAAATCCAATTTCTCACTTCAGCATCCGCACTGTTTATATTGTTCAGAAGGCTCAATAACATGCCTACCGCATGTTCAGCTAACGCATCACGATTTCCTTCTGGTGCATTGAGAATTTCAATCCCTTTTGACTCAACATAGTCAACATCGATTTTATCAAGGCCTGCACCAGCACGCCCAATAAACTCCAAATGTCTCGCCCGATCGATTAATTCTTTGTCGACTGTAGTTTTACTTCTAATAAGCAAGCCTTCAAAATCTCCAATTTGATCAAGAATTTCTTCTCGGGACGCATTTGGTGCATAAACAGATGCCATCCCAATTTGGGATAACAAATCTTGGATGCTCTCATGCATCTCATCAACGATCAGGCACTTCTTCGGCATTTCTAAGTAAGTAAAAGGTTTGCGATGGCAAGGTAAACGATGATTCCAAGAATATCGTTAGTGGTTGTGATGAATGGGCCTGAGGCCAAAGCTGGATTAATACCGAATCTATCAAGAATCAATGGTGTTGATGTTCCCGTGAAGGAGGCCAGCATGATTACACAAATAAGGGAAATGGCTACTACTTTCGCCATTTGCAGGTCGTCTTTCCATAAATAGACTATCCCAAAACTTATGGCGGCTAATACTACTCCTGTGAAAATGGCTACCAAAAACATTTTTCCAATTCTCTTGCCAAAAGATTCGGTAAATACCGACCTATTGGCCAAACTCTGAACAACCAAAGTAGATGACTGAATGCCAACATTTCCTCCTGTGGCCATCACGAGGGGTATAAAAAACGCAAGGGCAGCATTCCTTTCTAAATCGCCTTCAAAAAACCCGATAGCCCAAGCCCCTAAAGTACCTCCCACTAATCCGATCATTAACCAGGGTAATCTGGCTTTTGAAATCGCCCAAATACTATCATCTTCTTCAACATCAGCAGATATACCCGACATCAGCTGCATGTCTTCTTCTGCTTGTTCAGTAATTACATCGACAATATCATCAATGGTAATTCTACCGACCAGTTTTCCTTGAAGGTTTACAACAGGAACTGCATCTAAATCATACTTCCGCATGATATCAGCAACTTCTTCTTCATCCATATACGTCTCTACCGCCTTGATGTCTTCATCGTAGATTTCATTAATATGGGTTTTATCCTTAGCAAGGATTATTCGTTTCACAGAGACTTTTCCAAGTAGTTTCTGACTATCATCTACCACGTAGATTGAATAAATTTTCTCTACATTTTCTCCTTGTCTGCGAATCTCATCTATGGTCTGTAAGATGGTCCAATTGACATTGGCCACAATCATTTCTTTAGCCATCAATCCACCAGCACAATCCTCATCATATCGCATGAGCTCATGAATATGCGCGGCATTCTCTGGATCTTTAATTGCAGCAATGACCTCTTCACGAATACGAACTGGTAGACTATTGACTATGTCGACCGCATCATCAGAATCCATTTCTTCAAGGTATTCAGCAATCTCAGATGGACTGAGCTCTTTTAAGAAGTCCTGTCTTGTGTCCTCTTCTAACTCTTCAATTACTTCCGCGCCTATTTCGTTATGCAGTAAGTCGAGTACATATTTTGTGTCTTCTGGTGCAGCTTCTTCTAGGAGTTGAGAAATATCTGCTGGGTCCACCCCTTCCATCGTCTCACGAATAAAAGCATGATCCTCCTGCTCGACAGCCTGAACAACTAGCTCGAGATACGCTTTGGAAAGTTCAAATTTTACACTCGTTTCTGACACGATGAGATTAGATTTGTTAGGGTGACAAAATCCTCAACTGAAAGGGTCTCAGCCCGCTGATTTAACATTGGGTGTTCGATCAATTCGGGAGGCAAATTTATAGGTTTTAATGCATTGCGCAATGTTTTCCTCCGCATTTGGAATCCCGCTTTCACAACTCTTTTAAAGAGCACTTCGTCACAACCTAAGTTACTGACTTTATTACGTTTAAGACGGATCACCCCTGAATTTACTTTCGGTGGCGGATTGAAAACTTCCGGTTTTACGGTAAACAAATACTCTATATCATAATATGCTTGCAGCAGCACACTTAAAATTCCATAAGTCTTATTGCCTGGAGGGGATGCCAATCGCTCAGCCACCTCTTTTTGTAACATGCAAACAACCTCTGGAATGTCATTCCGAAAGTCAAGAATGCGGAAAAAGATCTGAGAAGAAATATTATATGGAAAGTTACCTATTATGGCAAGTGGAGCACCTGTAGACTTTAGGAAATCAATCTTCAAGAAGTCACCTTCAATTATTCTTTCTTTCAGGCTGGGATAATGTTGCTGTAGATAAGGTATCGAATCTCTATCGACCTCAATCGCCCATGTTTCAGTGGCTTGGGTTAACAGAAATTGTGTGAGCACACCCATACCTGGGCCAATCTCTAATACCTTATGATAATCACCATGACCTGTCAGTCCATTGGCTATATTCTCGGCTATGGTCAAGTCTTTTAAAAAGTGCTGACCTAGGTGTTTTTTGGGGCGTACTGCAGACATTGCGACAACTTAGGCAAAAAACATTAATTTGCGCAAAATTCTGGATTTTAGGGAAAAATAGAAGTTAGCTTACTGATTGAATAGAGAAATGAACGAGGCGGAGCAAGACAATCGAATCAAACCAATAATAGGCATTACAATAGGTGATATCAATGGCATTGGGCCTGAGGTAATCATTAAATCTGTTGAAAATAATAAAATAATGTCCTTTGTCACCTTAGTGATTTATGGCCACGGTAAGGTGCTGTCCCATTATAAAAACATTCTCAATGTCGAACACTTGTCCTTTCATCAGGCAGGATCGATCAAAGACATTAGACACAATGGGTTAAACGTCATTAATTGTTGGGAGGAAGAATTTGAGGTCAAAGTTGGCACAGAAACTCCTGAGGCGGGTAGGTTTGCCCTAGCTGCTTTGAATCGTGCTAGTGAAGACCTTAAAAATGGGAGTATTCAAGGCGTAGTAACTGCCCCTATTAGTAAAAACAACATTCAATCTGACGACTTTAAGTTTCCTGGACATACCGAATACTTCACTTCTACCTTTGAGGCCAAGGACAGCCTTATGTTTTTATGCAATGACAGCTTACGAATCGGTGTTGCTACTGGTCATATTCCCTTATCAGAGATCAAAGAAAAACTAACAAAAGAGGTGATCAAGGTAAAGACGAACCTTATGCTGAAATCTTTGAAAACGGACTTCGGTATAGGCAAACCAAGAGTCGCCTTACTAGGCGTTAATCCTCATGCTGGTGAAGAAGGCCTTTTGGGAAGCGAAGAAAAGGATCTAATCGCACCATTAATTGCTGAGTTTAAAGAAAAAGGCGACTTAGTTTTTGGCCCTTTTCCTGCCGATGGCTTTTTCGGCAATGCGAGTTATTCAAAATTTGATGGTGTTTTGGCTATGTATCACGATCAAGGACTTATTCCTTTTAAAACTATTGCCTTTGAAGATGGCGTGAATTTCACTGCGGGGCTTTCAATTGTCCGTACATCGCCCGATCATGGCACTGCTTTCAATATTGCGGGTAAAAACGTGGCAAATGAACAGAGCATGAGAAGTGCCATTTACATGGCAATCGATATTATCCGTAATAGAAGTGCTACATAGCCGCGAGTTATTAGTCTACTAAACACCAACTTTAGTCGATTTACAGCAACGGACTACCCAGCTAAGCGTAATCTTTAGTATCTTAAAAAAATTGAATAAAATCACTGCCATATTACTCCTTTGTTGTTTCTCAGCAATTCTAACAGTAGACGTCTTTTCACATGTGCTTGATCCAATAGATGGAATGGAGCTATTTGAATCAGAGTCAGAAGAGTCAGAAAAAGATTTGGAAGACTCAAAAACTCCGTACCTAGCCTCGTTCGAGAAAAACAAAACGTCAAGTACTGAAGGTTCTCTCAAAAACAGACCACTCCAGTGTTTGTTAAAAAAGGATAAGGAACTTGGAGAAATAAATACACCTCCTCCTGAACTTGGGTTAATCTAGTCAAGTTTATCAACACCAGAATTTTTGAATAACACCTATCCTAAATACATTTTTTGTATTCCGGCTAAAGACCTTACCAATGAAGAACAGTTTATTTTCAAGTTTAAAAAATGATGCTCCTGCAGGCCTAGTTGTCTTTCTGGTCGCTGTCCCACTCTGCTTAGGCATTGCGCTTGCTTCTGGTGCACCACTGTTCTCAGGAATCATTGCTGGAATGGTAGGCGGTATTGTTGTCACCATGTTTAGTGGGTCGCATTTAGGTGTTAGTGGGCCGGCAGCAGGCCTAGCTGCTATCGTATTAGTAGGAATACAGGAATTAGGGTCATTCGAAATATTTCTCGTAGCTGTGGTCATTGCAGGTATAATACAGTTCATCTTAGGTGTAGCACGAGCAGGAATCATCGGTTATTACTTCCCCAGTTCCGTCATCAAAGGCATGTTAGCTGCCATAGGGATCATTATTATTCTAAAACAAATCCCACATGCATTTGGCTACGATGCGGACCCTGAAGGAGATTTAGGATTCTTTCAAGCGGATGGTGAAAATACATTTTCAGAGTTGGTCAACATGGTCAGCTTCATATCGTCAGGAGCCATCACAATTGCTCTTATTTCTTTGGCCATCCTGATATTATGGGAGCAAAAGTTTATTAGGCGCTTTAGGATTACCCAAGTAGTTCAAGGCCCTTTGGTAGTTGTTATCTCTGGTATACTAATGGCCATCTTCTTTGCAGGAACCTCCTTAGAAGTCAGCCAAGAGCATATGGTAAGCATACCTGTTGCAAGTAATCTCACTGGTTTTATCGATCAATTCACCCTTCCAGATTTTAATGCTTTTGCCATGCCTGAAGTATGGATTCTTGGTATTACAATAGCGATTGTTGCCAGTCTAGAGACCTTACTGTGCGTAGAAGCAACTGATAAATTAGATCCACAAAAACGGGTTACCCCTACCAGTAAAGAATTAAGGGCTCAAGGAATTGGAAATATAGTAGCCGGATTAATTGGTGGATTACCCGTGACTCAAGTAATCGTTCGGAGTTCAGCAAACATTCAATCTGGTGGTAGAACTAGGGCATCAGCTTTAATTCATGGTCTCCTCATTTTACTATCAGCCATGCTGATACCTAATATTCTAAATATGATTCCGTTGGCCAGTTTGGCTGCCATCCTATTGGTGGTCGGATATAAGTTGGCTAAACCTTCACTTTTCAAGCAAATGCTAAAATCTGGACATCCCCAGTTTATCCCATTCGTTGTAACGGTATTGGCTATTGTGCTTACCGACCTATTAAAAGGTATCGGGATTGGTATGGCAGTAGCAGTATTCTATATTCTTTTGAATAACCTGAAAAACCCATTTGTACTCAAAGAAACTCACGACAAAGCTCATAAGCATTACCGCATTGTGTTAGCCGAGATGGTTACTTTTCTTAATAAGGCTCAAATTCTAAAGGAGTTGAACCGAGTACCTAATGATGCAGAATTATTAATTGATGCTTCAAGAACTCGCCACATCCAGCATGATGTGCTCGAAATTCTCAATGACTTTAAGGAAAGCGCGAAGTATAAGAACATAGATTTGAAGATGTGCTGTACAGATCAGCTCGACTTAAATGGTTATAAGCAGTCCCTAGGAGAATTAATGGTGGAGATAAAAACGATTCAAACAAGTCAGAAAGATGACGAGTTAGAAGAGATAAATGCTTAGATATATAGAGGAGAAACCGAGAAGTATTTGTGAGTCATTTATTGATGCATTTTTTATGCAAAACATATTTCTTCATTAATCAATAATTATATACCTTTGCAGTCCCGAAATTTACGCTAGGAAATTGAAAGCGAGAAGAGCATTTGATATTCATATTTTCAACCTGGCAAATGGTAATCACGATTACCACTTTGAAGTTTCGGGCTCGTTCTTTGAACTGTTTGAAAATGAAATGTTTAGCACAGGTAAACTGACGGCTGACGTTTCACTTCAAAAATCGGAAAGCATGATTCAAATGATCTTCAAAGTTGAAGGTACAATTGAGTTGACTTGCGACAGAAGTCTAGATTTGTTTGATCAGCCTATCTCATTCGAGAATACGATGATCTACAAGTTTGGTGAAGAAGAAAAAGAATTATCAGAAGATGTGATGATTATCCTAAATGATACTCAGACCATTAATATTGCTGATTTACTTTTTGAATTTATAGGATTACAAGTCCCTATGAAAAAGCTTCATCCACGATTTCAAGAAGAAGATGATGATGACCAAGAAGAAGGAGTAATGGTTTATTCATCTACCGTTGACGATTCGAAAACAGAAGAACAGCAAGAAGAAGATGTTGACCCTAGATGGGCAGCATTAAAAAAGTTAAAGAATAAAAAATAGCGAAAGCGAATAAATAAGATTTAAGATGGCGCATCCTAAAAGAAAAATTTCAAGAACGAGAAGAGACAAGCGTAGAACTCACAAGAAATTGACTGCCAAAACTTTGGTGGTTTGCCCTACGACTGGCGAACTACACATGCCTCACAGAGCCTTCTGGCATGAAGGAAAACTTTACTATAAAGGTAAAGTAGTGATGGAAAAAGAAGTTTTAGTTTAATTACTAAAATCTTGATAGTACTGCTCCTGGATATTAATTCAGGAGCAGTACTTATTTATGGGCATTTATACCCATATGAACTCTCTAATTTATGATTATGATTCTGAATGGTTTAAGCCTATATTGGTCACCAACTTTTAATTCAGGTCAGATTATAGGCCTTAACATTACTTAATGACGAACATTCGAGCTCAAATCACTGGTGTCCATGGTTACGTTCCAGATTATGTTTTAACGAACAAGGAACTCGAAACCATAGTAGATACCACTGATGAATGGATCACTTCACGAACTGGCATCAAGCAAAGACACATTCTCAAAGGTGAAAACCAAGGAACTTCCGTTATCGGCATAGAAGCCGTAAAGGGATTACTTGAGAAGACCAATACTAACCCAGAAGAGATCGATCTAATCATTTGTGCCACCACGACTCCCGACATGACTTTTCCGGCAACTGCCAATCTAATCGGTGATGCAGTAGGTGCAAAAAATGCATTCAGCTACGACTTGCAAGCTGCTTGTTCCGGTTTTATTTACGCCTTGGTTACTGGCTCTCAGTTTATAGAGACTGGTAAATACAAGAAAGTTGTAGTCGTTGGAGCAGACAAAATGTCTTCCATCATTGACTATACCGACAGAACTACCTGCATTATTTTCGGTGATGGTGGTGGTGCTGTACTGTTAGAGCCTGGTACTGAAGATGTGGGGATAATGGATTCCATGTTGAAATCTGATGGCTCAGGTGCACAGCATCTACACATGAAAGCAGGCGGAAGCCGTAAACCAGCTAGCCTAGAAACTATAAAAAACAGAGAGCATTTTGTATACCAAGAAGGTTCATCAGTTTTCAAATTCGCAGTAACAAACATGGCCGATGCAGCTGAAGAGGTCATGAAACGAAACAATCTTACTGGTGACGATGTCGCATTCTTGGTGCCCCATCAAGCAAATAAGCGCATCATTGATGCTACGGCTAGGCGCATGAACGTGGGTGAAGATAAAGTGATGCTCAACATCCATAAATATGGCAATACGACCAGTGGAACAATTCCATTATGTTTATGGGATTATGAATCACAACTTCGTAAAGGCGATAACCTAATCATAGCCGCATTTGGTGGTGGATTTACATGGGGATCGATCTGGTTAAAATGGGCGTACGATCCTAAGTAATTTTAGACTAAACTCAATAGATTTGTCATATGGCAACTACTGCAGACATTAAAAACGGACTTTGCATAGTCAAAGATCAAGACCTCTGGATGATCACGGAATTTCAGCACGTCAAACCTGGTAAAGGCCCTGCCTTTGTGAGAACGAAACTGAAGAATGTCAAAACTGGAAAAGTGGTAGATAACACTTTTTCAGCTGGACATAAGATTGAAACTGCCAGAGTAGAAAAAAGAGCACACCAATTTTTGTACAAGGATGACTTCGGTCATCACTTTATGAATTCTGATACCTTCGAGCAAGTAATGATCGAAGAGCAAATGATTGGAAAAGGTGCAGAACTTATCAAGGACGGTCAAGTAGTAGATATTCTATTTCATGCCGAAACTGAATTACCTTTAACATGCGAGCTTCCTGCTTACGTTGTGCTTGAGATTACCTATACAGAACCTGGTATGAAAGGCGATACAGCGACAAATGCAACCAAGCCTGCCACTATGGAAACTGGCGCTGAAATACAAGTGCCATTATTCATTAACTTAGGGGACAAAATTAAAGTAGACACTAGAACTCACTCTTACGGTGAGCGAGTAAAATAATCAACTTACCTACGAATGAATCCGAAAGAAATAAAAAACATGATCGACTTCATTGCCAAATCTGGTTTGGCAGAAGTCAACATTGAAACTGAAGAGTTCAAAATTGAGGTGAAACGAAGTGCTGAGACTACTGTTGTAGCAAGTACACCAGCATTGGCTCCTGCTCCAGTAGCAGTGGCTCCTGCGACAGCACCTGCTGCCGAAGCACCACAAACTGCGGCTCCTGCTTCAGATGACACAAGTAAGTATGTAGAAATAAAGTCGCCAATGATTGGGACTTTCTACAGAGCACCAAAACCTGAAGATCCTCCTTTCATGAGTGTGGGAGATTCAGTTTCTGCTGGTCAAAGAGTAGGTATCATTGAGGCAATGAAGCTTTTCAACGAAATAGACTCTGAAATTTCAGGCACAATCGTCAAAGTACTTGTCGAAAATGCTTCACCAGTAGAATATGATCAGCCATTATTCCTGGTTGATCCATCATAAGGCAAGGGGATATATCCCGTCATGTATCATCTTTAATTGAATCACTGTGTTCAAGAAAATATTAATTGCCAATAGAGGAGAAATTGCCCTGCGAGTCATTAGAACTTGTAAAGAAATGGGCATTAAAACTGTAGCTGTATACTCTGCTGCAGACAAGGACAGTTTGCATGTCAGATTTGCTGATGAAGCTGTTAACATTGGCCCTGCTCCTTCCAATGAGTCCTATTTAAAAATCCCTCATATCATTTCGGCTGCTGAAATTACCAATGCCGATGCCATCCATCCTGGTTATGGATTCTTATCAGAGAATGCCGAGTTTTCTCGCGTCTGTGAAGAGTACGGTATCAAATTCATTGGAGCAAGTCCTAATATGATTGATAAAATGGGTGATAAGGCCACCGCTAAAGCCACGATGAAGGCTGCGGGTGTCCCTACCATTCCTGGGTCTCCAGGACTTCTTGATAATGTGAAAAACGGTATTAAGATTGCCAATAAAATGAAGTACCCCGTGATCTTAAAAGCCACCGCTGGTGGTGGAGGCCGTGGTATGAGAATTGTCAATAACGATGAGGGCTTCCAAAAAGCATGGGATGATGCTCGAATGGAATCTGCTGCTGCCTTTGGCAATGACGGTCTTTACTTGGAGAAATTTATTGAAGAACCACGTCATGTGGAGATTCAAATTGTTGGTGATAGTTTTGGCAAAGCTTGCCATTTATCAGAAAGAGACTGTTCTATTCAGAGAAGACACCAGAAACTAGTCGAAGAGACACCTTCTCCTGCAGTTGATCAAAAACTCAGAGATAAGATGGGTACCGCAGCCATTAAAGCTGCTGAGGCCATCGGTTATGAAGGTGCGGGAACTGTAGAGTTCCTACTTGACAAGCATGGCGACTTCTACTTTATGGAAATGAATACGCGTATTCAGGTCGAACACCCTATTACTGAAGAAGTCACTGACTTTGACTTGATCAAAGAGCAAATTAAAGCAGCTGCAGGCATACCAATTGTTGGTACAGCATACTACCCAAAACTCTATGCGATGGAGTGCAGAATCAATGCAGAAGATCCTTCTCATGGTTTCCGACCATCTCCTGGAAAAATCACTAATCTTCACCTTCCAGGTGGGCATGGTGTACGTGTAGACAGTCATGTTTATGCAGGCTACTCTATTCCTCCTAATTATGACTCTATGATTGCCAAGCTTATTGTTAGCGCTCAGTCTAGAGAAGAAGTATTGGTTAGAATGAAACGAGCACTGGAAGAATTCGTAATTGAAGGAATCAAGACAACTATTCCATTTCATATTAAATTGATGGATGACGAAGGCTTTAAGTCGGGAGACTTTACGACAGCCTTCCTTGACGACTTTGATTTTTCTGATTGCTAAGAATCAATTGCCTATAAACTGCAACTTGTATCCTCGGTGAGCACCTATATTGATTCGAACCAATGATCCAACGGCATATACTTCTTTCTATCCTTTTATCTGTTCTAGCTGGTTATCAACTAGTCGGACAAGAGGACTCTTTGGTATATAGACTAAACTTAGGTACAGTTTACAGTGCTGATGAGAATCTGCCCTTGTATGGGCATTCAAATATTGGAGGGCTATTTGATTATGACTTTAACGGACCTTATGCCACTGCCTCAATAGAAGGAACCAAATGGAAGAATTTAAACTTCGGAGGGGAGCTGGTCATTGCAAATCAGAATCAAAGGATTCTTCTGAGAGAAATATATGTCGACTATAGACTCGGCCCATTCTCCTTTTTTGCTGGAAAGAGAGATATCTCTGAGCAACAAAGAAAACCAACAGATCCCGGAAACTTTGGGATAAGTTACAATGCCAGGCCAATCCCTAAAATTGGAATTTCTTTTCCTGACTATTGGGCTATTCCTCATACCAAAGGTCTAGTTGCCATTAAGGGGACATTCTTTCATGGTTGGTTTGAGGAAGATCGCTTCATCGACTCCCCCGTTCTTCACGAAAAATCTGCATATCTTAAGTTAGGCAATGACAAAATATACCTCGAGTCCGGAATAAATCACTTTGCAATGTGGGGAGGGGTAAACACGCTTACAGGCGAAAACTTATATGAAGGTTTTTCGGATTTCTACAGGGTTATCAAAGGAGGTGGAAGAGATGGAGTGACCACTGCTGGTGAACAAAATGCAATAGGCAATCACCTAGGCTATTGGAACTACCAATTCAATTATGAGTTTGAGAATTTCAAGCTCGAAGTGTATAACAATGCCCTTTTTGAGGACGCTGGAGGCTCCAAAATTTTTAATAATGATAATCTCATTACAGGTTTTAACATTAAGGTTAAATCAAATAAGGAAATCAGAATAAAAACCTTTTCCTTTCAATACATGAACATTCTAGACCAATCAGGTCCTGGATTGCCGGATCCAACTGAGAGTGTTCCAACAAAAGCGGAAAACTTCGGGTTCAATTTTGGAGGCAGAGATGATACATACAATAATTATTTATACAGAGACGGCTGGACCCACTTCAATCGAACAATAGGAAGTCCTCTCTTTATTGACAGGGCACTTAGCCAATTCTATTTTGGAATCATACCCGACTACGAGGTAGCCATTGTAAATAACAGAATTAAATCTTTCCA
>ENA-OUOG01001809-OUOG01001809.1-marine-metagenome-genome-assembly--contig:-NODE-1809-length-23656-cov-5.393104_pt1 | contig 23656 bp, 10 predicted proteins | sample MGYA00248635_ERZ508505 | MGnify/ENA primary metagenome ERZ508505 (study PRJEB26176, sample SAMN06267871) | marine metagenome | isolation source: Saanich Inlet, British Columbia, Canada | place: Pacific...
TGAAAATCAGCGAAAGAACCGAAAGAGGCAACATCGGAGCGAGCTCGTCCCTTCCAACAAGCCGGTCAGCGACCTCGTCACTCCCGCGGCGCGCGAGGCTGCACGTTCTCTCCGCGCATGGCGGCGATCATGCCGCCTTCCGTGGGGGATGGCCTGGGGGAGGACCTCGCCGAGACCGGTCGCGGGCCGGCGGAACTCGTCGGTGGGACGAATTCGGGCGCGCATCCCGGATTCGTCTCGTCCTCGTTCGCGTCGTACCGGCACGAGCGCGTCCCCACGCCCACCCCCCCGGTGGGCGCGTACAACCTCAGCGGCTCGATGCTCCGCAACGGCGCGGACGTGAACCAGCGGGGCTCGTCCTCGCTCATGAGCGAGACGCGGAGGCATGTCCGGGATCTGCAGCGCGAGCGCCAACCCGGCCCCGGCGCGTACGACCCGCACCTCGCGTCGAAAGAAGCCGAGGCGAGGCGTCTGACCACGCGCGCGCGCGCGCGCGCGAACGAGACGTCCGCCGTGCCGCGCCCGAGGGACCCGCTCGCGCCGGACCTGACCCCCGGCCCGGCGCACTACGCGCCCTCTTTGTTGCCGAGCGAGCGCCAGGGGGGTTCGCACAGCGCGTTCCGCAGCGGCATGGACCGATTGACAACGCTCGGAACGAGCGGAGGCCCGTCGCCGGCGGAGTACGTCGATTTGGAAACGCGGTACAACTCGGGGTTCACGAACCCCAGGTACCGCACGGGCTCGGTCGCGCCGGCGTCCAGCTCTCTCATGCGGCCCACGAAAAAGGAAATCCCGAGGGGCGCCATGGTGGACGTCGTGCCGGGCGTCCCCGCGCCGGCGGCGGTGGCCGCCGCGCCGAGGACTGTTTTCACTAAAAAAAACGGCGTTTTTCCCGAATCGATCGCGCGCGCGTCGAACGAAAAGAGCGACGCGCTCACGGCGCGGGTCGCGAACGCGGCCAAGGCGCGTTCGCGTAACAAGCCCGGTCTACCTCCAAACGCGCCCACGCCACAGGGGTACAGCAGTTTCAAAATGCGCGGGGACGAGAGGGAGGCGAACGAGTACGCGTACGTCGGGCGAATGCCGGTCAAAAAAACTCGCGAGTCGGGTCTCGGCTTGTCGGGTCGCGCCGCCGAGCTCGTTTCGCCGAGCTCGTTCCGCGCCGCCGCGATGGCGCCCGTGCCGCACGCGCGCGCCACGCCCGTGCCGCGCATGCGCCCCATCACCGGCGACGCGGAGATCGTCGAGTTCTACGAGCTGAGCGACCGCGCGTTCGAGAAGCCGGGGAGGTAGACGCGAACGCGATTGGGCCGGGGCGGTTCGATCCATCGGGGAATCGGGGCGAAGACGACGACGGAGCGTTACGCTATAGAACGAAAGTACCGTACATATGGCGTCGAAGTCACGCCTCGGCTCGTCGCGCACAAAAACACATCTCCTTTCCTACGACGCGACAGGCTCGCCTTTCCCCGAGACGTCCGCGGCTTTACGCGCCTCTTCCTCCGCCTCCGCCTCCGACAGCGCGCGCAGCCGTCGCACGGTGCGCGCGTTTTTGGTGAACCACGCTTCGGTGTCTTCGCCCGCCGGCCCATCCTGGAACCCGTGTTTATGGGCGGATCCCCCCGCGACGCTCCGTTTCGGCGACACAGGCTCGCCGAGCGCGTCTCGCCACGGCCACCAGGGCGATAACTTCACTGTGTTCCCGACGATGATCAGCGTCGGCGACTTGAGCCCGCGCTCGAGCACCGCGTCGGGCAGAGCCGCGACGGTTCCGAAAACGCGTCGCTCGTGTTTGGTCGTCCCGCGCTCCACCGCCACCGCCGGCATGTCCTCTGGAAACCCAGATGCGATGAGTTTTTCCGCCAGCAGAGGGAGGGTTTGGAGGCCCATGTACACGACGAGCGTCGTGTCGACGTCCGCGGAGGTGACCGCGAACGCCACGGGGTCCACGACGGCGTTGCCGGTGCCCTCCGCGGCTTCCCTAGCCGCGCCCTCTCGCAAGTGACCGGTAAGCAGCCGCACGGACGTCGCGGCGCCCCTGTGCGTGAGGGGGATCCCGAGCTCGCTCCCCACGCCCGCGGCGGCGGTGATCCCGGGGACGATCGTGACTTTGAAACCCCGGTTCATGAGCGTCTCCATCTCCTCGCCGCCGCGCCCGAACACCAGCGGGTCGCCGCCCTTCAGACGCACCACGGACGCGCCGTTTTCGGCGAATCCGAGAAGCATGCGCTCGATCTCATCCTGCGTCCGGGTGTGGAACCCCGCCTGTTTGCCCACGTACAGCATGTGCGCCCCGTCGTGCACCAGGTCGAGGATCGCGGGAGACACGAGCCGGTCGTACAGCACCACGTCCGCGGTCTGCATCAGGTGGAACGCCTTGAGCGTCAGCAACCCGGGGTCTCCGGGGCCCGTGCCCACCAGGTACACCTTGCCCGCGTCGGAGACGGGCGGCGTAGGCCCGCGTTTGTCGGCGCCCGAGCGAGGCGACGCCTTCGAGAGGTACAGCTCGAGCAGGCTGTCGACGTCCTCGGGGCCGGCGGCGCCCTCGGAGTAGTAGGGCGAGGCGCTCTCGTCCGAAGCGGACGCCGCGAGGCGTCTCGAAGACCCGCGGCGCGCGGCGCGATTCCCGAGCGCGGCGAGCCGCCGCGATTGCGGGAGCGTCGGCCGCGCCGAGCGCGCGGACGGCGCGCCGCGCCGCGCGGAAGCGGACGCGGATGCAGAAGAGGACGCGACCGCGACGGGCGCGACGGGCGCGAGCGCGAGCGAGCGCATCGTGGCTGGACGGCGTGCACGCGTGCGGCGAGACGGGTCCGGGCGCGCGACGCGATGTAAGGACGAGATTCGGCACTTTTCGTGGTTTGGTGCCCTTTCGCGCGAGTCGTTCTTGCCAAACGTCACGATCGTGCGCTTGTTGAAGACTGAAAAGCCGCGTGCCGAGCGAAAAAAATCCCAACCCAAGTCGGTTGCGCGTCGAAAGGACGAAAACGCGAACGAAACCCGAACGACCGACGAGAAGGTGGACGATCGATGATCGGTGTGGCGAACGCGCGAGAGGCGGTTTGCGTGAAATGAAGTCCGACACGAGGCGCAGTCAGAAAGCACATTTTTCGCCTATTCAACGCCCTGCCTCACCTTGTACTCCTCCAGCGTGAGTGTCTTCCCCTTGGGGCGCACCGGGCGCACGTCCTCCAGCAGCCCGCGCCCCAGCCCGAGCAGCCCGCGCCTGAGCACGGGCACCAGCCCGGGGTGGATGCCCGCGTTGGCGGCGGGATCCGGCGCCGCCGCGAGCGACGGGTCGACTTTCGCGAGCGAAACCTTTTTGTGCGCGCCGACGAAGCGCGCCTCGCGCGCGCTCGCCTGCTCCGCGAACGACCGCGACGCCGTCTCTCCCGCTCTTCCCGCGTTTTCTCGCTTCGTCGCGTTCCCAACCTCGGCACCGTCTGTGTCGCTCGTCCCCTTCGTCTTCTCCTCGCCCTCCTTGGTCTTCTCCCGCTCCTTCTCGCCGTTGATGGTGTAGTACGTCGCCATGCGCGTCGGGCGGCGCGAAAACGGGTCGTTGGCGCTCTCATCCGGTTTCCCGCTCTTCGCGCGCGCGATCGCCTCGGCGGCGGTGCGTGATAAGTTCGCGTCGTTAATAGCGTTGTTCCGTTTGTTGATGTTCGCCATGATAGCCTGCGTGCCTCCCTTGTCGAGTTTTTTCGTCAGGCGCTTAACGACTTCGTCGAGCTGAGACGATAAATCCCTCGCCGCGTCTTCGTCGCCCTCCGCTTTGGCGCGCTCGACCAAACGCCGAAGCACCTCCTTTTGGTTCGCGAGGTTGTGCGTCAAACCACCCTTCTTCTCCTGGCGCTTCTTTAACATCGCCTGTACGTCCTCGCTGGTGTACCGGTAGTTCTCCGCGGCTCGGATGTTCTCCAGCGCCGCGTCCGTGTCGCGCACGCGGAGCGGGCGCTGCTCGTCCAAACGCATCTGCGCCGTCCACTCGGCAAACTCCTTGGCGGTGGGTTCCTGGTTGGAAACCTCGTTCGCCTTGAACGCGCGCTCGTGTTTGCCAAACTTCAGCACCAGGTGGAACGGGGTCTTGACGCCGGGCTTACCATAAAGCTCGTACTCGGCGAGCGGGTAGTTCCCGTGCGTGCCTTCGGCGACTTGCGTGATCTCCGCTAAACGGTATCGCGGCTCGCCCGATTTTTTGTCCAACCCGATGCCGATGCGCACCATGCACCCCGGAGCCAGCTGCGCGAAGTACGGCTCGGCGATCCACTTCTCCAGCGTGGACCGCTTGAGGAAGATCTTGCGGATCTGCGCCTCGGAAGCGGGCACGGCGTCCCCGCCGCCGTCCTCGTCGTCGTCGTCAGAGACGTCGCTGTCGTCGTCGCGACCGCCGCGCCCGCGCGACGCGGGTTTACGCTTTTCGCGTTGCGGCAAAATACCATCCAGGTCCTCATCCTCGAGGTCGTCGTCCGAGCCGTACTCGTCGCTGTCGTCCTCGTCGGAATCCTCTTCCGCCTGCCTGCGTTCCTTCTTGCGCGCGATTTCTGCGAGCGCCTTGGACTTGGAGGTGGTGCCTCGCGCAGCCTCCTCACCGGCGACGCGCTTGGACTTGCGCCCCACCGCGGCTTCCGCATCCGCCGGCCGGAACTTCTTCTTCCCGCCAGCCTCGCGCTCTTTCTTCTCGCGCGCCATCGCGATGATGCGCTTTCGGTCAGCCGTCTGCGCGCGTCTGTCGCGGCGGTCCGCGAGGATCTCCTCGCGTTCAAGCTCGGTCATGCCCGCGAGCCGCGCGCGGTCGTCTTCGTCGCCCATCAGGTCATCCCCGAACCCGTCCCCGTGGGGGTCGTTCGGGTCCTCGCCGTCCGAGCCCTCGCTGTCGGACTGCGCGAGCGCGGAATGGGGGGTGGGGGAGGAGACGAGGTCAGTCGAGGCGGTGGCACGCGCGAGGCACGCGTCTGGTGAGCCGCGGGGTCGGTTCGGCGCTCGATCGCGGGAGCCGGCGCGACGGCCGGCGATGCGCCCGCGCGATCGCTAGGGTAAGCGGTGGGAATTCGGCGCTCTCCCGGTAGCGCGCGATCGCCTTGATCGGGGGGAGAGGGCGGGTCGGCGGGGGCCGGGACGCACCAGAACCGCGCCAGCCCGGCGCTTGCGCCCGAGGCCGGCATCGCCGTGCTCGTCGGAATCCGACATCCCGCGCGAAGCTGCTCGAGAGCGTGGGGACGCGCCGCGAGGAGTGTCGCCCGGCGCCAGATCGCCGCGGCGAAGCGCGGCTCGTGCTTTCAATTCACCCACGCCGCAGGATGAAACGTTTCCACACAGTTGATCGACGATTTCACGAAACCAAGTGCTGCACCTTTTTCGCCAAAAGTGTTTATGACACGTCGCGGCGCGCTCTCTCTGTCACTTCCTCTTTCTAGCCCTCGCCCCATCTATGCAACCTCCGCGGCGAAATCGCACATCTCCCCTAGGCACTCCGCGATTTCGGAAGGCCCTCCGGTCATATACAGGTTCGCCAGCCCCGCGGAGAGAAGCGCCGCGCCGGCGCCCAAAACGTACGCCGCGTACGACGACGATTGACTACTCGGTTTCTTCCACTCGTCGGTTTTTTTTTCGGAGCGTTTCATGGAAGAAACCTCCGCGTTAACCTCCGCTCCTTCGTTGTCGTGTCCGTTCGCGCCCGAAAAAGAAGCGCCGCCTGGAAAGGGAAAGCTCCCTGACCCCAAACCCTCCCTTTCCGCGACGAGCACCCCCGCGCAACCTTCCGCGACGTCGAAGCGCATAACCTCCGCGCACCGCGCGACGACGTCCGCTTCGGTTTCGGAATCGGCGAGGTAATCGCAAACCGCCAGACCCACATCTGGCCACTCCACCCACGCGCGCCGAGGCAACGCCAACGTCAAACGCTCGTTTTTGGGACTGTCGTTCATCACGCGACGTGATTGACTGATCGCGTCCGCCAATCGATCGGCGAACGGTTCGCCGCTTCCGTCGGTCAGTCCCTCCGACGCGAAAAAGCGACGCTCGAGAAACGAAAGGGCGTTGTCGTTTTGCGAATCCTCGTCGTTTTCGAGCGCGTCGTCGGCTCGGTCCAGGAACGCGTCCAGCCGCGACCGGAGCGAACGCGCGATGTCGCGACGAAGGTCACTCGATGCCTCGCACACGGTCTCGCGCGCGGTCGAATACGCGCGCGCCGAAACGACACCCTTAAACGTCAAACGCAAAGACGGTTCTCCGTCCAGACGCGTTTGGCTCGACGGATCCAAACGCGCCGCGCCGTCCGTCGCGCCGGACGCGGCGCGGCTTCGAGTCGCGTCGCGACTGTCACGAGTCACGTCGCCGCTCGTGCAGCTTAAAGGCGGCGCGAGAAGCTCCGCGTGTAACTTGAAGACGTTCGTCGTCGAAGAAACGGTCTCGTCGGTTGTATCGTCGGCGTCTCGTGATTCTTCGTCTTCGTTTTCTCCGCGTTCCGTCGCCTTTCGTCTCGGCACAGTCGCGATCGCGGTCTCGTCGTCCCACGTCGCGTTCTCGACGAGAATCTCAGACTGTTCGACGCGCGCGATTTCCAGCGCACACGCGCTCTCTAACAACGAGCGGAGCGTGTGCTGTTTCTGCGTTCCTTTTTTCGTCGTTCGTTTGGACGGTAACACGACGCTCCACTCAAACGCGTGTTCCGCGTCGAGGCGAACGACGTTTGCCAACGCCTTCCCCTCTCTCCACTCCGCGGGGGGCAAGGAGGTAAAGGGCCTTCCCACGGAAGATCGATCGACGCGACGCAGAGACGTCTTGCTTTTATCCTCCGCGGAGAGGTGGAGCAGGAACTGTTCCGTGGTTGGATCGTTCGTTTCTTTTTCGAACGTTCGCGGCGAAGAAGTCTCAAACGCCGCCGCCTCCGCCGCGTCGACGACGGCGTTGGCCAACGCGGTTGACGCCGATCGCCACGCCTGCTCCGCGGCGAACGCGTACGCGCCCACGACGTCCAGGCCGCCGGGAAGCATGCGTGTGACCTGCGTGGCGTGCTCGACGATCGAGTCGACGTCGATGTGAAGAGGTGTACCGCCGCTCGCGGGTCGCGAAGGCGTACAGGGCGCGCCCCCGTCGCCGTCGCCATCGCCCTTCGAGGAGGCGTTCCATCCATCGGGGAACGGCACGAGCGCGAGGATGAGATCGCGCGCGCCCACAGAGCGCTTGCCCACGATGAGCCCGACCTGGGGAGGCGCGCGGTCCGCTATGAGCTTCGTGTGGACGGACTCCACGGCGCCCTCCTCGATGAGCGCGGTGCGCGACGCCATGACCGCGGGGGCACCGCGCGGAGCGAAGTGCCGAACGTCGGCGGAACGCAGCCGAGACTCGGATGAGCCGAGAGATGCGAGACGGCGGGCTTCGAAAATCACGCGTTGGACTTGACGCTGTAACACCACGGCAACCTGTCAGTTCGCCGTCGCGCGAGACCACGCGGGATGGCTGCGCCCGAGACGGAGACTGCCCGTCTCCTCGCGCCCGGGGATGACGCGAAGACGAGCTGGCGCGCCAAGAGCGGTTCATGGCGAACGATCGGCGCGGGATTGACGGTGCGCACCGCGGACGACGCGTGAAACGCCGACGACAGTTTCTCGGACGAAGCGCTCGCGCGTCGCTTGTAACCAACGAAAATCGCGCCACCCCGCCGACTGACCTCACCACCCCCACCGCCTCTCCTAAACCCTCTCCTCCGCCCGAACGTCGCGCGCGTCGCCTCAGACCATCGCCCTGCTCGCCGCCGGCACCGCTTTGTCGCGCGGCGGGGACGCGCGCGCCGCCCTCGGCGACGTCGGGAACTCCGATTTCTCCTACCTCGACGCTGTGGGAGGCTTGGACGCCTCATCCGCGTCCGCGTCCGCGTCCGACGCGGCGTCCTCGGCGCTCGCTTCAGTCCCGTCGCGGTTCGCGAACCGCGACGCGTGGTACGCCGCGGATCACCGGGCGCCGTCCGCGGCGTACCGCGCGTCCGCGTCGCCGTACGCCGCCGCGCGGGCGGCGAGGGCCGCGCCCGCGACGAACGACTTCGCCTACCTCGAGGCGAACGTCGCCCAGGAAGACGTCGTCGGCGACGTCGTCCCCGCCGACGCGAAGCGGGAATCGACGCTCGGGACGGCGGACGCGACCGCCGTCCCCGGGGACGACGCGGACGATAAACAGAAACCTAAACCCGCAGGGGACGGGTCGGATGAGCTCCCCATCCCCGGGACGCCGCTCGACCCGCCGCGCGACCCGCCGAAGCACCCGGAACTGCCCAGGGATGACGCCGAGGAGGAGACATCTTCTTCATCCGCTTCTTCCGCCTCTTCCGCTTCCGAGAGCTCGACCGCCGCCGTCGCCGCCGTCGCCGCCCCCGTCACCTCCGCAGCGGACGAGGCCGCGCGCGCCGCCGCGCTGGTGGCGTTCGGCGTCGAGTCGGCGTCGGCGCGCGCCTCCGGCGGCGGCTTCGTGTACGCGGGCGGGAAGGGCCGCTGTCCCTCGCCGTCCCCGGCGTCGTCCAAGATTTCCGTCGGCGCCGGCTCCGGTCCCCTGCACGCGTTCACCGAGGAGCTGGGCGCGGACCTGTTGTTCGTGGGGGACAGCACAGATAAGCTTCTGCTCATCTCCGGGTGCTCGGCGCTCCTGCCGGAGGGCGAGCGGTGCGACCCCGCGATGGCGCGCGTAGGCATACCGACGACGTCGCAGCTCCCGCACAACATGCGCCCGTACGTCGCCGAGGCGCGCGACGTCTCGCTGGGGTACTCCATGCTCGGGAACGCGCCGAGGCCGTTCCAGACGCGCGACCAGGCGGGGTGCTGCGTTTCGTCAGAAAGCGCAGAAAACGACGCAGCCGATCCAGACGCGGGGTGTTGCATGACGTCGCGAGAAGCGCGCACGGCGTCGGCGTGCGTCGCCGGCGCCGGCGCCGCCGGCGCCCTGCACGTCTTCGGTCCCGGCTCGGGACTGTACGACGCCGCGAGCGCGCAGGAGGACGTGAGCGCGTACGAGGGGTACGGTCTGCCGCGCTCTACCCCCGAGCGCGTCAAGCTCGCGCTGGAGAGCTTCGTGAAGTGGGCGGCGCTTCGCCGGCGGTACGCCAAGGAGGGGACGTTTTCGGAGGGGGGCGCCGTCGAGACGGAGCTTCGAGACGAGGAGATGTTCGGAACCGTCGCGCGAGAAGAGACGGTCTCGCAACTCGTGCCCTCTCGCCCGTTGGTGGTGGTGGTCAACTCCAACTTCTGGCCGCAGAAGTTCTGGAGTAAGACCGCGACAGTTCCGTCGGAACCGAGCGCGCCGAGCGACGAGACCCCGGAGCAGGGCGCGGCGAGAGTCGAGAAGACGCGCGCGGACGATTTGGCCAAGTACGCGGACGACTTGTCGTCGCTCGTGCGACTGATCAGCGACGAGATCGCGTCGTCGTCTCCCGCGGGCGGATGCGTCGTGCTGCGCACGCAGCACGACATGCTGGGCTCGGACGACCCGGTGCGGAACGCGCGGCGCGTCGAGGGCAACGCGCGGACGCGCGCGATCAACGCCGCGATCGAGACGGTGGGCGCCGAGTTAAGCGTTCCGGTGTTTCCTTGGGCACAGATCTTTAATGAGCGCCTGGAGGAGAACGTGTTCGACGGCTGGTGTCACCAGTGGGGGGACGCCTCGGTGTACATGCAGAGGCGCTTCAACAGCTGGGCCAAGACGCACCTCCCGGCGGAGTGCCTGGCGGGGAGCGAAGGCGGCGCGGGGGCGTGAGCGTCGAGTCGCGCGGTAGATTAGCGTAGGAAACGGGTCGTGTCGAAATCGACCACCGACACGAAAAAGCGCACGATCTCGACCTGTCGACACCTCGCGCGCTTTTTCCGTGGCTCTCGTCGCTCCGCTGTGCGAAAGGTCGTCGACCGACTTGGCTGCATTGCGCGGCGCGCCGTCTCCTCCGGCGGGGCCTGTCGGGATGGCGGATGTCCGATACGCGTCGCGGGACGATGGCGGGACATCGGCGGATGACCCGGTGTGCGCCGTCGAGCTCACCGATGTCTCCCCCGCGGACGTCCCGGTCCCCTCCTGGCCGATGCTTTCGGCGCTGCGCAAAGTAATCCTGGTGGTATGGAAGAACCTGAAACTCCGCGGAAACAGGCCGGTCGCGACGATCATGGAGGTTGTGTTCCCGCTCATCGCGTTCGTGGCGTTGAGCGTCATGACGCCGAGAAACGAGTACTTCGATGCCCCGTATTTCCCCGGCGTCCCGTGGATGCCCCCCGCGTGCGTGTTGCAGTTCGACGTCCCGAGCGCGTTGGCTGGCTCAGGCGTAATAAGCCACGAGACCGCGATGGCGCTCGAGCCCGGGCTGTGCCCGGGCGCGGGCCACCTCGCCGGGCCGCACGTCACGGTGCCCTTCGCGCCGGACACCGACGCGACGCGGGCGCTGATGCGCGCCGCGTGCGAGCTCAGGTACGCCCCGCCGGGGATCGAGCGCGTCGCCTATGGCTACACCACGCTCGCCGACGAAGAAGACGAAGACGAAGACGAAGCCGACCAAACGTCCGACGTCGCCGACGAATCGTCTTCGCCGACGAATCGTCGTCGACGTCTTCTCTTCGGCCCGAGCGACCCGCCTCCCGGCCCGCCGTCGCCGCCGTCGCCGCCCGCTCCGCCCGCGTGGCCCGCGTGCTCGCCCGAGGGCTACGCGGACGAAGAGCGGATGGCGCGCGCGGCGGCGGCGGCGGGGGGCGCCGGCGGCGCGTCGGCGACGGCGGTTGCGTTTAACGTTCGCGACGACGGCGTCGTCGTCGGCTACGAGATTCGCGCGCGCGCGGATTCGGAGACGCGAGCGTTGGAGATGCAGGAACGGTTAGGGGACGTCTTCGTGAGCCTCGCGGGCATCGGGGACGTGAACGGCGTCTCCGCGGACCTGGCGAGTCGCGCGCCCGTCGCGTTCGCGTTTCGCCAATTCCCGTTTCCGCCCGTCTACCAGACGAGCGCCTACGGTTTTGTGTCCAAGTTTTTACCTCTGGCGGTGGCGTGCACGTGGACGTACACTCTGCTCGTGTGCGCCGGGAACGTGGCGTACGAGCGCGAGACGGGCCTGGAAGCCTCCATGCGCGCGTTCGGGTTACCCCTGTGGACGCACTGGGCGGGACACGGCGTGGCGTGCGCGTTACTATTAGGCGCGGCGGCGCTGTTCTGCGGCGCCTGCGTGACTTCGTTCGGCGCGGCGTTGTTCGTGACGGCCGAGTCCGGTTCATTCGTGTTTTTGCTGTTGGCGCTCACGGTGTGCGCCGCGGTGTCTTCGTGCTTCGTGGTGGCGACAATCGCCGCCGACGCCTCGGTCGCCGCCGCGGTCGCAGCCGTCGCGTGGCTCGTTTCGTACCTACCGTACGCGTACCTCTCGCGACCGGATTCGAAAATCGAAAGCGCGCTCCTGAAAGCGCTCCTGTGCTTCGCGCCGAGCAGCGCGCAGGGCCTGGGCTTCGCCGCGCTGGCGCAGTGGGAGGCGGAGGGCGTCGGGAGCTCCTGGGGGAACCTCTGGCGTATGCCCCCGGCCAACGCCGCGGGGGACATAAAAGTGCCTCTCGGCGCGGCGCTCCTGATTTTACTGCTGGACTTTGTCGTGTTCATAACGCTCGCGCTCAAAATCGACGCGGCGCGGTTCAAAGCGCGGCGCGGCGGAGAGGACGCGTTCGGAGTCGACGGCGACGTCGATTTTGAACCTGGAGATGTACGCGGCGATGCACCCGGCACTTCCGGCATCGTCGCCGAGAACTTGTGCGTGGAGTACCCCGGCGCGGACGGCGCGCCGCCCAAGCTCGCGTTGCGCGGCCTGAACTTGGTGTGCCCTATGGACGAAATAACGGTCCTTTTGGGGCACAACGGCGCGGGGAAATCGAGCGCCATCTCGAGACTGGTGGGGTCCGCGCCTCCCACCTCCGGCCGCGCTACCGTCGGCGGCCACGATGCCGTCTCCGCGCGCGCGCGTCACACGCTGGGCTTTTGCCCGCAGCACGACGCGCTGTGGGACGACCTCACCGTGCAGGATCACATCGACTTCGTGTTACGAGTACGAGGTACGTGGGGACGAAAGGAACTGGAGACGAAGCGCAACGCGCTGCTTCGGGAGGTGGAGCTTCGCGCCAAGAAACGCACGCGCGCGGGCGCGCTGAGCGGCGGTATGCGTCGTCGACTCAGCGTCGCGCTGGCGTTCGCGGGAGACCCGACGCACGTCGTGCTGGATGAGCCCACCGCGGGCGTCGATCCGCGCGCGCGGCGGCAAATTCAAGCTTTGGTGAAGAAGAAGGCGAAAGGCAAAGCCGTGCTGATCACGACGCACCACCTGGACGAAGCCGAGCGACTCGGCACGCGCGTCGCGGTGCTGCACCAGGGCTCGTTGGTGTGCGCGGGGTCCTCCAAGGAGCTCAAGACGAAGTACGACGTCGGGTACAGACTGGTGGTGACTCTGACTTCGGCGACGTCGGCGAAACGCGGCGGGAAAGAATCCGTCGCGGCGCGCCTTTTGTCTCTCTTCGCGTCCGCGACGCCGCCGCCGATTTCGGACACCGGTACGACTGTTCATACCGATCGCGGCGTCGCGCGCGACGGCGCGGAGGGCGCCGGCGAGGTTTCGTTTTCTTGGCCGGGGTCGCTCGCGGGGTACCTGCCGGCCGCGCTCAGAGCGCTGGCGCGCGAGAAGGAAGCGCTGGGCGTCGCGGGGTACGGGCTGGCGGCGCCCTCGCTGGACGGCGTCTTCAAAGCCGTGTTTGAGGAAAACGAAACTTCAGCGGCGTCGGATGAAAAAAGAACCGCGGTTCGAGAACCCCGACGAGACGTCGACGTCGACGTCGACGTCGACGAAACCGCGTTCGAGCGGGAGCCTTCTCGGAGTCGCGTCGGGGTCTTCTCGGCGACCGTCGTCGCGGTGTTTTTCGCGTCGTTTCGCGCGTTCCGCCGCGACCGCGCTCGGCTCGTCGCGACGTTCGTCGCGCCGACGTTTTTGCTTCTCGCGGCGTCGGCGATGGCGGCGTTCCGAGCGACGCCGTCGACGTACGCCGCCTCCTTCCACGTTCCCGTTGTTTCGTCAGGGTCACCGGAAGCATTACCGTTCGCGTTTCTCTCGGACTGCGCCGTCGTTCCGTTCGGCTTCGGCGCTTACAACGAAAGTTACGTTCACACGAAACTCGACGCCGCGTTTAAAACGAGGGCGTCGTTCGAGACGGTTTTCGTCGAGCCCTTAAACAAAAGCGGGTCGACTTTACACCAAAGCGGCGCGACGTGCTTTCCTGAGGAGGCGCTTTGGCGCGCGTTTAAGGCGCGGGTCCCGTCGAGCTTGAACCCGCGGCGCGCGCGAGACTCCGTCGGCGTCGCCGCGGGCGCGGGCGGAGACTCCGCGGGCGCCGCGACCGTCTGGTGGTCCTCGGAGCGCGTCAGGCGCGCCGCCGCCGCCGCGGTGACGAGGACGCGGGCGCTCGAACGGTTCGATTCGGCGTTCGGCGGCGACGGCGGCGCCTCGGAAATCGACAAAGAAGTCGCCGCCGCCGCCGCCGACGCCGCCGACGCGGCGGGCGCGTTTCGCCCGTGGCCGAAGACGGACGATCAGACGCGTCGCGCGTTGCTCGCGTCGACGCCCGGCCCAGCCGCCGCCGCCGCCGCCGCGCTCCTCGCGGTTTCCGTGCCCCCCTGCTTGGCCGCGGCGGCGGCGGCGAAACAGCGCGCGTCGGGCCTGCGGCGCGTGCTTCTCGTCGCCGGCGCGCCGAAGCTCGCGCACTGGCTGGGCGTGGTTCTGGCGGACCTTTTCGTTTTGGTTCCGGCGACGCTCGCGCACGTCCTCGCGTTCTGCGTCGCGGGAGGCGACGCGCTTCTCGGCGACGGCTGGGTGCGGCTTCCGGACGCGTTCGCGCTGTTTTACGCGCACGCGTTAGCGTCGCTCGCCGCGGCGCACCTGGTGGCGGTGGCCATCGGGGAGGAGAGCGCGCACAAAGCGTTCCCGTCGTGTCTCTTGCTGGGCGCTACGCCGGCGACGGCGCTGGCGGGCGTGACGTACGCGCTGGACGCGCTCGGAAACGTCGCCGGCGCCGAGACCGTGTTCTCGGTCGCGCGCGTCTTCCCCGGGTTCGCCGTCGCGCAGGGCACGCTCGAGCTCGCGCTTTCCAGCGCGCTCGCCTTCGAGACCGCCTCTATGGCGGAGCGCGGGAAGGCGTTTGAGATGGCGAGAGACGAGACACACGACGGACAACGCCTGATGGCTTCGTACGTTTCGCGCGGCGGCGGCGTCGACGGACTCGTCGCGGCTTCGCTCGTCGTGTGTCTCGTCGCGGTGGCGCTCGTGTTTCTGCTGGACGGCGCATCCGTCACCGCGCGCGCGTTCCTCGAGCGGTGCGTCTCCAGCGAGGCGGACATAAGACGCGCCGTCGAGGCGGAGGGCGAGCGCGACGCCGACGTCGTCGCGGAGGAAACCCGGTTGCGGGATTTGGCGCGGTCGCGTTCTTCCCAGACGGGTTTAAAAACTGCCGATCCGGACGTGGAAACGGGCGTCGCGAAAAAAACGCTGGACGAACCGACCGACGCGCTTCGCGTGTTCGGGTTACGCAAGTCGTACCTCGGAGGCGCGTCTTCGCGCCCCGCGGTGCGCGACCTGTGGCTCGGAGTCAAACCCGGGGAGTGTTTCGGTCTGCTCGGCATCAACGGGTGCGGTAAGACCACCACCTTCAGGATGGCCGCCGGCGACTTGCCCCCCACCGCCGGCTGCGTCGAGATCGGGAACGAGGGTCACGAACGAACGCGTCGTAAAAACGGCGGCGCCGTCGGGTATTGCCCTCAGAAAGATGCCATCGTGCGTTCGTTGACGGTCACCGAGCACTTAAGGCTCGTCGCCGCCGCGCGCGGTACGCTTTTTCTCGCGTCGGACGCTGATGTAACAATACGACGCGCGGTGGACGCCGCCGGCTTGGGCGCGTTCGCCCAAACGCGCGCGGGGTCGCTCTCCGGTGGAAACAAACGCAAGTTGTGCCTCGCTATGGCTCTGTTCGGTCTGAGGCGGAACGGTCTGGCGCTGCTGGACGAGCCCACCGCGGGGGTCGACCCCGGCGCCCGGGAGCAGATCACCGAGATGATACGAGACGCCGCGAAATCGCGAAGGTGCGCGTGCGTCGTGACGTCGCACGCCGTCGAGGACGTCGCCGCGCTGTGCCACCGCGTCGGCGTCATGGTGGACGGCGCGATGCTGTGCCTCGGCGCCCCGCAGCACCTGCGGACCAAACACGGGAAGCACCTCACGCTCACCGTGCACGCCGAGGCGCGCGCGGAACGCGAAGAAGAAGAAACAGTCTCCGCGAAGAGTCTCCTCGGACGAAAATCGAGCGTCGACCTCGACGCGACGGTGCGCGAGGCGGCGCCCGGCGCGACGCGCGTCGGCGCTTTCGGCGACGGCGAAACCTCCGACGCGAAGTCTTCCGGTGCGGCTCAAAGAGCCGCTCGCGCGTTCGGGTTCATCGAGGGTGCCTCTGAAGCGGACGACGCGGCGCTCTCCGAGGCGAAGCGGGTCGCCGCGCGGGGCGCCGCCGAGTCTGAAAACGCGGACAACGCGTCGCGCACCTGGGAACTGCCCGCGTCGGCGGACTTGCCGTCCGTGCTGGAAGCGCTGGAGAGACTCCGCGCCGACGACGAGTCGGGAATCGAAGGGTACGCCGTCGGTCAGGCGAGCCTGGAGGACGTGTTCCTGGAGTTCGCCTCGCGCGGCGCGGCGCAGAGCGACGCGCAGATGATGGCCATGGAGGACGCGCTCCACGCGCACAGGCTAGCGCTTGCGAAGAAGTAGAGTTTTTAGCGTTGAGACTCGCGTGTTGGCTCGAAATCAGAACCGTTTTCGTCGCTCAACAGCTTTTTTGAACTCGTCATTCTCGGCCGCGCCCGAAGGCGCGTGGCGTCGCGTCGGAGGAGCCGCGATGCCGCCTCGGTCGACGAAGAAGCCCCCCGCGTCCGCGGCGAGGGCCACGAGGCCGGGCCGCGGCGCCGCGGCGGAGCGGTCGCCCGCGAAACCGACCCCGGCGAAGCAGTACCGCCAGATCGACGGCGTGCGCTACGACGACAAAGCCTTGGGCGTGGCGGACGACGCGGTCAAGGCGCGGGGCAAGATCGCGCTGAGCGACGCGCGTAAGGTGTTCGAGTCCGTGCTTGACGGCCCCGGGATCACGCGCGTGGAGTACGACACTCTGGCGTTCGTCGCGAACGGCGGTGCGGATGGCGCGCAGTACCGCGTCGTGGCGTCGGCGAAGGCTTTTCTGCTCGGGAAGATGGTCGACGACGTCGAGGACGCCGCGACGACGGTGAAGAAGAAGAAACGCAAACGCGTCTCTCTTGAGAGAGACGCGAATGAGACAGACGCGAACTCGCCGACGAATTCTCCGGCGGCGGCGACGACGACGACGACGACGAAAAGGAAGAAAACGATTGAGACGATCGTTCGTCGACCGGAGACGACGCCGACGCCGAACGCGACGACGAGACAGAAAACTCAACGGCGCGGAAAAAACGCCGCGAAAGAAAAAGACGCGTCGGCGTCGACTGGAGTAAAAAAACGACGTCGCTCTTCCCGCGGAGCGAACGACTCGGTCTCGGACGACACCTTTTCTTCGGACGACGCTTTGACGGTCGTGAAGAAGCGCGCGGTGAAGAGAAAGCGCGCGAGCGCCGAGAGGACGCCCGCCGACGAATTAAAAAATCGCGCGGTGCGCTTCGCGGAGACGGAGACGAAGACGGCGGACGACGACGCCGAGACGGGTTCGGATGCCGAAATCGCACCGGAGCCGACAGGACGAGAGTCTAAACTCGGGTCGCCTTTGTTTTCGGCGTCGCCCACTCCGGCGTCGCCGAACACGTGGCTCAGGCGCAGGTCTCTCTCCGCGGAGCCCGGGAGCCCGGGGCACACCGCGGGGAGAAGAGAGACGACGGCGCCCTCTCCTGTCGCGCCGACGCCGTCCGCGAAGATACACGCGGACGCGCGCGAAGATAAACGCGGACACACTCTCGTCCGCGAAGACATACGAAAAGCGTCGTTCGCGTTGTTCGCGGTTCTCGAGCGTCCCGTCTCGGCGCGCGTCGCCGCCGTAACTGTCGCGGGCGCGTTCGTGGCAAGCGCCGTTGTCCGCGTCGCCGCGTCTCTCTTTTTCGGCTCCGACGACGGAGCGGACGCGTTGGAGTGGGAAACGCTTTTCTCGCGCTGGGCGGATGTCGAGTCGGCGGCGGAGCGCCTGGCGGACGCGCTCGCCGCGAAGAGGATATCGGCGTACGGAGAATGAGGAGTACTAGCTAGTGACGCTGAGTCGTTGGACGAAAGGAATTAGACTACGTGTGACATACGACTCAGGAGTTTACGTTTACGTCGACTTTTCGCTTTACGGTAGTCTATCAACCAATACGTGTACATTAAAAGTCGAGCGCGTTTGGCGCGTCGGCGGGCCCGCCGCCGCACGACGACGTCTTTTCCTTTTTCCCGGTTGATCCGCTCGCGGCGTCCTCCGGCGCGATGCGCAGCGGGCGCACGGCCAGCCTCTTTCTCCGCACCTGCAGCGCGTACGTGCGGTCCATGCGCGTCAGCGGCGACGGCGCCACCGCGCCCGGCCCGGGGAAGGCGAGCTTGCGCACGCGCAGGAGCGCGACGCACAGGTTGGGGTCGGGAAGCAACGCCTCGAAGGCGTGCGTTTCGTTCGCGTTCGCGTTGGCGTTCTTCTCCGGTAACGTCTCGAGATCGATCGCGGCGTCCACGGCGTGCACGAGCGAGGCTGCCGCGGACGGGGACAACGAGGCCAGGGGGTACGTCACCACCGCGCACACCCGCTTGAACTTCTGCGTCGCGTGCGCGTTTCGCCCGCCGCCGCCTCCGCGCAGGATACCGCGCAAACCTCTCAGGAATCGCGCTACGCGCGCGATCGTCGCCTCCTCGGCGTCCGCGCGGGAGGCGCGATACGCGTCACTGCCGAACGCGCAGTCGTCGAAATCGGGAAGCTGAAGCGCGATCCGGCCGACTGGGGCCGTGTCGTCGTCCGCGCCCGAGAACGCGTCGCACCGCTGGACCAGCCGGACGCACTCGTCGAGCGCCGCGCGCAAAATCGCGTCGTCGTCGTCGTCGGAGACGCGCGACGCCGATAAACTCGTCGACGCTTTCGCGCCTTGTGAAATAAACGGCGCGCACCGCAGATCGGCGGTTCGCGCGAGTTCGCCTCCCGCCTCGCGCGTCAGGTCGAACGCGTGGCACATGGAGGGCAGACGACGCACGCCTCCCGTGTTTTTGTTCTTGCCGGGGTTCGAACCGGGAACCTCCGAGCCGCCCGTCGCGGAGACGCCGGCGGCGAGGCCGCCGACGCCCCGCGCGCCGACCCGCGAGTCGTCCAGAGCCTTTCCCTGACGCAAGTACCTGCGGTACTGCCACGCGATGCGCAGACCGTCGTCGTCGGTTTGGTTTTTTTCGGTACCGCGCGAACCGGTTGTCGTGTCGCGTTTGGTGTCGGACGCTTCGTCGTCGTCGCGGCGAACGATTTCGCGCGGGAGCGTCGCGGCGCGGCTCTTCTTCGCGCCGAGAGCCGCGCCCGGCGACATCCACAGCGCGGCGTGTTTGCTGGCGACGCCCTCGGCGAGGAAATAGCGCACGAGCGTGCTCGCGTTGCCGCAGTCCCTCCTTCCTGGGTCGTCGTTTGAGTCGGCGCCGATCAAAACCACAGACCCGAGGGGCACGCCTCCCCCGAACAGGTCATCCGCGTCGGACAAGCCGAAGGACACAAGGGTCTGCCCGTACAGGCCGGGTCTCGTGCTTCCGGGAAGCGGGCGCGAGGGCTCGGCGTTGTAGTCGTCTGTGTTGGAGGGACGGGATCCCTCCGTCGACGAGGGGGGCTCGTCGCGAGGGGTGCGTGTCGCGGGGTTCGCCGGCGCCGCGGGGTTCGCCGGCGCCGCGGGCGTCGCGGCAGACGCGGTGTCCCGCGCCCTCGCGGTGCCCTCGCCGGCGATGAACCCGGAATGTCGCGGTGCCGTCGCCGCCGCCGCGCTCGCGCCGTCGGCAGGCGGGGACGCCGCCGCCTCGTCCGCGGGTTTCTTCCGGAACCGCCGCCCGCGCCCGAGGCGCTGGAACGAGCTCTCCATCGCGGCCGCGGCACGACGCGCGAGCCCACGCGCGCGCGCGGCGCGAGTGACGCGGAGTCCGTCGGGCATCCCGTCCCGACGATCCGCGTCGGCGTTTTTCACGACAACCGTCGAGAACGAAATGCCTTTTTGTGGACGGGTTTCGATTTTCGGTCATCGAGAACGACGTGTGTACCTAAACGACTATTCACTACTCGTACCCGTGGCTCTTCGTGCTCGTGAACGCCCGCGCGCGCGACACCGGCCGGTCGCGTCGGTTGCGGTTCGCCAGCGTCCGCGCCTTGGCAAGCGCCGCCGCCGCGGGCGAGCGACGCTCTTCGGTTTCCGTCTTTCGTATTTCGTCCGTTTTTCCGGAGAACGCTCTTCGATGCTCTTCGAACGCGCGTTCGCGCTCACCGCGTTCGCGGACGAGCGTCGCGACCGTAGCGCGCGTATCGTCCAGCTCCTTCTCGCGCGCGCGGAGCGTCGACGCCAGCCGAGCCACCGTCGCCTCCATCGCCGCCAGCGTCGCGAGCGTCTCTTTTTCTTTCACGGATGACGCGTCGGATGACGCGTCGTCCTTCTCTTGGTCTCGTTTGTTTTTTTGTAATTCATCATCCGAATGAACGTCGTCGGACGCTTTCGTCGTCGCGGACACACGTTCGCGCTTCGGGTCCGCTTTCGGAGATGTTTTTCGATCACCGGAAACGGCTCCGAGTCCCCGCCGCAGCGACGCGGAGGTCTCCGCCACCTGCCTCCGCGCCAACGCGGTCGCCGCGTTGGCGGATTCGACGCGTCGCTTCATTTCGTCATTTTCGTTCCGCGAAGCTTCGAGCCGCGCGACGGCGGCGTCGAGTTCGAGCTTTGACGCCGTCGACGCGCGCGCGGCTTCGTCCGCGTCGCGCCGAGCTCTTTGCGCCGACTCGAGCGCGGATCGAAGCTTGGCGCGCAAAGAAGAGATCTCCGACCGTAACGACGACGCTTCGGAGGCGTCGTGTGCGATTGGCGAGATTAGCGCCGCGACGCGCGTGAAGTTCGTCGTCGAATCGGACGGACGTTGGTCGTGCTCTTCCGCGCGAAGGAGGTGGTCGTCTGTCTCTTCGCGGTCGTCCTCCGGGGGCTCGTCAGCGTCCTCCGCGAACGTCCGCAGAGCCTCGCGGAGCCTCGCCGCGGACGCGACCGCCTCGTCGCGCTCGTGGCGCGCGACGCGAGCCTCCTCCTCCGCGCGCGCGGTGCGTCGCTCCGAAGCCGCGAGCGCCGCGCGCAGATCCTCGGACATGAACCTCGCGCGCTCGGTTGACCGTTTCGAGGACGCTCCGTCCTCCGTCCTCCGGGGGCGGCCACGAAGCGACCCGCCGCGCGAGACGGGCGGACGCGCACGCGCGGTACGTCGCGTGTCGGGGCTCCGCCGCGCGCGCCCGTGCGTGTGGCGACCCGCAGCCACGACGAGCGCGCGCGGCGCCTCCCGAGTCGAAGAAACGTTCCGTGGTCCCGAGCACAGAAAAGGAACGACTTTTGCGGTCAAACCGACGCGGCCGGTCGATTTCCACGATCGACGACCCGAAGACCGGTCGAAAGTCCGATTCCTTCGGTGAACACCGGTCAGGAAAAGGCACACGTGTGACCTGCCCGAGTGACTTTTTTCCTCGGTCGCGTCTCGGGATCTTCCATCTTCGGGACGATCGGACGCTCCGCGGTCCCGCCGGCCACAACTCACCGCGCCGCACGCACGGTTGATCTCGTCAACACCCTTTTTGTGAACATGGCCGACGACAAGAAAGAGCCCGAGGAGGAAGAGGAGCTCCTCGACTACGAGGAAGAGGAGGAGGCTCCCGCCGACGCCGGCGCCAAGGGTGGCGATGCCGCTGTCAAGAAGGGCTACGTCGGCATCCACTCCACCGGCTTCCGCGATTTCCTGCTCAAGCCCGAGCTCCTGCGCGCGATCGTCGATTGCGGCTTCGAGCACCCCTCCGAAGGTACGAGGCGTTCGCCCTCCGGACGCGCCAACCGGGCGGTCGCGCCGTCTGCTTGCTCATTTTCTGAATTTTGGCGCGCAATTCGACGCCGCGGACGAAACCCGCGGCTCACGCCGGCGGGCCGACACGCAGCCTCCCGAGACGCGATCGCGAGTGCCGAACCGCGCCGGAGAGACGGTCCCGGGGCATCGACCCCGAGTCTGCCGCGCGCGTCTCCCGCTCACCGCCCGTACCGCGACGCCGACGTTTCCCCTTCGCCTCGATCGAGATCTCGGCTGACGATGATGAACGATCTCCCGGAAAACCCGCCCTCGAAATCTCCCGCCGCGTTCAACAGTGCAACACGAGTGCATCCCCCAGGCTATTCTGGGCATGGACGTGATTTGCCAGGCCAAGTCCGGCATGGGCAAGACCGCGGTGTTCGTGCTCGCCGTGCTGCAGCAGCTCGAGCCGGTGCCCGGCGAGGTCGGCGCGTTGATCCTGTGCCACACGCGCGAGCTCGCGTACCAGATCTGCCACGAGTTTGACCGCTTCGCCGCGTACTTGCCCGCGGTGAACGTCTCCGTGATTTTCGGCGGCGTGAACATCAAGCAACAGAAGGAGCAGCTGAAGGAGAAGCCCCCGAGCGTGATCGTGGCGACGCCCGGGCGATGCAAGGCGCTCGCCAAGGAGGGCGACATCTCGCTCAAGCAGTGCGGGCACTTCATCCTGGACGAGTGCGACAAGATGCTGGAGCAGCTGGACATGCGCGCGGACGTGCAGGAGATCTTCAAGATGACCCCGCACGATAAGCAGGTGATGATGTTCTCCGCGACGCTCTCGAAGGAGATCCGGCCGGTGTGCAAGAAGTTCATGAACGACCCGATGGAGATTTACGTGGACGACGAGACCAAGCTCACGCTGCACGGCCTCGTGCAGCACTACATCAAGCTCACCGAGGCGGAGAAGAACCGTAAGCTCAACGACCTGTTGGACGCGCTGATGTTCAACCAGGTGGTGATTTTCGTGAAGTCCGTGCAGAGATGCACGTACCTGGACAAGCTCCTGAGTGAGTGCAACTTCCCCTCCATCGCGATCCACCGCGGGATGAGCCAGGAGGAGCGCCTCGCGCGATACAAGAGCTTCAAGGAAGGGCACAAGAGGATTCTGGTCGCCACGGATCTCGTCGCGCGAGGCATCGACATCGAGCGCGTGAACATCGTGATCAACTACGACATGCCCGACGGCGCGGACACCTACCTGCACCGCGTGGGCAGAGCCGGGCGCTTCGGCACCAAGGGCCTCGCCATCACCTTCATCGGATCCGACGAGGACTCCGCCGTGCTCGACGCCGTGCACGAGCGGTTCGAGGTGGAGATCAAAGAACTGCCGGAGCAGATCGACACCAGCACGTACATGCCCGCGTGAGTGAACGAGCGTTTCTTTCTTCGGAGCGTTTGTGAGAGAGAAGAGATATCGAGAGGGGGGACGAACCGCGAACGGCGTCTTTGCGAAACAAACATACGTACAGTATTCACTTCGTTTTTTTTTTTTCCGTACACACGAGGGCGGTCGCGCGCGCGCGTTCTCGAGCAGAACGCGTCGCGCGAAGCGCGGTTCGTGTCGCGGATCGTCGAGCATGGCGAGCGTACCATCCATGTCCGCCCCCTCGGTGCCGCGTGATCTCCCGGCTCGCGCGCGACTCGATCGCCCCGGGCCCTTCCGAGGACGCGCATCCTCTCGGGGCGCTCCGGGCCATCGGTCGGGGCGGAGCGCGTCGTTCGCGCCCGCGCGCGCGGCGCGACAGACCGCGTGCCTCGCGTCGTCCACCGATGGCATGAACATCGCGGAGAAGTTCCTGTCCGGCGGGGGTCTGCGGAAGATGGTCCTGTCCGACGATGAGCAGAAGCAGTTACTCGGCGCGGTGGCCAGGCACCTGCGCGTCCTTCAGGAGATCCCCGATTTCTTGCCGCACCTGCGCGTCGATAAAGACGCCGTGGAGGTTCGTTCCTCGAAGGTGTGCGACGGGCGCGGCGTGTTCGCGACGCGCGCGATTCCCGCGCACACGTTAGTGACGCTGTACCCGGCTTCGAACGAGGTGTCTCTGTGCACAAACGCCGCGAAAGGCGTGACGCACGTTTGGCGCGCGGACGATTACGAAAAACCGGAACCCAAATACGCCATGTTCAACGGCAACACATTATTCGGCGACGGTTGTTTACGAATAGAAGCCAGCCCTTCTGATTCAAAGATCCAGGCGGGGTTCTTGGGGCATCTCGTGAACGACTCTTTGATGCCTCCTCGTGACGCGAACGACATCGAATACGCGCAAAAGTACCTCGTGCAAACCACTAACGACACGAACTGTCACGCCGTGCCGTTTCCGTCGGGCGCGGTTTTCGTCGCCGCGAGCCGCGATTTGAAAAAAGACGAGGAGCTTCTGATGAGCTACACGTTCGGGTTCGACGCGCAGTTCATGCGAGGCGTGAACAAAGATCCTGATATAAAAAAGCAGATGCTCACCAACGCGTTCGCGGCGGACATGAAAGTCGCCAGCGTCAAGATGGAGCAGCTCACGGCGGAAACGATGAAAAGAAACGCCGCGGTCGAGATTTTGTCAA
>ENA-OUOG01001810-OUOG01001810.1-marine-metagenome-genome-assembly--contig:-NODE-1810-length-23649-cov-6.212201_pt1 | contig 23649 bp, 20 predicted proteins | sample MGYA00248635_ERZ508505 | MGnify/ENA primary metagenome ERZ508505 (study PRJEB26176, sample SAMN06267871) | marine metagenome | isolation source: Saanich Inlet, British Columbia, Canada | place: Pacific...
AGAACAAGCACCCATTGCTCTGTGAAGTAGAGAAGGTGTAAGGGGCGAAATATGTTGAACCGTGAGTTAGAAGAGACACTCAGTAGTGCATTCCGTGACGCGCTTCACCGCCGCCACGAGTTCATGACAGTAGAACATCTGTTGCTAGCACTGCTAGATAACCGCCAAGCAGCCGAAGTGCTGCACGCTTGCGGCGTCGACTTTGAGCGTCTGCGCGAGCAACTGCAGCGCTTTGTCGAAGAGACGACGCCACTGTTGCCTGAGAATACCCCAGAGGCCGAGACTCAGCCGACGCTAGGGTTCCAGCGCGTGCTGCAGCGCGCGGTCTTCCATGTTCAATCCTCGGGCAAATCTGAGGTTTCAGGCGCTAACGTTCTGGTAGCGATCTTCAGTGAGAAAGAGAGCCACGCCGTTTACGTGCTGCAGATGCAGGGTGTTGAGCGCCTCGATGTGGTGAACTTTATTTCGCACGGTATCTCTGAAACTCAGAGCAGCGAAGAGCAGGCTGATGAGACAACGGAGACTGCAGAGGAGTCCCCCAATGACGCTTCGAGTCCGCTAAAACAGTATGCCGTGAATCTCAACCAGCAGGCTGCTGAGGGTATGATTGATCCGCTAGTCGGACGTGACTCTGAGGTTGAACGTGTCGTTCAGATCCTTTCGCGCCGCCGCAAAAACAATCCGCTGCTCGTCGGCGAGGCGGGTGTCGGTAAAACCGCCATCGCTGAAGGTTTGGCGAAGCTAATCGTCGAGGAGCAGGTACCCAGTGTTATCGCTGAGTCTGTCGTCTACTCCCTCGACCTGGGTGCGTTGCTGGCAGGTACCAAATATCGCGGTGATTTTGAGAAACGACTCAAGGCGCTGCTCAATGAGATTAAGAAGAAGCCTCATTCGATCCTTTTCATCGATGAGATTCACACGATTATAGGTGCCGGCGCTGCGTCCGGCGGTTCAATGGATGCGAGCAATCTGCTTAAGCCGCTGCTCAGCTCTGGTCAGATCCGGTGTATCGGCTCGACCACCTTCCAAGAGTTCCGCGGCATCTTTGAGAAGGATCGTGCACTAGCACGTCGTTTCCAGAAAGTTGACGTGATGGAACCGAGCGTTGATGACACCTACCAGATTTTGCGTGGTCTGAAATCGCGCTTTGAAGAGCATCACGAGATCCGCTACGAGGATGAGGCGCTGCGTGCTGCCGCTGAGCTGGCGGAGCGCTACATCAACGAGAAACATCTGCCAGACAAGGCGATCGATGTGATCGATGAAGCGGGCGCTTATCAGCGCCTGTTGAAGCCTGAAGACCGGGTTGAGGTTATTGGTGTTGAGCAGGTTGAGGCAATTGTAGCCAAGATTGCACGCATACCACCGAAGAGTGTATCGACCTCAGACAAGCAGCAGCTCGGCAAGCTCGACTCCAGCCTCAAAATGGTGGTGTTGGGCCAAGACGAGGCGATTGATACGCTGTCAGCTGCGATCAAGCTGTCGCGTGCTGGGCTTAAAGAGCCGAACAAACCGGTGGGTAGCTTTCTGTTTGCCGGCCCTACGGGTGTCGGTAAGACAGAGGTCACCGCGCAGTTGGCGCGTATCATGGGTATCGAACTGATTCGTTTCGATATGTCCGAGTACATGGAGCGTCACACTGTCTCTCGTTTGATCGGTGCGCCTCCGGGTTATGTTGGTTACGACCAGGGCGGCCTGCTAACCGAAGCGGTTACCAAGAATCCACATGCGGTGCTGCTGCTTGATGAGATCGAGAAAGCTCACCCTGAGGTATTCAACCTGCTGTTGCAGGTGATGGATAACGGTACATTGACCGACAACAATGGTCGCAAGGCCGACTTCCGTAATGTCATCCTGGTGATGACTACCAACGCGGGTGCCGAAGCGATGAGTCGTCCGAGCATCGGCTTTACCAATCAGGATCACTCGTCCGACGGGATGGAGGCGCTTAAACGTCTGTTTACGCCGGAGTTCCGCAACCGACTGGACGCTGTGGTGCAGTTTAAACCACTATCGCTCGAGATCGTTCGCGGCGTGGTCGACAAGTTCCTGACCGAGTTGCAGGCGCAGTTAGATGAGAAGCGGGTCATGATTCACGCAACATCTGAGGCGCGTGACTGGTTGGCTGAACACGGCTACGACGAGAAGATGGGTGCGCGCCCCATGCGTCGCTTGATTCAAGAGAAGATCAAGAAGCCGTTGGCTGAGCTGATACTCTTTGGTGAGTTGGCTGAGCAGGGTGGTGAAGTAGAGATTCGTGTCGGCGCCGATGGCGAGCTAACACTGGAGATAGAGGAGGTGGTCGCTTAGGCGGCCACCTGCTCCTGAGTCTTGGCTTAGCGAGCGCGGTAGACGATACGGCCTTTGTTGAGGTCGTATGGCGTTAGCTCAACCTTAACCTTGTCGCCCGTTAGAATACGGATGTAGTTCTTACGCATTTTGCCCGAGATGTGTGCGGTCACAACGTGGCCGTTCTCAAGTTCTACACGGAACATAGTGTTAGGAAGGGTATCTACAACCGTTCCTTCCATCTCAAAAGCTTCTTCTTTAGCCATTCACTCTTAACCTTAGGTGTTTGTCATCACTCCGGATTGGGCGCAAGTCGCTGTACCCGGATTTGGAAAGCGCCATATTCTGCACTAATCGCAGCCTAATGTGAAATGAATTGCCTGTTTTCTGAGCAATTTGTCGATTCGGTTAGAGAGACTCTTGGCGCTCAGCGTCGCCAACTCGGATCCAGACGCCCTGTTCGAGACGCTCAAGCGGGTAGAAGCGGGCTTTGTAGCTCATCTTGCGACAGTTTTTTACCCAGTAACCCAAGTAGAGGTAGCCGCCGCGCAGTTCACGCAGTTGCATCAGCTGCCAAAGGACTGCATAGGTCCCTAGACTGCGATGCTCATGCTCAGGATCGTAAAAAGTGTAAACCGCTGATTGCCCCTGCTGCAGACTGTCTGAGACGGCAACAGCTAGGAGTTTACCCTCAGCGTCACGCATCAGATGAAATTGGCTCTGTTGGTTGGAGTCCGCCAGAAATCCAGAGAACTGACCCGGCGAAGGGGGATACATATCACCATCAGAGTGGCGCTCTTTGATATAACGCTCGTAGAGTTTGTAGATCTCATCCGTAAGTGCGGGGTCGATGCTCTCGACGCTAAGATCGCGATTTTTGTTCCAGATGCGTTTCTGAGACTTTGACATCTGGAACTCATACGCCGGTATTCGAACGGATATGCAGGCATCACACTGGATGCAGTGTGGGCGGTAGATGTGCGAACCTGAACGGCGAAAGCCCATATCGGTCAGCTGGGCATAGATGTCTGCGTCTAGATCTGCCTGAGGGTCGACAAAGAGCGTGCGTGCCTTCTCATTATCAAGGTAGCTGCACTCATGCTCTGGGGTGGCAAAAAAACGCAGTGTTTGAAGGGTAGACATCTATTTGCTCCCGGACTGCTGGTGCCATATCGGATTACGCCAGACGTCCGTCTCAGGACGATCATTGCAGCTTAGTAGCAGCTGCTCAAACTGCTCGCGGTCAATCTCCTCTGCACCCAAGGAGTGCAGGTGTGGGTTATAGACCTGACAGTCGATTACAGCATAGCCTGCTTGGCCAAGTTTTTCAGCCAGATGGTAGAGACAAATCTTTGAAGCGTCAGGTATCGCTGAGAACATTGATTCGCCGAAGAATAACTTGCCTATGGCTAGGCCGTAGAGCCCACCAACTAACTCACCATCTGTCCAGAGCTCGACGCTGTGGCCCACACCCCGTTTGGCAAGCTCGGTGTAGGCGCTGATAAACGCCGGGCTGATCCAGGTGCCCTCTTGCGTTGAGCGAGGAGCAGCGCAAGCTCGCATTACCGCGGTGAAGGAGCTGTCGATGCGCACTTCATAATTGAGTTGGCGCATCCGTTTGCGCAGTGATTTAGAGGGGTGGAATTGATCGGGAAAGAGTACGCAGCGAGGCGATGGGCTCCACCAGAGGATCGGTTCGCCGTCGTTGAACCAAGGGAAGATGCCCTTAGGGTAAGCGGTTTGCAGCCAGTCCGCGTTAAGTTCGCCGCCGGCTGCGAGCAATCCGTTGGGCTCATCAAGAGCCCATTCGGTTGGCGGAAAGGCCGGGAATCCCGGATCCAGCCAAGGGAGCATATTACTTCTCGAGCGAGTCGAGGTAGCGCTCTGCGTCTAGGGCCGCCATACAGCCAAAGCCCGCGGAGGTGATCGCCTGACGGTAGATGTGGTCGCACACATCACCGGCCGCGAAAACACCCTCAACGTTGGTTTGTGTCGCATTCCCGTCAGTCCCAGAGTGGATTTTCAGATAACCATCTTTCATATCCAACTGACCTTCAAACAGATCGGTGTTGGGCTTGTGGCCAATCGCGATGAACACGCCCTGTGCATCCAACTCCTGAGTCTCGCCTGTTTCGGTGCTCTTTACACGAATACCGGTAACGCCAGATTGATCGCCCAGAACTTCGTCTAACTGGTGGTTCCAAATGATGTTAACGTTGCCAGTTTCAGCACGCTCAAACAATTTGTCCTGAAGAATTTTCTCTGAGCGCAGAGAGTCGCGGCGGTGCACCAGCGTCACCTCAGCGGCGATGTTTGAGAGGTAGAGCGCTTCTTCCACGGCTGTATTACCACCTCCGACCACGACAACTTTCTGGTTGCGGTAGAAGAAGCCGTCACAGGTTGCACAGGCGCTGACGCCTTTGCCCTTGAACGCCTCTTCAGAGTCCAGCCCAAGATATTGCGCCGATGCGCCGGTGCAGATAATCAGCGCATCACAGCTGTACTCACCCATATCGCCTTTGAGGATGAATGGGCGACTCTGCAGCTCAGCAGTGTGGATGTGGTCAAACACAACCTGAGTATCGAAGCGCTCCGCATGCGCCTGCATGCGCTGCATCAGTTCAGGGCCCTGAACCCCATCAACGTCACCCGGCCAGTTGTCGACATCGGTAGTTGTGGTTAGCTGGCCACCGGCCTGCATACCGGTAATAACGATTGGATTGAGGTTGGCGCGCGCGGCATAAACAGCAGCTGTGTAACCCGCAGGGCCGGAACCCAAGATAATCAGGCGGTGGTGTTGAATTTCGCTCATTGCTAGGAGTCCAGTGGAGTAAGTTAGAAATATAAGTTGTGGCATAGTTTATGGGGCTGGTGGGCCGCAATTCAACCCCAGATAGGGCAAGACCTTCACCCCCTGTTTATGCTATTTTGGCGACTAATAGATCCTGTTCGACATAAGGGATGCTCGTTGAGTACTCAGGAAAACGCTAATACACCTACCGTTGCCCAGCAGTTGGGCCGCATCGCGCGTGAATCAGCTCTGGTTTTAGCAATCGGTGCCAACGTACTGCTACTGCTCGCTCTCTTCAGTTACGACCCGCGTGACCCCGGCTGGTCACACTACGCTTATCAAGCCAAGGTAAATAACTGGGTGGGTAATTTTGGCGCCTGGATAGCTGACTATACAGTCGCTTGGTTGGGTGCCGCGGCTTTCCTGCTGCCGCTACTCATTATCGTGCCGGCCTGGCGCTGGTTACGCCGTCGTCAGTTGGGTACGTTGCAACAGTTACCCTTTATTCTTTTGCGCCTCTTCGGGGCGACCTTGATGCTGATCTCGCTCTCAGCACTTGCTTCGCTGCACTTCTCCAACGAGGCGCTGCAATTTCCGTTCTCGGCGGGAGGCCTTTCGGGTCAAGCGCTTGGAGAGTTTGCAGTACATTGGTTGAACTTGATTGGCGCCACCGTCGTGCTTTGGATTGCACTGTTGTTGGGCCTGACACTCTATGTTGATACCAGTTGGGCGCAGGTGTTGGATGGTCTAGGTAACGCCGTTTACTGGGTGACCGATAAGCTGACCTCTGTGAAGGTCTCGGTGCCTGAGCGACCCAAGGCCAAAGTCGCGGGTGCCGGTGCCGAGCGTCCCGTTGAAGTGCGAAAAGTGGATCGCATCGAACCCGAGATGGACCTTGGCCCAGCAACCGATCCAAATCCGGCTGCTAAGAAACCTGCACCTGTCTCGATTGCGCCAGATGTTACCCAAGCAGAGATAGCGAAGCCGGCGACTACTCCAGTTGCTGCGCAATCGGCTGCTGATACCCCGCCTTGGGACACGCCTACCAAAGCGGCCGATGCTGATGCAAAGCGCAACGTTAAGATTGTGCCGCTGTCACAGACTCACAAGCCGCTAGAGAGCGATGACGATAAGGATGTTAAACCGAGCGCACCGGCGAAGATGAAGCTGCCGAGCCTCGAACTGCTTGATCCACCGGAGCTACAAACCGACCAGGGCTACACCGAAGAGGAGGTGGAGCAGCTTTCGCGTCTGCTAGAGCAGAAACTCAAAGACTTTGGCGTTGTTGCCGAGGTGGTTGAAGTTAACCCCGGACCGGTGATCACCCGATTTGAAATCCAACCGGCACCGGGCGTCAAAGCGAGCAAGATCTCTAACCTGGCGCGCGACCTGGCACGCTCCATGGCAGTTGCCGCTGTGCGTGTTGTAGAGGTGATTCCGGGTAAATCGGTGGTGGGTATCGAGATTCCAAATCACTCTCGTCAGATGGTGCGTTTGTCAGAGGTTCTCAACTCCAAACCTTACTTGGATGCGGCTTCGAAACTCACACTGGCGCTGGGCAACGATATCGCCGGTAACCCCGTTGTTGCGAACTTGGCGAAGATGCCACATCTGTTGGTGGCGGGTACCACCGGGTCGGGTAAGTCCGTTGGTGTTAACGCGATGCTGCTCAGTCTGCTCTACAAAGCGACGCCCGAGCAGGTGCGTCTAATGCTGGTAGACCCGAAGATGCTCGAGCTCTCTATCTACGACGGTATTCCGCATCTACTGACGCCGGTTATTACGGATATGAAAGAGGCGGCAGGTGGCCTACGCTGGTGTGTCGCCGAGATGGAGCGACGCTATCGTCTGATGGCAAAAGTAGGCGTACGTAATATAGCCGGTTACAACGATAAGGTGCGCGAAGCTGAAGCCGCTGGCACACCGCTCAAAGACCCGTTGTGGAATCCGATGGAGATGGGCTTGTCGCCGAGTGAGCCCGCGCCAGACCTTGAAACCCTGCCATATATCGTGGTGGTCATCGACGAATTTGCCGACATGATGATGATTGTTGGCAAGAAGGTCGAAGAGCTCATTGCACGTATTGCACAGAAAGCGCGCGCTGCAGGTATCCACCTGATTCTTGCGACTCAGCGCCCATCGGTTGATGTTATTACCGGCCTCATCAAAGCCAACGTACCAACGCGTATCGCCTTCCAAGTCTCATCGAAGATCGACTCACGTACGATCCTCGACCAGGCGGGTGCCGAGAACCTCCTCGGTAACGGCGACATGCTCTATCTACCGGCGGGCACTTCGGTGCCAAACCGTGTGCACGGCGCGTTTGTTGGTGATGATGAGGTGCACCGCGTCGTTGAGGCCTGGAAGGCGATGGGTGAGCCGGTGTTTATCGATGCCATCCTCAACGAAGGTGGCGGTGATACTGGCGCAGCGGGTGGTGGTGCAGGTCTGTTCGACGATGAGTCAGATGCGCTCTACGATGAGGCGGTCGCCTTTGTCACTGAGTCACGTAAAGCGTCGATCTCGTCGGTGCAGCGGAAACTGAAGATCGGCTACAACCGTGCCGCTCGTATGATCGAGACAATGGAAGCGGCTGGTGTTGTCAGTGAGGCGGGCAGCAATGGTCAGCGCGAAGTTTTGGCACCGCCCCCACCCAGGGATTAATAATGAGATATCTGCTTGTTTCACTGTTAACGCTTGCGCTATCTGGAGTAGCTAAGGCACAGGACGCGGCTCAGTTACTCGCTGATCGGCTCGGTGAGCATCAGCGATTCACTGCTGAGTTTCAGCAATACACGCTAGGCGACGGCAGTAGTCGAGAGGAGTTGAGCCAGGGGCGGATGTGGATTGAGACACCGAACCGCGTGCGCTGGGAGACAGAGCAGCCCTTTCCGCAACTGATCGTTGGTGATGGTGATAATCTGTGGATTTACGATCCTGACCTCGAACAGGCAACTCGCCGTTCACTGTCCGAGGAGTTTGCGTTTACCCCTGCGAGCGTTCTCGGAGCCAGCCGCGCTGAATTAGAAGCACGCTTTTTCGTCAGTCAGATTGAGGCTGGCGGCGCAGACAACCTATTCGAATTAAGGCCCAAAGCGTCTGAAAATGCCGAGTTCGAGCGCTTGCGTATGCTCTTTGGTCCGCGCTCGCTTAGTGAGATCTTAATTGAAGATGGTCTGGGGCAACGCTCGCTGATAATGTTCAAAAATCTGAGCTTTCCTGTTGCGATAGACCCCGCTCGCTTCGTTTTCACGCCGCCACCAGGTACCGACCTGATTGAGGCGCAACCGCTCCAGTCGCCGGCCAACTGATGGACCTGTTCGATGCGAGCCCAGCGGGCTATGAGCCTCTTGCATCACGCATGCGCCCGCGCAAGCTGGAGCAGTACCTTGGACAGGAGCATCTGTTTGGCGAGGGTAAGCCGCTACGCAAGCAGTTAGAGCAGGGCAACATCCACTCGCTTATTCTTTGGGGTCCACCGGGCGTTGGAAAAACAACCTTGGCGCGCCTGATTGCCGAATATGTTGATGCTGACTTTATCTCTATTTCAGCCGTAATGGACGGGGTGAAAGAGGTGCGTGCCGCGGTTGAGCGCGGGCGCCACAACCGTATGCAGGGCGGACGTAAATCGATCCTGTTTGTGGATGAGGTGCACCGCTTCAATAAGGCGCAGCAGGACGCTTTTCTTCCCGTTGTTGAGGAGGGTACGCTGATCTTTATTGGCGCGACCACCGAGAACCCCTCATTTGAACTCAACAACGCGCTACTGTCGCGCGCTCGCGTCTATCCGCTCAAATCCCTCGGTGAGCCTGTGTTGTTGAAGTTGATTACTCAGGCGCTTAATGACGTGGAGAACGGTCTGGGTGAGCGTAAGCTGGAGTTCGAGGATGGAGTCTTAGAGTCTCTGGCTCGTACGGCTGACGGTGATGGTCGCCGCGCCCTCAGTCTGTTAGAGATCGCTGCCGATCTGGCTGAAGAGCGCGACGGTGTTGAGTACGTAACGCAGCAGTCGTTGGTAGAGGTGCTCGGTGCTGGAGCGCGGCGCTACGATAAGGGTGGCGACCTGTTTTACGATCAGATCTCAGCGTTTCACAAGTCGGTGCGCGGATCCAATGCTGACGGTGCGCTCTACTGGTGCTGCCGCATGCTAGATGCGGGCTGTGATCCGCTCTATATCGTGCGCCGTTTGGTTGCGATCGCCTCTGAAGATATTGGCAACGCCGACCCGCGTGCGATGCAGGTGGCGCTCTCGGCCTGGGATGCGTTTGAGCGGGTTGGACCGGCTGAGGGTGAGCGAGCGATTGCGCAAGCGGCAGTTTACTGTGCCATGGCGCCCAAGAGTAATGCACTCTACCGAGCTTACAATCAGTGCCGTGCTGATGTGGCGAAAGATCCCAGTTACGAGGTCCCAATGCACCTACGTAACGCCCCAACTGAATTGATGAAGCAGCAGGGTATGGGCGAGGGTTACCGTTACGCTCACGACGAGCCTAACGCTTACGCGGCAGGTGAGGTCTATCTGCCTGAGGTGATCAGCGAACGGCGTTACTACGAGCCAGAGAATCGTGGCCTTGAGATTAAACTTCGAGAGAAGCTAGAGCGTTTGCGTCAGGCGGATGAGTCTAGCCCGAAACGCCGTTACTCCCGCTTCTCTAAAACAGGAGGCAAACCACATTGATGCACGTATTGAGTGTGGCACTGGGTGGTGCCCTGGGAGCGGTGGCACGCTACTGGTTTAGTGGCTGGCTTAATGCTGGCGACTCAAAACTGCCCTGGGGAACGCTGAGTGCCAATGTGCTGGGTTCGTTTCTGATGGGGGTGATGTTTGTGCTGATTTTAGAAAAGGCCAAACTTCCACCTGAGATGCGTCCGCTGTTGATGACCGGTTTTCTCGGTGCATTTACCACCTTCTCCACTTTTTCGCTCGAAACCCTGACGCTGATCCACGAAGGCCATATAATCGCGGCCCTCTTTTATGTACTATTGAGCGTCATTTTGTGCATTGCGGCACTGGCCTTAGCTGTTGGCCTGACACGCATGTTCTGAACCGTTTTTTAAGGAATTAATAGATCCATGTTAGATCCACGCCTGGTCCGTGATAACGCTGAAGCTATTGCTGAACAACTGAAGAAGAAAGGCTACGACTTTCCGCTCGACGCTTATAACGCGCTCGAAGCTGAACGCAAGCAGGTGCAGGTAGATACTGAACGTCTACAGGCCGAGCGTAATACCCGTTCTAAATCGATCGGTAAGGCGAAGGCATCGGGTGAGGATATCGCTCCGCTACTGGCAGAGGTAGGTGCTTTAGGCGAGCAGTTAGATGCCGCCAAAGAGCAGCTGAGTCAGATTCAGACCAAGCTTGATGAGATTCTACTAAGCACTCCGAACCTGCCCGATGATTCAGTTCCTGCGGGTGCAGACGAAGAGGACAACGTCGAGGTACGCCGCTGGGGTACACCGGCTGAGTTCGATTTCGAAGCACAGGATCACGTGAGTATTGGTGAGGGTCTTGGCGGTCTGGACTTTGAGACCGCAGCTAAACTGACCGGATCGCGCTTTGCCGTAATGAGCGGCAACATGGCAAAACTGCACCGCGCGCTAGCGCAGTTCATGCTTGATACTCAGTGTGACGAGCACGGCTACACTGAGATCAATGTTCCATTTATGGTGAACTCTGAGTCTCTGGTTGGTACCGGGCAACTGCCAAAGTTTGAAGAGGACCTCTTCAAAGTACCTTTCGGTGAGCGCCACTACTACCTGATTCCAACGGCTGAAGTACCTGTGACAAACGTGGTGCGTGACTCGATTGTTGAAGCAGAGAAGCTGCCGATGAAGTACGCTTGTCACAGCCCCTGTTTCCGCTCGGAGGCAGGTTCAGCTGGGCGAGATACCCGCGGCATGATCCGTCAGCATCAGTTCGAGAAAGTTGAGATGGTGCAGGTGGTTGCGCCTGAAACTTCATGGCAAGCACTCGAAGATATGGTTGGCCATGCTGAAGCGATTCTGCAGAAACTAGAGCTGCCTTACCGCGTCGTGACGCTCTGTGGTGGCGACCTAGGTTTCTCCGCAGCTAAGACCTACGACATTGAAGTCTGGCTACCAGGTCAGGCGAAATACCGCGAGATATCTTCGGTCTCTAATATGACCGACTATCAGGCCCGCCGCATGATGGCGCGCTGGCGTAACCCCGAGACAGGTAAGCCAGAGCTGGTACACACGCTCAACGGTTCAGGCCTCGCTGTGGGTCGCACGCTAGTAGCGGTGCTAGAGAACTATCAGAATGCCGATGGTAGCGTGCGCGTACCAGAAGTTCTGCGTCCATACCTGGGCGGTCTAGAGCTTCTGCAGGCTTAAAAACGATGGGCGAGCAGTATGATCTGGTCGTAGTGGGTGGTGGCATGGTCGGTGCCGCCACTGCGCTTGCGCTCTCGCAGACTGGTCTGAAGATTGCCCTCATCGAACATCAAATACCTCAGCCCTTTGATACTGATCAGCCACTGGACCTAAGAGTCTCTGCCCTTAGCCCGGCCTCAGTCGAGTTGCTGGATCAGCTGGATGTCTGGTCGACGATTCTCAATTGGCGCGCCTGTCCGTACCGCCGTATGCGTGTTTGGGAGCTGGATGAAGACGCTGTCGGTCTGCAAGGTAAACTGGCCGATAAACTGGCGACCGAATTCAACTCCGATGATATGGGGCTCAGCGAGCTCGGCTATATCGTTGAGAATCGTTTGATTCAGCGAGCTTTGATCGAGCAGCTACAGCAGAGTTCAGTTGAGCTGCTCAGCGAGCAGGTTCGCTCTATCGATTATTCGCCCGGTGCGAGCCTGGTTGAGCTGGCTAATGATCAGGTGCTGGTGGCACGTCTGCTGGTTGCGGCTGATGGCGGCAATTCGATGGTGCGCAGTGCGGCAGCTATATCGGTGCATCAGTGGGACTATGCGCAGAAGGCGATGGTGATCAATGTCACCACCGAGGCGCCGCAACAGGATATCACCTGGCAGCAGTTCACCCCTTCAGGCCCACACGCTCTTCTGCCCCTGCCGGGTAATCATGCATCTCTGGTTTGGTATGACTCTCCGGCACGCATTGATCAGCTGTTGAAGCTGAGTGATGCAGCGCTGGAAGAAGCTTTGGCGCTTAAGTTCCCTCGGCGTCTCGGTAAGCTCCAATCCATTGATGCGCGCGGCGCCTTTCCGCTGCGCCGCCTGCATGCCCTGAACTACTATAAGCCGGGCGTGGTTCTGGTTGGTGACGCTGCACACCAGATCAATCCCTTGGCCGGGCAGGGCGTTAATCTGGGCTTCCAAGACGTGAAGGCGTTGACGGAGTCGCTCAAAGAGGCGCTCGATCAGGGTCTGCGGATCGACGACCCAACACCTCTGGCCCAGTATGAGAAACAGCGCCGCAACGCCAATCTACTTATGGTGCAGGCGATGGATGCCTTCTACCGTGGCTTCAGTAACAACCTTGGCCCGCTGAAGCTCGCTCGAAACCTAATCCTCGGCCTCAGCGGCAACCTACCACCCCTGCGCAAACAGATCATCAAACTCGCCTCCGGCCTGTAAGAGCGATCTGCGCGTGTCGGGTAATCCGCCTTTGGCGGACAACCCTCCTACAGCGGACAACTCCCTTACACCACATATCCGTCCCAGAAAACCTTGAAAAAATCGGGTGGGTGCCCAATCTTCGTACTAGGTGAAGAAATGAGAGGTGCTGTTATGTTTAGAACTGCTCTGATTACACTGATGTTGGGTTTGGGTTCGATGGCTAACGCGGCGCTACCGTTGGCTGACTCTCAGGGGCAGGAGCTGCCGACTCTGGCGCCAATGCTGGAGCGGGTGAATCCGGCTGTGGTGAACATTGCCACCTATTCGACCCGCCGGGTAGGCGTTAACCCGCTGCTGAATGACCCTTTCTTCCAACGCTTCTTCAACATTCCTCGCCAGCAGCTCCAGCCGCAGCAGCGGCGTTCGCAAAACTCAGCTGGCTCCGGCGTCATTGTCGATGCTGCTGAGGGTACGATCGTAACCAACTTCCATGTGATCAAAGGCGCTGATGAGATTCAGATCCAACTGACTGATGGTCGCAGCTATGAAGCAACTTTAATTGGTGCGGATCCTGAGGTGGATATCGCTGTGCTTGATATTGAAGCGCAGTCGCTGACGCAGCTGGATTTGCGCGATTCGGATCAGGTCCGCGTTGGCGATTTCGTGGTTGCTATCGGTAACCCCTTTGGTCTTGGCCAGACAATTACGACTGGCGTCGTCAGCGCCCTAGGACGCTCAGGCCTCGGAATTGAGGGGTATGAGAACTTTATACAGACCGACGCATCGATCAACCCGGGCAACTCCGGTGGTGCACTCGTCGACTTGAACGGCCAGTTGGTGGGTATCAACACTGCGATCATCGCACCAGGCGGCGGTAACGTCGGGATCGGATTCGCGATTCCGTCAAATATGATGCGTCAGGTGGCGGATCAGATATTAGAGCAGGGCAGCGTATCACGCGGTCAGATCGGTATCTCAATCCAAGAGATTACGCCGGATCTGCAGAGCGCCTTCAAAATGCGTAACGGCGAATCAGGCGTGTTGGTGACCGGCGTCAGTGATGACTCCCCAGCACAGCAAGCGGGTTTGCAGCCAGGTGATGTGATTATCAGTGTCGACGGGAAAGCGACTCCTGATATTGGGCAACTGCGTAATCAGATCGCTTTTGCACCGACCGATCGCTCTGTACCTCTGCGGGTACTGCGCGATGGCCAACGTATCGATCTACAGGTTCGGGTAAGCCGCAGCTACACCAACGAGACAGCAGAAGATGTCCATCCCTTATTGGAGGGGGCGCGCTTTGATAATACCCCCGATGGACGCGGAGTACGTGTCGTCAGCCTCGCGCCGGACTCGCGTGCAGCGCTGGCGGGGCTGGAGATCGAAGACCGAATACTGAGCATCAATCGTCAGCGCATAAATAATGTCGGTGAGTTGCGTTCGATGCTGGCAGGGCGTCGAGGAGAGCTGCTACTGCAGATTCAGCGGGGTCGTTCGGCCTTTTATCTGGTGCTGCGATAAGCTTGGCGTTGGCGTTCATCTGTGACACTATCGGAGTGACCAGTTAATAAGTGTTCCATATGTCACAGATGAACATTAAACAACTCGCACTCTGCAGCTTGCTGCTCACCCTAGTGGGCTGCACCTACAATCCGTTCAAAACTGAGCCGGATACCACTGCAACTGTCGCTGAACCTCAACCTGTCTGCTCTGAGGCATGCAAAGCCGAGGCGGTAAAGCCGTTGCTAAAGGAGTACGTAGAGCGGGAGTCCTCTTCAACCGGTCTACAGCTTGGCGCGTTTAAAGAGCCCATCGGTGCCAGTAAACTGATTCAACGCCTCAGCACTAACTATCCTGTTGTTTTTGAAAGCAGATCTCCAATTATCCGTGCAATCGAGCGGGACGGGACTACACTTTATAGAGTCATTCTCGGACCTTTCAGTGATCCTAGTGTCGCCGATGCCTTCTGTAAGTTGCTGCGCCAGCACTCTGAAGCTTGCTTCGCCACCACCTTTGATCGAGTGGATCTGAGAGTCGATCTAGTAGCGGATAGCTAATAACGACGTAAAGGATGCGCAATGAAGGGTGTGGTTTTCAATATCCTTGAGGATATGGTCACCGAGAAGGGTGGCTTGATGATGTGGCAAAAGGTTATCGATAAGGCCGGTGTCGACGGTGGTTACACCGCGGTATCGACATACAACGATGACGAGCTGTTCGCTATAGTCGGTGCCGTGGTGGAAGAGCTTGAGCTGCCAGCCCAGACCGTGATCAGCGCCTTCGGGACCTATATGTTTGGCCAACTGGCCAGCCGCTACCCCGTCTTTGTCGACTCCTGCGATGACCTGTTCAGCTTTCTTGAGAGTATCGACTCGGTGATTCATCTCGAAGTGAGGAAGCTAATGACCGAGACGAACCTTCCTTCCATAAAGTGTGAACGTATCGGCGATGAGCAGTTAGTTATGGACTACCGCTCGCCGCGCCGCCTCTGTGTATTGGCTGAGGGGCTGATTTATGGTGCAGCAGAACACTACAACACACCGATCAAAATAGAGCACCCTGTCTGTATGCATAAGGGCTCAGACTACTGTGATATGCGGGTAAGTGTAACGCATGAGTGATGAAGCCGAGCTCTATCGCAAGGCCTACGAGCGTGAGCGCGAGGCGCGTAAAGCTGCAGAACAGATCGTAGAGAACCACACGCGTGAACTCTACCTTCAGAACCAAAAGCTGGAGGAGTCGCTTAAGCAACTCAAAGAGCAGCAGCGCGTGCTGGTGCAAAACGAGAAGCTAGCGATGTTAGGGACTTTGGCAGCTGGTATTGCCCATGAGATCAACAATCCTATGGCGTTTGTTCATGCCAACCTCGAATCACTTTCGGACTACCTTGAGCCCTATCAAAAGCTCGTGGCGCTGCAGCGAGAGGCTTTAACGCTGCCACCCGAGCAGCAAGAGGCTGCTGCAGCTAAGATCGCCAAACATATGGCTGATGCTGATCTGGAGTTTTTTGAAGAGGAGCTTCCCGAGTTGATGGAGGACACGCGCGATGGACTTCAGCGCGTGCGTGAAATAGTGGCTAACCTTCGTAGCTTTGCACGTACACACACGCAGGAACGCCACCCTGAGGATATAGTGGCGGGCCTGCAATCGACACTTAAGCTATTAAATTCTCAGTTTCGTACCGAGGTGGTACTGCAGCAAGACCTTCAGCCTCTGCCGCTGGTGCACTGCAATATATCTGAGCTAAACCAGGTGTTTCTTAATCTGCTGGTTAACGCAGGTCATGCTGTCGAGGGTCTTAAGGGTGCGACCATCAGTATCGCTACTGCAGTAGCCAAGGACAAAGTGATCATCAAGATTGGGGATAACGGTATTGGCATGAGTGAGGAAGTTAAGGAGCAAATTTTCGTGCCCTTTTTCACCACAAAGCCCGTCGGTAAAGGTACCGGAATGGGGATGTCGATCGCTTACGGTATCATCGTCGACCACGGTGGCGAAATTGAAGTTGAATCGACTGAAGGTGAGGGGACCACCTTTACAATCAAGCTGCCGATAGACGGTTAAACCGATTTTGAAAATAGATCACAAAAAAGTCGCTATCGAGCCGTTTATAACGATAAAAATTTTTTAATTTCAGGTTGAAAAAAACCAACTCTCACTCAGCCCGCGTCAGCTCTAGCGTTGGCCTGATTTCCCGTCGAAACCCAGAAAACAGATCCAAAAACAAGTATTGAAATAAATACTCATATCACTATATTGGGTGTCACTGGTTACACGAGGCACTACATGTAGTGTTTTGTCTGTTTTTTAAGCATCAAGAAGACATTTGCGACAGTCGCTAATCTGCAGCGTTAGGAAATACTAACCTGGCCCCTATTAGATCGACATTGCGAGCGTCACAGAGCGGGTCAGCGACATGCAACAAGATCTAATGGTTACCAAACGCGACGGACGCAAAGAGCCGATCGATCTGGAGAAAATTCACAAGGTACTGATGTGGGCTGCCACTGGTCTTGATACAGTTTCGGTCTCCCAGGTTGAGCTGAGTTCGCACCTACAGTTCTTCGAAGGCATCAGCACCAGTGATATCCACGAGACGCTGATCAAATCCGCTGCGGATTTGATCTCGGAGGAAGCACCGGACTATCAGTACTTGGCTGCTCGCCTGTCAGTCTTCCACCTGCGCAAAAAAGCGTTTGGGGATTTTGAACCTCCACACCTCTTTGCCCATGTGCAGAAAATGGTGGGCGATAAGCGCTATGACCAGCACTTGCTTGAGGATTACACCGAGGCAGAGTTCAATGAGATGAACGACTACCTCAAGCACGACCGTGATATGAATTTCAGCTACGCGGCCGTCAAGCAGCTTGAGGGTAAGTACCTGCTACAGAACCGAGTAACCGGCGAGATCTATGAGAGCCCACAGCAGCTCTACATGTTGGTGGCGGCTTGTCTCTTCTCTAAATACCCACAAGAGACGCGCCTCGACTACATCAAGCGCTTCTATGACGCGTGCTCCGAGTTCAAATTGTCACTCCCCACCCCGATCATGGCGGGCGTGCGCACACCCACTCGCCAGTTCAGTTCGTGCGTGCTGATCGAGACCGGAGATAGCTTGGACTCGATCAACGCAACGTCGTCCGCGATTGTTAAATACGTCTCACAGCGAGCAGGTATTGGTATCAATGCAGGTCGCATCCGTGCGCTCGGGAGTCCAATTCGTAACGGAGAGGCTTTCCACACTGGCTGTATTCCGTTCTATAAGCACTTCCAGACCGCGGTAAAATCCTGTTCGCAGGGTGGTGTGCGCGGTGGTGCTGCGACCCTCTTCTACCCAATCTGGCACTACGAAGTTGAGTCACTGCTAGTGTTGAAGAACAACCGCGGTGTTGAAGAGAACCGCGTGCGTCACCTCGATTACGGTGTACAGCTCAACCGTCTGATGTACCAGCGCCTGATCAAGGGTGGCAACATCACACTGTTCAGCCCCCATGAGGTACCTGGTCTTTACGAGGCGTTTTTTGCGGATCAAGAGAAGTTTGAAGAGCTGTACGTCAAGTATGAAGCTGATCCAGACATCCGTAAGAAGACAATCAAGGCGGTCGAACTGTTCGGTATTCTGGCCTCTGAGCGCGCGTCAACAGGCCGTATCTACATTCAGAACGTAGACCACTGTAATACCCACAGCCCATTCGATCCGGCTGTTGCGCCGGTTAAGCAGTCAAACCTCTGCCTAGAGATTGCGCTGCCAACCAAGCCGCTCAACGATGTGAATGACGAAGAGGGCGAGATCGCGCTCTGTACTCTCTCTGCATTTAACCTAGGCGCATTGAGTAACCTAGATGAGTTAGAGAACCTCGCAGATTTGATCGTGCGTGCTCTCGATAGCCTGCTGGACTATCAGGACTACCCGGTCCCTGCGGCATACAACGCGACAATGGGACGCCGTACACTGGGTGTGGGTGTGACTAACCTCGCATACTACCTGGCGAAAAATGGCGTGAAGTACTCAGATGGCTCGGCGAATGGTTTGGTGCATCGCACTTTTGAAGCGATTCAGTACTTCCTGTTAAAGGCCTCTAACGGTCTCGCGAAAGAGCTGGGTGCCTGCCCTAAATTTAATGAGACCACTTACGCTAAAGGTCTGCTGCCGATCGACACCTACAAGCGTGAAGTGGATGAGTTCTGTGAAGAACCGCTGCACTACTTCTGGGAGACTCTACGCGAGGATATTCGCGAATTCGGTCTGCGTAACTCAACGCTGACCGCGTTGATGCCTTGCGAGACCTCATCACAGATTACTAACTCGACCAACGGTATCGAGCCCCCACGTGGTTTCGTATCAGTTAAATCGAGCAAAGATGGTGTGATGAAGCAGATTGTACCTGAGTACCTTGAGCTGAAAGGTAACTACGAGTTGCTCTGGAGCATCCCGAACAATGAAGGTTACCTGCAGTTGGTTGGCATCATGCAGAAGTTTGTCGATCAGGCGATCTCGGCGAACACCAACTACGATCCGGTGAAGTTTCCGAATGACAAGGTGCCGATGAAGCAGCTGCTCAAAGACCTGCTGACCGCATACAAGTACGGTTTGAAGACGCTCTACTACCACAACACCCGTGATGGTGCGTCGGATCAGCAGGATGAAGGTTGTGAAGGTGGAGCCTGTAAGCTTTAAGGCGTGCAGCTACAGAAAATGGGTTTGTAGACCGGCGGTTTGCGGTCTGCGTATACACAATTGATCTTTTTAATGGAGTGGTTTTAAGCGTATGTCTTACTCTACTTTTAGTGCTAGTTCTCATGATGCTACGCTCGAGCCGATGTTTTTTGGGCGCAGCGTAAACGTGGCCCGTTACGACCGTCAGAAATACCCAATTTTCGAAAAATTGATCGAGAAACAGCTCTCGTTCTTTTGGCGCCCTGAAGAGGTGGACCTAAGCACCGACCGCAAAGACTTTATGGCGCTTCCAGAGCACGAGAAGCACATCTTCTTGTCAAATCTGAAGTACCAGACACTGCTGGACTCTGTGCAGGGGCGCTCACCTAACATCGCGTTTCTGCCGATCACTTCGCTGCCGGAACTTGAGACCTGGTTTGAGACCTGGGCTTTCTCAGAGACGATCCACAGTCGTTCGTACACGCATATCATCCGCAACATCGTAACCGAGCCGTCAGAAGTGTTCGATCAGATCGTCACCAACCCTGAGATTGTGCGTCGTGCCGAGTCGGTGACCCGTTTGTACGATGAGCTGATCGAGCTGGTCAATATTCACACCGTGCATGGTGCTGGCACCCACACCATTGATGGCAAAACGTACGACACTTCTGAGTACAACCTCAAAACCAAGCTCTACCTGACGCTGGTTTCGGTGAACGTACTCGAGGCCATCCGTTTTTATGTCAGCTTTGCTTGTTCGTTCGCCTTCGCTGAGCGTGCGCTGATGGAGGGTAATGCCAAGATCATTCGTTTGATCGCGCGTGACGAGGCACTACATCTGACCGGCACCCAGCATATGATCAACTTGATGAGTTCAGGCCGTGATGATGCTGACTTCAAACAGATCGCTGAGGAGTGCAAACCTCAAGTAGTTGATCTGTTCCGCGAAGCGGCTGAGCAGGAGAAGGAATGGGCCGATTACCTCTTCAGTCAGGGCTCAATGATCGGTCTGAATGCGCGTATTCTTGGCGATTACGTGGAGTACATCACCAACGTTCGCATGAAGGCGATTGGCCTCGAAGAGCTCTTCCCGGTACGTACTAACCCTCTGCCATGGATGAACTCATGGCTGGTCAGTGATAACGTGCAGGTGGCGCCTCAAGAGTCTGAGATCAGCTCTTACCTTGTGGGCCAGATCGATGCGGATGTAGATACCGAAGACTTCGACGACTTCGATCTCTAAGAGGCTGTCGATGTCCGGTATCCCACGTATCAAGGTAAACCATCACCACACCTTCTACTATCAGTACGAGTTTTCGTTGCTTGATGCGTTGGAAGTGCAAGAAATACCGGCACAGTATAACTGCCGGGGTGGCTACTGCGGAGTCTGTAAAGTGCGGCTGATAGATGGTGAGGTCGAGGAGGTACAGGATATCTTAGTTGATCTGGCTGACGATGAGATTCTCACTTGCAGCTGCAGACCTAAAGGCCACATCGAAATTGAGTTACCTGAGTAAGTTGTTGAAACTAAAATAAAGCGCAAAAAATTATAAAAAAGCAGGTTTTCGGACTTGCTTTTTTTAGTTCTACACAGGGCATGACATTTATGCCATCAATTAGGGCTATTTTGTAAATTTTCTTAAAAATCCCCGTTGACATACATAACCTATTGAAAACTAAGGGTTTTATTTTCGTGGTGATTTTTGCACCAATTCGCTGAGACCCCTGTAATTCCTGCCTTTGCGCTACTAATCCAAAAACAATTCACAGAGTTATCCACAGATGCTGTGGGTAACCTGTTTTGTGGATAAGTTTTTGGTTATGCACTGCAATGGTGCTCTCTCATATCGTCAAAACTGGCACATATCCTGCTTTTTTACTGGTATGAAAAAATATCGGATTTTGTGCCTCGATGGTGGCGGTATTCGAGGTTTTATAACAGCCCGCCTAATTGAACGCCTGCAGCAAGAGCATCCCGGTTGGCTAGAGCAGGTCGATCTGATCGCCGGCACCTCAACCGGAGGTTTACTAGCGCTTGCGCTTGCGAGTGGTAAATCACCGTCAGAGGTGTGTGAACTCTACGCAAACGCCGGCGAATCGATCTTTGATGACTCTCTGCTAGACGATCTAAAAGACCTAGGTCGGCTAGTGGGCGCGGATTACTCGAGTGCGCCACTGCAGAAGGAGCTTGAGCGTACCTTTGGGCAGCTGAGCTTAGCAGAGCTCGAGAAAAAAGTTGCGATACCGGCGTTCGATCTGGATAACCAGGCCGAAGATCCGGACAAACGCAGCTGGAAGCCGAAGATCTTTCATAACTTCATCGGGGATGACTCCGACGGAGATCAAAATGTTGCCAAGGTAGCGCTCTACACCAGTGCTGCACCAACTTATTTTCCATCGGCTGATGGTTATATTGATGGTGGCGTTTTTGCGAATAACCCGAGTCTGGTAGCTTTGGCGCAGGCGATTGCACAGGATAATCACCACTCTGAGCGGGCTGAGCTTGGTGAGGTGGTTCTGCTCTCCATCGGTACCGGAGCCGCGAAAAGTTATATTGAGGGCGAGACTCTCGATTGGGGCCTTACACAGTGGGGTGGCCATCTGATCGATCTGTTGATGGATGGTATGGCGGGGATTTCTGATTACCAATGTAAGCAACTGCTGGGCGAGCGTTACGCGCGACTACAGGTTGCATTAGACGAGCCGATAGAGCTCGACGATCCAAATCAGATTCACCTAATGGATCGCATCGCCAGCCAACATCATCTGGGCGAAATGACAGAGTGGCTGCAAGAGCATTGGCTATAAATCAGTTAATACGCTTTCGTACGAGCGATCTGCGCGCAGCGCATGTTCGCGAAAATTAGCGAGGGGTCGGGAAATACGCTTCGCGTACATCCCTCCTAGAGATTCTTAAACAGCTCTAGCGCTTCTGGATTCGCGAGTGACTCAATGTTTTTCACCGGCTGGCCGGTCAGTACATTGCGCACGGCGAGTTCCACAATCTTACCGCTCTTTGTCCGAGGGATATCCGCTACCGCTTTGATAATGGCTGGCACATGACGCGGGGTGGTGTTGTCACGGATTGTGCTTTTGATACGGCTGATAAGCTCAGCGCTGAGCTCAACTTCAGGCCTCAGTACTACATAGAGCGCCACGACCACGTCACCGTTTTTAGGCAGCCCAACACAGATGCTATCGACCACCTCGCTGATCTTCTCAACCTGACGATAGATCTCTGCCGTGCCTATACGCACACCACCTGGATTTAGCACCGCGTCTGAGCGACCGTGAATAATCAGTCCACCGCGTGCTGTCAGTTCAGCGTAGTCGCCGTGTGCCCAAATGTTGTCGAAGGTCTCAAAATAGGCAGCCTGGTAGCGCTTACCCTCAGGGTCATTCCAAAAGCCGATAGGGCGGCTAGGGAAAGGGGCCGTGCAGACGAGTTCGCCTTTCTCTTCGCGCAAGGGCTGACCCTCATCGTCGAAGATATCGACCGCCATACCCAAGCCGCGCGCCTGCAACTCACCAGAGTAGACCGGCAGTGTGGGTACACCAAGCGCAAAGCAGGAGACAATATCGGTTCCGCCCGAGATAGATGCCAGATGCAGATCAGCTTTGACGTTTGAATAGACAAATTCGAAACTCTCGGGTGAGAGCGGAGAGCCGGTAGAGAGAATTGATCTTAGGCGATCGAGATTTACATTAGCTTTCGGTAGATAGCGGGCTGATTGAACAGCCGCCAGATACTTAGCGCTAGTGCCAAAGGCGGTTACACCCTCCTCATCGACAATCTTCCACAGTGCTGACGCACCCGGGTGGAAGGGTGAGCCGTCGAAGAGCACTAGAGAAGCGCCCACTGCTAACCCAGAAACCATCCAGTTCCACATCATCCAACCGCAGGTGGTGAAGTACATCAGCCGGCCATCTGGCCCTAGGTCAGTGTGCAGCGCTAGCTCTTTAACATGCTGCAGCAGCGTGCCACCTGCACCGTGCACAATACACTTAGGAACGCCTGTGGTGCCGGAAGAGTAGAGAATATAGAGCGGGTGATCGAAGGGGAGTTCAACAAACTCAACCTCAGTCGCGCTTCTGTCCAACGCATCATTCCAACTGATCGCTTTGTCTATTGCCGATAGGTCAGGCGTCTCCTGTAGGAAGGGGTAGACCAGCAAAGCTTGGACGCTTGGAATTCGTTCAACAATTTCGGGAAGTTTTGGCAAGTTATCGATGCGCTTACCCGAGTAGTGGTAGCCATCCACGGTAATCAGAACTTTGGGTTCAACCTGACCAAAGCGGTCGACCACACCGTTGACGCCAAAATCAGGCGAACAGGAGGTCCAAACAGCACCCAGTGCGCTAGTCGCCAGCATCGCGATAACCGCCTCGGGCGCGTTGGGCAGATAGCCGGCAACACGATCACCGGCGGTTACGCCCTGTGCTTTAAGATAGGATTGCAGCTGCGCTACCGCGATATAGAGCTGGGCGTAACTGAGAGCGCGGCGCGCTCCGTTCTCACCTCGGAACACAAGCGCTTCGGCATTATCTCGGCGTTTTAAGAGGTGGCGCGCAAAGTTTAGCCGAGCACCCTCAAACCACTTCGCATCGCGAATACCCACACCGCTATGCAGAGCATGTTGTGCGGGTGCGCTGAACTCGATATCACAGAATTCGCAGATCGCTTGCCAGAAGTCTCCTGAACCGTCGACGCTCCACTGCCAGAGTTCTGCGTAGTTTGTAAAATTTTGCTGATGTTCTGCATTCACATATTGAGTGAAGGCGCTCAAGCGCGTTGACGCGCAGCGCTCCTGCGAGGGTTGCCACAAGAGTTTAGACATCGTTCTTCCAACTATTCAGGGCGTTAG
>ENA-OUOG01001811-OUOG01001811.1-marine-metagenome-genome-assembly--contig:-NODE-1811-length-23648-cov-6.410080_pt1 | contig 23648 bp, 23 predicted proteins | sample MGYA00248635_ERZ508505 | MGnify/ENA primary metagenome ERZ508505 (study PRJEB26176, sample SAMN06267871) | marine metagenome | isolation source: Saanich Inlet, British Columbia, Canada | place: Pacific...
TCCACTTCTGAGGCTTCAAAAGCAGCACTGGTCGCCTCAATCACCCAGTCTCGATCGCAGGTGTCCCAGGAGAAGTCTTGATCGAGGTAGGGCGCAAGGTCACGCTCGCCCGCGAGAGTCACGTTGGCAGCGGAAGAGGCGTCCGCCTCTTCCTGTTGGTCACTCCCACTGGTAGCGCAGGCTCCGAGAATGAGTGTGGCGGCACTGAGAGCGGCCAAGGGCCCAAGTCGAATCATGGTTTTCTCCTGTGCGCTCTGTCCTGCGCTGTGTCAGTTCAACAGTCTATTTTGCTGACCTTCTCCCATCCCGTCACGAACGAGCTTTGGGGCGAGACCAGTGCGGAACGCGGATTCAACCGACTATCGGCACTCCCGCATTAGGGGGCTTGCGTGGCTGTGCAGAGTGGGGCGCCTGTTGACGGCCTCTGAAGCTCCTCTGCGATGAGCGCACTTTCTGCCGGGTCCCTCCGCGATCGAACGGGGCTCGGCATCCGCACCAGGAGCGCCGTTGCGGGGAATCGGTGCGCTGTGGTGACCTGCAGGTTTTTAGTTTCGGGGCAGAAGCCTTTTCATTTGAGTCACGTGAGCAGGTTCCAGCTCTTCCAACGAGGCAACGCCCAAGAGACGCATTGTTCGCGTCATTTGTTCGGTGAGGATCTGAAACATGCGGTCAACACCCTGGGTTCCCCCAGCCATCAGGCCATAGAGATATGCCCGGCCGACCATTGTGAAGCGGGCACCCATCGCTATCGCGGCGACAATGTCGGCACCGGACATGATTCCTGTGTCGACATGGACCTCAACGTCTGCGCCTACTTCGCTGACCACCGACGGTAAGAGGTGGAAAGGAATCGGCGCCCGATCGAGTTGGCGGCCTCCGTGGTTGGAGAGAATGATGCCATCCACCCCTGCTGTGGCCAACTTTTTTGCGTCGTCCAGGCTTTGAACACCCTTGACGACGAGCTTGCCTTTCCATTGGTTCCGAATCCACGCCAAATCGTCGTAAGTCACGGTGGGGTCAAACATGTGGTCCAAGAGCTCTCCCACGGTTCCTTGCCACGAGGAGAGTGAGGCAAACTCCAGTGGGTCGGTCGTGAGAAAATCAAACCACCACCATGGGCGGGGAAGAGCGTTGAGCACTGTACCCATGGTTAGTGCCGGGGGTATGGAAAAGCCGTTTCGCTTATCTCGCAGCCTTGCGCCGGCCACGGGAACATCGACCGTAACGACAAGTGTTTCCCAACCGGCTTGCGAGGCGCGCTCGACCAGCTCCATGGAGCGGTCTCGGTCCTTCCACATGTAGAGCTGGAACCAGTTATCCCCGTTGGGAGCGACCTGCTGGACGTGCTCAATAGATCGGGTTCCCATGGTGGAGAGTGCAAAGGGGACGCCCCATTTGGCCGCGACAGAGGCGCCAGCATCCTCTCCGTCCGAGTGCATCATCCGAGTGAAGCCGGTAGGAGCAATTCCGACGGGAAAGGCGACGGGAGAGCCTAGAACATTCCACGATGTGGACACTTCCGAAACATCGCGCAAGATTGCAGGTGTGAATTCGACGTCCTCAAAGGCTTGGCGAGCGCGAGCCAGCGAGAGTTCGGCTTCAGCGGACCCGTCACAGTAGTCAAAAGGAGCTTTGGGAGTCCGGCGTTTGGCGATGGTTCGGAGATCCCAGACAGTGAGAGCGGTCTCGAGGCGCCGCTTTTTGAAGTTCAGCGTCGGTGCCTTGAACTTCAACAAAGGGGCTAGCTCTGCCGGGCGGGGAAAACGGCGTTTTGTCATGAGAGTGATCCTTCCAAGAGTCTCTCGAGCCACATTTTTCTTGATGAGATAGCAAGCTGCGAGACGCGGGCTGTCGGAAACGCCAGGTCAAATCCGTGGAAGGCCCCAGCCCACAGGTGTAATTCGACCGAGACGTCAGACGTTGCCAGCCGTTCTGCATAGTCAACAACTTCACTGCGAAATACCTCGAGTGCTCCGACGTCCAAATAGGTCGGGGGTAGGCCAGAAAGGTCTTCCGCGAGGGAAGGAGAAGCGTACTGCCTGACGCTATCGGTGTGCCGTCGGCTGCCCAGCAGGGCGTTCCATCCGGTCTCATTGCTCTCTCGGTCCCAGAGGCCCAGTTCGGAGAACTGGTGGCTCGAGGGGGTGTCGTTGGCCTCATCAAGCATCGGACACATGAGCAACTGTCCGGAAAGTTGAGGGCCATGGAGGTCTCGACTCAGCAGCGCAAGGCCGGCTGCTAGGCCACCTCCCGCGCTCATCCCCACGACAACTAAAGGGATATCCCCAAACTTCGCACTTGTTTCATCCGCAAAAGACGTGAACGCGTCGTAACAGTCATTCAGAGGCGTTGGGTCAGGATGCTCGGGCGCAAGACGGTAGTCCACACTCGCGCAGATCACATCTTCGGCTTCAACCCAGTCCGCCATGAGTTCCATGCCAATCAGCCGATCGCCGGCAATCATCCCACCACTGTGAATGTGGAAGAGGGCCCCTCTCGGGTGGGTGCTTCCCCTCTTTGCAAGGGTGGTGGCAGTCAGCTTCGCCCCGTCCCGGGCGAGAATGACATTGTCGTGGATATCTATGTCTCGCCCGACGCGGAGAGCTTCGGTGCCCGGAGACCGAAATTGCTCTCGGAGCTCTGGGATTTCTTCTGCGCGCAATGGGGTTCGTCGAATGTCGGGCGAAGAGCCAAGCATCTCGCGCAACTCGCGGTCGTAGCGTGGTGTTTTTTTCGACATGGTGGTTATCCTAGCCCTCAGGCTTGCTAACCTATAGGATATAGCTCCGAGATGGTCGACATGAAGCGTAGGAGGCTCCAGGATGTCTGAGTCGCATGATGGTCTCCCCTGGGGTGAGCACCCACTCGATTCTTCCATCACGTGCTCGATGCTCTCCGACTCACTCGACCGAGTGGGGCTGAGGCACCAAGTTCTGGACTCCCGGCTCGCGCCAGTGATGCCTTTGACGCGTGCAACCGGGCGGGCACGAACAGTCCACTTCGTGCCAGATGACACGACTGATCCTCAGCATCCGTATGACGACGCGATTGACTTTATCGATGGTTCACAGCCGGGAGATTTCATCGTGATTTCCACGACGAAATCGAACGCCTCGGCCTTTTGGGGTGAGCTTTTCAGCGCCGCGGCAATCGGACGCAACGCGGCAGGGGTGCTGACGGATGGGAACGTGCGAGACGTGGACAAAATCGTCGGCCTAGGTTTTCCGGTGTTCACCTCCGGACGCCGTCCGATTGATTTCCGCGGCCGCATGAAAATTCAATCTCAGCAGGTGTCCGTGACCATCGGTGGCGTGAGTATCGAGCCCGGTGACCTCATCGCCGCCGACGACGATGGAGTGCTGGCTATTCCTCGCGCCCACGAGATCCAAGTTGTGGACTATGCCAGGGAAAGGGCCCGGGCAGAGTCAACCGTGCTCGATGAGCTTCTTGCGGGTGCGACACTTCGAGACGTATGGACTCGACACGGAATTTTGTGAAGGAAGAAGGGCGACGCAATGGGAACTGTTCAACGAGTAGCTTCGGTCATCAATCTTGACCCAGACGGTATTGAAGAATACGAACGACTTCATGCCGCAGCGTGGCCTGCCGTTCTGGCAAAAATATCGGAATGCAACATCCAGAACTATTCGATCTATCGTTACGGCGTTTTGCTCTTTTCCTATTTTGAGTATGTCGGAGACGACATGGATGCAGATATGGCGCTCATGGGGCAAGACTTGAACACCCAGGAGTGGTGGGCAGTGTGTAAACCCCTCCAGCGTCCTGTTGCCGAAATTCGCGAGGACGAGTGGTGGCACACTATTCCCGAAGTCTTCCACCACGACTAAATCTTCCCCATGAAAGCGTGAACTCATGAGAATCGTTAATTTCTGGCAGACCGAAGATATCCGCTTTCCGACGTCGAAAGAGTTAGATGGGTCGGACGCGATGAACCCCGATCCCGACTATTCAGCCGCTTACCTTTCCTTTGGCCACCATGGTGAAGCCCCGTCAGTCGGTCATGCTTCCGTCTTCACCATCGGTCGGGGTAATGACGTCCAAGTGGCGGCTCTTGAGGCGTTGGAGCCTTTTGTGGTCGGCAGGGATTTGGACGAGCTGTTGGCGGACATGGGTGCGCTTTACAAGGAATTAACTGGCGATTCGCAACTGCGCTGGCTTGGCCCGGAAAAGGGCGTCATGCACATGGCGATTGGAGCTGTCGTCAACGCTCTCTGGGATATCAAAGCCCGAGAATCTGCTATGCCTCTGTGGGAGTTGCTCTCGAGCCTCTCCCCGGAGGAACTATGCAACCTGATTGACTTTCGGTACCTCTCGGGGGCCTTGAGTCCCGAAGATGCTCTGGACATCTTCAGGCGTTCGGAAGCCGGGCGTCCTGAACGGTTGGTTGCCCTGCGTGCCGAAGGGTATCCCGCGTACACCACGAGCCCCGGGTGGTTGGGATACGACGATGAGAAGCTTGCTCGGCTGTGCAGGGAAGCTCAGGCCGACGGATTTTCTCGCATCAAGCTAAAGGTTGGGGGCAACCTCGAGGATGACATCCGGCGTCTGAGTATCGCTCGGACAACGTGCGGAGACGGCTATCCCATCGCCATCGACGCGAATCAGCGGTGGGAAATTGGGGAGGCAGTCGAGTGGATTGAGGCTTTGGCGCCGTTTGGAATCGACTGGGTCGAGGAGCCCACTAGTCCCGACGACGTGTTGGGGCACCAAGAAATTGCCCGCCGAGTTCACCCCGTTCGAGTCTCCACCGGCGAACATATGGCTAACCGTGTGGTTACCCGTCAGCTGCTTGAGAGCGAGGCTGTCGGTTTGCTGCAAATCGATAGCGCGCGAGTTGCCGGGGTGAACGAGAACATTGCCATTCTTGCCCTGGCCGCCAAATTTGGAGTTCCCGTGTTCCCGCATGCGGGGGGAGTTGGCCTGTGTGAGGCGGTCCAGCATTTAGCGTTCTTCGATTATGTGGCCTTGACGGGGATGAAAGAGGACCGCGCCATCGAGTACGTGCAACATCTTCATGATCACTTTGTTGACCCGGTAGTCGTCCACGAGGGTCGTTACTGGCCATCCGATGTCTCGGGCAACAGTCAAGAAATCCTAGACACCACCCGGCGGGACTATTCCTACCCCAGTGGAATCATTTGGAGAGAGTAAGCATGTCAGTACCTTCGGTCCCCCTTGGCCAGGGTGGAATCGTCACGAGCTCTCTGTCCTTCGGTGGCGCTGTGATTGGCAACCTTTTTCGTGCAGTGAGCGATGAAGAGGCAGATCAGGCGCTCTCAGTGTCGTATGAAGCCGGAATCCGATATTTCGACACCGCGCCACATTACGGACTCGGCCTGTCAGAGGAGCGCATTGGCAGGTTCCTGTCGGGGATTGATCGCTCATCGATCACGCTCTCCACCAAGGTGGGGCGTCTGATTCGACCAAATCCCCGATATTCCGGCGGGGACGACAGTCTCGGCTTTGCGGTACCGGCAAGTCTTCACCGTGAGGTCGATTATTCCTACGACGCGACGATGCGCTCGCTGGAGGAGTCGTTGGAGAGGCTCCACGTCGATTACGTGGACCTCGTCTTTGTTCACGACCCTGATGACCATGAGGCAGAGGCGCTCGAGGGCGCTTTCCCTGCCCTAGAAAAACTTCGCTCCGAGGGCGTGATTCGTTCCTACGGTGCCGGTATGAACCAGTCCGCGATGTTGACAAGGTTCATCGAAAAAACTGACCTGGATGTTGTGATGCTTGCCGGGCGCTTTTCGCTCTTGGAGCAGCCTGCTCTCGCAGACCTTCTCCCACGCGCTCACGCGCAGGGAGTTTCGGTCGTGGCAGCGGGAGTTTTCAATTCGGGAATTCTCGCTCGGGAGTATCCCGCCGATGGCTCCCATTACAACTACGACGTTGCGCCTGAGGCTGTTCTTGCCAAGGCCCGCGAGCTTGCCGCGGCGTGCCTGGAACAGGGCTACACCCTTCCGCAGGTCGCTGCCCAATTCCCTCTCCTGCATCCGGCGGTTCCGGTGGTGTGCCTGGGTGCAAGAAACGGCGACCAAGCAATGAGGAATGCAGCGCTCTTTGACGAGCTAGTCCCCGCCGATTTTTATCACTACCTCGTGGAGCGCGGGCTGCTCAGCTCCGCCTCTTTTGACTACTGATTTTCTTCCATCATTGACATCGTCGGGCCAAAGCGCTCGAGGGAGCTGTTGATGTGCGCGAGCATGAGTGATGATGCCCGCTTCTGATCGCCGGAAGAAATCGCGTCGGCTATTGCTTGGTGCTCGGTAAAGGCCAAGAACCCGGACTTTGGTTCGTAGTAAAGCTCGAACAGCTCTCGGATGACGGTGGCGTCCTTTCGGTCCTCGCGCAATCGGGTCTTGAGCACCGTATACAGCCTGAAAAGATGCAAATGGCAATGTGTTCTGATGAAAGCCTCGCGGACGAAGTCGCTGCCAGAAAGCTCTGCCACGAGACCGTGGAATCGTGCGTCGTGCTCACTCATCGCCTTGTAAGAATCTTCTGTATCAAGGTTCTGCGCCTCTTTCCCGCGGGCAAGTTCCTCAGCCAAGCGCGTCTTGCCATCCTCGGTGATGTGGCCGGCTGCGGTCATGGCCGCCCACGGCTCAATAATTCCGCGGAACTGGAAAAGATCCTTCAGCTCTGATGCGCTTAGCAGCGCGGTTGCTTGATAACCACGGAGGGGTTCCTTGCTGACTAGGTCGTCAGACTCCAGTCTCGCCAGGGCCTCTCTTACCGGGGTCTGGGAAACGTCGAGATCTCGCGCTAGGGCGTCGATGTTAATCCTCTCGCCCGGCGCTATTTCGTGGGAAAGAAGCATTTCGTGCACTCGGCTGTAGGTTTCGTCCGACAACACTGTTCGAAGGGGTCGGGCGTGAGGCGCTTTTGCCATTACTGGAATCCCTTTGCTCTCAACTTTTCCTCAAGAGTCTAGCTCTCGACTCCGATTCGCAGAGCGCTTGGGAAAAGGGTCAGATTCGCGCCCGGGTCCGCAGACCATCCATCCCGCCGTCAACAGCGAGGGATGTTCCGGTGGTTGAGCCTTGCTGCGGGCTTGCCAGGAAACAGATAGCCGCAGCTACTTCGGTGGCCGAGACCAGGCGACCGATTGGCTGTCGAGCGTTTAGGGCTTGACGCTCAGCTTCGGGATCAGGGGCTTGCTCCAGGAGGCGCGCGACCCAGGGGGTATCCGCAGTGCCGGGGTTAACACAGTTGACACGAATATTGTCAGCGATGGCGTCCGCGGCCATGGCACGGGTGAGCGATAGCACTGCTCCTTTGCTCGCACTGTAGACAGCGCGATCGGGCAGCCCTACCGTGGCGGCAATCGAGCACACGTTGACGATTGCCGCGCTGCTGCTCTTGCGCAGCAAAGGCATTGCACGGGACGAGATCCTGGCGGTGCCCACAACATTTGTGTCATAGACCCGAACCCATTCTTCGTCGGTTGCCGTCTCGATTGATCCGATGGCCCCTATGCCAGCGCAGTTGACAACAATATCGACCGAAGAGGCAATGGCCTCGATGGCCTCAAAGGCCTCTTCAATGGTCGAGCCCGATGTCACATCGCAGCTGAACCACTCAATCTCCGCCGGGAGCCCGCCACGACTGACGTCCAGCCCGAATACGGTGACCCCGGCTTCGCGGAGCATGTTTGCTGTGGCCAATCCGATACCCGAGGCACTGCCGGTTACCACAGCGTTGAGGCCTGCCAACTCTTGATTCACCGGAACCCTCGATCTCTTTATTGGGTGACGGACGCAAAACGGCCCGAACAGATTTACAATAGGATACATGATTTACTAGGGTTATGAGCAACGTAATCGCCACAATGTGAACGGGGCATCGATGGTCGAACTCACAGTTCTCAAGGGAATGACTTGGAATCATCCACGGGGGCTCGATTCAGTGGTGGCGTGTAACGCCCTTTTGGAGGAGCGTTTCGGGGTTACCGTCGAATGGACTGCGCGAAGCTTGCTCGAGTTCGGTGACCAGCACGTGCGCGAGTTTGCCCCGGGTCACGACCTGATGGTTATCGATCATCCTCATGTGCCCGATGGCGTGGTCGACGGGGCTCTCATGGCGATGGATGAGTTGCTCAGCTCTGAACAGCTGGAAGAACTGGCTCTCGAGAGTGCTGGGCCCTCCCACGAGTCCTATCGATTCCGCGGACAAATCTGGGCCTTAGCCATTGATGCAGCTACCCAGGTGTCCGTCTATCGTCCCGACTTGACGGATGGGGTACCGCCTTTCTGGAGCGATGTTCTCTCCGATGCCCGGAAAGGCAAAGTGCTGTGGCCACACAAGCCGGTAGACGCCTTCAGTACATTCGCCACGGTCAGTGCCCAATGGGGATCGCCACTCGGCAGCGGCGAAAATTTCCTGAATGAGGATGTGACCCGAGAGGTTATGGAGTTTCTTCTGGCATTTGCGAGCCTCGTCCCCGAGTTCTGCCAGTCGTCCAACCCTTTTGAAGTTGCTGAAATGCTGGTGAGCTCGGATGATTACGCATATGCGGCGCCGCTATACGGTTATACGAACTATTCACGCCACGGTTTTCGCTCTCGGGTATTGGCCTACGACGAGGTGCCAAGTTTCGATGGGCTCGCTTCCGGCGCGCAGTTGGGCGGTGCAGGGATTGCGGTCTCTGCGCACTCGTCGCAGCCCGAGAAAGCGGCCGCTGTCGCTGCCTACCTCTCCTCGGCGGAGGCTCAAAACGGACCGTATACAGAGATGCACGGCCAACCGGGAAATTTGCGAGCATGGCTGTCTCCAGCCATGAATTCGTTGACCACAGGCTTTTTTCGCAACACGCTGCGCACTCTTGAACGCTCCTGGGTGAGGCCTCGGGTCGTGGGGTGGCCCGACTTTCAGTTTGCGGTGTCCCAGGTTATTCACCACGCCCTGGTGAACAAAGAGTTCACTGCATCAGACTGGAGCAAGATGGCTGAACAGGTTGATCGTCTTCGCGAAAGGGCAGAGGGATGATGCACTTCGAGGGTTATGAAATTGGCTTCTCCGTGAAAAGTTCTGGGCGAACGATTACCGAAGCTGACATTGTTCTACATGCAGGTCAGACAGGGGATTTCTACCCGCACCACATGGACGCTGAGTTTTGCGCAACGCAGCCCTTTGGGCAACGTATCGCCCACGGGACACTGATTCTTTCCGTTGCGGTCGGAATGCTGGCCTCCAGGGACATCAACGAAGCGGCCATGACCTATGGTTACGAAGCAATTCGATTTATCCGGCCCGTGTTTATTGGCGACACCATCACGGCTCACGCCAGCATTGCCCAGAAGCGGGAGTATCCAAAAAACGCGGAAGCTTTTGGTCTCGTTGATGAAAAAGTAGAGGTATACAACCAACACGGGGAGATTGTGATGGCGCTAACCCACATTTATCTTGTCTCCAAAGAACCGAAGACTAGCTAAGAGAGGAATACCAATGCCTTACACACCAGCTCATTGCGTGGACACGCATCAGCACCTGTGGGTAATGTCTGAGCGGGCCTACAGCTGGATATCCCCTGAATACGGAGTTCTTTATGGTGACCATCGCCCGGAGGATGTCGCTGAGGACATCGTCAAGGCTGGTATAACGGCGACCGTACTTGTTCAAGCCGCTGACACGTACGACGATACTTTTTATATGCTCAGCGTTGAGCGCGCTTTTGAAAACGTCCGAGGGGTAGTGGGGTGGGTTCCCTTCGACCGGGTCCACGAAGCACGAGAAGCACTGGATCTCATGTCGGGCCATCAGGCGCTTAAGGGGTATCGGAATCTCACCCACAATTATTCAGACCCGCGCTGGATCCTCCAGGCACCGTGTCTCGAAACGCTTCGTGATTTAGCATCGCGCAACTTAAGCCTGGATATGGTGAGCGTCAACTCCGACCACTCTCGGGCCATCGTCGAATTGGCGGACCTTATCCCCGACCTGCGCATTGTGGTTGATCACATGGCAAAACCCGACATTGCCTCCAAGGCCTGGGACTCCTGGGCCGAAGACATGGCGGAGTTGGCCAAGCGGCCCAACGTCTATGTAAAACATTCTGGATTGAATACTGCCTCTGGTCCCGGCTGGAGCGCCACAGACTGGGAGCCCTACGTGAATCACTGCCTGGAGCACTTTGGATCTCAGCGCATGATGATGGGCAGTGACTGGCCTGTCTCATTGTTAGCGGGTGACTTCGTCGGTGTGTGGCAGGCACAACGCGACTCTATTGCGAGCTTTTCAGAGTCAGAGCAGGATGACATCTACTTCAGGACCGCTCAGAGTTTCTATCTCTTGGAGCTCGCATGACATCAATCAGTGGTGGCCCACTGGAGGGCTATCTTGTTCTTGATTTCAGTCAATTTCTTGCCGGGCCTATGGCCGCTATGCGGTTGGGGGACCTTGGTGCCAGGGTCATCAAAGTAGAACGACCACCCGCGGGCGATATCGGCCGTGGTCTCGCTTTTGGCGGAATTAGCGAAGACGGGGACACGCTTTCCTTCCACATCACCAACCGCAACAAGGAAAGCTACGCGGCTGATCTCAAGAGTGATGATGACCGCGAGAAGGTGCTGGAGCTGATCAAAAGCGCCGATGTGATTGTCCAGAACTTCCGCCCCGGCGTGATGGAAAGATTGGGCCTCGGGTATGAGGCGGTGCGGGCGCTCAATCCAACGGTAATCTACGCGAGCATCACAGGTTATGGCGCAGAAGGTCCGTGGAGCACTCGACCCGGGCAGGATCTTCTCGCACAGTCACTTTCGGGGCTGCCCTGGCTCAATGGAAGTGGCGATGGTCCCCCTGTACCAGTAGGAATAGCGTTGGCGGACATAATTACCTCAATTCATTTGGCTCACGGTGTAACTGCGGCCCTCTTGAAGAAAGAGCGCACAGGCGAAGGAAGCCGCGTGGACACGAGCCTCCTGGAATCGATGCTCGACCTGCAGTTTGAACTCGTCAGCGCGCACCTCAATGACCCCAGTGTTATGGTCCAGCGAGGTGCGCCACACACCGCACACGCTTTCTTGCAAGCCCCCTACGGCACGTACCCCACCTCTGATGGATACATAGCCCTTGCCATGGGTTCTGTTCCTGACCTGGGCAAATTGGTTGGTTTGGACGCGCTTGCCGAGTTCGGTGACCCCGATACCTGGTGGACGGAGCAAACTCGTATTACCCAATTGCTCGCCGCTCATTTAGTTACGGATACTACGGATCACTGGCTCAGCATCTTAGACGCAGCTGATTTTTGGTGCGCACCGGTGCTTTCTTTGTCCGAGCTGGTGAATCATGAGGGTTTTGCCGCTATCGATATGGCCCAGGAATTCACTCGCACTCGTCCAGATGGCACCGACATCACGCTCACTACGACGAGAGCGCCCGTGCGATTTGATGGCAAGCCGCTGGGGTCCCCGCGAGGGGCGCCGCGGGTGGGGGAACACACGAAGTCGATCGACGTTGAATTCAGAGGAAAAGATAATGAGTAACCCCAACCCGGATAAGGCCAAGCGCTATGAGGTTCCCGTGTGGAACCAGGACGTGAAGAAGTATGAGGACTACCAGGTTGGCGAGGTAGACCGCTCTATCCGCCGGACAATTTCGGAGGGGGAAGTGATGCTGTTCAACTCGCTACTCCTCGACATGCATCCCTACGTTGCCGATGACATTTTTGCTCGGGAAGAGGGACTCTTTGGCAAACGACTTGTTCCCGGAGCGATGGTGTTTAGTTTCGGCATGGGTCTCATGGCCCACAACAACGTTCACACCTTCAGTTACGGGTATGACCGACTCCGATTCATCAAGCCCGTATTCGTGAATGACACCATCTACACGATGAGGACGCTGCTGAGCAAAGAGCCAAAATATGACGACATGGGCCTCTTCAAAGTCAGTTATGAAGTTTTTCGGGCCGATGATGAACAGATTGTTTTGTACTGCGAACACTTGCAGACCGTTAAGTATCACGATCCTGTCAAAGCAAAAAAGGGTGGCCTCGAAGAGAGGAAGGACTCCTCCTCATGATTGACCTGTTTCACGACATCTCAGCAGCGTGCAAACTCTCTATCCCCGCGCACCACCACAAAGGTGTTGGGGTCATCGGGGCGGGCGGAATAGTCTCAGGGGCGCACTTGCCCGCATATTCTAAAGCCGGACTGCCCGTGCATGCGATTACGGATATTAATCACGACAGAGCTCAGCAGGTGGCTCAAGAATTCTTCATCCCCCGCGTGTATCAGAGCGTGGAGGAGTTGCTGGCAGATCCTACTATCGAGGTTGTAGACATTGCGGTGCCCGTATCTGAGCAACGCGAGATACTGCTCGCTGCCCTCCAAGCGGGCAAGCATGTTCTGGCCCAAAAGCCCCTGGCCACATCGGTGGGCGAGGCCCAGGAGATGGCCGATACGGCACGTGACTTTGGTCTTATCGTGGGGGTTAACCAGCAGCTACGGTTCGACGAGGGCATGGCAGCCGCTCACATGATGGTCAACAAGGGGTGGATCGGAGAAATATCAGGGTTCTCCATCACCGTGAATCTTGACACCCCCTGGCATCTCTGGGATTGGGCTCTCACCTGGGAGCGCCTCGAAATAATGGTGCACTCTATCCACTACCACGACGTGGTCCGGTGGTTCTTGGGCGAGCCAGCGATGGTCTTTGCCACCTCGGGTCGAACGCAAGGTCAAGCCCCGATTGGCGAGACTCGAACGGTGAGCACCTACGTGTATGACGACGGTCCTGTCGCTGTCGTGCATGCCAATCACGTGAACCGAGGAGGAGACAATTCCGCGGAGTTTCGCATCGATGGGTCCGCTGGTTCAATTCGGGGAACGTTGGGCCTGCTCTACAACTACCCGGATGGCCGCTGTGACACATTAGAGGTTAATTCTGACGTAGTGCCGACTGATGGTTGGGTCCCTTATCCCGTTACGCAAAGATGGATACCCGATGCCTTCATAGGGACCATGGGCTCACTGCTCGCTGAGATCGCCGGCGAGAAGGCCTTACGCAGTCCCATAGAGGACAACGTCAACACGGTGCGTTTGGTCAACGCCCTCTATGAATCGATCGACTCCAGGTCGGCAGTGACGCTTTAGCGAGGCCCAATTACAGTCTGGCGCTGTGACCCGAGGCCTTCGATGTGGAGCTCTACGACGTCGCCCTCGTGCAAATACTTCGGCGGCTGAGACCCCATGCCCACACCGGGAGGTGTGCCCGTGTTAATCACATCTCCGGGTTCGAGAACCATGAATTGGCTTAAATAGTGCACCAGGAAACCGGGCGTGTAGACCATTTGACGCGTAGAGCTGCTCTGCATGGTGGCTCCGTTCACGCTTAGCTCCATGCTTAATGCCGTGGGGTCGGGGACTTCGTCCGCCGTGACGAGCCAGGGTCCCGCGGGATTAAAAGTTTCGCAGGACTTCCCCTTAGACCATTGGCCTTGGCGTTCGATTTGGAATTCCCTTTCACTGACGTCATTGCAGATCATGTAGCCGGCAATGTGGCGCATTCCATCTTCCTCATCCGCAAGGTAGCTGGCGCGTGATCCGATGACAATTCCGAGCTCGACTTCCCAGTCAGTCTTATGGGAGTTTTTGGGAAGACGAATGGAATCGTTGGGTCCTACCAACGTGTTGGGCGACTTGGTGAAGATGATGGGTTCGCTGGGGATATCTTGTCCGGTCTCGGCGGCGTGATCTGCGTAGTTCAGGCCGATGCAGACAATCTGGTGCGGCCGACCAATGGGAGCCCCGATACGTTGGCCGGATAACGGTTGCGGCTGTGCGCCATCCACCAGCAGCTGGTCCACCAGGGCGGGAAGTTGAGCTAGCTTTCCCGAGCGGAAGAACTCTTCGGTGAAATCCCCTCCCACAGACACGTCGAGAAAGAGACCATCGCCCATCAGGACGGCCGGTATTTCCGATCCAGGAGCGCCAACACGGAGAAGCTTCATCTGCATTCACCTAATTTTCTTTAAATGAAACAATAAAATAACGATACCCTGTATCCTATACGAAACAACACTTTGTGTTATAGAGTCTTGTGAAACGGGAGCGAAGAAGCTTGTTGGGCTTCGCTCCTACAATCTAAATGGAGGGAAGTTGGAATGAAGAGGAAATTCCTAAGTTCGCTCGCTATCGCCAGTGCTCTTACGCTCGCCGCATGTGCGGGTGGAGCGAGTGACGCCGGTGACAGCGCTAGCGACAGTGACAGTGGAGCAGCCGCAGGTCCCCGGACGCTTTTGGTTTGGGTTGACACTGTGCGCGAGCCCGCGTGCCAGGCGTATCAGGCGTCTGTCGTTGGTGACATTGAGGTGACGTGCGAGGTTGTTGGACAGGAAGAAATTCTTCCCAAGATTCAGCTCGCTAACGCGGCTGGTGAGGGATGGCCAGACGTCGTCTTTAGCCCACCAAACAGCGTGTCAATCTACGCTGAAGCAACCAACGGGTTCGCCTTGAACCTCGATGATTATGTCGATTCGGCAATCATCGATGACTACAACACCTCGAATGACTGGTGTCTCGTAGATGGTTCTTACTACTGCCTGAAGAATGACCTCGCCCAGACAGTGCTCTGGTATGACACGGTCATCTTCGACGAGCTCGGTCTCACGGTTCCAACCACGATGGCTGAATTCTCGGCGACCGCAATGGAGCTCAAGGGAACGGGCTACGTTGCAGGCGCTATCGGTGACCAGGGCTTCTACGCCGGTTACCTCTGGCCCAGTGGCTGCCCCATGGCACACGTGCAGGATGGCACAAACGTGCGCATTAACGCTGCTGCTCCCGAGTGCACCCGTGTGTTCGAAACCATGCAGCCATTGGTTGATGCTGGAGTCGTCGACTCACGCTCTGCCTTTGATGCTGGCTTCCTGACTGAGGTCGCTCAGCAGCAGAAGGTCGCGATGCACATCGGCCCATCATGGTGGGGCGAGTTCGTCATCCGGCCAGCAGACTCTTGGGCAATTCCCGAGGGTCGCTTCACGGCAGCAGAAATGCCTTCGTGGCCTGGAGAAGCGACAGCTTGGTCTGGTGAATGGGGTGGCGGCATTTGGGTCGTCTCTTCTCACGCAGAAAACCTTCAGGATGCCGCTGATGCCGGCGTCTTCCTCGCAACTGACCCAGTCATGCGCGAAGACAAGGTTACCTTCCCAGGCTACGCACCCGCGTTTGAGCTTTGGGCAGCTCGCCTAGGTAAAGACACCTACTATGCCGCTGACCCGACCGTAGCTATGGTCGCCCAGGCGTCTCGAATCCGGCAGGACAACAACCCCGTGCGTTACGACATGCGTGGACAGATTGGTGTTCTCCAGACCGAGATCGGTACAGGGAAAACGCTGGAAGAGGCAACGGGCATCTTCATGCAGTCTCTTATCGAGCTAGCACCAGGAGTCGGCTACACCGTTATTGATTAGTATCAAATAACGCAAAGTGCGGGGTCGCTGGAAGGCGGCCCCGCACAACGCGCAACGATGAAGAATAGGGAATGGCACCATGCTTCTGCAACGATCGAAATTGATGGGCCAAATCAATGGCTTCCTAATGTTCTTGCCCTACCTAATCTTGCTCGTCATGTTCGCTGTTGTGCCCATCGTTCTGGCAATTTCTGTCTCTATGGAAAAAACGCTGGTTAACCCCGATGGAGGGTTTGGGAACTATCTTTTTGTCCTCCAAGATTTCCGTTTCCTTCCCGCGGTCATTAATGTCAGCCTTTTTCTTCTGATATATCTCCCCACCATGCTTATTGTCGTGGCGGGGCTTTCGCTCCTTCTGGACACGATTAAGGGGCGCTACGCCGTCCCTCTTCGCCTCGCATACCTGGTCCCTGCGGGCATCACCGGGTCGGTCGCTATTTTGGTCTGGTACTTCATGCTTGAGCCGACCTATTCGCCCTTTGCTCCGCTCTTCGCGGAGGTTGGCTGGACGCAGTCAACCGATATTTTTAATTCCGGAAACTTGATTTGGATTTTTGCTCTGATGACCTTCTTCACCGGGGCCGGAAACTGGATTGTTATCCAGTACGGCTCCCTGCAGTCCATTCCCGATGATCTGCTCGAAGCCGCGAAACTGGATGGTGCAAATGGTTGGCAGGTTGCGCTGAGAATCAAACTTCCCCTGATTCGCAAGTACCTGATCTACATGCTGGTCCTCGTTATGGCAGCGGGGCTGCAGATTTTTGTGGAACCCTATTTGCTTTCTTCCACTGTGTTCCCGGGCATTGCGAAGGATTGGTCTCTGAACCAGCTGAGTTACACGCTGGCCTTCCTGGGGTCAAACTTGGGGGCGGCAACAGCGTTGTCCCTGATGCTGCTAGTTGTCATGCTTATTCTTGCCCTTTTTGTCATTTTCCGAACAGACTTCTTCGATGAAGCGAAAAACAAGATCAAGGAGCAGTGACTTGACTACAGCAATCAAACCAAGGGTGTATGTCCGTCGGAAAAAGGTTCAACTCTCGGCGATTCCCTCGAGGGTTGTGGTGTGGGTCATCATGGTTTCTTTTGCCCTCTTCAGCGTGATACCTATGACCTGGCTGATTCTTGCGCCTTCTAAAAATCAGGTACAGCTTCAACAAGATAACGCCATGTCTTTCGGGAGCTTCCAGGGTTATGCCGACGCGTGGAATAACCTGATGCTTTTTCAGGATGGTCGCGTTGTGACTTGGCTGTTCAACTCAGTCTGGTACACCTCCGTTCAGGTTACTGTGGCTTGCGCGGTCGCGGTTCTTGCCGGCTACGCCTTGGCGGTGACGAAGATGCCGTTCAGGAAGTCGATGCTCATCACCACCCTGATCGCGATGATTGTTCCTCAGGTGGCTTTTGTTCTTCCACTCTTTATCGAGATCACAACCCTCGGTCTCTACGACACAGCCTGGGCCATCATTCTTCCGGGAACGTTCTTTCCTTTTGGTGTTTTCCTGTCCTATATCTACTTCTCTACGACAATCCCTCTGGAGCTTTACGAAGCCGCTCGCATCGACGGTGCCGGCGACTGGGGTGTCTTCATGCGAGTAGCTCTGCCTCTGTCCAAGGGGCTTATTGGGATGCTCGCCTTCTTCAGCTTCCAAATGAACTGGATTAACTTCTTCCTGCCCTACCTTGTGGTGAACTCCGGAGAGGTTCTTACCCTTCCCGTAGGGCTGGGAATTCTATTTTCTTCGACCCCCGCGCTTAACCCTCAGGTGGGAGCTAACGTGCTTCCCATTAGAGGCCCAGAAATCGCCCTTGCCGGCCTGATGGTGGCGATTCCGATTCTGCTGGTCTTCTTGGCTTCGGCACGTCTACTGGTTCGAGGGGTGCTCTCCGGGTCGGTGAAGAGCTAAACCCACGCAATCTACCTGTGGCGCTGAGCGGCGTGCTTCTGCGGGCGCCTAGCCTTGGGGATTCGCGTGTGGCTCTCGGGGCTTGATAAGGGGACTCCAGTCGGCGCGGGCCGACCATGGAGTGTCGTAACGCGGTGTCCGTGAATAGCGATCCATCGTCAGGCGAAGAGAAACGGTCACATTGCCAGGGATCGATATTTCTAGCCACGGTGTGGGTTCCGCGAGCGGCGCAGAGTCCTGGGCATTGTCACCCACTCCCGTGATGAGGTGCTCACCGAAAGCGCCTGCTTGAATAACAATGGTGACCTCTTCGTCCCCCGTGTTAGCGAGCTGAACATCGGCATCGGTGGCACTGATGCGAGTAACCAGGGCGGCGACCGAGTCGGGCAGGCCGGGACGCCGGGTTGCACTGTTGTAGTAACGAAAGGTGGCGTGTTGGAAGCCACCATGCGAGATGTGCATGGGCGCGCCCCATTGCAACTGCACCAGCGACTCGAAGTAGACCGGGCAAAATTCCTGCCATGCATGGATCGCATAGCCATCGACTTGCATGCTGAGAGAGTCTGGGTAGCCGTTAATTTGCTCGACCGTGTCCCAGGTCAGTGGGTCGCCATCGCCAGAGCGCATTCGCGCAAGTTGCTGGTCAATGAGCCTGTTGTTTGCCGCGAGCACCTCTAGGGGATAGTTCGGCAAGTTTCCTGTGATGTATTCGTACCACGCTGTTGTATTCGTGTTGTAGTGCTTGGCGCTAAAAGGTTTTTCCGCGATAGAGACGTGGGACCAATCGAATCCGCCGCGGGACCTCTCAACTCGATCTTGGTCTTCTTTAGCGAGGCTTTTCGTCCACAAATGAATGGAGTGGAAGGGCGTGATCGGGCGGAAATCCGTCCAGCCGGCGTCGAAGTGCTTGTGGGGGGTGAAGCGCATGCCGTCTCTGTCTTCGCCCAGCGCATAGTTCGCATCTATTTGCTCCCGGGCGAGTGCCAAGAACGAGGAATCTCCCGTCAGCAGGTAGGCATTGCTGCAAGCATTTATTGTCGGCTCGATAATGGTCAAGAATCCGTGGGGCCAGCGCCACCCATAGTGGCCGCCCCACCATTTCCCATCAAGGTATTCGCCCACTTTTCCTGAGAGCCCGACGTTGTCGGGCAGTATTCCGCCATTCTCGATGGCTCGCCTGCGCCACCGAAGCAGGTAGTCGGTGACCCAGTCCTTCAGGCTTTCGTCCCCCGAGTACATGTATGCATGAGCCATTTGGCCGGTGGCATTCATGTTCAGAGGGACATCTCCCCGGGTCGTTCGCTCGTTCATCAAGCGAACTACTTCGTCAAACACCGCGTCGTCAGACCAGTTGCAGGTGCCCAACGCAAAAGGGGAGGTTTTCATGTCTTCAAAAGGGGCTAGATAGTCATCGAGCACTCCACGGTGAGTACCTAAGTCCTCTTTGGTTACCTGGAGACGCGGGCCGCGGGAGCCGCTCTGTGGCGCCCGAATGATTCCCGTTTCTGTGTCGTAGTTGGGCGCCTCGGGGTCATCGCCCGTGTACATCCGAGCAAAGCGGTCAGCACGCGTTCGGTCTTGTAAAGATTCCGGTTTGGTCAAGCCAAAAAAGTAGTGGAATAGGTTAGCTTCGCCGTGGTGCATCCAGTCGTAGTAGCCGTCGAATTCTCGATGAATCTGACCATATTGAGTCCATTGCCACGTAATGGACTCCCACATCTTCCGGGCCAATTCATAGACCGACTCGTCTCCTGTCAGCGCATAAAACAATGGCAGGTACTGGAAAGCTTCGTAGGGATCGTCCGACCCGTCCATGCCGGGCCAGCTCTCGCGCCAGGTCAGGGTGCCATCAGGGCCCGTGTAGCGGGCGACAAATTCATGAGCTCCTGCACTGAGGCGCTGCTTGAGGCTGACCTGCTCGAGTGCCCATTGCGGCACGACTGACTCCGAGTGCGTGAGTGTGTAGCGAGAGAGTGCAGCGTCACCAGACATGGTGTCCCCATTTCGTCTATGGAAAAATCCTATAGCATCTAGGGACGATGATGGACAGGGGCAATCATGCGCGCAGCACTCGTTACGGGGTCAACTTCAGGACTGGGGCTCTCTACGGCCCGAAAACTTTTCGAGTCGGGCTTTGCTGTGTCCCTCCATGGGAAAAGCGCCTGGGAGCAGTTGCCCGCAGAGTTCCAAGCCTGGGTGAATTCGAGCCCGTTGCTCGAGTACCTATCGGCTGATCTCTCGGACAGTGCTGCTCCCGATGCACTCGTCCAGGGTGCTGCGGCGCACTGGGGGCAGCTCGATTGCCTGGTATCTAACGCCGCAATAACGCTGCATGCAGAGTCCTCCGAGGTCCTTCCCGCGCAATGGGAGAGGGTCTTTCAAGTTAATGTCCAGGCGCCCTTCTTTCTCGCCCAGGCAGCGTTGCCTCACCTAGCGCTTCGATCGGGCTCGATTGTCTTTGTGAGCTCCACTAACGCCCACCGAGTGAACAAGAAGAATCTCGCTTATGACGCATCCAAGGCTGCGCTTAACCACATGGCCAAAGGTGTTGCGTTGGAAGCGCGCAGTCAAGCGGTGAGAGTCAACGTGGTGATGCCAGGGGGAATTGACACGCCTATGCTTCAGCGCTGGCTTGTCGACTATGCCGGCTCCGAGGATGCCGCTCAGGCAGCCCTGGCTCAGGCCAAGGAGGATGGTGTGGTGGGAGCGGCCGATGACATCGCTGATTCGATAGTTTTTTTGGCCTCTGATTCGGCTAGATGGGTGACCGGAGCGTCGCTCATCGTGGACGGCGGCGCTTACCTCGAAGAGGGCTAGTCCTTGTCTTCCACGCTGAAGACGGGGAGGGGGCCGGTGGGGGGATTCACAAGCTCAAGATCCCTCGCTTGCGTCTTTTCCGAGGTGCGATGGGCGATAGCGGCCCCGAAGAAAATGAGAGCAACCGGGAGGACAAAGGCCCAAGAAACCCCATAACCCTCGGCGACAGCTCCCATCGCAATTTTCGCGCCGATGGAAACACTCTGAGTGACAAAGACCAAGGTGCCCACCGCCTGAGCGGTCGTGAGTCCCGGCACTGTGCTGCTGGTCGAAATCATTGTGGGGCCTAGGGGGGCGAGCCCTAGCCCTGCAAAAAACCACAAGGCCGCGAGCCAGATGATGCCGAGCTCAGAGGAGTAGGCACCTAAGAGGTGCGCCCCCCAAAGGCCAGCGGCCATGGCCGAGCCCGAGATTATCGCTCCGGCAACCGAAATACTGTGCACGTCAAAACGCCGGGTGAGGCGAGAAATGACGAGTCTCCCGACGATCATGCCCATCATGAAAGTCGCAAAGGGCAGCGCTCGGAGCGCGAGGTCCACGCCGCTCGCTCTCGCGAGGGTTGCCGACCATTCGAGCACCGCAATCTCGGGCATGACGGAGCACAGTAGACCAAAAGACAACAGCCACAAACGAGGAGGGAACCGGTAAAAGGGGAGTCGAGTGCCGCTTAACCGTTCCTCGCGGTGCCCGTCCTCAGCGGGCGAGAGCAAGAATCGCGATGTCACAAAAACTCCGACCGCCGTCACCACTGCCACGAGAATCAAGTAGGCCTGGAGCGAAATAAAGACGGAGGCGATAGCGCCGGTTGCGGCGGCCATTACAGCGCCGATGCTCCAGCCTGCATGCATTCCGCTCATGATGGATTCCGGTACTTTTCGCTGGAGCATCACGGCGTGGGTGTTGACGGCCATGCCGGTAAGCGACGCAGTGAAGTTGAAGACGGTGTTGATGGCCGTCCAGGTAACTACCGAGTCTGTGAAACCCAGCGGTATGAGAAATGCTGCAGACAATATGGCGCCCACCCGGACGACGGGCATAGCTCCCGCTCGACTGATGACCGAGGGCGCTAGAACAACGGCGCTAATTGCGCCCAGAGGCGCGAAACTGAGGATAAAGCCCCACGTGGCAAACGACACACCGAGCCGATCAATATATTCGGGAACCCACGCGACCGAACACCCCACAAGTTGGCCCATGAGCAAGAAACTCATGAACCCTGCGCGTCGCGCGGTCGCGAGGCGACGAGGGGAGGCGCTTGTCACTATTTTCGGTGCTACAGCGTCACGACAGTGTGGTCGTCGATGAAGTCCCAATCGTAGTCAATTCCCAGCCCCGGGCTCGTGGGGGCCTGGACCATGCCATCTTTAATCACGACCGAGGTGTTTGTCCCGAAAGTGAAGTCTTCAAAGGGGTAGAGCATTTCGAAGAACTCGCAGTTGGACAAAGCCAATGCGGCATGAAGCTGCACCTGCTCGAGAGCCTGATAGATGGTGGTGTGGAGCTCACATTGGACACCGAAAGACTCTGCGGTGTGGGCGGTTTTCATTACTGAAGTGATTCCACCCCGCCACGAAACGTCGGTTCGCACGATGTCGGCAATTCCCTCGTGAATGTAGTGCGCTGTTGAATAGTGTCCTCCAGCTAGGACTTCCGTGCCGCAGATCGGGATATCAAGTTTCTCTCTCAATTTGCGCAAACCATTGAAGTTGACATCAAGAAGCGGCTCTTCGAGCCAGCGGAATCCCAGTGCTTCGAGCTCCCGTCCGACCACCAGAGCTTGCTCGTAGTTGTAGCTAATCACCGGGTCAGCCATCAAAGTGAAATCGTCACCTACCGCTGCGCGAACCGCTCGATAACATTCGATGTCGATTTTGGGGTCGCCAGGGGGGTGAAGCTTATAGCCGCGGATGCCCCGCGCTTGGACCTCCAAGGCTTGGGCGACGTACTCGTCCGGACCAGGCAAGAACATGGAACTCACGTAGAGGGGAACTTCGGTACGGGCGGCCCCCAGCAGCCGATACACAGGTTCGCCCGCCGACTTCCCAACGATGTCCCAACACGCGTTATCGAACGGGCCGTATGCATAAATTGGTGTCAGGTTCCACTTCCTGTCGAACATCTCAAAATCCTTGAGGTTCTGCTGGCTATGAAACGGGTCGCGTCCAATGAAGAAGGGCTTAACTTGGCTGAGGGTGTGAGCCGCGGCTACAGCATCTAATGCTCCAAAGCCAAACGAGGTTCCTGTGGTTCCATCAGCAGTGGTGATTGTTACGACGGTAAAGTCCGGTCGGGAACCGCCCGGAAGCTGAGCCGCCGAAACCGAATCCAGCGGGGCTAATTCATCACCGCCCCGGCACCCTCTCACTTCTACGTTGACGATCTCTTTGGGATTCATGCTCCATATCCTATAGGAAAGATTTACTCTGGGAACATTCGTTGGATGTGCGATGCGGCCTATTGCATCGAAGCGTGTCGTCTGTTCAGAGAGGTGCGGGTGCACCAGGAACGTAGCTTTGCAGTGCATCTGTGGAGGGCTTTGCCCGGGTGGGCGAGGACCTCCCCGCGGGGTTTGACGCCAAGGCGTGCGCGGTGGTTTCGGAATCCTCTGACTCATCGATACGTCGGGGCGGTCGTTAACGCTGCCGATGCATGCCCTAAGGGTGGTCATCGATGCTTGGGTCATCACCGGTCATCATTTTCCATCAATCAATCAGTCTCGGGCGCAGTGCTGCGGGTAAAACTCTTGGCGGAGGTAGTTTGCGATGTCGCGCTCTCCGTTTGCAACAACGATGTTTGTCCTCAGGCGCTCGCCTCGGGTTTCCCGACGCCCCTTCTCGCCGCGCAGGCTTTAAGGACGAGCGTTGAGCCGCCGAGAGGTCCCACTGGACAATATCTACACAGGCGGTGCTTCTGAGATCACCGCGATGGCTGCATTGGTGCCGCAGTCAAATTTGTGTAGGTTGCTCGAGGGCTTACGAGTGATTACTCGCTGGGTGATTAGCCTGGGACGCCGCCCGCGCCTCAGGCCAGCTTTCTCCGTATTTGCGATGGTGCAGCTGGGCAACTCCGAACCCAACGGCCAGCGAAATCACGCTTGCACCAGCGAGCAAGAGGAGTGTTTTCCCCGAAGGGCTCACAATGCTTTCTGCCTGGAGAGCTTGAACAAAAAGCACGATGACGATAAGTGACACAGCAACACCAGACGCCCACACCACCGCCCGTTGGGCGGCAACACTGGTGAGGAGCGCGGTTACCACTAGGGCAACCACCGGAAGTATTTGCAATGCGTGCAACCCCACAAAGTGCGAGATCCGCAGATCGCCTGCGACGGTGGACCACCCGAGGAAGGGGAGGCCCGGGCCGCCATCGGCGACTCCTACTGCGTGGGCGCCGGCAATTCCCTGCCAGTCCGCAATTTGGTTGGCCTGGGGTGGGGTCATCGCAAAAGCAATACCCATTCCGCCGAGGGCAATTCCTAAGCCCCATCGAAT
>ENA-OUOG01001812-OUOG01001812.1-marine-metagenome-genome-assembly--contig:-NODE-1812-length-23646-cov-4.294752_pt1 | contig 23646 bp, 17 predicted proteins | sample MGYA00248635_ERZ508505 | MGnify/ENA primary metagenome ERZ508505 (study PRJEB26176, sample SAMN06267871) | marine metagenome | isolation source: Saanich Inlet, British Columbia, Canada | place: Pacific...
TGAAGGGGATTTTGACGTTCGGGATCCAAAATTAGATATCACTTTCGATGGTTCCGTTGATTTGCAAAAAGAACGCCCTTCTCTATACTTCGATCTGGATGTGCGCACTGCAGATTTATTCCGATTAGGACTCACAGAAGATTCTATTGCCTTTTTAAGCACGAATATTGATGCTCGTTTTAGCGGTCTTGGTCTCGATGATGCAGAAGGCTCCCTTCAAGTTTTTCAAACACTCTGCGAAACCCAACAAAGCGTCTATTATATCAGTGACGTCGATATTACATCGAGCCGTGAGGCTCAAAACAGAAAGATTAGCGTAGAAAGCGACTTGCTTGAAGGAGTAGTTGAAGGAGTATTCACAATTGCCGATTTAGTAGGATCCTTAAAAGCCCATTTTCGTCAGTACTACGAAGGAATAAAACCGGAAGATATTAGCAGCGCTCAAAATTTGACATACGACTTCACCTTGTATAATACGCTGCCCATTACAGAGCTACTGCTCCCCGATGTTGCCATTGAAACAGGCACCCGTTTTTACGGATCCTTTTCGTCGGACCAAAATGAGTTATCGATTCAATTAGACGCTCCGGGAATTGATTACGGTAAAACGAGAATCCAGAAGCTGAACATCGATGTGCTGGGTAATGGGGAGACGTTTGAATCGACTCTGTTTACAGATTATATAGCCCTAGAAGATGGAACCCTGATCGATACCTTGCGTATTGACAACCATACTCGGCGCGATTCAAGCCTTTTTGATATGTATTGGGTGTATCAGGACAGTAGTACATTCAGTGGCTCCATGCACAGCTATTTTACACTTCTCGACAGTACTAGTTGGTCGGCCGGCATTCTCAGTTCCCATGTGTCTTATTTAAACGACTCTATTTTTATTCCATCTCAAAATAAAGTTATGGGCAGAGGTCGTGAAATTGAAATCAAACGACTCAAATTCGAACACGAAAAAGAAACCGTTACGGTGAATGGATTTTTATCTGAAGATTCTGGAAAGTCATTGGATATAGCGTTAAACGGTTTAAGAGTCGAGTATTTGCATCCATTCATTAAAGACGAGAATACGATTCTTCACGGAGGAATAAAGGGAGATGTAAAGCTGTTTGATGTCTACAATGAATTCAATGTGGTGGGTAATGTGGCTATTCATGATTTGTATTTAAATGAAAATTTGGTGGGTGATTTTTCCGCCGGAATCCAGTGGGATGACGAAATGCAAGCCTTTGCTATAAATGCCGGTGTTCAAAGGGGGAAGCTAAAAACCTTGGCGGTGTCTGGGGCATATTTCCCGGGACTAGAACACGACTTGGTTCAGTTGAGGATGAATTTGGATAATTTCAGATTAGACGTAGCCACCGAGTACACCACCAATTATATGACCGAGTTAAGAGGGGCATTGGACGCTGAAATTGAGCTCAAGGTGGAGGGTCGTGATATGTCCTTATTGGGTTGGGCCGAATTAAACAAGGTAGGGTTCACCGTTCCGCAAACGAAGGTAGATTACAATGTTGACGGAATTCCACGGGTCGATTTCAAAGAGAAAAGCATCGAGTTTAAAGACTTTAATTTCCGCGACAACACCTATGGAACCTCGGGGAGCGCATTCGGGGCTATTACGCATAGAGGGCTTCGCAATTGGGGTTTCGACCTCTATATTGATGTCGATTCTACTTTGGTTCTAAATACCGAGGAAGGTCAATACTATTATGGTACGGCCTTCGGAACCGGCCGGATGTCTATTACGGGCCCTATAGATCGGATGAAAATAGCGATCAAAGCGGCCGCAGAGAAAGGAACTGAATTTGCCCTTGAGCTAGGGGGAGCTTCATCAGTTAGCGAGCATAGCTTTATAAGCTTTGTAGAAAAGTCGTCTACGTCGTTTGGCTTAAGCGATAAAGGAGTTCGGAAAAGTCGGAATTCCGGCTATGAAATGATTTTCGACGTTGAAATAAAAAATGGGGTAGAGGCAGAGCTTATTTTTGACGAAACCGTAGGAGATATCTTGAAAGGTACGGGCGTAGGACAAATAAACCTTCGAATGGCGGAAGACGGTTCCATGACTATGACAGGGGATTATACGGTATACAGCGGTAGTTATCTTTTTACCCTTCAAAATTTATTGTCAAAGCGTTTTGACATTCAACGCGGTGGCACGCTAAAATGGACAGGTGATCCCTATAACGCTGAAATTGATTTGGTTGCGACGTACCCTCTGCGCGCATCTTTGAAGCCCCTTGGCGTGTCGGATAGCTCGCGCCGTAGACGTCCTATCGAGGTGGATATGAGTTTGACAAATCAATTGATGAAGCCCAATATTGATTTCGGTGTTCGCGTTCCAAACGCCAATTCCGCCTTGCAAGAAGAGGTGGAACTTGTAGTCACTCGTGATGATAACGAACTCAACAGACAAGTTGTTAGCTTACTGGTAATGGGTTCCTTTATTACTCCTGAGGGAACCAACAACAATCCGAATGGGAACCTTGTAAATCAAGGATTGACAGCCAATACCACGGAAATGCTATCGAATCAATTATCGCGATGGATATCGGGAATCAACGAGAACTTCGACGTAGGAGTGAATTATGAAACCGGGAACGATTTGAATTCTGAACAGGTAGAGGTGGCCCTTTCTACACAGTTGTTTAACGATCGGGTATTGGTCAATAGCAATATTGGTGTTCCACTAGAATCGACAAGCACATCGAATATTGTTGGTGATGTAGAAGTAGAATTCAAAGTAAGTGAAGATGGGCGGTTCCGAGTGAAAGCCTTTAATAGGAGTGATCAAAATGACCCATTATCACAGCAATACCAATACATTCAAGGCCTCGGCTTAGTATATACCGCAGATTTTGAAAATTTCGAGGAGTTCTGGCGGGTCGTTACCGGCCAAAACAAAAGAGATGCTGCTCGCAAACGAAAAGAGGAAACGGCTCCTTAAAGTGACAAGTTCTCGGTTACTTCCAGTCCATAGCCAATAAGACCGATGCGTTTACTCGGATGATTTGTAAGCAATTTCATTTTCCGCACGCCTAAATGACGAAGGATTTGAGCACCGACACCAAAATCGCGAGCATCGCGCCGAGGAGGCGCTTGATTGCCTTCTTTTAATTGAGAAAGCAGGTCCAACATTCCCGTTCCGAGTCCTTCCATATTCAAATAAACGATAACGCCAGACCCCTCGGATTCAATTTTCGACATGGCCGCATCTAAATCAGTTAGGGTCGACTGCGTAAGAACTTCAATGAGATCGTTCTTAACTGAAGAGGAGTGCATACGCACGAGAACAGGTGCGTTTTCGTCAATCGATCCTTTTGAAAGGGCAATGTGCACTTGTCCATTCGTATTTTGTTCGAAAGCCGTTAGTTGGAACGTTCCGTGCTTCGTGTCAATATCAAATGATTCTCGCACTTCAATTAAACTTTCTTTTTCGAGGCGATAAGCAATTAGGTCTTCAATAGAAATAAGCTTCAGGTTCCATTTATCCGCGATCTTGCGCAATTCTGGGAGTCGCGCCATGGTTCCGTCTTCATTCATTATCTCCACAATCACCCCGGCTGGTTGGAGTCCGGCCAAACGGGCAAGATCAATAGAAGCTTCGGTATGTCCGGTTCTGCGAAGCACCCCACCGGTCTTTGCCTTCAAGGGAAATATATGTCCAGGTCGACCCAAGTCTTCTGCCTTCGTTTCGGGGTCTACCAGCGCTTGAATGGTTTTTGCTCGATCCGAAGCGGAGATGCCCGTCGTTACTCCATGGCCATTTAAATCAACCGATACCGTAAAAGGTGTTTCGTGAAGCGCGGTGTTCTTACCCACCATAAGCTCCAATTCCAATTCCTCACAGCGTTCTTCAAGTAGGGGAGTGCAAATCAGTCCACGGCCATGAACCGCCATGAAATTGATCATTTCAGGCGTGACCATTTCCGCCGCAGCTACGAAATCTCCTTCATTCTCTCGGTCTTCATCGTCAACAACGATGACTACCTTTCCTAGACGGATTTCTTCAATTGCTTCTTCTACGGTATCCAATAAATGCGACATAATGCTGATTTTGCGGTGCAAAAGTAACCAAAAGAAAGGGATGAAAGTTTAATCGATTAAGCTTTCCAATTGGCGACTTAAAATTTGATCTAAAGACTCTTCGCTAAAGTGGTTTTGAATGTACGCCTTACCCTTGAGTCTTCTGCTGAGGCCCTCCTCGGGCCGATGCATGGACGTTGTCAAAATACGGCGCCATTCTTTTGGGTCATCCGATATAAAAATGCCTGTATCATGTAGCTTGGGCATTCCCTCAACAGCCTTTGAAGTAGCCAATACCGGGACTCCTTCGGCCAGTGCTTCTAGAATCTTTATTCGCAAACCAGATCCGCTAAATAGAGGAACCGCCATCATTCCGTACTTCGACCGAAAAGCCTTAGCGTCAGATACTTTGCTGTGTACAAGCACACCTGGAGATTTCCATTGCTTGAATTCCGGAGTCATTCTTCTTCCCGCAAGATGGAAGCGCGCGTCGTTCATCTCGCTCATAATACCAGGCCAAACATCGTTCAAGAACCACCGCATTCCTTCTTGATTGGGAATCCAGTCCATAGCACCCAAATGAAAACAGCTATTCTTTTGAATAACGTCTTCAGATACACCGGGCTTCGCTACACTCATTGGGAAATCGATAACCGGGGTTCCAGTGTGGGCACTAATAACCGCACTGTCAGAAGAACTAATCGAGAAAATAGTATCTGAACCCTCCCACATTTTCTTCTCTTCTTTGCGCAAACGGCGCGATAAAAGACGTAGGTACCACGATTTTGGAAAAGCGCTAGAAAACGCGAGTTCGCGCCAAATGGCGTGTTCAATGTTGTGCGATCGTAGCACGACGGGAGTATTCGCCTTGCGCAAGAGCTCTAAATAGGGTTGCCAAAATATGCTCTCTACCCAAATTATGTCGTAACCGTTTTCAAGTTGCTTTTCAAGGGCGCTCGCGACACGTTGGTCGTAAAAGCGCTCCATTATATAGCTCCGATTAGAAAATAAGTTTTTAAGCCCATCAACGATCGAATTCTTCAGGTTAATGGATATGGAAACCGCATTGAGGTTTTTGTTTTGAGGAAATGACTCAATGTCAAAGGGGTGTTTGTAGGTGTCGAGACTAAATAAATCCACCTTATGACCCGAGCGTAAGAATGATTCGGTTACGCGTTGCATGGCAATGCAGCCTCCGTCAATACCGGGGTATGGCGGCTTATGCGTTAGCTGTAGAATCTTCATTCCCTTTTTTTCTTTTAAAAAGTCGAGTGAAAAAGACTTCAATGGGTTGCCAGTAACGATCGAAATTGAAAAGCGCAGAATCGCGATTCGATTTATAAGTCAGCCACAAGCCAAAAGGGGTAAGAACAATACTCGAAATCCACATGGCCGCGAACGGAGTTAATACAAAGTCTTTACCCAGTTTGTGGGTGGTAGTGCTCAAGATATGGTAGAACAGAAATATAATGATGGCAATAACTACGGGAAGTCCCATGCCCCCTTTTCGAATAATAGCGCCAAGCGGTGCACCGACCAAAAAGAGAATAATTACGGCAAAACTCAAGGTGAATTTTTTGTGCTCCTCCAGTTTGTGCTTAATGATCCATTGCTCTTTATTTCTAAATTCTCGGATATAAGAATAGACGTAGGCTTTTGAATTTCGTGCAGAGGTTGTCGCTGCGTGTAGTATGCGCAGTTGCTCGGCTCTGTTATAGTTTTCCATTAGTATGGAATGAGCAAGCGTATCAATAATGCGTGGGGAAGAGGCAAGGACCCTTTTTTGAGAAGTTGATACGGCTTCTTTTTTAGCAACAGGTTCCGCTTTGTATCGCGCCGATAGGCGCGAGTCAAAATCGCTTTTGTCATTATCAAAACGACCCTGCAAACTGTCAATGGAATAACGAAGTTGCTCTAAGTTGAGCATTTTATAGTTGTTCTTGAAGAGACCTTCATCGGTTCGCTTCATTCTAAATGCAGACAAATCGAATCGAATTATCTCTTTACTAAAATGGCTGCGCAAGAGCGGGTAATTCTTTCTTTTTTGTTTGTTCTCCGGTTCCATTTCTTCGAAACTAAAACCATTGTACAATTCTAATATCATGTAGTTCGACTCCTCATCGATAATCATTTCGCCGTGTGCAGCGCTTATGACCTTGATATTCCCCTTATTGGCAGAGTGATCATAAATGAGAACATCTTTAAGTAAATTCCCATCATCACCGCCTTTTTCGGCCACTTTTATAGAATATCCTTCGATACCATTATAAAAGATTCCCGCGCGCAAATTAAAGGCGGGCTTCGACCGGGTAATATCCCAAAGTAGGGCGCCACTTTTCAAGTTCGAGTAGGGGATAACATAATTACTAAATAGAAAGGCCCCGAAAGCCAACGCCACCATCCCCATAAATAGAGGTCGCATAATGCGAATAAGCGAAACGCCTGAACTTTTAAAAGCAACGAGCTCGTAATTCTCGCCCATCCGACCGAAGGTCATTATACTGGCTAATAATACGGCGAGCGGAAGCGCCATAGGGACTAAGGAAGCAGAGGTATACAATAAGAGTTCTAAAATGGTATACCATTCCAAACCCTTTCCTACCAAGTCATCCACGTACTTCCATACAAATTGCATGAGGAGGATGAACAAGACCACCACGAATGAAATCACGAAGGGACTTACATACGCCTTAATAGTAAATTTGGAGAGGACCTTCAATATGCTGTCGGATTAGAATCCCACGTCAATAACTTCAAAACCTGGGTAGTTATTTTCGTTGAAGGTAAATGAGTCTTCCTTTAGATCGAGGTCGGATCGGAAAGTGCTAATTTCATAAGTCGTTTCTGTTCCGTCTTTTCCTAATTCTTTTAGATAAACAATTTGATTTTTATTTGGATCTATGGCCAGCTCTATACTGCCGTAAGGAACTGCACTGGGGTCTTCAGGGTAGAGTAAAATCAATTGAACCTCTTTGTTTCTAAAGGGCATTTTTTCACCCATTCTGTATTTAAATCCTCGTTCGTACATGGTCAATAATCGATTTGGAGTCAGGCCTTCTTCTTCCATTTCGTCCACAGCCATGGTTTCTACAACTTCATCGTCAGCCAAGATGCGCCAAATTCTTTCTCCATCACTAATTTGCTCGTTTCCTTCGAGTTTTAAATGATACTTATCTCCTGAGATTACAATGTTCCCCGACATGGTGGTACTGGGAATATTAGCTTTCTTGTTCTCAAGGGAAACCGAAAAATCCAACGCAATGTTGGTGTAACTTTTTGTTGTTTCCGATACTTTATCAAGAGCGGCCTTCGCGGCCGGATCTGTTTGGCCTATTGCCATAAACATCGAAAATACGAGGAGAATCGAGGTGCTTATTTTTTTCATTTCACTTTTCATTCAACACGGTTTATCCGTCTTTATTATTCTTTTTCTTCGCGAAGCAGTTGTTCTAGAGAAGCTTCGTCAGGAACCAATACTTTTCTTGCTTTGCTTCCTTCGAAAGGACCTATAATACCAGCCACTTCCAGTTGATCTATGATTCTTCCCGCGCGGTTATACCCGAGTTTTAGCTTTCGTTGCAGCAAACTAGCCGAACCTTGTTGGTGAATAACCAAAATGCGTGCCGCATCTTCAAATAAAGAATCTCGGTCCGAAATGTCCATGTCGCCAACACCACCACCTTCTTCACCAACATACTCGGGAAGTAAATGTGCTTCAGGGTAAGCTCTTTGGTTTCCGATGAAGTCGGTAATTTTTTCCACTTCTGGTGTATCGACAAAGGCACATTGCAAACGCGTTAATTCACTTCCTTGGGCGATGAGCATATCACCTTTCCCAATCAACTGATCGGCACCACCCGCATCTAATATGGTTCGCGAATCAATTTTACTTGTCACGCGAAACGCAATTCTCGTCGGGAAATTCGCTTTTATAATACCCGTAATTACATTTACCGATGGCCTTTGAGTTGCAATAATCAAATGAATTCCAATTGCACGTGCCAACTGAGCCAATCGGGCAATGGGGGTTTCAACTTCTTTTCCGGCGGTCATTATTAAATCGGCAAACTCATCGATAACTAAAACAATGTACGGTAGGTAACGATGTCCATTTTCAGGATTTAATTTGCGGGCAGTAAACTTCTTGTTGTATTCAACGATGTTTCGGCACATAGCCGTTTTTAGAATTTCGTACCGATCGTCCATCTCAATACAGAGAGAATTCAGTGTATTCACCACCTTTTTAGTATCGGTAATAATGGCTTCTTCTTCTCCGGGAAGCTTCGCGAGATAATGACGCTCAATTTTATTGAACAAAGTCAATTCCACTTTCTTAGGATCCACTAAAACAAATTTGACCTCGGCCGGATGCTTCCGATAGAGAAGCGACGTCAAAACGGCATTGAGTCCAACCGATTTACCTTGACCCGTGGCACCGGCCATCAACATGTGTGGCATTTTCGCTAAATCGGTAACAAAGGTCTCGTTCGAAATGGTCTTTCCCAATACAATCGGAAGTTCCATTTCGGCCTTATTAAATTTTTCCGAAGCAATCACGGAGCGCATGGAGACAATGTTCTTCTTCGTATTCGGAACCTCAATACCGATAGTTCCTTTTCCCGGAATGGGAGCGATGATTCGAATTCCGAGTGCCGATAAACTCAAGGCGATATCATCTTCTAAGTTTTTGATCTTAGAAATACGGACCCCAGCTTCTGGGACAATTTCATAAAGCGTAATCGTGGGACCAATGGTGGCTTTAATCTTTGAAATCTCAATGTTGTAATTCCGAAGCGTTTCTACGATCCTCGTTTTATTGGCTTCTAATTCATCTTGATCAACTGTGATGTCTGATTTACCGTAGTCGTTTAATAGATCAACTGGAGGGAATTTAAACTTCGCCAAATCGAGTCTCGGATCATATGCTCCGTAATCTTCAACTTTTTGTTTGGCCTTGCTGTCGTCCTCGTTTACCTCCTCTTCAATGACTTCTTCAACGGAGAGCTCAATGTCATCGGTAGCGCTTTTTGGCTCTTCTTCTATCGCTGGTGGGGTTTTTGGTTCGGGAGCGAGCTCAACCTTTTGCACTTCTGGTTCAATCGCCAGTTCAATTTCTGGTTCCGCTATAGGCTCTGGCTCTGGGGTACTATTGAGCGGTTGGGTAATTGGCTCTGAAGATAGAGTTGCTTCTGTATTTTTAGATGGCCCTTCATCTTCATTTTTCTTGTTGGGGTTTGAAAACCAACGCTGAATATGTGCTGGCGTAATGTTAAAGAAGCGGACGACACCAACTAAAACAAAGAGTACGAGAACGAGTGCGGTTCCAACGGTTCCAATTCCTTTTTGAAGAAAGAGGAAGACATAGTAGCCAGCCCCTCCAGCCCAAACGGGATGCTGTCCAGAAAAAAGTAAGCCAGTGAAGGCGACAAACCACGTCATGATTAATACTCCGCACCAAATAAGCTTCCTAGGTTTGAGTTTTTCAGGTTGAAAAAGAACCTTGATGCCTAGAATAAGTAAGAAATAAGGGATGAAAAAAGCGCTCACTCCGAAATACCGATATACGAATAGATGCGCTACTGAAGCACCCGCTTTCCCAAGTATGTTTCGGACACCGGCAGATTCACCGGATAACGACTCCACAAAGGATCGGTCCATTTCACTGTGGTCATACGACCAGTGGAAAAGAAAACTTGAGAATGCAATGATTCCAAACAGTGCCAAAAACAACAATACCAAACCAACTACGGTCTGAGTATTCTTGCGTCGGTACCACGCGTTTTCATTTTTCTTTTTCTTCGTGCTGGGTTTTTTCTTAGAGGCCATATATCGAGGTCAGTGCCAAAAATACAAAAGTTCGAGTACCCTTGCGCCACTTCTAATTTCCTTAGCTTTGCGGCAGAAAGAATACTGCATTATGAGTCGAATAAAAATGCTTACATCCCTATCTGAACTTGGCGCCGGTACACGCGGTGCAAGCATGGGATTTGAAGCGCTGAAGGTAGCCGCATTCAACGCCGAAAGCAAATTTTTTACGCGCCATCCCATTGAGACGATTCCTACACTTAATGAACGTCTTTTTGACGAAATAAATACGCCGAATGGAAAAAGAATCATTCCGATTGCCGAGATGTACGATCGTATTTCTGAAAAGGTAGCAGGTGTGCTTTTGAATAATGAGTTTCCTCTTATCATCGGAGCCGATCACAGTGTTGCAGGTGGCACCATTGCTGGCATTAAAAAAGCCTATCCAAATGAACGCCTTGGTGTTGTTTGGATCGATGCCCATGCCGATCTTCACTCACCATATACTACTCCGAGCGGAAACGTGCATGGAATGCCCTTGGCCACAGCAATCAGCGAAAACAATGAAGATTGTCAGATTAATGAGATTAAAGGTGAAACCTTAGAAGCTTGGAAGAAAATGAAGGGGCCAAGTCAGAGGATCCGAACGGAGGACTTAATTTTTGTTGCGGTTCGTGACACAGAAGAGCCTGAAGATCATATCATTAAAAAATACGGAATAAAGAATTTTCGAGTCGGGGAAGTTCATAATAAAGGAGGTCGTCCCATTGCAAGGGAAATAATGGATCAACTGCGCGACTGTGATCGCATTTACGTGAGTTTTGACGTGGATTCCCTGGATGCGACCATAAGCAAGGGTACAGGTACACCCGTTCACAACGGTCTCTGGGAAAGCGAAGTGGCTGACTTGCTTACGGAGCTAGCCACAAATGGAAAGGTATGCTGCATTGAGTTTGTCGAGATCAACCCGTGTTTGGATACCAAAGGGAATGTGATGGCAGATACGGCCTTGCAGTTGTTAGAGCAGACGGCCGAAGTAATTGAGAAGAGAATAAAACTATGAACCTAGAACTACTTATAGCTCCTCATATCGTTGACGCTATAAATCAATTATACGGACAAAGCGTTTCTTTAGATACGCTCAACTTTCAAAAAACCAGAAAAGAATTTGCTGGTGATATAACGCTGGTCACTTTTCCACTGCTTAAAATTTCAAAAAAGAACCCCGAACAAACCGGATTGGAAATAGGGGAGGCAGTTAAAAAGAATCTTGACCTTGTTTCGGGATTCAATGTGGTCAAAGGATTCTTAAATATAGAACTATCGGAAACTGTTTGGATCGACTTTTTCGACAAAAACGCTTCAGATCCGAGTTACGGTTTGGTGGACCCTTCCGTATCGAGCAAATCGGTGATGGTCGAGTATAGCTCTCCAAACACCAATAAACCGCTTCATTTGGGCCACATCCGAAATTGCCTTCTGGGCTATGCGGTATCTGAGATCAACAAGGCCGCTGGCCGAAAGGTCTATAAGGTTCAAATCATTAATGACCGCGGAATTCATATTTGTAAAAGTATGTTGGCCTGGCAGTTGTTCGGTGATGGGGAAACCCCGGAATCCACTGGAGTCAAAGGAGATCATTTAGTAGGGAAATACTACGTGCTTTTTGATAAAAAGTATCGTGAGGAAATAGCTGAGCTCGTTTCCAAGGGAGTGCCGGAGGACCAGGCAAAGAAAGATGCTCCTTTATTGATTTCTGCACAGGAAATGCTTTTGAAGTGGGAGCAAGGTGATTCGGAAGTAGTTTCTCTTTGGAAAACCATGAACGACTGGGTATACAGTGGTTTTAATCAAACGTACGATCGTTTGGGTGTAGATTTTGATCAGAACTACTATGAAAGCGAAACCTACAAGTTAGGGAAAGAGATGGTGGAAGAGGGCCTTTCAAAAGGGGTATTTCAAAAACGCGACGATGGTTCAGTGTGGTGTGATCTTTCTAGCGAAGGCTTAGATGAAAAGCTTTTGCTTCGGAGCGATGGTACTGCGGTATATATGACGCAAGATTTGGGTACCGCTGTTCAGCGATTTAAAGATTACCGAATAGACGAGCTCATATACACCGTAGGAAACGAGCAAGATTACCATTTCAAAGTCTTGTTTTTAATTCTTGAAAAGTTGGGTTACGATTGGGCGAAGAACTTACACCACCTGTCTTATGGGATGGTTGATTTGCCTCACGGCAAGATGAAATCGCGTGAAGGCACCGTGGTTGACGCAGATGATTTGATGGCTGGAATGGACCAATCGGCCAAAGAAATCTCCGAAGAGCTCGGCAAACTTGAAGAGATGTCTCAAGAGGACAAAACAAGGCTGTATCACGAGATTGGAATGGGTGCATTGAAATACTTTATTCTCAAGGTCGATCCCAAAAAGCGAATGATGTTTGATCCTGAAGAGTCTATTGACTTTAATGGACATACGGGGCCATTTATACAATATGCGCATGCGCGTATCCAAAGTCTTGTTCGTCGGGCCGAGAAGGCCCATTTCGAAAAAGTGGAAATTGAAAACCTCACCCCTTCAGAGCATGATATTCTGAAGTTGCTGGCGGAATACCCCGGTGTGATTCAGCAAGCCGCAGATGAATTGAGTCCGGCCGTAATCGCGAATTACACCTATGAACTTGTAAAGGCATTTAACAGTTTCTATCAAAAAGAATCTATTTTCAATGCACCTACTGAGAATCAAGTCGGATTTCGTGTTCAATTAAGTAAATTTGTAGGGCACGTAGTCAAGAGTTCAATGCGCACTTTAGGCATTGAAGTTCCTAACCAGATGTAAGAGAAACACCATGTTTGAGAGTTTAAATGATAAGTTAGATAAAGCGTTCCAAGTCCTTAAAGGGCACGGCCAGATTACGGAGGTAAATGTTGCCGACACGCTAAAGGAAGTGCGAAGAGCATTATTGGATGCCGATGTTAATTTCAAGATCGCGAAGGAATTCACCGTTCGCGTAAAGGAGAAAGCCATTGGCCAGAAAGTGCTCACGAGCCTGAAGCCTAGTCAGTTAATGGTGAAAGTCGTTAAGGACGAACTCACCGAGCTAATGGGAGGTGAGCAGGTTGATATAGATTTAACTGGGAAACCCTCCGTGGTTCTCATTGCAGGTTTGCAAGGGTCGGGTAAAACAACCTTTAGTGCCAAGTTTGCAAAGTACTTAAAGAGCAAGCGGGCCTTACATCCTTTATTGGTCGCAGGAGATGTTTATCGCCCTGCTGCAATTGATCAGCTGAAGGTGTTGGGCGAGCAGATTGGCGTTTCCGTATTTACGGAAGAAGGAAACAATGATCCCGTTGATTTGGCTCGCAAAGGAATAGAGTTCGCCAAGAACAACGGAAAGAATTTAGTGATTGTTGATACCGCAGGTCGATTAGCCGTCGATCAAGAAATGATGAACGAGATTTCGAACATCAAGGACGCGGTTAACCCAAATGAGATTTTATTTGTTGTTGATTCCATGACGGGTCAGGATGCTGTGAATACAGCCAAGGCCTTTAATGATTTGCTCGATTTTGATGGGGTTGTATTGACGAAACTCGATGGTGACACTCGTGGTGGGGCAGCCCTTTCAATCAGAACGATCGTCAACAAACCAATTAAATTCGTCGGTACTGGAGAAAAAATGGACGCGTTGGATGTGTTTTATCCAGAGCGTATGGCGGATCGAATTCTCGGCATGGGGGATGTTGTTTCCCTTGTAGAAAGAGCCCAAGAACAATACGACGAAGAGGAAGCGAGACGCATTCAAAAGAAAATCGCAAAAAACCAATTTGGATTTGACGACTTCTTGAAGCAAATAGAACAGATTAAAAAGATGGGGTCGACCAAAGATCTCCTCGGTATGATCCCCGGCATGAGCAAGGCCATGAAAGGCGTTGAAATCGACGATGATGCCTTCAAGCATATAGAGGCCATGATTAAATCGATGACACCAAAAGAACGCATCGATCCCAAAATAATTAATGGATCGCGCAAGAAAAGGATTGCCACTGGAAGTGGAACGAGCGTCCAAGAGGTAAACAGGCTCTTGAAGCAGTTTAGCGAAATGAGCAAAATGATGAAAATGATGCAGGGTGGAGGAAACCGCAAAATGATGAGCATGATGAATGCTATGCGCGGTAAGGCACCGGGCATGTAATTGAATATTATGATTCGTATAGATGGTCGTGAAACGGCTAAGCAAATTAAAACAGAGGTAGCTGAAGAAGTTGCCAGGTTGAAAGAGAGAGGGGTGAAGACGCCTCATTTGGCCGTTATTTTAGTAGGTAATGATGGCGCTAGTCACAGCTACGTAAATGGTAAAATTAACGACTGTAAAGAGGTCGGTTTCAATTCAACCTTAATAACCTTGGATGATTCGGTATCTGAAGAACAGCTTTTAAATGAAGTTGAGGCGTTAAACAGCGATTCCGATGTAGATGGTTTCATCGTTCAATTACCTCTACCAAAGCATATTGATGGTCAAAGGGTATTAGAAGCTATTGATCCTAATAAAGATGTGGACGGATTTCACCCGACCAATTATGGGAGAATGGCTCTGGGAATGGACGCTTTTTTGCCGGCCACTCCAATGGGTGTGATGGAGCTATTAAAAAGATATGATGTTGAAACATCGGGCAAACATTGTGTGGTGGTTGGACGCAGCCATATTGTAGGTGCACCGATGGGCATATTAATGAGTCAGAATAATACTCCTGGGAACGCAACGGTAACCATAGCACATAGCAGGACCCAAAATTTAGAGAGCCTTCTTTCCACTGCCGATATTTTAATTGTGGGCATCGGGAAGCCGGGTTTCATTAAGTCTTCTATGCTGAAAGAGGGCGTTGTAGTAATTGATGTGGGTACAACCCGAGTTCCTTCAACGGAAACTAAATCGGGTTTCCGATTAAAGGGAGACGTCGATTTTGAAGATGTAAAAAGTAAAGCTAGCGCAATGACTCCCGTTCCAGGAGGTGTCGGGCCTATGACTCGTGCGGCGCTGTTATTAAATACGCTTAAAGCGGTAAAAAGAATAAAATCTTAAATATGAAATTAGTTGCACCAGTATTATTGAGCTTGGTAATCATGTCGTCATGCGCTTCGCCAGAAGAGAAAAATGCAGAAGCAAGCGAGTCGAATGCCCAAATGGAAGAGAATTGCGTTTATCGGTATAATGCCGATTCTACACAATTTACTTGGACGGGTTATAAATTTACAGAGCGTGTTGGAGTGAGTGGAACGTTTGAGGAAATTTATACGGAAGGGTTCTCAGAAAATGAAAACATAATCGATGTTGTAAGCGGGGTGGATTTCAAAATTCCAGTTTCGAGCATAGAATCGAAGAATGAAGATCGAAATAATAAGATCATTTCCTTTTTCTTCGGTTCAATGAATACGGACGTTATTTACGGCCAAATTCAAGAGCTTTCCGGAGAAGGGGATGCTGGAATTGCCAAAGTGCTCCTCCGAATGAATGCTTTGGAGAAGATAGTCCCCATGGACTATACTTTTGAGAATGGACTGTTCGAAATGAGCGCTGAGATCGATGTTAAAAATTGGAATGGCTCGGCGGGAATTGAAAAGTTGAATGATGCTTGTTACGATTTGCACAAAGGAGCGGATGGCGTTTCACTTTTGTGGCCAAACGTGACTCTAAACGTCCAGTCGCGATTTGATGTTGTTTGCCCTTAAAGGTCAGTGTTAAAAGGATTGTAAAGGGGGCTCTTCGAAATCGAAGGGCCTTTTTTTTATGTATAAAAACGCTCCAGACATTCTGATTTTTCGATAGCCGAGAAGGTGAAAAATTTGCCTTGGATACCAACGAGCAACAGAAGTATTTACTTTGAGCAAAAGTGGGTTCCCTTCGTTACGAACGCCCGGTAACAAGCCAATTAACTTATAGGCTTTCCACATCCGTAGCTTTCTAGAGAACACAAGCCAAAACGGTGCTATTCGTCTTATTTGAAAGAAACCGTCATTGCCCTTCTTCTGATATAAAGGCATAAAAATCCTTCCATTTTCGGGCATTTGAATGGGTCCTTTTTTATCGTCCGCAATGACTTCTTTTTTGCGCACGACTTGGAAATTTTTAAATCCAAGCCGCATCGAGAAGTCGTCGCTTGAATCAATACCATGCCGGTAACGAACTTCGTAGAAGTTTTTCAAATGCGCCCCGAGTTCGGCCAGTTTTATAAGGCTTTGATCAATGGGCGTCTGGGTTTCATCATTTATAAGACCTAATCTGTGCGCGATCACCCAAGTTAAGGCGGCATGAGCATCTATAGCTTCTGGCGCGTCGTGCTTACCCGCCTCAAATCCCACCGATAGGTGGCCCAATTCATTTATATAACTCAACAACGGCCCATCTAATTCTTCTTCTACACCGAGAACAATAGGAACGGGGATCCCCTGAACGAGGTCTCTATTTCTTAGTGTATCTCCGATCATAATGAAGGGAGCGCTTTCGGCCGAAGTAGTATGGAGGTCCAAGAAGCAAATAGGCCCGGTACGTTCTTTAATTACTTGATGAATGCGGAATTGCAAATCACAGTATTCATCGTATTCATCATCGGGCTCTGGTGTGGTGGGGTCAATTGGGCATTGGTGCTTAAAATCCCACAGCCACATTCGGTTCAAATCGCGCTTAATGAAACGCGTTTTTTCAGAAAGTGCTCGGCGATTACCGCGAAACGCAATAAGTCTTCCTCGATCGAGTGAAAGATTGTGTTCTTTGAAATGCTCGGCTATTTGTTCTAAAGCGAATACTCCGGAAGGTTCATTTCCATGGATCCCGCCAATCACGAGCAAAGTAGGCCCCGGTTTATCGGACCGCAGGTCCATAATAACCCGATCAACTACAGCTTCCCTTTCTTCCAAAATCTCCATTCACTAGTCCTTCAAAAATTCTTGAAGAAAATGATCGGCTACATTGACAAAATCATGTTCTGTGACGATTCCGATGAGTTCTTTTTTCTGACGAACCACCGGTAGACAGCCGATTTTATTCTTCCTCATCAAAGATATGGCATCCTTTGTCAATGTATCGGGCGTTACCGTAATAAGACTCTTGATCATTACGTCTTTAACTAATGCCTCTTGCGTTTCATCTGTTAAACGGGTAGAGTAATAGCGAATTAGGGTTCCTGAGGTTAGAAGTCCGACCAGCTCATTCTTGTCATTTTCGACAAGCACATGACGGATTTCTCGCCAGTCCATAATGTTAGGAACCATGTCGAGAAGATCATTCTGATTTACAGTAATTAAATTCACCGACATAATTTGATCGATTCGCCAATACCTATTGATCCAACTACCCGCTTCGCCAATTTTCGCCAGCGACCATTTGTGAACGGGTACGTTTCTTTTCTGTCTTTTGGCAATCCCCGCGGTAATCGCGAGCATCATTTCGTCTTTTGTGCCCTCGTTTTTTAATTGATCATATGTATTTAAGATCCATTGACTTCCTGTATTTCCAGTAGATACTCGATCTTTAATTACTTGAAGGTATTTTTTTATGTCTTTTTCGTGAATCTTCGCTTTCCTCAAGCCCTCTTCCGCAAAAGGAATAAGAACTTCCAAAATTAGATCTTGTGCACTGTATACTTTGCCGTCGAGCCAGCGAAACATAGAGCCCATGCCCATGCGGCAAGCTCTGTTAAAGTTGGCCTTTGTGATGTCAAAATCGTGAGTTTTATGCAGCTGACTGTACTCTTCTGGCATCCCGTGCATTAGCCCGAGCCAAAATGCCGTATTAGCCATTTCATCCAATACAGTGGGCCCTGAAGGGATATATCTGTTTTCAATACGCAAATGGGGAATTCCATTCGTTTCACCAAAGCATGCCCGGTTCCATTTGTAAATGGTTCCGTTATGCATTTTCAAGGCGGACAAACTGGGGACTTCTCCATTCTTTAACTGATCTAAAGAGTCAGTGCTTATATCGGAACTGATCAAAACGCGGTAACGGGCAACATCTTCTTTAAAGAGATCTACAATGCTATCATTGAGCCAGGAGTTCCCCAGAAGAACGCGGGGAGCCTCTTCACGGGCGTATTGATGGTTACTTCTAGTGTCGGTGCTTTGCTGAAAAAGGGCGATTCTTGTTTCTCTCCAGAGTCTTTTGCCAAAAAGCAATGGTGAATTCGTACAGGCACTTAAAACAGGTCCCGTAATCGCCTGAGCCCAATTGTAGAAGGAGGTAAAATTACTTGCTCCTACTTGGAAATGTACTTGAAAGCTCGTGTTGCAACTCTCAAACATTAATGAATCGTGCTTCGTGATTAACTCATCGGTTCCTTCAATACGAAATTCATAGGCTTCACCACGCATTTTGGATAGTCGCTCATTCAGGGCAAAGTACCGCGGTAGTGGTGTTAAATTTTCAAGGGTCATGTCCGAGAGCCGAATACTCGGCAGTATGCCTACTAAAATATAATCTAACTCTGCTGGCTCAAGCTTTTCTTTCAAACACGAAAGGCATTTTTTAAGCTGCTTTTCCATGAGTCGGAGTGCTGGCCCTTTGAATTCTTGTGGGTCTAAATTAATTTCGAGATTAAACCGACTGAGTTCATGCGTGAACTTGTCATGATTGAGTTCACCTAATATTTCTAGGGCCCTCGGCGCGGGCCGATAGGTTTTGTCAATCAAACACAGTTCTTGTTCCGCGCCTATGCGGTGAACGTTTTCCTCGATCATCCCTCGATCGATCATGATTTCTAAAGCTCTGATATCTTTAATCAGATGCTTCATGAATTCCTTTAGTTCTTCAGAACTACTTCCTGATCGGACCTTACTTTCTCCCATGTTACATCGCTATGAGGTAACAAAATAGGAAAAAAGGAGCTCAATTCTTACGAATCGAACTCAGAGGTAAAATGAAATTTTATGTCTGGAAATTTATCTTGAGCCATTTGCAATGCAAACGCTGTATCGGCCATGAACACCGGGCGCCCTTCTTTGTCCATTGCCATGTTTCGATATTTCTGCTTTGCGAATTCATCGAGATCCTTCTTCGACCCTGAGAGCCATACTGCCTTATGAACATTAATACCCTCGTACCGGCATTTCGCGGTGTACTCGTGTTCGAGTCGATATTGAATCACCTCAAACTGAAGCTGACCGACGGTTCCGATAACTTTTCGGTTGTTTTGTGTCATTGTAAATAACTGCGCCACACCCTCGTCCATGAGTTGTTCGATTCCTTTGGCCAATTGCTTGTAGCGCATTGGATCTGCGTTTTCAATAACCTTAAACATCTCGGGGGAAAAACTCGGGATCCCTTTAAAATGAAGTAGTTCCCCTTCTGTAAGCGTATCCCCAATTTTAAAGTTACCGGTATCGTGCAAACCAACAATATCGCCCGGATAAGACACATCAATAATTTCCTTTTTTTCCGCCATGAAAGAGGTCGGATTAGAAAATTTCAATTGCTTGTTGTTGCGTACATGCAAGTAGGGCGTATTTCTTTTGAAATTCCCACTGCACACTTTAACAAAAGCGATTCGATCTCTGTGTTTCGGATCCATATTTGCGTGGATCTTAAAAACGAATCCGGCAAACGTATTTTCATCCGGAGCTACGAAACGCTCTTCTGTTTTAGTAGGTTGGGGTGGGGGAGCTACTTGAATAAAACAATCGAGCAATTCTCGAACTCCAAAGTTGTTGACTGCAGAGCCGAAGAACACAGGTGAAATCTGTCCTTTTCGATAAGTGTCTATTTCGAAGGGTGGATACACCCCTTCAAGGAGTTCAACATCCGACCGCAAGGTCGCTGCAAAATGCTCGTCAACCAATGAATCGAGTCGCGAATCAGAAAGTTCATCGATAACTATGGAGTCGTCTAATTCTTGCTTTCCATGGGCGTCAAATAAAACGAGTTGCTTTTCAAATAGGCTGTATACGCCCTTGAGCTCTTTTCCCATGCCGATAGGCCAGCTCAAGGGTGTAACGCTCAGGCCGAGCTTCTCTTCAATCTCATCCAATAAATCAAAGGCGTCCTTTCCCATCCGGTCGAGTTTGTTTATGAAAACAATGACCGGCGTATTTCGCATGCGACAGACTTTTACCAATTTCTCTGTTTGCGCCTCAACTCCTTTGGCAACGTCAATTACCACAATAACCGAGTCAACCGCCGTAAGAGTTCGATACGTGTCTTCCGCAAAATCTTGGTGACCAGGGGTATCCAGAATATTTATCTTCTTACCCCTGTATTCGAAGCCCATTACGGAAGTGGCGACGGAAATACCTCTTTGACGCTCAATTTCCATGAAATCAGAAGTGGCCCCTTTTTTAATTTTATTGGACTTTACAGCACCGGCCGTTTGGATGGCGCCTCCAAAAAGAAGAAGCTTTTCCGTTAAAGTGGTTTTACCGGCATCGGGGTGACTAATAACAGCAAAGGTTCTACGTCTCTTTATTTCATCTAGAAATCCCATGAATGCAAGCTTTTGGAAGGGCGCAAAAGTAACCATATTTTTTTCTAGAAAACACTTTCATGAGTCCTAAAAAATTGTATCTTTGGTCAGCTTGAGAAAGTCGTATGGTGTTTCGACTTATATCTCAATTCGTTTTGAAACGAAATCGATGTCCTCAGAACTCCGCGAATGAAGGTTACTCGTTGTTGTTTTGTCTATTAGAAATCGATCGCGATAGAAACCACAGTCTTACTGTGGTTTCGCTTTTAACGGCCCTATTCTCTTAACGCAAGGGCAATCCATTCTTCAAATTCCTCGTTAAATTCTTCGTAGTAGTTTCCGGTTCCCGGGCCATAGAACCCTGTGTGTATTCCAATGACCTCATGCTTCCTATTAAGCACTATCGCTGTTGGGAAACTCAAAACGTGGTTCAGCATAGGCAGCTTTTCGGCAGCGGCTTTTTTGTTTGCTGGTCCGGCTACCAAAAGGGTATAAGGAATAAGTAAGTCTTGGCGCATTTTGATAATCGCATTGGATGCCTTGTCAAATTCTTTGTGTCGTTCAAAACCTAAGCCCACAATTTCTAATCCGCGGGCCGATTCTTTCTCATACAGTTCAGTCAGATAAATAGATTCATCCATACAATTAGGACACCATGATCCGAATAATTGAATGACCATGGCTTTATTGTTAAACCGATCGTCACTTAAGCGAATAGTGTCGCCGTTAAGATCGGGAAAAGCAAAATCTACCGTTGAATATCCCTCTTTCAAGTAGGTGAGTTCGTCTGCTTTTTTCAATTCAAATTCATCACCGCGAAGAGCATAAAAATGTTCTGAATAATGGTCGCCACTATAAAAGGTTCCCCATAGGCTATCTCCATTGATAGTTCCTTCAAAAAGGAACGCGTGTGCCCCATCGATGGTACTTAACTTGAATTGGTTGCCTTGAATAACACCCTCTAAGAATCGATAATCGCCTGTTTCTGTGGCGAAACTTCCGGATAATAAGCCGCCTTGTTCCTTAAATAGGCCCAAGGCATTCGGAGCTTTTTTGCCAAAATGAGTTCGCCATGTTCCCGCCAAACGCTCGGAAGGACGATCGGTTTGCTTAAAACGATATTGCACGCCATAGCGCGCTTCAAAAGGAATTCTGTAGTTGTCACCTCGGCTACGATCATACCAATAGCCGCTCATTAGAGAATCACTTGATTGGAAAACGAATCCACTTTCGAAAACGGGCCAAACGACCTCTATGCTGTCATTCTTTTCATAAAAAGGATTTAACACAATAGCCTCGCGTCCATTTTGAACGGTCATTTGCTGCTGACCAATGGCGCCTTCAACAATGAATTGAAAAGGCAAAGGTCGATTTATAGTGTCGCTCAACGACAACTCTCCACGCCAGTATCCATTCAAAGGAGCTTTTTGAATTGATGTAGTTTTACTCTGACAAGCTCCCAATAGGAGGATACCAACGCCGCAAAGTAGCGTTGAAATAGTGGAATAAGCGCGATTAGTCTTCACGTATAGAGAGGGTTTATATAGGATTGAAAGATTCAAAACGACAAACGTTGGGGTTTTCAAGCTCCGATGTACATTTGTAGTATCAATAATAAAACAAAGCCATGGCAGTACAAATTGCAACGGACCAAGATTTTAAAAGTCTTATCAACGATAATGAAAATGTAGTCGTAAAGTTCTACGCCGATTGGTGCGGTAACTGCCGACTTTTTAGTCCGAAATTTAAGCGTGTAAGCAACGAGGATGAAATGAGCAATGTGCTTTTTCTCGATGTAAATGCCGAGGAGAATCCGGAAACTCGGAAATTGGCGGGTGTAGACAATTTACCCTATTTGGCCTTTTTCAAGAATGGCAGCCTCGCGGCTGGAAGCGCAAGCAGCAAGGAAGAATACCTTCGTTCAATAATCACTGAAAACGTTTAAACATGAAGATCCCAGCCATTAAAGCTCTTTTAGAATACGACCTCGAAACTCTTGAGCAGGCCGAAGCGGCCATTGAAGAAGGAGAAACACCGGAAATTCCCGTAGGTGGCGTGGATGAAGGGGATCAGCTGACCAATGTATTTGGTGCTATTTGGATAAAAAAGGAAATAGAAAAAGGCACGGAAGAAAAAATTGCCCTCCGCGCCTTTACTTCTAAAGTTAGAAATTCTATTAACTAAGAACTGCAATAGCAGCCTCGTAGTTCGGCTCTTGACCAATAGAGGGTACTTGTTCTGAGTGAACAATGTCGCCATTCTCGTTTACGACAACAATTGCCCGCGAGAAGAATCCCTGCATGCCACCATCAATCATAGTGACTTGGTAGGCTTCTTCAAAGGTGTTGTTTTTAAAAGCAGAAAGGGTTTCAACATTCTCAATACCTTCAGCGCCACAAAAACGCTTTTGCGCAAAGGGCAAATCAAGGGATATATTAAGAACCACCGTATTATCCAAAGAACCGGCAAGCTCATTGAATTTACGAACAGAAGCTGCGCATATACCCGTATCAATTGAAGGGAATATGTTGAGCACTACGCGTTTTCCCGCGTACGAACTTAACTGCATTTCACTTAGGTCATTTCTAACCAAGCGCGCGTCAGGCGCATCTCCACCAACCGATGGTAACGACCCCGAGGTGTGAACAGTATTTTCACCGAGTTTTACTTCAGCCATTTTTTGTATTTTAAAAAAGGACCCGCGGCGAACGCGAGTCCCTAAATTGATTTTCTATTTAGTGAGCAGCAAGGTAATCAGCTACGCCGTCGTGCGTATCTTTCATTCCTTCTTTTCCTTCGCTCCAGTTTGCCGGACAAACTTCACCTTTCTCTTCAAAGAATTGCAAAGCATCAACCATACGCATTGCTTCTTCAACGTTACGTCCTAAAGGCATGTTGTTTACAACTTGGTGCTGAACAACACCTTCTTTATCGATAAGGAAAAGTCCGCGGTAAGCTACTAACTCACCTTCCGCTTCGAGCTCATTCTTCTCGTTGTAGAAGTATTCTCCGGCTAACACGTCAAAATTGCTCGAAATGGTTTTATTCGTATCCGCAACTACCGGGTAGGTAACGCCTTGAATTCCACCATGATCTTTACTCATTTGTAACCAGCCCCAATGCGATTGCTCCGTGTCCGTTGAAACGGCAACAATTTCTACGCCTTTTGCTTTAAAGTCAGCCAAACTCGCCTGAAAAGCGTGGAGCTCGGTCGGACAAACAAAGGTGAAATCCTTTGGATAGAAGAAAAGAATAACGTGGCTCTTGCCAATGAACTGATCTAATGAAAAGTCTTCAACGATCTCCTCGCCATTGATTACCGCAGCAGCAGTAAAAGACGGAGCTTTTTTTC
>ENA-OUOG01001813-OUOG01001813.1-marine-metagenome-genome-assembly--contig:-NODE-1813-length-23633-cov-5.927110_pt1 | contig 23633 bp, 17 predicted proteins | sample MGYA00248635_ERZ508505 | MGnify/ENA primary metagenome ERZ508505 (study PRJEB26176, sample SAMN06267871) | marine metagenome | isolation source: Saanich Inlet, British Columbia, Canada | place: Pacific...
TGAACGAGAAGACGTGCGCGTTCGCGGCGAAGGGCGGCCACCTGGCGGTGCTGAAGTGGGCGCGCGAGAACGGATGCCCGTGGGACGAGTGGACGCGCAAGAACACCCCCCACCTCTACGTTTAGAATTCGGCGGTGGCGAACGGCGCGCCGCAGTACTGCGACGAGTAAGCGCGTTTGTGGTGCACACGCGCAGATCGACAATCGATACCGGCGCGAGTTTCTCGCATCACCCCGCGCGTATCACACCCATAGCACCTGTTCCTACGTCTCCTCCGCGCTCTTCTCCGCCGAGGTGAGCGACGCGCGGTCGGCGGGGAAGCGCGCCTCGAACGCCTCGCCGACGCGTTCGACGAGGTCGCCTCGGCCTCGCCCGTCGCTCACCTCGCAGTTTTTGCCAATCTTCAGTTTTCTCGCTCGCCGCGAACCTGCGAACGTCTCGATCATCAGATTGCGTGGCAGGATCTCGGATCTCCAGCGAAGCGCTTTAGGGACCCTGTGTTGACGCGACCGGAGGTGACGCCGTCCACTCCACGCCGCGCGAGTGTTTCCGCGACGTGAGCACAGGCGCCGCCATGATGTCACTCGCCGCGCCGGTCGCCTCGGCCGTTCCCGCGCGCGTCCAGCGCCGCGCGCGTCCCCACGCCGTGGCGAGCGCGCGCGCGACCTCGCTCGGTGCCGGATGGGCGCACGGCGGGTCCTCCGCTCGCGCGCTCAAGGCGCGCGCGCGCGTCACCGCGCCCCGCCGCGTGATGGCCGCGCCCGCGCAGGCCAAGACCCTGGAGGAGCGCATCGCGAGCGGCGAGTTCACGCAGTCCACGGAGTCCCCCCTGCTGTGGGGCCTGAACAACCTGCGGGACGCCATCAAGAACGTCGCCCCGCAAAGTACGTGCGCCTTATCTTGCGACGCGCCCGGCGACGAGACGGCGAGACCCGGTGGCACGAACGACGTTTCGATCGCGTTTTCCCGATCGGGGTACCGCGCGCGATGCGCGCGTCCTCCGCGAATCGCGCTTTTTACCGCGCCGCGAGCCACGCGCGTCTTCGGCGCGTCACGACGCCCGCCCACGCGACGACGCTCGCGCGCACCGCGCTGACCGGCACGCGCTGTCCTCGATCCCTCTTTCCCTTTTTCGCTCGACCGCTTCCAAAAAACCGCTTCCAAAAACCAGACCGCGGTTTGTCGTACCAGCTCGCGCGCGTCGCGCGTCGGTGGCGCAAGGACGACCTCGGGAAGATGCCCGTCGCGATGGGTGACATCCGCGAGATCGCGGGCCAGCCCGTGTTCGTGCCGCTGTACACGCTGTTCCAGGCGTACGGCGAGATGTTCGTGCTCGCGATCGGCCCGAAGAAGTTTGTCGTCGTGTCGGACAACGAGGTGGCCAAGGAGATGCTCCTGACGCAGGCGACGAGCTTCAGCAAGGGTCTGCTTTCGGAGATTTTGGAGTTCGTCATGGGCACGGGCCTGATCCCCGCGGACGGCGAGACGTGGAAGATCCGGCGGCGGACGGTCGTGCCCTCGCTGCACAAGAAGTACGTCGCGAGCATGGTGGACATGTTCGGGCAGTGCGGCGTGCACGGCTCGGCGCAGCTCGCGCGCGCCGAGCGCGACGGCACGGTGGTGGAGATGGAGAACTTCTACTCGCGTCTGGCGCTCGATATCATCGGCAAGGCTGTGTTTAACTACGACTTCAACTCGCTGAAGAAGGACGACCCGGTGATCAAAGCCGTGTACACCGTGCTGCGCGAGGCGGAGTACCGGTCCGTGACGTTCATCCCGTACTGGAAGGTGCCGCCGCTGCAGTGGCTGGTGCCGCGCCAAAAGGCGTGCACGGAGGCGCTCGTGGTGGTGAACGACACGCTCAACATGCTCATCGAGCGCACGAAGAAGATCGTCGAGGACGAGGACGAGGAGTTCGTGGAGGAGTACATGTCCAAGGCGGACCCGTCCATCTTGAACTTCCTGATCGCCTCCGGGGACGACGTCACCTCCAAGCAGCTGCGGGATGACCTCATGACGCTTCTCATCGCCGGCCACGAGACCACCGCGGCGGTGCTGACGTGGACCACGTACTTGCTCGCCACGCACCCCGACATCAAGCGCCGCGTGCAGGAGGAGGTGGACGAGGTGTGCGGCGACCGCAAGCCCACCATCGAGGACATGATGAACCTGAAGTTCACGACGCGCGTCATAAACGAGTCCATGCGTCTGTACCCGCAGCCCCCCGTGTTGATCCGCCGCGCGCTGGAGGAGGTCACGCTGGACGGGTACAAGATCGAGCCCGGCACCGATTTCTTCATCTCGGTGTGGAACCTGCACCGCAACCCGCGCCTGTGGGAGAACCCGGACAAGTTCGACCCCGACCGCTTCCCCCTGGACGAGCGCATGCCCAACGAGGTGACGCAGAACTACGCGTACCTGCCCTTCGGCGGCGGGCAGCGAAAGTGCGTGGGCGATCAGTTCGCGCTCTTCGAGTCCATCGTCACGCTCGCCATGGTGTGCCGCCGCTTCGATTTCGAGCTCGACGCGAGCAAGCACCCGAACGACGAGTGCGGCATGACCACCGGCGCGACCATCCACACCGTCTCCGGCCTGCACTTGAAGCTCAAGGCGCGCCCGGGGTGCGGCGGCGCGGAGATGCGGCTGGCGGAGGGCTACGCCGTCGGCGCGTCGCTGGACGAGCTGGACTCGGTGGACGTGCAGGCGGGCACGCCCGAGGCGGGCGTCGGGTCCTTCGACGAGGCGGATCGGGAGAAGGCGGCGAACCTGAAGGAAGCCGCGGTGGTGCTTGGCGCCTCCGCCGCCGGGCTCAAGTCGGTGAAGAGCGGCAGCGACGGCGCGAAGGGCGAGGACCAGGAGGTGGGCGGCGAGAGGTTCGAGGCGGCGGTCAAGGAGGCGGAGGCGATGTTCGCGGAGGAGGCGGCGATCGAGGCGGCGACCAAGGAGGAGCTGGACAACGTCGTCAAGGCGAACAAGTGAAGTATGGTGTGAACGATTTGGTATGCGTTCGCGACGGCGATCGCGACGACGAAGAGCTTGTGAGAAAACGCGCTTTTGACTTTTTGTCACAGAACAACACGGAAGACGTTTCTTTCACCTCGCTTCGCCGCGCGAACGAACGGAACACGCGCACGCACGACACTTCTACGCCTCCTTCTCCGCGAGGCTGAGCCTGGCGAGTTCCTCCTCCGAGTTTGGATCCGGCGCGCGCAAGCCGCCCCGCAGCGAACCCATCCGCTTGAGCTCGGCGACGCTCTGGAAGTCGAACCCCGGGAAGAGCTCCTCCATGGCGAGCGACCCGCGTCGTCGCCGTAAGTTCATCGCCGACATCGCGAGCACGGCGTTGGCGAACCGCGTCGCCGGCCGGTTACGGATCGCGCCCGCGCGCAGCACGTCGCGGATCTTCTTCCAGTTCTCCGAGGCTTTCGTCGTCGAGGGCAAACCGTCGTCATCCGCCTCCGCCGCGACGGCCGAGACGTACGCGTCCGTTTGAACGACGCTCGGCGCGCCCCCGTTCTCCACCGCGCCAACCTTGGGCTCGAAGTACACGAGCGCGCACGTCACGTCGTCCGACCGCGTGTCCTCGGCGGCCCAGTGCGCGTACGCGGTGGCGACGATCTCCCGCGCCGCCGCCAGCGGCCCGTCCGCGCGGCGGCGCCGCGCCACCGCCAGCACCTCCTCGTTGGTCATGAACTCGAACACGCCGTCCGAGGCGAGGATCAGACACCGCGTTCGCGCGTCCAGCTGGTACGTCAACAGCTCGGGGCGCGCGCAGACGCCCAGCTTCTTCCCGGTGGCGTCTCCCAGCGAGCGCGTGAACGCGCACCCGGGGAACGTCGCGCCCTTCTTGAACACGCGCGGCGGGTCGTCGGCGGCTTCGATGCTCTCCTCGCCGAAATCCTCGCTCATCGGCGTCTCGCCCAGGATCATGCCGAGCGTCGCGAACATCACCGGCTCGACGGCTTCTTTCTTCATGCGTTCGCGCTCGTCGTTGCGGAAACACGTCTGGTCGTGAGACACCTCGACCACGTCCCAGCGCGGCGAAAAGTCGTCCGCGGCGGAAAAGTCGCGGCGCGTCCCGCGCAAAGGCGAGCGCGCCGGCGACGACGGCGCCGAATCCGATGAAGAAACGTTTCTTCGCGACTCCACTCCGAGCAGAGCTCGGCTGTCCCCCACGTTCCCCATGTGCAGCATGTCCCCTATGACGTGCGCCACGAGCGCGGTCGTGCCCGAGGAGCGCGCGCCGTCGCCCAGCGCCTCCATCACACGCGCGTCTGTGTCGACGAACGCGCGCGAGTACGACTGAAGCGCCTCGTCGGCGTCCCACTCCCTGTGCGGCACCTTCGCGTCGCGCGCGCCGTGGCTGGCGAAGGACTTGTCGTTCCGCAGCCGCCGCAGGACGTCCGGGAAGGCGTGCGCCGCGATGGACGCGCAGTGCTCGCCGTTGGGCCCGTGCCCGTCGAACACGCCGATGAGCATCTGCTTCGCGGCGTCGCCCTCCTCGTGGAACAGGGGCTTACACGCGAAGCAATCCTGGTTGACGTGCGCTTTTTTGTCGGGGTAGCAGCCCTCCTGGCACACCACCGCGATCGTGGCATCGTGGAACCCCAGCTTGACCTTCACCGGGCCCACCGTCTCGCGGCGCTTCGTGTTCATGACCACCTCGGTCGGGACCTCCGCGGGGGGGGGGCGCGTCGGCCACCATCGCTCGCCGCTCGCCATCCGGAAAGGGATGCGGGCGACCTTTGGTTACTCGCCGCGTCGGGGGGAGGGCAAACGAAGGACGCGGCGGAACGCCGGCGGGCGGGCGTCCGGGGGCGCGCGCCGACCGCCTTCGACGCGCGAAGAGCCTCGGGGAGGACGCGCCCCGCGGCGTGCGTCGAGACGAACGCCTCGGGACCCGCGCGACTGCTCGCTCGATCGACGCGCGCGTGGAAGTGTTTTTTGGAGAAAGAGGGACTCGGCAAAAAGACGGACACTTTTCGTCTTACACCTTAATCGAGAGCCGAATTCACGTTTTCGGCGGACTTCCGCGCCATACACCTGGACGATCGCGAAAAAGTTCCAGTCGTGTCGAACAGGGCCCCCGATCCACCCACGAACGCTTTTCCGCCTGGACGAACAGACGAATGCTTTTCAAGATTCGTCGTCGGTTCTTCGATGGACGAAAGAAAAAACGAAACGGTCCGACCTCTGTTTCTTTACACGCGACGCGCTACGTTACGCGCCTCCGCTCATGCGCGCGATGAGCGCCTCTTGCTCCGCCTTGACGCGCAACAGCGACTCGTACTCCACCTGCAGGCGCTCGAGTTCCCGCCGCCGCTCGCGCGCGGCCGCGGACTTCACCGCCGAGTCGCGCCGCCGACGCTCCGACTCCGCCGCCGCCTGGTTGCGCTTGCCCACCGCGCGCAGCTTCTCGCGCTCCGTCAGCGCCGCCTTTCGCGTCGCGCGTCGGAGAGGTTCGGAGGCGAAGGCGTTCGGGTTTAGGGTTTAGGGTGTCAGTGGTGGGAACCGCGTCGGAACGCGAGACAAGCGTAAAGCGACGTCGGAACGATTCGGCCCGGAGGTTTTGCGGAGAGGACTTGGAGAACGTCGACGCGCTCGAGGGATCGGTCGGGTGCCGATGACCGAGACGCACCTGTCGGTCCACCGCGTCCACCACGGTGGCGACCGTATCGCTGAGCCGCGCCACCTTGTCGCAGAAGTCGCGCGCGGTCTCCGCGAGCTCCTGCGTCTTCGCGTACTTCTCCGCGTCCAGCACGCGGACGCGGTACGCCTGGGGAGACGCGGCGGGGGAGGAGGCGGTCGGGGACGAGACGAGTCAGGATGTGCCGACGACGCGTCGTCGCGTGAAGAGTTGACCGCGCGAGGAAGGGAGGCGCCGGCGGGGCGGACGGGACCGCCGAGGGACGGGCGGTCGTCGCGCGACGCGTCGACGCGTCGTACCTCGTCGAACGTCACGGCACGTTCGTCCGCCATGGTTCCCGGGTCCGCGCCTGCCGCAATGTCGCGCGCGCCCAACGGCACACGAGAAAAAGAGCGCTCGAGGGACGAGCCGACCACGACTTCTCCTGTTCTCCACGAGGGAAACCACGACGCAGTTTTGAACCGCTCACACTACCGAGCGCAGCACACGATGAGCACCACCGCGACCCCCGCCCCCCAGGCGTTCATCTTCACCACCGCCTCCGGCACGACGATCCCCGAACCGTCGCCCAACTCCATGACCCGAGCTCGCTCCAGGCTCGAGGCCCCCGAAGGCGTCCCCGTCCAACCTTTGTTCCCGGTGCGTCAGGCTCGACCTTCTCGCGTCGCCCGACGCGAGTCCCGCTCGCGCACGCGACTGACCCCCTCCGCCCCCACCGCAGACCGGCGAGCTCCCCGTGAACGACGCGGACGCGCACGGCGCCAAGCGGCGCAAGTGCACGGAAGAGTGACCGCGCCATCCCGCGCGCTCTTCCCCGGACGAGCCACGCGCGAGTCGCGTACGGGGACGCGCGCTTTGAAAAACGAAACGAAATAGAAACGACCGAGGACGACGACGAATACTCAACACAAAACGCGCGTGTGGACGCGCGCTCGTAAAAAAACACCTACACCCTCTACTCCTCCTCCGACCTCCCGTCGTACTCGAAGGACTCCTCCCCGGCGCTGTCCCATCGCGCGGCTTCGTCTCCGACGCCGTCGAACGCCGCCTCCTCGGCGCGCGCCGCCTCGAGCTCGCGCACCAGGTTGAACAGCGTCGCCTCGACGGTCCACTCGGCGAGTTCCCGGAATTCCGGGTTCACGCACGCGCGCGCCGTTTCAAACGCGTCGACGGCGACGTCCGACGGGAACCCGGTGGTGTCGCCAGCCACCCAGCCCGCGGCGGAGCCTTTTCGGCTTTGCGCGGGGATCGAACTCCCGACCGGAAGCGAACCGTCCACGCTCTCGTCCAACAGAGACGCGTCGTCGAGCTCGTCGGGAAGAAGCGACGCGTCCAGTCGCGACGCGTCCTCCTCCAAACGCGAAACGTCGTCTTCGGCGGCGTTTTTTTCTTCGCCGGAACCGCCGTCGCTCGTCACTTCGCCCGCGCGTTCCGGCCTGTAGTACTCGGGCGGCTCGCGCTCGAGCGTCTCGAACTCGCGCCGCGTCGCGGGGTCCGCGAGCACGTCGTGCAGCACGCCGGCGAGCACGCGTTTCTTCTCCGGCGTCGCCAGCCGCGCGGACGGGTCGGCGGCGGCGACGGAGGCCAGACGGCGCGAGCGCTGCATCTGCGCGAACGCGTCCGGGGCGTGGCTCGGCACGAAGTGCCTGGCGTACGCCGCCGCGCCCACCGCCTCCCTGAGCGCCACCTGGCTCACCACGCGACCCTCCACGCCGAGCGCGAGCGTCAAATCCGGCGGGATGCCACCGTCCGCCGGCTCCGGCGGGAGCGTCTTCTCGTGCGCGCGCGCGCCAGCCTCCGCCAGCGCCGGCCACTTCATCGACGAGGACACCGTCGCGGCGTGCACGACGGACATGCGTTGGGTGTTCTTTGAACCTTGGCGGATGGTGTCGTACATGTCCGTCCCTCCCGCGAGCTCGCGCGCGCTGGGCATGGACGGCTGAGGCAAGTCGCTGTGCGCGGCGAACGTCTCCGGCCGCGCGCGACGCGCCGCCGTCAGACGCTTCTCCTCTTCCAGCTCGGCGCGCGTCGGGCGCACCGGCGTCAAGCGCACAGAAACCTTCCCGTCAAACACCTGTTGTTTCTCCTTCGCGCGGTACGAGAGCTTGACAAACGCCACGCCGTGCGGCTCGATGACGCCCTTTCTCGGCTCGATGGCCAACGTCCCGTCGATCGCGTCCGTCGCGAAAACCCCGAGGTCCCACTCGAAGTGGTACGCGTCCTCGCAGTGCGACCGGAGGAGCACCAGACGACGCGTCAGCGACATCGCCGGCGCGTCGCCGAAAACCGCGACGTGCGTGCTGAGCGCGAAGTCCACCGCGGGGGGCAGCGTGGGAATTGGATCGTACGCGGGCCACTCGCCTTTCGCGCGCGCGAAGGCGTCCCCGACGCAATCCCCCAACGCCGACACGGATTCGCCCTGCCCCCCGAACGACTCGGGGAGCGTCCCGCGCGCGCGCAGCGTGATCGTCGCGTGCTCCACGCGAACAACCTCGCCCGCTTCTTCGGCGGCGTCGGCGTCCTCCTCCGTGGGAGACAACAAAACGCCCACGTCGCACTCGTACGTCTTCTCCTCCACCGGCTGGAACACCCAGTTGACCAGCACTCCGCCCCGCGCGGGGACGACGCCTGTTCGCTCCACGCAGGTCAACACGGGGAAGTCCCAGGCGTCGGCGTTGAGGTCCTCGACGCCCTTAAGGTCCAACTCGTACCGCACGGCGAAGTCGGTGGGGTTGCGCAGCTCGATGGTCTGCGCCGGCGGCTCGGCGTCGCCCACAGGCACGGGCGCGAGCGTGTGCACCGCCACCGAGGGGTTCGCGGGGCCGACGTCCAGGCACCGCAGCGTGGGCGCGGTCGTGCGCCCGCCCAGCTCCAGACGCACGCTGCGCCCCTCCTTGACGCTGAGCAGAGCGGTCAGCCAGTGCGCGCCCACCTCCCCGTGCGCGTACTTGACGCGCACCGGCTGCCTCTGTCCCGGCTCGAGCGCGCCGAAACGAGGCGCGATGTCGACGATTTTCCGTTCCACCACGCGCGCCTGGTGCGCGTCCACTTCGTTTTCGGGCTCGCCAATCTCCACCCAGTTCTCCAGCTCCACCTCGATTTCGTTCCGCACCAAAATGCGCCACTCCGCGCGCAACGGCGAGTTATTCTCCAGCTCCAGGTACACGCACGTGGGCGCGTCGCCGAGCGCGCCCACGCCGAGGCCGACGGCGACGCCGCCGTAAGCTCCGCCGTTTATCGAGCGCGACGACGCGAACGAGCCGTCTAAACCGCCGACGCGGTGCGCCTTGATCTCCGCGGGCGACGGCGTTTTCGCGAGCGTGGCGTTGAGCGCGTTCACCGAGAGCTGCTTCCACAGCGCGGGCTTCGCCAGGAAATGGGAAGTGCACGCCACGTCGCGCACGCGCAACGACGGGTACTCCGAGTGGCCCGTCGCCGCGACGCACGGGGGGGGGTCGGCGTCGGCGTCGTCCAGACGCGACGCGCGCGCGACGGAGGCGTCGAGCGTCTTTCGTCGCCCGCCTCTGAACGTCAACAACGAACGGACGGAAGGCGCCGACGCGTCGGCGCCGACCGCCTGCGTGGGAGTGTCGACGGTGTGGCACGCGATCTTGAACCCGACGCGCGCGCGCGAGCGGCCGACGAAGCGCACCTCGACGAATTTTCCGGCGCGCGCGGGCACGAGGCCCGTGGGCTCGTCGTACGAGACGTCCGCGTCGAAGCCCCCGCTCTCGTCGTCCCACACCGTCTCCAGGCGGTACCGAATCACGCCGCCGGATTTGTTCACGAGCTCAATCTGCCGCGTCTCGGGGTGGTCGACGATGGTGTGCCCGAAGTCGAGCGACTCGGGTCGAAGCGCGATGGCGCCGCTCGTGCCCTCCGCGGTCACCGAGACGTGCACGCGCTCCTCGCGCGCGCTCGGGTCGCCGAGGCCCGCGCCCGACGCGCCGCGCGCCGAGGAGGCGCCGAGCGTCGACGCTCCGTCTTTTTCGCTCTTCTCGTACGAGTTGGGCACGCGCAGGTTGAGCGCCACCTTGAACCCGAGCCGCTTGATTTTCCGGGGGCAGAACGTCCAGTGCGACTGCACAGTCTCGCCGCCGCGGATCATCCCGCCCGCGGGGCTCACGCTGAGCACGTCGGCGAGCGTATCGGGGATGCTCCACTCGTACAGCACGTTGATGCGGCTCACGTTGGTCACGTCCACGTCCCTCGCCGCAACCGCGCCCACGCAGGTGGGCTTGAACACGAACGCGTCGTTTTCGCCGACGCGCAGCTTGGGGAAAAACCCGCGCGCGCGCGCGTCGAGCGCCAGCGCGTGTTCCGTCGACCCGTTGAGCGCGCACACTAACGGTTCGCGCCGCGGTGTCTCGTCGTTCGCGTCGAACCGAAACGTCACCAGCGCGAACGACCGAGGACTCACCACGCCTTTCGTGGGGTAGCACGAAAACGGCGAGCGCGCGAGAAAGCGCGCGTTTTCGTTTGTCGTTCGCGACAAAAACTCGTCGTCCTCGTCGAGCGTCTCCACCGGCACGAGGTCGGCGCCGCCCCGGCGTTTGTCCGGGAACTCGAAGGACACCGAGACGTCCCCGTCGTTGATCAGCGCCACCGTCTGGTACGACAGCTCGCCCACCACCGTGGGCGGGAACAGCAGCGTGTTCTCGGAGACGCCGAAGCGGCACTTGGGCATGAACCCGACGCGCGCCGAGCCGCCGTGACCGAAGGTGTGCCCGAAGGCGCGCACCGACGCGCACCACGGCGGCGTGAAGTTCTCCTCCGTCACCTGCCGGAAGCTGCGCATGCTCTTGACGTACGCGAAGCACTCCAGCGCGCGCGCGTAGTGCGCGTGGTCCTTGCTCGGGCGGAACGAGACGCGGAACGTCTGGCTCGCGCCCGGCCGCACGTCCGCCGACTCGGGGAACACCGCGAACGGCGCCTGCGCGTCCGTGCCCGCCTCCTCCGAGGTGAGCGAGGAGGACCCGCCCCAGAACACGGTCACCTTCGCCGCCGCGCGGTTGGTCACCGTCACCGTCTTCGCCTCCGCCACACGCAGACGCGAGCACGCCCCGAAGTCCACCTCGTGCGTGTCCAGCTCGACGGCGCAGAACGGGTCGGGCGCGAAGAACGAGCCGAACGTCTCCGCGGCGGGCGCCGACGCGGCGCGCGCCGCGACGAGCTCCTCCTCGAACGGCGCGCGGTCGCGACGCGCCGGCGGTTGGCCCGGGCTGAGCAGCGAAGCCGCGCACATGGCGCGGTAGGACTCGACGTGCGACAGGTGCATGGGCGCCGGTCGCCGCGTGTTATCGTAGCACGTCCCCACGACGTCCAGCGCGAGCGGCGCGGCGTCGCGCACGAGCACGAGGATCCGCCGGTGGTAGTTCGCCGGCTCGACGGGCGCGAACGTCACCAGCACCCTCTGCTTTTCCCGGGGCGGCACCGCGCCTCGGTCGACGTCCAGGCGCCACGTGCCCGTTTTGTCGCTGTCCATCTGCCAGAACAACGGCACGTCGCTGTGGTTCTGCACGTCGAACACGCGCTTGACGGAGGTGCCGCTCACCACCGAGCCGAATTGCAGCGTCGTCGCCGTGAGGCTCGCCGTCGGCCCGATAGCCGTGCCCGTCACGCGGAGCACGGCGTCGCGCTTCCCGCCCGGCGTGGTGAACGTGAACGTCTCGTTGGAGAAGGTGCCCGGCATCGAGGGCGTGAATTGCACGCGCACGGTGTCGTAGGACTCGGAACGCAGCACGCGCGGGGGCTTCCCGCACGGGCCGCACCGGAACACGCCGTCGTGTTCCTTCTCGTCGCGGAAACACGAAGTCGTCACCGCGACTTGCGACTGGTTGAGCAGCCGCACCGTCTTCTCCGCGGTCTTGCCCACGAGCACCAAACCGAAGTCCAGGTCCTTCTCCGCGAGCCGGATGAACGGGTACTTCCCGATCGCGCGAACGTCGACGGTGAACGAGCACGTCACGCCGCCGTCGTGGAAATCGTGCGCGGGGGTCACCACGCACGCCGCGGCGGCGACGGCGCACGTCGCGTCCGTCGGCGTGAACTCGCAGCGCACTTTCGCTGTCTCGCCCGGGTTTAAATGTCCTGTTTTAGGTTCGAACGTGAACGGAAGGTCGAGCCGCCACTCGTACTCCAGCGGCACGTCCCCGTCGTTCGAAAACGCAAAGTCTTTCCGCATGAGCTCGTTCACGGCGCCGTATCCGAGGTCGCACGTTTTCGGCAGCGCGAGCGAGAGCACCGGCAGAGGCGCCTGCACCTTGACCCTGAACGACCCGCACCCCGCGACTTTGAACTCGACGAAGTCGTCGTACTGCTCGCGCTTGATCGGTCGGAACGTCACGTCCACCGGGACGCTCATGCCCGGGCTCAGCTTGATCACCTCCGGGAACTCCATCTCAAAGTATTTCGTCGCCGGCAGCTTGTACTTCACCTTTATCGCCTTGGTGGAGACGTTCTTGAGCACCACCGATCGCACGTACGTCCCGCCGGGTTCCCACTGCCTCCAACGCAGCACGTCCGCGCAGTCCAGCCCCCAGACGCGCGCGCGCTCGTACCGCGCGCTCTGCGTTTTGGGCTCGAACGTCTCGAACATCGTGCTGGGCGTCGCCGTCGCGCCGCGCGCGCTGGTGGACGCCGTGGAGGTCATCGTGACCGCGGCACCGCGACCCATCGCGCGCGACCGCGTACCCACGCGCCACTCAGACGGGGTATCGTCGTGTCGCCCCTCCGCCGTCCGAGCCCACCCGCGCGAAACGCGCGTACGCGGTCCAGGAGCACTCCTCTAGCAGGTGTCTCCCGGCCGCGCGTCCGCGCGCGCGAAGTGCCGCGCGAAGAGAAATTGACCGTGTTGACTTCTCGTTTTGGAACGGCTCTCCGACTCGTCAACAACGAGGACGGATGCGTATGGACGCGCAGTCAGAGAAAATGGAAGGAATTGCGTTTTTTATCCTATGAACACGTAGTCTGAAAAAGTGCAAATGCAGATCCGCACTTTTTTTTCCAGCCGCCAGCGCGCGTCGTTTTTATCCCGCCTGCCGGCGCGCGCCTCGCCCTCTTCGCACGGCGCGGGCTAGCTCCGCCTGTCGCGCACGCACGTCGACTGTCGAGCCCTCGACAGGTCGAATCGACCGCGGCTCGCCGCTCGTGACCTCCGACACGCCCGGCGCGTCTCGAAGACACATCGAACGCCCTCCGCAGCCGCAGCAGGGTTTCTGAAGGAGGCTCTCGTCGCTACGAGTCGTCGCCCGATCGCCGATCCGATCGCTTCGCAGGAGCCGCGACGATGGCGTCTTCCGACGCGTCTCGGTACGACCTGACCTCGGAGCTGGGTAAGCACCTGGACCGCCACCTGGTGTTCCCGCTCCTCGAGTTCCTGCAGATGCGCAAGGTGTACCCCGAGGGGGAGATCCTCGAGGCGAAGATCGAGCTGCTGAGCAAGACGAACATGATCGACTTCGCCGCCGACATCTACAAGAGCCTGCACGGCGCGAAGGAGGCGCCCGCGGAGATGACGAAGCGCCGCGAGGAGGTGATCTCGAACCTGCAGGAGTTGCAGCAGAAGGCGGCGAAGGTGGTGGCGTTCCTCTCCAACCCTGCGCTCGTGAAGCAGCTGCGCAGCGACAAATCCTACAACCTCGCGCTTCTTCGCGACGAGCACGGCGTCGGGGCGGAGGACGTCGAGAGCCTTTTCGCGTACGCCAAGTTCCAGTTCGAGTGCGGGAACTACAGCGCGGCGGCGGAGTTCCTGTACCACTACCGGAGCCTGTGCACGAACGCGGAGAAGGGCGCGGCGGCGCTGTGGGGCAAATTCGCGTCGGACATCCTGCGGCAAGACTGGGACGCCGCCGTGGAGGACATGACCCGCCTCAAGGACGCGGTGGAGAACCGCGCGTACCCCAACCCGCTGGCGCAGACGCGTGCGCGCACGTGGCTGGTGCACTGGTCGCTGTTCGTGTTCTTCAACCACGAGAACGGGCGCAACGCCATCATCGACTTGTTCTTCCAGGAGCGGTACATGCAGAGCATCCAGGCGGAGGCGCCGCATCTGCTTCGGTACCTCGCGGCGGCGGTGATCACCAACAAGCGCCGACGCTCGATGCTCAAAGACTTGGTGCGCGTGCTGAAGAACGAGACGTACGCCGATCCCATCACCGAGTTCCTGGTGAAGCTGTTCGTGGAGTACGACTTCGACGGCGCGCGGGAGCGGCTTCAGGCGTGCGACGAGGTTCTGCAAAACGATTTTTTCCTCGTCGGGTGCAAGGAGGAGTTTGCGGAGAACGCGCGCCTGTTCATCTTCGAGACGTACTGCCGCATCCACCAGTGCATCGACATCGCCGCGCTCGCGGACAAGCTGGGCATGGACAAGGACGGCGCGGAGCGGTGGATCGTGAACCTGATCCGGTCCACCAAGCTCAACGCGAAGATCGACAGCGAGGCGGGGACGGTGGTGATGGGCGCGGAGGCGCCGTCCATCCACGAGCTGGTGGTGGAGAAAACCAAGGCGCTCACCAGCAAGACCTACTCGCTCTCGCACGCGGTGCTCTCCAACACGCAGGCGCTCTCGGCCATCTGAGAGGCGCCGAGCGGGTGGGCTCGAGGGGGTCGGCGCGGTGACAGAGACGGTGAGACGGTCGGGATTCGCGGCGCGTCGCCGACGCCGCGACGACGAAAAAATTAATCAAATCGCCAACGTTCGAGACGTCTACTTCTTGGTCGCGACGGTTCGCGGCTTTTTCGCCGCGCTCGCCGCGGCGCCCGCCGCCTTGCGCTTCGGCTTCGCCGCAGGCGCGGGTTTCTTCGCACCCTTCTTCGCCGCCGGAGACGCCTTCTTCGCCGCCTTCTTCGCCGCCGGAGCCGCCTTCTTCGCCACCTTCTTCACCGGAGCCGCCTTCTTCGCCACCTTCTTCGCCGGAGCCGCCTTCTTCGCCGCCTCCTTCGGCTTGGCGGCGGGCGCGGTTTTCTTCGGCTTCTTCGCTTCCCCCCCGCCCCGCTCGCACCGCGCGCACCTGCACTCGAACCCGTAGGTCTCCTGCAGCTCCTCGCGTCGCTCGTCGTCCGTGCCGCTCGCGTCGACGTACGAGATGGTGAGCTCCTCGCCGAGCGCCACGGCGCGCGTCGTCACCACAAACACCGCGTTATCCTCCGCGAAGGCCACCTCGCAGTTGGGCGCGCACGAGTGGTTCAAGCCGGAGGCGAGCGGGAACACCGCCGCGCCGCGCGCGGGGGGGAAGACGGACGACGCCTCGAACTGGCAATCGTGGCCCCAGTCGATCTCCATTTGTTCGTCCCCGAAATCCAAAGCGTCGTCCTCGTCGCTGTCGCTGTCGCTGTCGTCGTCGCTCTCCGATGAACCGTCGCCGGAAGCACCGAAAACAGCAGCCTCTTCCCGCGCGACGCGTCGTTTGTCCTCTTCGTCGCGTTCGGAGAGGAGCCACTTGACCGCGGGTTTGAGCGGCGCCGGCGCGGCTCCCGCCTCGGGCGTGGTGGCGACGTAGCGCATGAGCGGGTTCGGGATCTTCACGGACATGCCGTTCCTCTGCGCGGCGCCGCACAGCGCGGCGAAGCCCTCGAACGTGGCGAGTCTGGGTTTAGTGCCGGCGCCCTCGAAACCCGCGAGAGGCGTCTTTTCGGCGCGCGCGACGCGCGCCGCGCCGTGCGCGGCGACGAGCGCTTCTTTGAGCGCAGGCCACGCCAGCGCGAGCGCATCGCGCACGCCCTGCGTGGCGTCCGCGTCGCGGTCGAGAAGCGTCCAGATGTAGTCGCTCTGAAGAAGGCGCGCGCCCTCCGACGCGTCGCTCCCCGGGCCGTCGGCGACGGCGCGCGAAACGAGCCGCGCCGCCAGGAGCAGGCTCCGGCGATCGGCGCGCGGGATCTCGCCTAGCACGGCCGCGAATTTGGACCAGGGCTTGGTCTGCGCCTGGAGCTTGTGCTCGGAAGCCGCCGCGCAGGGCTTGCTGCAGAAGGTGAGCGCTTTTCCGGATTTTTTCGAAGACCCGCCCGGAGAAAACGCCGCGCGCAGCGTCGTCGGCTGCGCCGCCGAGAAAGGGAGCCGAAGCGCCGAAACGTCCGAAGGCGGCGCGTCCGAAGTGTCGTCGTGTTCGGCGCGTTTCTTGCCTTTCTTGGCGGGCTTGGCGGTCGCGGCGGGGACGCCGCTGGCCTTACGCGCGTCGAGCAGCGTCGCGAGCTGGCTCTGCAGCGTCCCGACGAACCCGGAGCACGTCGCGCACGTGCGGTGCGGCACGGGGAGCGCCTCCCCGGGGTCCTCCAGCGCCAAAGACGAGAGCTCGTGGGACGTGCAGAACGCGCCGGGTCGATCGCGCAGCGCGACGGTGCCCGCGTCTAGGGGCACGAGCGCGAACACGCCCTTGCCCTTTTTGGGGTCGTCGCACGCGCGGGTCTGCACGAGCGCGGCATCGCCGAGGGTCTTCGCGAATAGGGCGTCCATCGTCACCGTGGCGTGCGCCGGCGACAGTAGGTCGGAAGCAGTGTCGGCGGCGGCGATCGTTGCTGCGCAGAAACGGAAACGCCGACAGCGATCGTACTGAACACTCGCGACGAGATCCGGTGACGCCGGGTCGCTGCGAACCGTCGGAGAAGAAGGCGCGAAACTGGCTCCACGCTCCAGTGCAGGAAGCGCGCGACGCGATCGGCATGGCGGCCGCGAAGCGCACGGTGCGCCCCACGACGTCGGGCTACGTTGGCGCGCGCGCGTGCCTCGCGCTGTGCCTGGTCGCGGCGGCCGCGGCGACGCGCGCGAGCGAGGCGGCACCTCTCGATTTCGGTGCTGAAGATGATGATGCCGCGCGGATGCGGGAGTTTCGGCGCTTCGGGATGAACGACGCTCGTCACCTGACGGTCCCCCTGAGCGCGCGAGGCGCGTTCAACGTCTCCGCGGCGCGCGCCGGCGACCGCAAACGGCGCCGACGCGCGCTGCTCGGGGAAGAAGCCGCTTCCGATGAGACTGACGACCCGTACGCCACGTTGCCTCTGCACGGCTCGGTGAAGGAGCACGGCTACTACTACGTGGACGTCTCGCTCGGGACGCCCCCCAAGTCGTTTCAGGTCATCGTCGACACGGGGAGCACGCTGACGTACGTGCCCTGCGTGGACTGCGGCTCCAACTGCGGCGAGCACACCGGCGCGCCCAAGTTCGATCCCGACTCCAGCGAAACCTGCGAGCGCGTGCGATGCGGCACCGAGGATTGTCACGACGTCGGCGGGTGCGCGGCCGGCGGTTCGGACGCGTGCGAGTACTCCAAGTCCTACGCGGAGCACTCGTCCGTGCACGGGCGGCTGGTGAAGGACAAGGTGCACCTGGGAGGCACGCTCGACGAGGGAGACGGGCTGGACGTCGTGTTCGGGTGCACGACGAGGGAGACGGGCTCCATCCACGGCCAGGTGGCGGACGGGCTGATGGGCCTCGGGAACGGCGTCGACTCGTTCCCGTCGCAGCTCGCGCGGCGGTACGGGCTGACGGACGCGTTCTCGCTGTGCTTCGGGGCGTTCGACGGGGGAGGGGCCGTGACGTTCGGGAAGGTGCCCGGTTTCGCGCGGAGCGTCGAGGGAGACGAAGGCGCGCGAAACGCCTCCGCCGCGGGCGCGTCTACGCCGTCGCTGCGATACACGCGGCTGCTCCGCGACCCGGCGCACAAATCGTACTACATCCTGAAGACGCTCGAGTGGTCGCTGGGCTCCGCGCGCGTCGCGGGCGAGAACGACTTCACAGCCGGGTACGGCACAGTGCTCGACAGCGGCACGACGTTCACGTACGTCACAACGCCGGTCTTCGAGAGTTACGTCCGAGTGCTGGACGAAGCCGTGCTGGGTCCGGACTCGACGCGACGCGTCGATGGACCCGACCCGTCGTACCCCGACGACGTGTGTTACGCCGCGGTGGCGAACGCGCCGCCTTTGACGGAGGAATCCCTCGTGGACGTGTTCCCGAACCTGACGATACGCTTCGAGGGGGACGACGAGCTGACACTGGAGCTCCCTCCGAAGAACTACCTCTTCATCCACGGGCACGTCGCGGACGCCTTCTGCCTGGGAGTCATGGACAACGGCCGCGCGGGGACGCTGCTCGGGGGTATCACCGCGCGCGACGTGCTGGTGGAGTACGACCTGACCGGCGAGGGGCGCGTGGGGATGGTCGCCGCCGACTGCGCGCGCCTGCTCGAGGAGCACGCGCCCGGCGGCGCGAACGACACCGTCGCGAACGCGACGGGGACCGACGACGCCAACGCGCGCGCGGCGGCGTCTCCTCCGCCGCCGCCGCCGTCGCCGTCGCCGCCGTCGTCGCCGCCGCCGGGCTCGCCTCCCGCGGCGTCCGACTCGGTGGCTCCCTCCGGGTTCATCGCGCTCGTGTTCCTGGTGGGCGCGGGGTTCGCGGTGGTCCTGTACGGGCGCAGGGCGGGGTGGCTGGACGAGGACAGCGACGGCGGCGGCGCGGGCGGCGCGGCGCTGCGCACGGCGGCGAAGGCGGCTTCCCGCGGGAACGAGATTTTCCAGGCCAAGTGGGACGAGCTCAAGCGGACCGTGGGGAGCGCGCCCGTGGGGTACGCCAGGTTCGGGCTAGATGACGACCGCCCGAAGGGGAGGAACGGCGTCGAGCTCCCGCCGCTCCTCGCCAGGAAATGAGGCGGGACGAGAGCCGGCTCCGGAAGAGCGCGTCCGCGCCGCGAAAGAAAATAGTCTACTTTCGTGATAGAAGTAACTTTCTGAAAAGAGTCCCCTCTAACCTCGAACCTACCCGCGTCTACTCCTTCGCCTCGCCTATTTTCGGGCACGGGCCGCACGTCCCCCCCCCTCCGCCGCAGGATTTGTAGCACGGCTCTGAAAGCGCCGGGTCTTCCTTCGGGGGAGAAACGCCGAAGGTCATGACGCAGGAGCCGTTTTGATGGTCGGGCGCGAGGTGCGCGTCGACGCCGAAAGCCTCTTTGAAAAACGCCTCAGTCGGCCGCTTGCAGAAGTTGACGCATGACCCGACGCACCCGCACTGCTCTAAGTACCGGCACTTTCGCAGGCGCACCGCGGCGAGCTCGCCGTCCGTTTCCCTGGGCACGATCTCGCAGGGACCCACGAGCCACGCGAACGCCGAAACCGTGATCCGCGCGTTCATCGCGTCCACCCAGTTGGACGGCTTGATGAGGATCTTGAACAGAAACCGAACGGGCGCGGGGATCAAACCGAGCAGCGTTTTGAGCACCACGGCTCTCTGCTCCGTGGTCGAACGGCCGCTGCCGCCTATGCGGTCCGCCAGCGCCACCAGCCGGTCGAATCCAGAACGCGGCAGTGCGTTTTTGTCCTCCGCCGCGAGCGGCGCGCCGTTCTCGACGGCGGCGAGCAGTTTGCGGTTGAACAGCGCGATGGCGAGCGCGTCCAGAGGCCCGTCCTCGTACCGAGTCGTCGGCTCCGTGGAGCTCCGAGCTCTACTAGGCTCGCACCGATCGGACATAGAGGTGGACGCAGCGCTCGCGTCCCCGCCCGCCGCCGAGCGGGGGTACATCGCGACACTCCCTCCGCCGAGGCCGTAGCGCACAACCTCCACGTCATCGTCGACCGGTGCGTTTTCGCCGAGCGACGCCCTCGGCGCGCTGGGCGCCGCACGCCACCTGGTCGACGGCCCCCGTCGAGAGCCGGGGGCGAGAGCCGCGCGAGGGGGCGCGAAGCGCGCGCGCGCGGCGATTCCGCTCATGCCCTGCGCGGTGGGTTTTGAGGGCTCTGGCACCTTTCGGCGAAGGATCGCGAGTTTTTGGCAAGTTTTGGCAGCGGTCACCGCAAAATCGGTGGCGAGACTGCCGAGACGATAATCGCCCATCTCTCTCGTGCGATCTCCTTCCCGCGCACACTTCTCGGCGCGCCTTCCGCCCGAGAGATGTTCCTCAGCGCCGTTCTGCAGGCGGTGAAGAAAGGCCCGAACGCCCGCGGCGGCTTGGTGTGGAAGACGCACGCGTTTTGGAAGGTCTCCAAGACCCGCAAGGCCAACGCGAGGAAAAAGCTCCGGGCGCTCAACGACGTGCAGTCGGTGTTGGCGCACGCGGCGGAGCTGCAGAAGGCGGCGCTCGGTGCGGCGCCCAAGTGAGCGCTCGTGCGCCGCGGGTACCGCGTCGGACGCACAAAAAACGAACAAGCTTCGTCGCGATCGACCGAGAGGGAGCGCTCGATGCCGTCCGAGTGGGCCTCGCCGCGCATCCCCTCGCCTCGCGTCGGGGATGAGATCGTCGTCGCGGGCGAGTTCCTGCACACGGACGCGCCCAACCGCGTGGTGTGCTGGTTCGACCCGGGGGGCTTCGACGCGTACCGAACCACGCCCGCGCTCCCGGTGGACACCGCGCCGGGCGCGACCCCGAAGCAAGTCGCTGAGCTGGGCGGCGCGAAGGGCGAAGTCGCGCGGTTCGGAAGCCGTCGCCTGAAACCGTCGCCCGCCGACGGCGCCGTCGGCAGCCCTCCGCGCGGCGGCGCGGGCGCTCTGGTGACGGATGCGTTTGATTTGACCGAGTGCGTCACGCAGCTCGTGGTGCACCACGACGGGTGCGGTCGGTCGCGCGAGTGTTTCCGCGTGCTGCACGACGAGCGCGGTCTGAGTTGCCACTTCCTCGTCGACGTCGACGGGCGCGTGTTTCAGACGCTGGACGTCGCCGAGCGCGCGTGGCACGCCACCGACGCTAACGACGTTTCAATCGGCGTGGAACTCGCGTCCCTCGGCGCGTTCCGCGAGCCGCAGGATTTAGACACGACGCCGTTCGATGTCTCAGATACCGACAACGTGAAGGAACACCGGGACTTTAAACGCGGGATCGTCAACGGCCGTTTACTCGTGCAGTTGAACTTCACTGACAAACAGTACGACGCGCTCGCGCGGCTGTACGCCACGCTGTTGCGGCGGTTTCCCAAGTTAAAACTGGCGTACCCGATTGAGGAGTCGTCGGCGGAGGACGAAAAGAAGGCGTTCGCGACGGCTCTCGACGGCGACGTCGGAGTTTCACGCGACGCGTACCCGGACGTCGACACCGACAAGCTCACGGACGCGCGGCGGCGGGACTTCGCGGGCGCGCTCGGGCACTTCCACGTGCAGAGCAACAAGGTCGACCCGGGCCCGGCGTTTGATTGGAAACGCCTCATCGCCGAGACGCGCGCCGCGTTGGCGGCGAACGGGGCGGATGCGTCGTGAGACGAAACGCGCGAGGTTTCGGAAGGGAGCGGAGCGCGATGCGGGTTCCGCGTGTGTCTGATATCTAAGAGACGATGCGTGTGCGTAGTGTTTGATATGTCATATGAAGAACGCGCTGTTGCGTTCGCGAGCCGCGGACGAATTACGAGCGACAAAAAGTCGTCACCGGTTCGCCGCCGCGACGTTCGTCGCGAACGAAAGCAGTTCCCGCGTGGCGAACGCCAGCGGGACGTGCATGGCGCCCGACTCGAAGCGCGCCCTGCCGTTCGCGAGCACCGCGGCGAGAAGCGCCAGCGTGGACACGCGCCCTAACCACACGGAGAAGCCGAGCGCGCCCTGCGCGAACAGCGCGTGCACCCACGCCGCGTGCGTCGCGACGGAAGCGGCGTGCGAGATCACGGCGTGGCGGCCGGCGGGCCTTTGGAGTCCGTGTTTGAGCCAACTCAGGTACCCGCCGAGCCCCGCGACCGCGTGCAGGATGACCCAGCCGAGGAACATGAAACGCGTGGGGGGCTTGTACATCGGCCGCTCGCGTCCCTTGGCGTGGTCGAAAACCTTGTGGTGCGTGGTCTCGCGCGTCGGCATGGTGTGCGTCTCGAAGAAGGCAACCATCGTGTCGTGGCTCGTGAGCTGCGCGAACAACGCGCCCAGCCCGACGAACGCCACCAGCATCGCGATGCCGAGCGAGGGGTCCACCGGTTTGCGCGCCGGGGGGGTCCGCGCGCCGGGGGCGTCCTTCATCAGCCCGGGGGGGCGCACGCCGGGGGGCAACATGGACATCGTCGCGCGCGCGTGCGCCGACCGCGCCTTGAGGAGTGACGGCCCGCGATCGCCAACTGGCAGGTTTGTCAACAACGGTCTTCGAACTTTTTGTCACGACTCACGAGCTACGACCGCCTCGTGACTGCGCGCTCGCCATCGCGCGGCGCGCGCGGCGACAGCGATGGTCCGCGGCTCGCTTCGAACGGTCGCGCGGCGCGTTGTGGAGCGCGTCGGCGACCTCGCGTGCGCCGGTGACGCGTTCGGCGCGACCCACAGGGGTTACGCCAAGTCCTCGCGGCGCGCGCCTGGCAGGCCCCGCCGATCGCCCGAAACGTCCCCCGCGGTTGTTCGGTGGACCGAGGTGCGCGACCCCGCGACGGGGGCGTCGTACTGGTGGAACAAGGCGACGAACCAGACCACCGCGCTGGGCGCGGCGAAGCCGAGCGGGAACGTCGCGACCGACCCAACACCGGTCGACGCGCTGTCCAGCCCGTTCGACCGCGCGGGCCGACCGACGGTCGGCCTGGCCATTGGCCAGATGTTCGTTTTCGGGTTCGGCGGCGCGCTGGGAGTGACGTTCATCTCGGCGCTCGCCGCCGCGTTCGGGGGAGGGGCGAAGATGGAGCCGAAGCGTCGGCTCGCGTACGCGCTAGAAGCGGAAAAGGGAATCCAGGCCGGCGCCGACCGACGAGGCGTGGCGCGCGAGGGACACGCGTCGTAGAGAGCGGCCCGGAAACCACGGTTTCCGCGCGAGCGACGACGGGCTGACATAAAACGACTTTTTTCCATATCGATCCAAAACGAAACGCGGGTGCGCTCGGTTCGGCGCCTCCGGCGTCGCGGGCGCCCGGTGCTCGAGCCGCGTCTCCCCCGTGTAACACGCGGGCGCGGCTCCTATGTACATGCACTGGGTGCCTCCGCAGACGCCGCGGCGTCGAAATCGGCTGTGCTACTGGCTATTCCCCGCGGCTGAGGGTTCGCTCGCCCCGACGACTCGGCCGAAAGCGCTTTTTTTCTGGGCTTTTTTTCCGGCGCCGCCGGCGGACGACGACGCGAACGATCTCCTCTCATCCTCTCACCCTCCCGGTCTCGCGATGTTCACCGCGAGCGCGCGCAGCGCCGAGCCCACGCCGTAGACGACGTTCGTGCCCGCCACCCCGGGGAACGTCACGGGCCGCAAAAATCCCGGGTCGAGTTCGCGCTCGAGCGCCTCGTCCGCGTCGGGCGGTTCCACTCGACGCCCCCCGAGTGTGCGCCGCTCGTGGTCCCGCCCGACCTGCGCCGCGCGCGCGAGCCGCGCGAACGGCGCCGGCGCGGGGGTCTCGAACGCGCGACGCGCGTCGACTTCCAGTTCCTTCGTGGCCAAGGCGGCGACTGCCGCGACGCTCGGCGCGAAGGACGCGCTCGGCGTGCCGGGCGGGACCGGCGGCGCGACGTGCGGCGTCTCGAGACTTATCGGGGTTTCCGCGAGCGACGCGTTTGGCGCGTCCGCGTTCGGGGTCGCGTCGACGCTCGACGCCGCGGGCGCGAAGGTCTGACCGACCACCGAGGCGGGCGGGACGAACGCGGGAGGAGACACGAAGTCACGCGGCTCGTTCCGAGCCTGCCGCGCGCGTTTCGGCGGGCGTCTCGGCGAACCTTCCGTCGAGCTCGGGGACGCGGTTCCGAAGTCGGAAAGCGACGGGAAGCCGGCTCCCCCGAAGGCCGGAGACGCGTCTCCCTCGTCGCGGTCGACCTCCGAACCGGCCGAGCCGGGAACGCGCAACGCCGAGGGGAGCGGATAGGTGCTGGAGCACATCGTGGTCGGGTTCGCGAGGTGGCTCTATCGCGCGTGTCGCCCGCGTCAACGCCTCGCCACGCGTTGTGTCGGAAGTCGTGGCTTTCGCGCGAGAAAGACGCGTGCCGAGCCACACACTTTGGGTTCGCGAAACGGCGAAACTCGACGCGCGAGCGCCGTCATTGGTGGAGAGGATGACTCGTGCCGTGACTCGTGCCGTGACTAGTGCCTTGACTTCTCGGAAGGGCCGGAACGCCCGCAATCAGTCGCCT
>ENA-OUOG01001815-OUOG01001815.1-marine-metagenome-genome-assembly--contig:-NODE-1815-length-23595-cov-10.083085_pt1 | contig 23595 bp, 24 predicted proteins | sample MGYA00248635_ERZ508505 | MGnify/ENA primary metagenome ERZ508505 (study PRJEB26176, sample SAMN06267871) | marine metagenome | isolation source: Saanich Inlet, British Columbia, Canada | place: Pacific...
CACGGATCGTCTCCAAATTTGTCTTCGTCGCTCAGACACGTCTAGACAAACTCAGACGCCGGGTCACAAACGCATAATATTTCCAAATGGTTTTGGTTAATGTGCGCGCATTTTCAATCTTTTTTTTTGAAAAGCAATAGGTGCTGAAAAATATTTTTTGACCAGCATTTGGCTTGCGCAGAGCGACTTCTTAAACCTGTTCGATCGGTATAACTAAGGCTTCTGCTCTTTGTGGTAAATTGCTAGCAATTGATGAACCTAAGGAATCGTAAGACATGTCGGATTTGCTAGCGACAGGGCTCTCGACAGCCGTCCAAAACAAAATTGAAGACCTGGTTCTTCAAGGAAAACTTCAAGGCGGTGACAAACTTAATGAAGTTGAACTCGCTGAATTGTTTGGCACAAGTCGTGGCCCGATTCGAGAAGCCTGCAAGGGCTTGGTGCAGGCTGGCTTACTCACCGCTGTGCCGAATAGAGGTGTATTCGTCCGTAAAATGGACGTACGTCAAGCTCTTGAGGTTTACGATATTCGCGCGTTTCTCGATCAGTTAATCGGACATCTCGCGGCAACTCACGGGACCGAGCGGCAAATTCAGGAACTTTGGGATATTCATGCTCGGTTAGATAAAGCGGTCCGGGCTGATGACTTTGAGGCCTACTATCCTGAAAACCTAGCGTTTCATGAAAAGCTTTTGACAATGACGGGTAGTGAGCGTTTGACGCAGATGTATCTTTCGCTAGTGAAGGAGTTACATTTATTTCGACGCAAAGGTCTGATCCAACAAGGATCGATGGACGTCTCTAACGCTGAACATTCGCTGATATTGGAGGCGATTGCACATCGAGATCCAGTTAAAGCGGGTCTGGCGATGAGAAATCATGTGATGACTGCAAAACAACGGCTGATGACAGCGATTGAGTTGCAGTCAGTTAATGAATCGATGGTGCCCTAAACCTACTAACAGCCTTTGAACTGAGGCGCTCGCTTCTCCATGAAGGCCGTTCTTCCCTCTTTATAATCGTCGCTGGTAAAGCATGCATCCACTAACTCATCACAGTGGTCCAAATCGCGGTGTTGTGGTTCTGAAAGCACCTGTGTTGCGATGTATTTCATGGCTTTGACCGTCAAGGGCGCGTTATTTCCGATTTGCGAAGCAAGACTGGCGACTTCTTGTTCAAGTGTCGACTCATCGTGCACGGCTTGCACGAAACCCATTCGGTAAGCGGTTTCTGCATCAATGCGCTCAGCCGTAAACATCAAATATTTTGCGTTTGATGCGCCAATCGCATTAATTAATCGGTGAATGGCCGGGAACGGATAACCCAGAGCTAACTTGGCCGCTGGCATCGCAAACTTGGACTTCTTAGAACAGATTCGGATATCACAACACACGGCCAGGTTGAGGCCGCCTCCGATGCAGTATCCGTCTACCTGAGCAATTGTTGGCTTCGGGAAATGAGCGATGCGCTCATAGATTGCCCGGATGCGCGTATTGTAATGTTTGGTAGCTTCAGCGGAACCACGCTCTTTTTCGAATTTGGAAATATCTGCGCCACTCACAAATGATTTTCCGCCGGCTCCTGTTAATACAACGACACGAATATCGGAATTGAATTCAAACTCGTCGAGAATCGCATCTGTTGCATCCCACATTTCTAGCGACACAGCATTATGTTTTTCCGGGTTGTTGAAAATGAGATATGCAATAGAGCCCTCAATTTTTGAAAGCATTTTATTCATGACGTTTTACACCTTTAAATCACGTTATTTTGTTTGAGGGACTCGGAATCACCAATGCCTAGTTCAGCCAATATGTCTTCAGTATGTTGGCCTCGCCCAGGAGGTGGGGAGACGATCGAACTCGGAGTTCGATTCATCGAGAACGGTTGCCCGACCAATTTTGTGTCACCAAATGGAACCGTTCCAATTGTCTCGGTGGCAATTCCCAAATGCTCAACCTGTGGATCTGCAAAAACTTGATCAACCGAATAGATTGGCCCCGTTGGAACTCCGGCTTCAAGAAGAGTTTCCACCCAATATTCCGATGTATTCGTCATCGTTACTTCTGAAATTAGAGCGTTAAGAACTTTTCGGTTTTTTGAGCGGTCCGAGTTTTGTTGGAATCGCAAATCATCAATCCAATCGGCGTGTCCCAGTGCTTTAGCACACCGCTGCCATATCGCTTCTCCAGCACAGGCTATATTTATGGAGCCATCAGTTGTTGGAAAGACACCGGTCGGGATGCTTGTTGGATGATCATTGCCAGCCTGCTTTGGAATTTCCCCTTGGGTCAACCACCGAGCAGCTTGGAAGTCGAGCATAAAAATTTGCGACTGAAGCAAACTGGTTTGTACCCATTGTCCTTTTCCCGAGATATTACGCTCTAATAGTGCGGTAAGTACCCCCATTGCGCAAAATAGGCCTGCGCACAAATCGGCTATCGGGATACCTACGCGCATGGGTCCGCGTCCTTCCTCCCCAGTAATGGACATTAAACCACCCATGCCCTGTGCGATTTGATCAAAGCCGGGTCGTTTAGCGTATGGACCATCTTGACCAAAGCCAGAAATACTTCCGAGAATTATTCTGGGATTAATTTTTTTGAGGCTTTCGTAATCGAGGCCAAGACGATCTTTGACATCGGGACGGAAGTTCTCGATGACCACATCAGCTGTTTTGATAAGCTCCGTTAAAATCCGAATTCCTTCTTCGGATTTCAGATTGAGAGTCATGCTTCTTTTATTCCGTTGCAGATTCTGAAAGTCTGCAGTATTGCGCCCAGCGCCAAGTGTCCCGTCTGGTTCTATAGATTCCGGGGGCTCGATTTTAATGACGTCGGCGCCCCAATCTGCGAATTGTCGAACAGCTGTTGGGCCAGAGCGCACCCGAGACAGGTCAATGACGCGAATTCCGTTGAGGGCAGTCGATGCGAAAGGTAGTGTCATGATTTTTCTCCGATAATAGCGAGCGCTTTTATGCACTCTCGGATGTTGTTGCTTGAGTCGAAAAGCTGATTGATGTTGCCTTGAGCAGAGCTGATATCGATAGCGTCAAGACCTGAAAAAATCAGATTGTTTGTGAACTTAGCCTCTAGCTCATGCTGCGACATGGGTTGTTGCTTGCCACCCCTTAAACACGACTGTTTGAAGGCATGAGTATTTCCTTCTGAGTCAACGACATCTATCCAGCCGACATACTCATCTGGATACGGATCTTTGGGGTTAATCGAGTAGGTAATTTTTGATGCCATTGCTTGAATGTCGTCCCTTGAAAGTTGCTCTTGGGTGAATTCATTCAATCCCGCTTTTCCATCGAGCAAACCGATCGCAACGCAGTAAGGAACAGAAAACTTTGCTCCATAAGGTGTCGAGGGATTTCTTTTTTCCTTGAGTGGTTCCCACAATCGATGGACGGTACCTTCCCCCACGTGAGCGTGTATTTCTTTGATGTCCATAGGGTTTAGGATTTTTGAGGCTTGGACTGCGCAATCAACAAATGGCTGTGTCATGGTCCCACAGGCATAAGGTTTGAAAGCGAGGCCCGCAGAAACCCAGTCCTCGCCGAATGACTCAAGGTATTTGAAATCGGGAGTGATTGTATCTGAGGCAAAGCCTTTGAATAGTCCATGGGTTCCCTCGAACACAGTTCGTGGCCCCTTAAAACCTGCTTTGGCCATAACGGCAGATTTAATTCCCGCGGAAGCTGCCCAGCCGGGATGCATTCTTTTGGTCCAAGTACCTTCGGCTAGGTATTCTATGATGCCAGATGCCATTGAGCCAACAATACCCAATGCCGATGCTGTTTGTTGTGCGTTGAGTCCATATGCCATTGATGCCGTGAGGCTAGCACCAAATGCCCCAAGAATTGCCGTCGGATGAAAACCTTGTCGATGAACTGCAGTTGGGGCGACTAACGCAAGTCTGCAAATCAGTTCTGCGCCATGAGCCATGGAGCTGATGAACCTTTCTTGATCAATTTGTTCACGCTCTGCGATTGCCAGCATGGTTGGGATGATCACGGAGGATACATGAACAGGCGTTCCTTCGAACGTATCATCAAAGTCCTCCCCATGTATTGCTGTACCATTTATGAGAGCAGCATCCTGAACCGTGAAACGTGATCCGTGTCCAAAAGCAGTTGAATTTCCTTGATCAAGACAGGAACCTTCGATTGCTTTTATATAATCATTGCCCCGTGCTGAAAGCATGAGTCCGTAGGCATCGAGCGTCACCCGATGCAACATTTGCCTGACTGATTTTGGAACGGTTGCATCTTTGCTAGTAGAAATGGCGGCGATATGATCTGCAAGAATTACAGAGCTCATGGTAGAAAAGCCCCACCATTCACATGAAGTGTCTGTCCGGTGATGAATCCGCTGTCGGGTCCGACTAACATTCCAATGATGGCTGCGATATCAGAAGGACTGCCGTAGGGGACGTTTTTCCCATCAAAACTGGGATGCTTCAGTCGGGCGCCTGTTTCAGCGGTTCGGTGTGTGTCGATGTGACCTGGAACAACGCAATTGAACGTTACTCCTGAATCCCCAAACTCAACAGCTAGCGCTCGCACAAGACCCGGCACGCTCGATTTAGAACTTACCACGGCGGCTCTTTCTTGTGCTCCAGTATGAGCGGATAAACCACCCAAACAAATAACTCGCCCCCATTTTGCGTCGAGCATGTCGGGTAAGAATTGTTGGGTACACATAAACTGGGCATCGGTATTTATGCGGAAAACCTGCTGCCATTCTTCAAGCGTCATTTCGAGGAATGGTTTGGTTTTTCGAACGGAGGCGTTGTTAACAAGAACTTGGCAGTGTCCAAATTCATGGCATGCGTGACCTAATGCAATAATAGTGCTCGGGTCATCTAAAGACCCGAGAACCGTTGCACATAATGCGCCGGTTTGCCTGACTAGGTCCGCAGTTTGTTCGAGATTTTCAGCGTCGTTGTTTGTGTGTACAACCAGATGAAAGCCAAGCTCACCAAGTTTTACGGCAGTCGCCCGGCCAATATTTCGGGCTGAACCGGTGACCACTGCTACAGAATTTTTTTGTATCATGCGTTCGTCGCCTTTCTGTTCTTGAATCCCGTCCAGAAGGGTGTTGAGAGATTCAAGGCGGTTAGAGCAAAGAAGAATAGAACGATTGGACTCTCCATCAGGGCCATGAAATTGTTGTCGTAAATAATCATTGACTGACTGAATGATTCTTCGACCATCTTTCCGAGGATTAATCCCATCACAAGTGGTGCGGCACCAAAGCCATGACGATTCATGAAATACCCGATTAGGCCAGCAATCAGCATCACATAAACGTCTACAAATGATGAGCTAGATGAGTAGGCTCCTATGATTGCGAAGATGAAGACCGAAGGCCACAGCAACTGTTTGGGGATGAAGGTGACCAGAGAGAACAACTTTGCGCCGGCCAAACCGATGCCCAAAAACGCGATGTTTGCGAAAAGCATCGCCCCGAAAATGGCATAGAGAAATTCAGGAGTCTCATTTAAAAGAAAGGGCCCCGGTCTAAAACCGTGCATGATGAGTGCGGCTAGGATTAATGCGGTCGACCCCGAGCCCGGTATCCCTAGAGCAAGAGTTGGCACCATAGCGCCGCCAGCAGCGGCATTGTTAGCTGATTCAGGCCCGACAATTCCTTCTGGAGTACCGGTACCAAACTCTTCTTTTTTGTTACTGAAGCGTTTCGCCTCGTTATACCCAACGATGGCAGCAACGGTCGACCCTTCCGCAGGCAGAATTCCGATGAAAGTTCCAATTCCAGACGACCTCAGGATACAGTTTTTGAGTTCTTTTAACTCCTTAAAAGTCGGCAATTTCATTGCTTTGGCTTCGATTCGTTCAACTTTGTCATTTAATGTACTGGACTGGCTCAAGAGTTCGCCGATTGCGAATAAACCGATTAAAACGGGGACAAAGTGAATTCCCTCATCAAGGTCGGGTATATCGAAAGTAAAACGTTCAACGCCAGTAGTCAGATGGATGCCAACAGTCGCGAGTAAAACACCTACCGCACCGGCTATTAAATTTCTTAACGAGCTCTTTCCAGTCATCGAGGCCAGCATTGAGAGAGCGAAAACAGCTAGCGCAAAATATTCGGGTGGACGAAACTCAAGAGCTACTGCGGCAAGAGTAGGAGCTGCTACGATAAATATGATGAGACTGATGATTCCGCCTGACACAGAGGAAACCGTCGCTAACCCCAGGGCGCGACCTGGCTCTCCGCGCTTGGCCATCGGGTAACCATCTAGGGCTGTAGCAACGGCTGGGGGCGCGCCGGGGGCGTTGATTAAAATTGCAGTTATCGATCCCCCAAAAGTCCCAGCGCAATATAGCGCAGCAAGCATGGCAATTGCTGGAATTGGTTCTAGCTGCAGCGTGAACGGGGTTAACAGCGCTATCGCCATTGGTGAACTTAAGCCCGGAAGGGCTCCTACTAGTACGCCGATAAGCACACCAAGTGAGATAAGAATGATGTTTTCGACCTTGAGCAGGAGCGAGAAACCTTCAATAATTGCGTCCATAAGACTCGAGCCCTTTTGATTTTTATATGGTGATTCCGAAAATTCCGGTATCAAAGTAGACACTCAAAACCTTCGAAAATAAGAGGGATACGGCTACTGGAAATACCGCAGCAAATGCGAGGGTAGGGATCAGTTTTCGATAGCCCCAAAGCCGTGGCATGACCAGACAGATTGTAATCATCGTTAGCAACATTCCGAGGTAGGGTGAAGCTAGAACAACCACGATAAGGAAAGCGATTGTCACTTTTGTAAGCGGGTGGACGACAACACTTCTTTCTTTATCGATGTTCTTTCCTTTTTTTGCCAAAAGGATGTGTTCGAATGGCAAAAAACAGGCTAGAGCGCCAATGATCCATAATAATAATTGAGGATACATTGAAGGCTGGATATTTTGAGCAAATAAAGGAGAGACCTCATCGAATTGGGTGGTCTCGTAGAAAAGGTATCCAACGCCAAGAAGGATAATAATGGTGACAACCAGATCAACGGGATGCACGAGCCCTAGGGCTCGTGCATTACCGGTTGACGGAGCTGTTGAGTTTTCTGAAGGCATCAACGTGCTCCTATCTTTTTATTTAATAATACCGAGCTCTTTAAGAGCGTCAGCGGCTTTAGCGTATTCTTCCTTGAGGCCTTTGTCCCAAACATCAGTACCTGCAACACTGGATTCAACTTTTAACCCGGCTGTCGCCAAATAGTTAGCAAATACCTCGTGAGACATCGCCTTAACGAGGCCTTTTGAGATTTGCTCTACTTTGTCTGCTGGGGTCTTGGCCAAAACTGCATATCCTCGGGTTGTTGAGGTCTTCACTTCGTAACCCATTTCGAAAGAAGTACGAACATCCGCATAGTCTGGTAGGCGCTCTTCAGCAAGTAGTACGAGAGGTCTAACAGATCCGTCGGCGATTAATGTCGCTGCCTCACTCACATTTGGTAACGTTGCGTCGATTGCTCCCGATAAGAGAGCCTGTAGCATTTCACCGCCCGAACCAAATGGAACCACCTTAAACTTGATGCCGGCCGCCTTTGAAAGCTGCGCGAGACCAATGTGCTCGGTGCCACCGACTTGTGCCACACCAAAATTTAAGGTGCGTTTTTTTGATGCCGCGATAAGGTCCTCGAGTGTTTTTGCTTCACTCTTTGCACCAACAACCAAGAACGTCGGATCGTCCATCGCGCGTGCTACGCCGACGATGTCATCAATTTTCATATCTGACTTACCCTGGGCCATCGTGTAGAGGTGAGACTGCGTCAGCGCCATAATTGTGCAACCATCGGCTGGTTTGGACAGCACGTAGTTTTGTGCTTTTGCCCCAGATCCACCACGCTTACTGATAACAAACATATCTTGATCAAGCGTACGGCGTGAACGGATCATCATCATACGTGCGGTGACGTCAGTTCCTCCGCCGTATGATGAATGGATGACGACTTCGATCGGCTTATCGCAAACCGGAGGATCTTTCTTTTTGTCACCATGAGAGGCGGCAAATGCTGTCGACGACAGCGCGAAGGTTGCGCAAACAGCGAGAGTAGTCTTTTTGAGCGTATTTATAGGAATCATCATGTTCCCCTTTATTATAGGTTTAAGTTCGAACTAAAGGTGCCTCAGACACCTATCCCTAGGGTCACTAAAGGAATGTATATTGTCAACAGAATATATGAAGCCTATTCTAAAAAACCGATATATATTTCAGCCTATCGGGAAGCCTCTACAATTTTTGTCGACAATGCAGGTGCTCTATAATGATGCGTGACGAACATAAACTTATGATCCTTCCCGGTGTCTATGACGGATTGGGCGCCTCAATTGCGCGGCATTTGGGGGCAAAAGCAGTCTATGCCAGCGGGGGTGCGATCGCGCGCAGTTTTGGATTGCCAGACCTTGGGTTGGTTTCTATGACTGAAATGGCGGCGAGACTAGAGTCGATCGTGCGAGCATTCGAGGGTATGGTCTTTGCTGACGGTGACACAGGGTACGGTGATACTCAGCACGTTCGCCGTATGGTCCAAATGTTTGAGGCCTCCGGGATAAAGGGGGTGCATATTGAAGACCAGAGCTTCCCAAAACGCTGCGGCCACCTTGAGGGTAAGTCACTTATCTCAAAAGATTCGATGTGCCGTAAAATCGAGTCGGCGGTCAAAGCTCGGCGAGCCGATGATTTTTTGATCATCGGGAGAACTGATGCGATCGCGATCGAAGGGTTCGAAATGGCAATTTCGCGTGGACAATCAATGGTCGAGTCGGGCGCAGATGTTGTTTTTATTGAGGCCCCAGAAACAGTTGAACAGGTTGAGTTGATACCCAGTTTGTTCGAGGTGCCTGTCTTGATCAACATGTTCCCGGGCGGGAAGACACCCTACGCCAGCCCAGACTTGTTAAAGAAGTTCGGGTACCGGTACATGATAGTACCGTCTGATGTTCAGCGGGCCTGCATTCAGGCGACTGAGTCTGTTCTTAGGTCAATCGTCGAGAATGGTAATTCAGAGTCTGTGTGCGACTTGTTAAGCCCTCTGGGGGACCGTGATCGTTTCGTCGATCAGGACCGATGGTTGGGAGAGTCTTGAAATGGGTGAGTTGAGAATCTTGTCAGAGCAAACCGTGAAGCATTGCCTCGGTGACAAAATTGATGCTTGTTTTGAGGTGTGTTCTCAGGCTTATCGCTACTACGGCCGAGTCGGTTCGGTTCTCTCGGAGCCGAGCTCACTGTATCTCGAGTTGCCATCTGACCAGCCAAAAAAATGCCGGTTGAAGGGGGCGCACTTCGCTGATAACAGAGTGGCAGGCTTCCGGCTAGCTAGTCCGGGTGCCTACTATACGTGGGTGGTCGACTCGCAAACTGGCCAACCGGAAGGGTTGGTCGCTGAGAACTGGCTACACCGGAGACGTACGGCAGTTACTGGCGCTCTGACACTCCGTTGGTTACGTCCAGATCTTCAGGTCATTGCCCTGATCGGGGCAGGTAAGATAGGGTTCGAATGCGCCATCGCACTGGGTCACGCATTCCCAGACGCTAGTATTATTTTAGGTTGTCGAGATGAGGTGCGTGGCGAACTATTCAGAGAAAGCCTGCCAACCTCCGTTACCGCTAAAATGAGTATCCAAGCTATAGAGCCAGCGGTTCGAAGCGCGGAGGCAGTGCTGACGATCACCAAGGCTAGCTCTGCCTTTATTCAGGGTGATTGGCTAAGGGATGGGGCAGTCGCCTTGTCCATGGGCGGCGTGCCCGAGTTTGACTTCACTACTTGGCAACGCAGTCAGCATTTCATACTTGACGATTTGGGTTACGCGCTTAAGCAGGGTGATCTCCATCATTGGGTGAAATCTGACGGTTTAAGTGTCGATCAGATTCAGGCTCGAACGACGGCCTTGATTGGTGACGTGGCGCTGGACCCTGAAAAATACCAATCCATATGCAGTGGAGTGACGCTGGCCGTGATCCAAGGCATGGCGGTCTGCGACATCGCTATGGCGGGACTGGCTCTGGAAAGAGCCACCGCCTTAAACGCGGGCAGGGTTATTGACCTCGATTCTTGTTAGGCTGCAAATGTTTTCAGCTGCGTGCGATGCATGATACGTCGAGTGTTTCCAGCGAACGCGTCTCTCCTGTGCATCACAAGATGGTTTTGCCACATGATGAGGTCCCCAACCTCCCACTCGTTGTGCCAGGTCCACTGAGGCTCAGTCGCGTGCGACCAAACTTCATCAAGTAGCCGGTTGCTCTCGTCTACGCTCAGACCCACAACATAGGCGTTCGGTCGACGGCCGAGAAACAGTGCTTGTTTGCCCCTGGTGCCTGTCCAAACCATTGGGTGTCTTGCGCCCGGTGTTTCAGAGGGGTCGGTAACTTCGCTGTATCCTTTTCTCAGCATTCCTGCGCTGTTGTGTGCCGCATCATGGATCAAAATTTTCCCATCGATCTCTTTTTTCAGAGCGTCAGGTAGCGCCTCGTATGCGCGGATCATATTACTGAAGTAGGTGTTACCTTGGCCCAGCGGCACCTCCAGCGAGTAAAGGATTCCGGCCACAGGGGGTTGCTCGATATAAGTCATGTCTGCGTGCCAGACTGCCTCGCCGTCGCCGAGATTTCCAATTGGTGTCCCATCGGCCGTCTTGACGTTTGAGATGACGTTGATCTCGGGATATTCCGGTAAAAATGTAACTCCGTATGGATTTGGGCCTGGCGGATCAAGTTCTCCAAAATATTTACTGAACCGGAGCAAATCATCGTCATTGATCGACTGGTTTCTAAATCGTAGGACGAGGTGTTGATCCCATAAAGCTTTGATGGTTTCTATGGCTTCTGGGGTGAGAGGTTTCGCAAGGTCGACACCGTCGATGTTGGCTCCAATGTTGGGGGATAGTTGCGTGATCTTCATCTTAGTTCTCCGTCTCTCCGTACATTGCTTCCCGAACTGTTCTGGCATTTATGACCCGTTTGTTTAGTTTCAAGGGCGCTGACTTTTCGAGGATCATGTGTCCATCCTCAAACTTGAGATGTGGCGTTAAAATCCTTGAGTCATCTCGAATCTTAAAACAACCATTGAACTCACCCGCGCGGTGCAGATATCGCTCAGACACTAGCGCCTCGAGGTAGCAATTAATGTCTGAACCTAGGCCATCGCCAAGTACTATTTGAAGACCCGCCACGTGAGCTGTTTCGATGGCGTTGCACAAGTCAATCAATGAACCAAAGCGCTTGAGTTTGACCTTACAGAATCCGACTCCGGGCATCGTCGCCGCGCGTTCTATGTCCGCGATGCTGCAGATCGGTTCATCGAGCATTAATGGGACGGGGGACGCTTGCGCCACTTGTCCGTTGCCGTCCCAATCGTAGGTTTCGCAGGGCTGCTCGAATAATTCACAAGCATCTGGATCGAGTACTTGGCTGAACTCGATTGCGTCTCGCACACAATACGCCCGGTTCGCGTCTACGCGTATCGTGCCACGATTTCCAAGTGTGTCCTGGATGATGCGAACTCTCTTCTTATCTTCGTTCACGTCTTTTCCAACTTTGATCTTGAAAGTTCGAAATCCGAGTTCAATTTTCTCATTAAGTTCGGTTGTAATCTGCTCCGATGTCGTTGCTGAAAACGCAGTTAAAACCGGGATACGCAGATGACCTTCTGGAGTCCACTGTCCGGGCTCTTTGAGTTGATCTAACGCATTTAATAGGGCTGCCGCTGCCACAGGGCTTCCAGATCGTTTGTGGTTCAATTGTTCAAACGCTGTGTTGATGTCTGAGCCAATCATCGCGGCGGCAGATGACGTCAGAAAAGACCAACCTCCCTCGCGTGTTTCAGAGCTGGATCCGGGGGAGATATGTTGCTCACCAAATGTCACCTGACCATCGTCCGTGATTATTCTCACGAGATAAGGCTCGAACGACTCAAATGTCCTGTAGCTAAGTGCGTAGGGTTTAATGAGAGGAAGGTCGAGGTGCCGGATTTCGATTCCTCGAATAACGCTCATAACGCGGTCCAGGGGTATGTTCTTCGGTGGCTCTCTTCGAAGGCTGTGATTTCTTCATTGAATTGCAGAGACAGATCAATCTCATTTAAGCCATTCATGAGGCAGTGCTTTTGGAATGGCTCTAGACTGAATTTGACAACCTGGCCGGCCGGCAGTGTTATACATTCCTGATCTATATCGACCGAGACTCTCGGCTCTTGAGCGCGGTCTAGTTCTTCCTGGATTGATTCGATAGTCTCTTGATCCAATCGGGCGGTCAGGACGCCATTTTTGAGGCAGTTTGCCGCAAATATCTCACCAAAGCTTGGCGCGAATACGGCTCGAAACCCAGAATCATAAAGTGCATAAACGGCACCTTCTCTTGAGCTCCCTGAGCCAAAATTTGAGCCAGCGAATAGAATTTTAGCGGTTTCAAATTTGGGATTATTGATTGAGAAGTTAGGGTTAATATCTCCTGCATCGGTGCGTCGGATATCGTGGAATAGATATTGCGCGTAGCCAACATCTCTTGGTTTCTTGATGAATCGCGCAGGAAATAATTGATCCGTATTGACGTTTGCGAGACGAAGTGGTGCGCCGATCGCGCTAATCTGAATCAGAGGTTCCATGAGCCTGCCTCCGCATAGGAGCTGATGTTCTCAAATTGGCCTGTGATAGAAGCCGCGGCAGCCATGGCTGGACTGACTAGGTGTGTGCGACCCCCTTGTCCCTGTCTACCCTCAAAATTTCGGTTTGATGTCGAGGCTGCGCGCTCACCGCTCGCAAGCATGTCTCCGTTAATACCCACACACATAGAGCATCCTGGAGCGAGCCATTCGGCGCCGGCGAGTTGAAAAATCTCGTGCAGACCTTCCGACTCAGCGGCCCGTTTTACCTGCTCTGATCCCGGGACAATCATCGTCGGGATCCTGCACGTCTGTCCTTTCATGACCTGCGCAACGATCCTCAGGTCTTCAATCCGACTATTCGTGCAAGACCCAATGAATACACGGTCAAGTGGGATTGACTGAATCATCTGATTTGCGTGCAGGCCCATGTACTCGAGGGCCCTTGTCATCCGGTTCTTTCGTTCTGGATCTTGCTCCACATCCGGGTCGGGGACGCTCCCCGTGACGTCGGCAACCATCTCCGGATTTGTACCCCAGGTGACCTGTGGGGCAATCTCCGAAGCCTCGATCTGTACCTCGCGATCAAAGACCGATCCCGGATCTGTCTCGAGAGTCTCCCAGTATGCAAGAGCCTTCTCCCACTGCGTTCCAATAGGTACCATAGGCTTGCCACGCATGTAGTCGAACACCTTTTGGTCAGGAGCAATGAGACCCGCTCTCGCGCCCGCCTCGATGGACATGTTGCAAACGGTCATCCTGGCCTCGACAGACAGTTCGTCGATTGTGTCGCCGCTGTATTCGACAGCGTAGCCGACAGCCCCACCGCTACCGATCGTTCTGATCAAGAATAGAACCAGATCCTTGCTAGAGACCCCTGTCCTCCTCTCACCTGAGATAGTGACGCGGAGCGTTTTTGGCTTCGACCTCCAGAGTGTCTGGGTGGCCAAGACGTGGGCGACCTCGGAAGAACCGATACCGAATGCGTAGGCGCCCAGCGCTCCGTGCGTCGACGTGTGGGAATCCGCTCCCGCAATCACGAGACCGGGCTGAGTGATACCAAGCTCGGGCCCAACGACGTGCAATATCCCCTGATAGTCATGGCCTAAACCAAACAGCTCGATCCCATATGTTTCGGTATCTGATGTAATCAGGTCGACCATGTTCCGAATCTCGGGGTCCCGGATACCATCGATTCCTAGTTCCCTGTTCCGTGTCGGTACGTAGTGATCTGAGAATCCAAACGCCTGATTCGGGTTACGAACCGTCCGGCCTTCACGCCGGATCTTGTCGAATGCGTGGAATGAATTTTCCTGCAGGAGGACACGGTCCACGTACAGGAGAGACTCGTCTCCTCTGTCGGTAACGACATGTGTGGTCCAAATTTTGTCAAAAAGAGTGGAGGGCATGCGCTTCTCTTAGGTTTTATTGATATTCTGTTGACAATACCAGCAGGAATATCGCACTGTTCGTGCCCTGAATCAACGTCATTTCCTGACTATGCTTCTTTGGACTCATCAAAATAGAAAAAATTGTAGACAATAATGAGTGAAATAGACTTGCTATTCTTTTTTTTGGTGGCCGCTGCGGCGTTTAGTTCTGCGGTTTTCCATTCTTTCTCCGGGTTTGCAGGGGGGCTCGTGCTCGCGGTCATGCTAGCGCCACTTCTCGGGGTTAAAGAAACAGTCCCAGTGGTTGCGACGGCCCTGATCATCAGTAACATTGCGAGGATATGGGCGTTTCGAAAATCTGTTGCAATCAAGGAATATCTGGCGGTGTTTCTGACTGGTTTGCCGTTTATCGTGCTCAGTGCCTATGTTTATGTGTCTCTACCGATCGGCGTGGTCGCGTTGGTCTTAGGGTTGTTTTTGTTGGTCTCTATACCTCTGAACAGAAGCCTAAAGAAGAAAGAGGTCAAGGTCGGACTGAGAGGTTTAGCTCTCGCTGGGATCCCATACGGTATTGTCTCGGGCAGCACGTTTGGAGCGGCCGTGATGTTGGCGCCTTTTCTCATCGGTGCCGGTCTGGCGGGCGAGACGATGATCGGGACAATAGCCATGCTGGGGTTTAGTTTAAATGTCACAAAAACAATCGTTTTTGGAATGTCCCCGCTGTTAACTTCAGAGCTGTTGACCATGGGGATTTTGGTTGGTCTCTGTACCATGCCTGGGGCCTATGTTGGGCGCTGGCTCGTTCGAAACACCTCGGTGCGAGTACACTCCCAATTCATGGAAATATTCATCGCATGTGGCGGGTTGTTATTTCTCTACGAGGCATACCAAAACTGGGTTTAATCCATGGCAGCTCCTATAACTCCTCCAGCTTCGTATAGTCAGATCCTCGATAGCGCGTCGGATGAGCGTATAACCGTTGATGGGTTGGGTGTACAGCTCTATCGTTGGGGTAGTGGATCGACCTGTATCGTTTTATTACATGGCGGTTATGGTTCTTGGGCTCACTGGATTAGAGTGATCCCTTGGCTTGAAACGTATGCAACAGTCATCGCCGCTGACATGCCAGGTTTTGGACGGTCTGATACTCCGGTTGAACCACATACAGCTGAGTCAGTCGCGGGCCCTTTGGCTTCAGCTTTGAGTGAATTGGTTGGCGACCAAAGAATCATACTGGCTGGATTTTCTTTTGGTGGCGCTATTTCGGGGCACGTTGCGTCCCTCATGGCGTCGCAAATTGAGCATTTGGTTTTACTAGGTCCTGGAGGAACCGGTGCGCCGCGTGGTGAGATGCCGGATTTGATCAGGCGCACAAAGGAGATGAGTCGCGAAGAGATCTGTGAGGCTCATCGTAGAAATCTCGAGATTTTGATGGTTAAAGACGCCTCCTGTATCGATGATCTTGCGCTCTATATCCAAGAAACGAACACTGGTATGCATCGGCTGAAAAGTCGACCGATCTCTGCGACAGATACGCTTGCACGCGTATTGGTCGGTGCGCCTTATCCTGTCTCGGTATTGTTCGGAGAGTTCGATGCATCCGTCGGTAAATATCGCCCGGAGCGTGAGGCCATCTTGAGGAAGTCAGTTCCACATGTTGAGATCGAAGTCATCCCCAATGTCGGTCATTGGTTGATGTGGGAATCTGACGAATTAGTCGCTGACCGGCTGTTAGCTTTGCTTCCGAAATAAACCCTGACTCTCGCACATATCTCTAAAGTCTGGGCGTTCAAGCACCGCTGTTTGTCGCGCGACATTATCTGACCATGTGCTTTGGTTTGGTTCGCCAAATTTCTCTGGGTATCGTGCTTTTGGTGGTCCGGCTATGCGGTTATACGTCTGATCATATCTGTCAATTTCACTGAAATTGACCGGCTGGTAATGGTCACGATGCACGATGACCGATTGCGGTAGTCGCGGTGATATTGGTTGGGCCTCGTTTTGGGGATACCCAAATGCACATGCACAGATTGGGAAAGCGCCTATCGGTAACTTCAGAAGCTTTGCAATAGCTTCACTCGATTCTCTAACTTTTGATACTGGGCAAGTGCCGATACTAATGCTTTCGGCGGCGGCAATCATAAAAGCGAGTGCGAGCGATGCATCCACTGTTGCATTGAGAAACGCGTCTGTTTGCTCCCAGCGAAAGGTATGGTTTCTGACTCGGTTAATTTCTTGCGTTCGGTGCGTGTCTCCGATGATGAAAATGAGCACTGGAGCCTCTAATGCCCAGCGGATGGATGGAAACAGTTGAATGAGTTCTGCCCGTATTGACGAACAGTTGACGTCGATAAAACTGAACTGTTGCAAGTTAGATTTACTGGGTGCAGATTGCGCTGCCGCGAATAATAGCTGTTTGACTTCATCGTCAATCGGTTGGTCTGAGAATGCTCTGCAAGACTGATGTGATAACAGCGTATCAATCGTCTTTCGGCTTTCGACTTCTGGGATTGCTGAAGGAGATCCGTATCGCAAATGTTCAGTTCGCTGTTTATTCATGAGTGAACCTTTCGGTAGAAGGCGGTGAGATGAGATATTGGCTGATCAAGTGAGTCATTGATCGGTTTCCAAGGAATATCCCCATAATCTTTCAGCGTCGGAAGAAGACTATGTTCCCAGTCGAGGTATCCTTGTGCGTGTTCAAGGTTCCCCTGATGTCTGTCTGGGAAAAATAACGCTTGGTCGATAGGGTGAGATTCGAAGCGAATTTCGCTTGAGTCGATATATTCTTTGGGAATCACATCCCAGGTGATGCAATTTGGCTCCGATAGATTGAGTTCGTTGACGAGTTTCTGTGTGTGGGTAATTTGAGATTGATCGCAGACAATCAGATGCCGATCCGATGTGCGTAATGTGTTGAATTGTGATCTTGGTATCCACTTCGAACCCCTAAGCCGGCTGGCTTTGAATGCTTTGCTTGAACGGATGTCGATAACACGATCAGCAAGCAGCCACTCATCGTTCCATTCAAGGGGATTGATCCTTTTGTAGTTGGGCGCGCCTGATTCTGGCACAAACTCTTCGCACAACCACGCATTCCAGCCTAGGCGTCGGAGCCACAATGCGGATACAGCGCAATCCAGTTGATTGGGCCCTTGCACGATGAGGGGCATGTTGTGCGTACCCAAATACTGATCTGTGCTTTGGATGAGAGTTGTTGGAGAGATCGCTTGATCGGTCGTTTGGTCTTCGCTGACAGTGATGATGCGGAATTGGGTCTCTGAACGTGACCAGTTGCTCTCGCAATCTTTCGTTGCGATTGGCAAATTAAATTTGTTGATGAGGTGATTGGCGTGCTGCTTCATCGTTTCTTCGGAGAAGAACTCTTCTGCCGATCGATGATTGTTGAATGAGCGGGAGCCTCCAGCGAGCTCCCAACCCTGAGTGCCACCGGTAATGCAGTAGATCGATGCGTCAAAATCTTGGTCGGCTAGGGTTTGTGCCGCGATGATTCCTCGCGTCCGGCCTGCGCAATGAAGGTAAATTGAGCTGTGGAAAATTGTGAGAGCCCCAAGCCGGCCAGTCGGGCAGTGGATTGAGCTTGGTAAGCTGAATCTCTGGAATTCTGTAAAAGGTCTGACATCGAATTGATAATGGGGTGGGGAATTCATCGCATCTTCAGGCTTGATATTTTGGATGTTGCCGGTCGTTTCTATCCACTCACCGAATGCTTTTGATGGCGTATATTCCCCACCCCAGACCGGGAGGCGATGGTTTTTCCATGCACCGAATCCTCCGTCGATGATTTGAGGCGTCAAACGGGTAGAGTCAGCGATGACCGCGGCGGCCCAATCTGTCATGGTTGGGTTGTCCCCGATAATTAAGGCAATTCCAAGCTCATCACTGAAGAGCTGCTTGATTTGCAATTCTATTGAGTCAATTGGCGCGTTGACTGCGAATATCGGGTGTTCGTTCACATAGGATTTGCGATCGCGGACGTCAATAAATGCGATGCGTTGCTTCGTTTGCAGGAGTTTTAAGGCTTCATCAATTCGGACGAGTCCAATCTTATTGTGCGATGCAGTATTTATTATTACCATAATACCCAATTTATTATCAATATTTTGTTGGAGACTATTCAATGTCAACATTGTCTGCGGTTCGCACAAGCTTAACCTCGGTAAACCCTTTCGCAACTATCATCGAACCAGCTTTCGGCTTTGTGCAAGGGTTTTGTAATTCCTTGCGCCTCGCAATCGAGGTTTCTAGCGAGATCGATCACGCTAACCGTCTGACCGGCCGTGGTTACGCACTCCTTGGCGTCAAAGAATCTTAATTTAGAAAACCCACCGTCCATTACTCTTTCTCAGATGACAGATTGTTAACAATCTGTCATCTTCCGATCCTTCAGATTTTTTAAGGTAGGCACGGCCTACTTTCCGAACACGGTGGTCAAATGCGCATAACAGCAATCTATGATTCTGTTGAATCAATCGCCTCAGATATCCAGAACGCCTATATCAATTTTTCGAAGATGACGTGCTCGGTTGTTGCGGTCGTCACTGATCAAATAATTGATGGTAAACCTATTGTTGGATATGGGTTTAACTCAAACGGAAGATATAACGCATCCGGTATTTTGAAAGATCGTTTGATCCCTCGCCTGCTTGAGGCTGACCCAGATCATTTAGTTGGTGAAGATGGGTATTTGGATCCTCATAGAGCCTGGGATGTCATGATGACAAATGAAAAGCCCGGTGGACATGGTGAGCGGTCAGTGGCCGTTGGTGTTCTCGATATGGCACTTTGGGATGCGCGCGCCAAGATGCAGGGTGTCCCGCTATATCAATTACTCGCTAACCGTGCGGGTAGGAAACCTGATTCAAAAGTCTGGGTTTATGCAGCAGGTGGCTATTACTACCCCGGTAAAGATATTTCTGGCCTGCAAGATGAGTTCCGTCAGTATCTTGATCTAGGCTACACGGTTTGCAAAATGAAAATCGGAGCGGCTGACCTTTCCCATGATTGTGATCGGATCGAGGCGGCGTTGAAGATTGTTGGAGAAGGGAATCTCTGTGTTGATGCGAACGGCCGATTTGACCTCGAAACTACGCTTTCCTACGCAGCGGCCCTCAAGCAATACCGATTGTTCTGGTACGAGGAGGCGGGCGATCCGTTGGATTTTGAGATCCAGGCAGCACTCAGTGAGGCCTATGACTTGCCGACTGCGACGGGCGAAAATTTATTTTCGCATCAGGACGCCCGTAACTTGCTCCGCTATGGCGGCATGCGTTCAGATTTGGACTACCTTCAGTTTGACTGCGCACTCTCCTATGGGCTGGTCGAGTATTACAGAACCCTAGACGTGCTCCGCGAATATGGTTGGTCCCCGAGACGTGTTGTGCCACACGGAGGCCATCAAATGTCTCTGCATATCGCGGCCGGGTTAGGACTAGGTGGAAATGAGTCATATCCCGGTGTCTTCCAGCCGTTCGGGGGATTCTCAGATGAATTAGAAGTCGAGCAGAGCTTTGTGAATCTGCCGAGCGCGCCTGGGCTCGGGCTAGAGAACAAGGCAAACTTCCGGGCGATGCTAATGAAAGCGTTTGGGAACCAGATTGCGATCTAGCGACAGGAAAGCTTAGTAGCAAGGTCTGTCAGAGACTCGACGCATACATCCCAGTCACCAGTCGCCTCAAGATCAATCGCCTGATTCGGCCCATGCTCGGAAGGTCTCCTGACAAAGGCAGTCTTGAAACCGACATCTTGGGCCGCTTTCAGGTCATAGTTATGGGCGGCGACCATCATACATGAAGAGGGTTCTAGCCCGAGACACGCGGCAGCGCGCTTATAGGCATCGGGATCTGGCTTGTAAGTTCTCACGATCTCGGCCCCCAAGATCACGTCCCAAGAGTAATTATTGTATTTAGCGAGGTTCACGGCCAGCGCAATATGACCGTTAGACTGAGAAGCGCAAATGAACTGCCTTTTCAGTCGTTCTATACCAGCGACACTATCGGGCCAACAGGGGAGTCGATGCCAGGCTTTGGTCAGCCAAACGGTTTTGTTCTCATCGCCAAGGTCGAATTCGTATTCCTTGGACAGTTTGACAAGGTTTTCAGCATGTAAGGTGTCTAGGTCGACGTAACCGCGACGACCAGATCGCACCGGTTCCATGGACGGTTGATACTCTGCACGCCAAGCATCGGCGACCGATTCTGGATCTGTATTGCTGGGATGGGTTTGAAAATGGATCGCTAGATCTCGAGTAATGCCGGATCGCCAGTCCACGACTGTGCCAAACACGTCAAATAACAGCGCTTTTGGTGTCACACGCCTTGCTCCATATGCACCAATAGATCATGAAAGCGCTCGCCTTGAATCATCACGTGTTGTCTGGAAATTCTGTCTGCCTGGTCGGCATCGCCAGATTCGATTGCGTTGACGATCTCGAAATGCTCGCCCAGTGACTGAGGCATTCGGCCGCGAACACGAAGTTGCAGTCGTCGAAATGACTGCAATCGTCGTCGTAACGAGCGTGTTTCATTGGCAAGAAAGCTATTCCCACATGCGATGTAGATACACTCATGAAAGTCAACGTTTTTGTGGTAGTACAAATCGCTGTCATTGGCTTTGATGGCGTCTTCGCAGCCCGCGTTTGCGGCCTTGAGTTCGGCGAGCTGTTGATCGCTGATCCTTCGTGCAGCCAGTCGTGCGCACATACCCTCGAGCTCACTCATCACCTCGAACATTTCGACCATGTCACGAAGGGACGGTGCTTTGACGAAACACCCTCGCTTTGGAATCTGTGTGGCGAGCCCTGAGCCCACTAATTGTAGTAGCGCTTCGCGTACCGGTGTGCGGGACACTTCAAATCGTTCAGCCAGTGAAGCCTCGTCGAGCTTGGCCCCATCTTTCAGCTGACCGGTTGCGATTTGTTCTTCGACCCCTTGAAAGACTCGGGTGGCGGCTCGACTACTCATAATGTGAAACTCGTTGCATCTTATTTTTGTATACGATAATTTCTACACAGCATACATAAATATGCAAGCCGTAATAACTCATAACAATCGGCAGGAGCCTGATATGAAAGTAAAAGCCCTTGTAACCGCTGCGATTGGTGCAGCATTGATTAGTTCAGTCGCAAGTGCGGCAGAGCTACGTCTCTCCCATCAATGGTCAACCAAAGATGTTCGTCACAAAGTGGCTGAGATCGTTGCGAACCATGTCAAAGATGCCAACGTTGATTTGGAAATTAAGATCTTCCCATCAAAATCACTGTTTAAGCCTCGTGAGCAATACAAGCCATTATCTCGCGGACAACTGGATATGACAGTTCTTCCATTATCCTATGCCGGTGGTCAGCAACCCTCTTATAACCTGACTCTGATGCCTGGCCTGGTGAAAAACCACGATCATGCAGCGCGCCTGAACTACTCACCTTTTATGGACGCGGTGCAAGAAAAAATGGCTGAAGACGATGTCATGGTTCTTGTGCACGGGTATCTAGCCGGTGGGTTTGCTGGCAAGGACAAATGCCTCTCGAACCCATCCGATGTGAAAGGTATTCAGATGCGTGCTGCTGGTAAATCATTTAATCAGCTGTTAGCGGGTGCCGGGGCTTCAATTGCTTCCATGGCATCGTCTGAAATCTATAACGCTATGCAAACAGGCGTTCTTGATGGGGCCAATACGTCATCCTCATCCTTTGTTTCATACCGCATTTACGAACAGGTGAAATGCTACACGCCAGCAGCTGAGCAGGCGTTGTGGTTTATGTATCAGCCGCTGTTGATGAATAAATCAACCTTTGACGGCCTGAACGAAGCGCAAAAGAAAGCGTTGCGTGAAGGTGCGAAAAAAGCGGAAGATTTTTATCTCGCTGAAGCGAAGAAAGAAGACGCAGAGTCTGTTCGCGTATTCAAAGAAGCTGGCGTTCAAATCAAAGAAATGACCAAAAATGAGTTCCAAGCGTGGCAAGATCTTGCAAAGCAAACCGCTTATAAAGAATTCGTTGCCGGTTATCCAGAAGGACAACGCTTCCTCGATCTAGCACTCGCGGTCGAGTAATTCAAGTATCGCCCGGTCGCAAGACCGGGCATTTCCAGGACAATGAACATGCAGGCATATATCCGTACAGTGAATGCAGTTTCACAAACGGTAGGGGTGATTGCGGCCGGAATGATCGTGATTGCTGTTGCGATCACTTGCCAAATGATCTTCATCCGCTACTTCTTAAACGGTTCAACGATCTGGCAAACCGAAGCCGTCATCTACCTCATGGTTGGTGCGACATTGCTTGGGCTGCCTTACGTGCAAAAGTTAAAAGGCCACGTCAATGTCGATTTGGTTCCAATGCTTTTGCCGCCTGTGGCACGGAAGTCACTGATGATTGCGAGCTATTTGGCAGCTGTCGCGATCCTTGCCGTCATGACTTACCACGGATGGGAATTAGTTCACATTTCGTTCGTCCGCGGATGGGTGTCCGAAACAGTCTGGGGCCCTCCACTTTGGATTCCATACCTTGCGATGCCACTTGGCTTTGGCCTTTTTGCACTACAGTTGCTGGCGGATCTTTTTGAGACGTTGCAGACCCCAGCGGAAGACATCGTTATCGAAGGGAGCGGCCACTAATGGATCCATTGTTGTTAGGTGCGATTGTCGCGGCTGTTACAATTTTTATTTTGTTTTCAGGGATTTCAGTCGCCAATGGGTTATTGGTTGTCTCTGCACTTTTCCTAATGATCTTTGATGGATTCGGTTCACTGGAATTAATCCCGGAAGTCCTGTTCGGTAAGCTCGATAATTTTGCGTTGTTATCTATTCCAATGTTTATTTTGATGGGTGCTGCGATTGCGTCGACCAGGGCTGGTGCTGATCTCTACGAAGCATTGGACCGTTGGCTGACCCGCATTCCCGGTGGGTTGGTTGTTTCAAATCTTGGGGCATGTGCGCTTTTTGCAGCGATGTCTGGCTCATCGCCTGCGACTTGTGCAGCAATCGGGAAAATGGGTATCCCCGAAATGCGCAAGCGTAACTTCCCAGATGGCGTCGCAGCCGGTTCGATCGCAGCAGGTGGAACCCTCGGGATTCTCATCCCTCCATCGATCACGATGATTGTATATGGGATCGCCACCGAGACATCCATTGGTCGACTGTTCTTGGCCGGTGTCTTACCTGGACTGATGCTGGTTGGCCTTTTCATGGCTTGGTCCATCTATGCGACTTGGCGCGAAGGTGGTATCGATGCCTTGGCTGGCCGGACCTTTACTTGGAAAGAAAAGTTTGAAGTCCTTCCGCGCGTGATCCCGTTTTTGTTGGTGATCCTCGGCGTTCTTTATGCATTGTATGGCGGTGTTGCGACGCCTTCGGAGACGGCAGCTGTCGGTGCGCTTTTGTGCTTAGGGCTCGCCATCATTATTTACAGGATGACAGATCTGTCTTTGGTCTGGGTGATGCTGCGCGACGCAACCAAAGAGTCAGTGATGATTCTGTTCATCATTGGAGCGGCCGGTGTCTTCTCATACATGTTATCGAGTCTGTTTATCACCCAAGCGATCGCTGAGTGGATCGGTACACTGGA
>ENA-OUOG01001818-OUOG01001818.1-marine-metagenome-genome-assembly--contig:-NODE-1818-length-23582-cov-6.629228_pt1 | contig 23582 bp, 22 predicted proteins | sample MGYA00248635_ERZ508505 | MGnify/ENA primary metagenome ERZ508505 (study PRJEB26176, sample SAMN06267871) | marine metagenome | isolation source: Saanich Inlet, British Columbia, Canada | place: Pacific...
TTGAAAGCTTTACTGTATAAAATTTGAGAGGCTTTTTCGGCATTTTCACAATCTTCAACACTATGCACCATAGTGGTAATTTCTTGTGCCAATCGTTTTTGTAATTGACGCAAATGGGGATGCTCTTTGTGTGTTTCAATTAAAGTATGAACCTCATCTTGCTCTAAAAAGGTAAAGATTTTGATATATTTTTCAGCATCTTCATCGCTAGAATTTAACCAATACTGATAAAATTTATATGGAGATGTTCTTTTAGGATCAAGCCACACATTTCCACCTTCACTTTTACCAAATTTAGAACCATCAGATTTTGTTATGAGTGGACATGTAATGGCAAACCCTTTGCCATTTCCAATACGCCTAATCAATTCTGTGCCTGTTGTGATGTTTCCCCATTGGTCACTTCCTCCCATCTGTATGGTACACTGATGCGCTTGATATAAATGTAGAAAATCGTAGCCCTGAACCAATTGATAAGTAAATTCAGTAAAACTCATACCCTCGCTACTTTCGGATGAAATTCTATTCTTTACAGAATCTTTGGCCATCATATAGTTTACGGTAATATGCTTACCGACATCACGAATAAAATCTAAAAACGAAAAGTCTTTCATCCAGTCGTAATTATTCACCATTACAGCAGCATTGGGTTGATTACTTTCAAAATCTAAAAAGTGTGCGAGTTGTTTTTTGATAGCTTCTTGGTTGTGGCGCAATGTTGCTTCGTCCAATAAATTTCGTTCGGCAGACTTGCCCGAAGGGTCACCAATCATTCCTGTTGCACCACCTACCAAAGCGACGGGTTTGTGCCCACAACGCTGATAGTGTGCTAAGAGCATTATGGGTACCAAATTTCCGATATGTAAAGAATCTGCGGTAGGATCAAAGCCCACGTACGCCGCACGCATTTGTTCCAAAAGATGTTCTTCTGAACCAGGCATAACATCATGAATCATTCCTCTCCAATTTAGTACCTCTATAAAATTATTGGCCATTATTTAAATTTTGTTGAACAAAGATAAAAGATTCAACAATGCTGAGAAAAGAAAATTCAGTAATTTCGCGTCATGATTTTAGTTACAGGCGGTACAGGACTTGTGGGTAGCCATCTACTTCACAAATTGTCTCAACAAGGCAAAAAAATTCGAGCCACTTACAGAAAAGGGTCGGATATTGAACATGTCAAAACCATTTTCTCCTACTATTCTAAGAACGCTGCTGAACTTTTTGATACCATACAATGGATAGAAGCCGACCTTAATGATATTCCAAAATTAATACTTGCCTTTGAAGATATAACATATGTTTATCATTGTGCAGCATACATTTCTTTTGATCCTTCAGATTATAAAAAACTTCGAAAAACAAATATTAAGGGAACGACAAATATTGTTAATTTATGCATCAGCAATAATATTAAAAAGCTTTGTTATGTGAGCTCGATCTCAACCCTTGGGCACAATTCAAACAGTATCAATGAAGAAACCTTTTGGAGTGGAAATAAAGACCAAAGTGCATATGCCATTTCCAAATATGGTGCCGAAATGGAAGTTTGGCGAGGTACTCAAGAAGGTGTTTCAGTGGTTATCGTTAATCCGGGTGTTATTATTGGTCCAGGATTTTGGAGCTCTGGTAGCGGATTATTATTCCAATTGGCCTACAAAGGAATTTCGTATGTAACTGAAGGGTCCACTGCCTATGTTGATGTTAAAGATGTGACTTCAATTATGATTCAATTGATGCATTCTTCTATTGAAAATCAAAGATATGTTTTAGCAAGTTCAAATGCATCATATCAAGAGCTTATATCTATGATTTGCAAAGCGTTTCAAGTCAAAACTCCTACAAAAATAGCTTCAAAATCTTTACTTTCTATAGGATGGAGATTCGATTGGGTTTTATCAAAACTGTTAGGAAGAAAAAGGAGATTAACAAAACAATTAAGTGAAACTTTATTGAAAAAATCAATTTATAGTTCGGATAAAATCAAAAAAGATCTAAAAGAGTTTGAATTTATTCCTATCACTGATTCCGTTTCTGCAACGTGTCGATTTTTTTTGGAGGAAGTCGGTTCTTAAAACTACGTTCTATTCTATCAAATACAAAAACCTTGTCGTCATCTTTAACTTTCGATTTCTTAATAGAATCATTTTTCTTTTTTTCAGCTTCAACCAACAATTCCGTTGACTTCTTATCGGACTCCAGTTTTTGTTTAACACGCTCATATATAGAAGCGTAGACTTCATTATTAGCAGCATAATAAGCATTACTATTTACAAATTGTAAACTATCGATATTGAATTTATCATAGATATATTGTGAAGGACTTTCAATGTACTGCTCCAATACTATCTTATTAACGCCTTTGGCGGCATTCATTAACATATATTCATACAAAATATCAATCATTTGATCCTCAGAAATTAAATTTTCAGGGGTTTTGTATTTGCCCCTACCACATGAGGTGAGTAAAATTATTGAAATCAAAAAAAAGAATATTCTCATCGATCAAAAGTTAAACGCATTGCAGCATTTTGTTTAGAAAATTGTGCATTATGATATACCAAAACACCATTTATAATGGTATGTGTAATTCTTGATTTGAACGTAGTTTCTTCAAATGGTGACCATCCGCATTTGTACAAAATATTATCTTTGGTAACAGTCCAAGGGTTATGTGGGTCTACTAAAATCAAATCGGCATAATAGCCTTTTTTGATAAAACCTCTTTTTTCAATTTGAAATAAAATGGCAGGATTGTGTGCCATTTTTTCTACTATTTTTTCGATTGATATTTGCTCTCGATGATAGGCTTCCATAAGCGCAACAACAGCATGCTGAACCAGTGGTCCTCCAGATGGTGCTTTTGTATATGGATTGTTTTTTTCATCTCCTGTGTGCGGCGCATGATCTGTTGCAATAACATCTATTCTGTCGTCTAATAGAGCCTCCCAAAGCGCCTCTCGGTCGGTACTAGATTTTACGGCAGGATTCCATTTGATAAATGTCCCTTTTTTATCATAATCATCATCTGAAAACCAAAGATGATGAATACAAACCTCAGCCGTAATTTTTTTATCTTTTAAAGGTTTTTTGTTGGTGAATAATTTCATTTCTTTTGCCGTTGATAAATGAAATACATGCAGTCGGGCTCCTGTTTTTTTTGCCAACTCAATAGCTTTTGAGGACGACAAATAACAGGCGTCTTCACTTCGGATTAAAGGATGATATTTTATAGGGATATCATCGCCATATTCTGCTATGTACTTCTGGGTATTTTTTCGAATGGTTTGTTCGTCTTCACAATGTACAGAGATAATCAAGTCTGTACTCGAAAAAATTTGTTCTAAAACCTCTGGATTATCTACTAGCATATTTCCTGTGGAAGATCCTAAAAACAATTTTAGTCCTGCAACATTTTTTGAATCTACTTTTAGAATTTCTTCCAAATTGTCATTTGTTCCACCAAACATAAATGAATAATTGGCACATGATGTTTCTGCAGCAATTTTAAATTTTTCTTCTAATTTTTCAATAGTCGTTGCTTGTGGTACAGTATTTGGCATCTCTATAAAAGAAGTGATCCCACCTGCAATTGCAGCTTTAGATTCTGTAGCAATATTTGCTTTGTGTGTTAGTCCAGGCTCTCTAAAATGTACCTGATCGTCAATCATTCCTGGTAGCAAAAATTTATTTTCTGCGTCAATGACTTGAATGTTGCTATTTTTTGCACTAATTGAATCGGAAATTTCGCTGATAAATTGATTTTCTATGAGCACATCACCATTAAAGATTTCTCCTTCATTTACAATCCGTGCATTTTTTATTAAAATAGATTTTCCTTGCATTTATAATCTGCCTAAAAGTTGTTGAGCTCGCATTTGGATAACTCCCAAAATGGCCTCAGAAATAATTCCTTTTGTGAGTTTTGAAACTCCTCTTGTTCGGTCGGTAAATATAATAGGTATTTCTTTGATTTTAAATTTTTTATTCATGGCTTTAAACTTCATTTCAATTTGAAATGCATATCCGACGAATTTTATGTTATCTAAATTGATTGCTTCTAAAACACTACGCTTATAACACACAAAACCAGCAGTTGGATCTTTGACTGGCATTCCTGTAATGAAACGCACATAGTACGAAGCAAGATAAGAGAGTAGAATTCTAGAGAATGGCCAATTCACAACATTAATACCTTTTACATAACGGGATCCAACGGCCACATCGATATTTGGTTGTAGACAGGCTTGGTGAAGTGCTTTTATGTCTTTTGGATTATGAGAAAAGTCTGAGTCCATTTCAAAAATAAAATGATATGAGTGTTGAAGTGCCCATTTGAATCCGTCAATGTAGGCCCGGCCAAGTCCTGTTTTCTGTGGGCGTTCCAAAAGATATAAAACAGAAGTGAATTCTGTTTGTAGTTCTTTTACTTTTTGACTCGTCTGATCTGGTGAATTATCGTCCACCACCAATACATGAACGTCTTTATACATTGAAAAAATAGCACGTAATACCAACTCGATGTTTTCGATCTCATTGAAGGTTGGTATAATAATAAGTGTTTCTTTCAAGTTTTTGTTTTAAATGACAAAAATACGCTATTTTGGTGGATCTAATTCACAAATATTCTTCTTAGATTTGTATATGCTTAGAGAAGTTGTTTCAAACGATTGGTATGTCATTATTTGCCTTACAAGTTTAGTTATTATTGTTGTAACAAAAAACATACATCCGCACCGTTTTTCAGAATTTTTAAAATTATTTAGCAATACAAACTACCTTCGAATTTACTTGAAAGAGCATTCTTTTTTTGATAGTTTTGATTCTTTACTCTTTATCAATTTCTGTCTGAACATTATAGCTTTTGGATGGATAATTCATCAATTTATTTTTGAACCTGTCGATATGAGTTTATTATTATTTTCTCAGCTTTTTGCTTTTGTTGCCCTAGGTTTTCTGCTGAAAATTGGTTTAGAACTGTTTATTGGCTATGTGTTAGATTTAAGTAAACCCTTCAATATTTTGACCTTTCAACAAATTAGTAGTTACAACTACATTGGCCTGGTGTTATTACCACTTAATGCGTTAACGGTTTTTGGGGTAAATTTTAATCCAATACTAATTGTAACTACTGCTGCTCTTTCACTATTGATTCTTATCGCTGGTATGGGAAAAACAATTCGTTCAAATCTTAATTTCCTTTTAAACAATTTCTTTTATTTTATTTTATATCTTTGCACTTTCGAAATTGGACCTTTTGTAATGCTTTATAAAAGTCTAATTGAGATAAACCAATCTTATTAAGATTAATCAATTTATGAAAGTAAAAACTATTTTAGTCTCACAACCTGAACCAAAAGCTGAAAATTCTCCATACTTTGATCTTCAACAGGAGCAAAAAGTAAAAATTGATTTCCGGCCTTTTATTCATGTTGAAGACGTAACTACTAAAGAAATTCGTGTTCAAAAAGTTGATTTTTCAAAATTTACAGCTATTATTTTGACGAGTAGAAATGCAGTGGATCACTTTTTTAAAGTTGCCGAAAAAATGCGTTTTAAAGTGCCCGATAGCATGAAATACTTTTGCCAGTCTGAAGCTGTTGCGTTCTACCTTCAAAAATATGTGGTATACCGCAAACGTAAAATATATGTTGGAACAAGAACATTCCCTGAATTAATTTCGCTAATAAGCAAACATAAAGATGAATCTTTTCTTTTACCATCATCTGATAAGCTAAAAGCTTCTGTCCCAAAAGCACTTGATGAGCTGGGCGTAAAGTGGAAACAAGCAGTGTTCTATAAAACTGTGATCAGCGATTTATCTGATTTGGCAAATGTATATTATGATATTTTAGTTTTCTTTAGTCCATCTGGAATTGAATCATTGTTTCATAATTTCCCAGATTTCAAACAAAATGACACTCGAATTGCAGTATTTGGCAACACTACGATCAAAGCGGTTGAAAGCAAAGGACTTCGTGTAGATATTTCAGCGCCAACAAAAGAAACACCTTCAATGAGTATGGCACTTCAGCGGTATATAAAGAAAATGAATAAAAAATAAATTTATTTTTAGCTTCAAATGCTCATCTTTTCAGATGAGCATTTTTTTTACTCTTTATTATTTTATATTTTAGGATAAACTTTTAAAAAAATGAAAAAAACAATATTATCGTTTGTTGGATTTCTTATGCTTTTCAATTGTAACGACGAAGCATATGACACTGATAGTGAAAGCTCCAATAATACAACAACAATCGATTTTTCTCCTAGCGGTATTAATGCTTATTGGATATATGATGTAGAAAGCAATAGTTTGGATGCATTAGAAATGAATTTTACAGTAATAGATTCAATTTATGTTGATTCTGGGGATGTAAATTCTTTTCAGTTAAATGCAAATAATGATGGTGTGGCCAATGGAAGCATGAACCTTCTTTTAACCAACGGGTCAATTAGCAAAACTCCCACAACTTTAGTATATGACGGAAGTATTGAAGTGCCTCAAAATTTATTGAACCTAGGGTTTACACAAGATCTCACTATAGAAGCGATGACACTTCTAAATTTAAATGCATCAAACAGTGAGGAAATGTTTGTCCAAGAAAGTAATTTTTCTGAAATCATCGAAATTACGGAAACGGTTGTACCTGTTGATGTAAGCAGAAGAGTCTCAACAAAAAAAATTGATTTTTACAACAATAAGATCATTAATGGAACAGACTATGCTGATGTTTTTGAAGCAGAATTTATACTCAATATTGAAATTATCGGTAGCTTTAGTGTTGCAGGTTTTACGCAGTTAGTTCCTATTTTGGAGGGTCAAGATATTATGAAAATAAATTATTTTTATGCCAATACCATTGGACTTGTGCATGCCGAAACAAATCAGGGCATCAGTCTTTCGCCACAGTTTACTGCTTTACTAGATTTTTTAAGTATTCCTCTTGATTTTCCTGCTAATGTATCTATTGAAGGTGTTGAAAAAATGAGTGATTACTCAATTGAATAAGTCACTTACAGGAAAACCAATATTATAAATACAGAGTATAGCAATACTAAGAAAAATCCTTCCTTAAATTGCAGCTTATGGCGATTTGAGACGAGAACCAAAGGCATTATCACTGCCGCAAAAACTAGCATCCACACGATATCTCTAGATAAAATTTGAACATCTTCCACAGGAATTCTTTTCAAAATTGAAGTAAGTCCAAGTACTGATCCAATATTAAAGATATTAGATCCAATAAGGTTACCAAGTGAGATAGCTTTTTCTTTTTTAATGACGGCAATTATAGATGCTGCAAGCTCTGGAATACTTGTACCAACAGCAACCAAAGAAACAGAAATAACAGCTTGGCTAACCCCCATTTTTTGTGCCACAACAACAGCACCATTAACAAGCCAACCGGCGCCATAATGTAAGGCTACACCACCTATAGTGAGCCAAATCAATATTTTAAAATATGAAACATTGGAAAATGCATCAATTTTAGCAGCTGAATCTTTCGCTTTTGAAGTACTCGATTTTTTTAAAAGTAAAAAGATAAATACCAATAATGCTAGAAACAAAATACAACCCTCATTTGAAGACAACTGTTGGTCATTTTGAAGAAAATAATATAGGAGTAAGGAAAAAACAATTAAAGCAGGCCAATTGAAAACATAAAAGGATTTGTCTACCGTAATTGTAGTACAAATTGCCGTAATTCCTAGTACCAATCCAACATTTGCAATATTGGAACCAATGACATTATTTAAAGCAATGGAAGGCGCGCCTTGCAATGCCGCACTTAGACTTACCATAAGTTCTGGTACTGAAGTTGCAAATGAAACAACCGTTAGACCAATCACCATTTTAGAGATATTAAACCTAAAAGAAATACCAACTGAAGCGCGCACCAGAAACTCTCCTCCAACAACAAGAAGTATAAATCCTAAAAGCATCAGAACAATGTCCATGGAGTTTTTTTAACAAATATAAGTTGAACAGCAAAAACACCTTGATATATTGCGAATAAATTTTATTTTTGAGCCATGAAATTAATTTTTAAAATTTTAGCTTTTCTCAATAAACTTTTATTACCAAGTCTAACAAAACGTAGAGTAGACATAAACAAAATAACGAAGTTACAAATGGTACTTTTGGGATGGCGTACTTTTGTTACCAAAAGAGCATTGGGCTAAAAAATCACTAAACTAGAATGTGATTGCGTCTTATGTTTACCCTAGATATACCATAATCTAACTCTTAGTAATCACCTTCAAATTTAGTTTTGAAATAATTCGTAAAAATTAAGTTATTCATAAGTTTCTATTAAGTATACAGAAGCAAACCTAAGAGCCTCTACTCAAAAACCATCAATTTGATTTATATTTCAAAAAAAATTCATAAATTTAATTTTTAATTTTTAATTTAAATGTATGAAAACCAAAGTAATACCATTTGTTCCTACTGTGACCGATGTCAATCCAGGAGCTGCAGCAGCAAGTCAATTACAGCAACTTATTGAGGAAAATGTTAATGAAGGATGGAACTTCATCAACTTGACTTCAATGCAGACTACAGTGAATCCCACTGGATGTTCTAGCGCAGGTAAAAATAATGCTCAAAGTGTAAATATTCAATTGCTCATTTTTTCTAAATAATGCTATCCTGGTTATTTAAAAAAACTATTGAATTATATTGGTCAAAAATACCTGAAAACAAAAGAAAGGTATGTATTTATAAAGTAAGCTGTTCGAATTTTGTTTATCACAAGTTAGAGAATGAAGGGTTTTTATCTGGATTATCTAGCTATCTTAATAGATATAAAAACTGTAAACCAGACTATGTGATTGAATTGAACGATGATAAAAAAGTAATGATTAGAACAAAAAAAGGAAACTTACTTTCAGAAAATGAAATTAACCCACTGATAGTTGTAGAATTTAAAACATAAGTATGGAATACTATTACTCAAATGATGGAAATGACAAAAAAGGTCCAGTTAGCTTTCAAGAGTTAAAGCAAAAAAAAATTACATCAAAAACTTTAATTTGGCACGAAGGAATGGATGACTGGAAGCAGGCTGATGAAATCACCAAATTAAAATCCATTCTAGAAAAACCAGAGATCGATCTTACAAAACCAACATTAAGAAAGGATTCTAGCCCTGTAAAGACTCAAGAAGATTTAACCAAACCCAAAATGTTCTCTAAACCGTTTTCTTTTAAAGGCAGAATAAGACGATTAGAATATGGCCTAAGCTTTATAATATGGTACATATACATCATTCTTTGTAGTTTTACTGCTGTGGCTGCACCTATTTTTATGTTGTTTGGCCTTTGGTTTTTGTTTGCCCAAGGAACTAAACGTTGTCATGATATAAACAACCCAGGCTGGTACCAAATTCTTCCATTTTATGTGCTCTGGATGTTTTTTGCAAATGGTGACAAAGGGGCTAATTCATATGGTGGAAATCCTAAAGGATTGAATTAAGTTCTTATAATTGACAAGTTACACTCTGTTCTATATCATGGGACAAAACTTTATTGATGCGTAGCCTATTTTGTAGAATAACATAAACCCAATAGCTCTGGGTGCCAAAATTAGATTTTTAACCAAAATATCCAGGTCTTATAATTTTTTTTCGTTGTGATTTTTTCTAACACCATGGTAAAAGCAAATGTTATTAGACAGGAACTTTAAACTAACAATTTCAAAAAAAAAAAATGATTCTGTAATCGCTGCAGTTTTAAATCTAAACTTGAAAATTAAACCCTATAAAATACAAAGCTAAAGGCTATGAACAATTAAAATAATAATTTTGAAACAATCCCTATGTTTTAATTAGTTCAACTAAATTTACAAAAACAAGAACCAAATGAGCAAACCAATTTATTTCCTTTTTTTGATATTTATTTCATCTTGCGTTGAGCTAAAGAACGAGAGCAAAGTAAGCTCTTTTGTTGTTACTGAAAAAAAACTTTCTGAAAAGAAAAATTTTGATGTTGAAGAAAACCAAAACAATTCAGAATATGAGAACACAAAAGAAATTGAGCAAGAAAAAGAACAATACAAACAAAACTGGTCAAACCCATACATGAGCCCTTACGGACAACCAATAATTAATATAATTAGAGCATATTTTATGGTTGGGGAATTTCAGACTGTTAAAAAATTCATTGTAAATTCAGATTGTTTTGATGATGATGAATTTGAATATATTTTGAGAAACTGCTCATGGGGTTACGAAATTGATGCGACTAATATGAAATGGCAAAATGACAGTACATTTTTGATGACAGCAAAAACCTTAAAAAATCAAACTGTTGGCATTGAACAATATCTAGGTAAAGTAGTAAATGATACTGCTAAAATATTTTTGTTTGGTCAAAACAAAAAAAACCCATTTATTTTTAACAAAAAAAATCCATCCGCTGAAATACAATGTGAGATAGAATCGCTAGCAAAGACAATTGATTTTGAATACGACAGTAGTAAATTAACCAATGAATCCAAAAAAAATCTACTCAAAATTTATACGCTCATTAATAAATATTCGAACCTTAAATTTGTTGTTAATGGCCATACAAGCAGTGAAGGTTCAGATCAGTATAATATGAAATTAAGTATAGATAGAGCAAATTCAGTTCGATCATATTTGTTAAGTCTTGGTATTAAAGCTTCAACCATTAAGGCCGAAGGATTTGGCTCCTCAGCACCAATTTATACTAATGCCAATTTAGGATCATTGAACAGAAGAGTTGAAATTTTTATTTTAAACCAATGATAAAACACATATCCATTGATTTTTGGAATACAATAATGGTTTCTAACAAGAAATTTTCTTCTTCTAGGCTAGACTATTTCAAGAATAAGTTTTTTACGAACAAGACAAAAGATGAAATAAGTTTTTACATAGAAAAAATTGGAGAAGAGTCTGATCAAATCAATATGTCTCAAGGTGTAAGTATACCAAGTGAATCTATGTATAAAAATTTGTTTGCAGAATTTGGCGACAATATTTGTGATAATCAAGCAAAGGAAATTTACGATAACTTAGAAATTCTTTTTTTAAAATATCCACCGATTCCAATGTATGATTTAGAAGAATTGAAAAACATATTGAACACATTAAGAAGCATGGGGGTTTCAACAAATATAAGTAGCAATACCGCCTACATCAAAGGAGAAACCTTAATAAAGGTGTTCCAACAATTTGACTATATAGACAATTTTGATTTCTATATTTTTTCGGATCAGATAAATAGTTCAAAACCTTCTAATATATTTTTTAAAAACCTTGAATCTAAATGCAAAAACATAGGTGTTTCTAAAAATAATATCATACACATTGGGGACAGTTTGGAAGCAGACATTGAGGGCGCTAATGCATATGGGATTAAAAGCAAATTAATTGATCCTATAAATAAAGACCTGATATTATTTTTAAGAAATTATAGAAACTAGATGAAAAAAAACACAACGTTAGCAACTCACTACATTAAGAATGAAAATGTAATTGGATTTTCAGCCGAAGATTATAGTAAATTTAAGTTTGGAAAATCTGATATTGGCAATAAATTCGGGAATGACCTCTTTCAAAAACTAATTACATCTAAAAAGGTCGAGCTTAATGATTACAAAAAAATAGTGATTTTCTCAAGCCCATATGATTTCATTCCTACTGCTACACAAACAATCTTTCTGAGTTTTTTCAATAGTTTAAGTGATTATTTTAAAGACTCTATAAAAATCGAAAAAAATAAAATTCACAGGAATACAACGTATACAGACGATTATGGGAATTTAAGTAAGGAAGATAGAATGAAACTAATCTCAAATGACAGCTTTGAGATAGAGAACAATTTTGATGGAACTGAGCTACTGATTTTTTTAGATGATATTAAAATAACCGGATCTCATGAATTTGTAGTCAAAAAGACACTAAAAGAAAAGCAAATAGTCAATGACGTTATGTTTTTGTACCATGCCCTTTTGATCAATAATGAAATTGATCCAACTTTTGAAAATTATTTAAACTACAAATACGTCAAGAATGTAAGCCAGCTTGTTGAAATTCATAACAGCTCTGATTTTGCAATAAATACAAGGTTTACAAAATTCATCCTCCAACTAAACGAAAGCGATTTTAATTATTTTACCGAAAATGTTAATGATGAAAGTTTAAAAAAAATCGCCTTTAATGCCTTTGGTAACAAATATGATAAAATTCCGAAATACATTGGAAATTTAAAAAAAATAATTAATTTAGCTAAAATAGAGTTTATTAAACATTTGAACTTGTAGCATTTTATTTTAATGTATCAAACTTGGATCAATTGTTTATAATAAAAAGTCTATTTTTACCGTACTCCAACCACACTTTACTTATCCTACATTTTAAGAGAAATTAAATAGTTTTGATTAAAAAAAGGGTTTTACATTTAGTACTCGTAAGTATAATATTTTTTTCTTGCCAAACTGATCCAACATCAGTTTTGGTGTCTAGCTATGAAAATAGTAGAGATTTTGTGGAAGAAAAAAATGATGACATAAACAAATGGAACAAACTAGATTCCATTTTTAATAGCGAGTTGTATGATTTCAAATACAACCAAAAAAATTACGAATCGCACTACAAAACCAAAGTCGATGCTGTAGTTTCAGATTATGGCGAATTAACAAAAAAGTTTTACAAAAATTATTTTTTATCCAAAATAGAAAAGCTCAAGTCTTTAGTTGGCTCGATAGACTTAAGCAATGACATTAACTTAGAAAAATTTAGCAATATACTTTCAGACACAGCTAATCAGTTTTATAAACTCAACGAAAAAATTACCCCAGAAGATAGAGAAGAAATCTCTAAAAGTTTAGGCGTTATTTATGCCAAAACACTAGAAACTACTACCAAAGCATTTAATGAAGATTTAAAGTCTAATTTAAAAGACTTTGGAAACCAATTTAAGTCAACTTTAGAAAATTTATTTAATTAAAATGAAAATAACAAACAACATCAAAAACAGTCACTCGAAAAATATTTTATTATTTTTCCCAATATTAATTTTGTTAGCTTCCAATGATAGCTGCGGGGGAGGAGAAGATTGTGGAATTGAAATCGATACCAATATTTCGATAACTGATAAAGATTTTCCCACAATCATAGAATCTTACAACAATTCTTTTTCTCCGTTTCAACAAACTGATTCTAAACCCAATGCAACAAATATCTATGTTGATTTGAGCGATGGAATAACTAAATATGCTCTATCTGATCAAAACAATAAAAATTTGCTAGAGACTTTCTTTAATAATGTGGCAAATGAAGAGAATTTAGCTTATTTCGAGCTCAGCGATGATAAAATAATAAAATACGAAGGAAATCAAGCTTTGGCTTACTTCATTAGGGATGGTCACAAAGACTCAAATGGAAAACTAAAAGTTGGTGCCCCATTAGACGAAGCATTCAACGCAATTGCCACAAAAGAAGATTTAGGAATTGTAATAACTGATGGTGAATTGTACGATAGTGCTTCAATGCAAGTTTCAATGAATCCTTGGGCTAGTGATGCTCTAAAAGAATGGTTTGGTAAAAACGGTTCTTTGGAGATTATATCAACGGATTTTAGTGAAACTAATTCAGGAAAAACTTATAACAAACACATGTATTTGTTAGTTTTCATTCCTAGTAGTTTCGATGGCAGTTTTATTGAATCAATGAAAGCTGATTTTGACAATCAAAATATAATCTATAAATCAAATTCTTACAGCACAAAGGTTAGCGGTTTAATTGATAGAGACTCTTACCCAGACTCTCAGACGCCTGGAACATTAGAATTAAATAAAAACGGAATAAATCCTGATGCTTACATAAAAGATGGTAATGATTTTGAATATATAGATTTTACAACACCACTAGATGATTGGGAAGACTGGTTTGACCCGGGACAAGGCATTGTTGCATACACTCGAGACGGAGAAGACTATAATACAGGAAAAAGTAAAAATTTCCCGCTTTTTGAAAAATTGTTCATTGATCTGAATCAAATAGAAAGCTACAATGTAAATAATGTAAAAATTAAAGTGTCCAATGTGACTGATAATTTCAGTCTATTTAAGAAAAACTTCTATGCTGAAAGAAATAAACCTATTATTTATCAAACAACACAAGGAAAAGACATGCTAGACATTAATAACTTCCTTGTTTTTGATGAGTGTTTTAATGTAATTATAGACGGAGAAAATGCTTACGATACAAATCAAAAACTCATCTCAGATACACAGCAAGACTATTCCAAAATGTTGAAATCTGAGTTCAAGTTTAAATCTGCAGAAATTGATAATGAAATTAATGATTTTATAATTTTGGATAATGAGGAAGGAATGAACAACCTAAACAATAAACAAAAATATGAAGTTGTTTTAAAGTTTGATAAAAAATTTGATTACGATACTAGAGGATTTAATGCTAACACAAATAACTTAATTAAGATTGATGTATATGTCGATGAGGAAGATTTTGAATTAAAACCTATAGACAAAACAAATTTAACTTGGGATAAAATAGATGATTCAGGTATTGATCAAACATTGTTCATATCCCTTAGAAACATATTAAAAAGAAACAAACCAAAATCCGTACTTTACACTTACTACGTCAATTTTGGACCATTCAACTAATAAATAACAAACTCAAAATATAATTATGAATAATATACTAACAATATCAATGATAGTTCAAAGAAAAATGAACATCAAAGACGTAGAAGGACTAATTGTAAACACTTACGTATTTGCAGTTTTAGCAGCTGTAGTCATGCTTGCAATAGCAATTTTGATTGCAAACTCTATTAAGTACCAACCTGGGCCAAACCCAAAAGACACACCTAAAAGAAAACTATGGTTTTGGATCCTTGCAATTTTGACACCCATTACTTTTTACATCTACAACTTATTTATTGTTTCACCTGGAATTAAATCAGGGCCAGCGATGAATAAATTCTTCATGCATAGTGCCTTATCTCCTGTTGTTTCTCTTGTAGTTTTTATCACTTTTGGTATAGTTGTATCAAAGATATTCAAAAGAAAAAAGGTAGGTACTTGGTTCAATAAATAAATAATAAAAAAAAATAGTTTAATATGTCTAATTCAGAAAAAAAGAATTTTATAATCGGCGTTGGCGGTACAGGCATGAGGTGTCTTGAAACTTTCACACACATGTGTGCTATGGGGTTGTACGACGGTATGGAATTTAATGTCTTAACGCTCGATACTGATTATGAAAACGGTAATAAAGGCAGGACAGAGGCGCTAATTGAAAAGTACAACAGTATCAAATCCCATGGATATGAAGATGGTAATGGTAAGGTAAACACTGATAGTTTTTTTAGCGCTAAAATAAATCTGTTCAAATTTGTTACTAACTACAGTGAAAAAGAAAGTAATACATTCAAAAAATTAACAAACATAGCCAAAGACGAAAAAGGTCAAAAATTAGCCGATTTATTTATAGATGATAACATACAATCCTTCAATCTAGAGCATGGATACCGAGCTCAAACCCATCTGGGTTCTTACCTTATGTATCATGCCTTTATTGAATGTGCAAGAAAATTAAAAAAAGGCGACGGAACAGTTGGTGAAAATGAAAAACAACTCCAAGCATTCGTAAAGGGAATCACTAATGCTTCTGAAAATGCAAGAATTTTTGTTTTTGGTTCAATATTTGGCGGAACAGGGGCTTCTACTATACCTGTCATACCTAAAGCCTTAGATGCATTTATTCAAATTGAAAGTAATAAAACAGCAAGTTTAAGCGATAAAGCAGAATTTGGATCTACACTGTTGACTGAATATTTTAGCTTCAAAAAACCCACAGATGCTCAGAAAAAAACAGACGGTAACCAAGTTATTGCCGATAGTTCATTTTTTACTCTAAATAGCCAAGCGGCACTTCAATTCTATGAGTCCGATCCAACTGTTAGAAAAACATACAAAAAAATGTATCATGTAGGCTGGCCAGTTGATGCATTTGATTTTTCTAAAGAGAAAAATGATAAAGAGACTATAACCGGAGGTTCAACTCAAAAAAATCAGTGCCACATTACAGAATTTATTTGTGGTTGCGCCGCTTGGGATTTTTTCAGTTCCGAAAAAAACAACGACAAAAACTCTGCTACATATTATTTTAAATCTTTTGATTTTGATGAAGGAAATAGTCTAAATATTAGTTATGAAGATTTGTTGGGTGATCCAGAACATGGAAAATTGTTTGAGAAGAAATTTGGTAATTTCATGTCTCTAATGCATTTAATTCTATCTGTGAATAGAGGTGCCGACCCAACGGTTGATGCCGTTAAAGGGATGTTAGATAATAAAGGAGGAATTAACTCTGTTATCGACAATTATAAGACTGTGGAGAAGAGATTCACAACTCTTTTAACAGATTATTTCAGATCTTTTGGATACTCTCTAAACAAACAACAAGAATTTGTCTCTGGATATATTTACCAAATCAAAAAAACCGTAACTGGAAGATTTGTCTTATCAAATGATGCCTACTCGTCTGACACCTCATTTTTGTTTGAAAAATTAGATCCTGGCCTTTTAAATGTAAATGAAGATAAGTACTGGAACGGTTCAAAAAAAGGAGGAGGGATGTTCGCTAGCACGACGACCGGAAAAGATTCTTTCGACAATCTTCTTACACTAATGAAAGATGTAGAAACAGAGCCATCCGATGAAGCCCACAATATTAGTACACATGAAGAAAGATTAATTGCACACCTATATAAAGCTATTGATAAATCTATTAAAAGTTAAATTATGCCACTTAAACCACTCGTAATAAATTCTAATTCAAAACTTGAACCACAAAAACATAATTGGAGAGAGTTAAGAAGTATAGCTGATTTTTCAAAAAAAATCGTTACACAATCAACTGGAGATAAAGCTGATATAAATAAATTAAGTGCAGCGGTTTCTGGGATGCCAACAATATTTGCAAGAGCAAATATGTTTCGTCTTGCCATGGAGACTGTTGCAGCTTCATCTCAAGAACAAAATGGCTTACTAAAGTTTTATACCAACCTCATTGAAGAATGGAAGGGATTGGTGTCATGTATTGCAATTAACCCAGATAAAATTACTGTAGAAAGAGTTGATCTTGTTTATGAAGATAATAATGATATTTCATCGGTAGGAAACATCTATAGTATTGCAGGATCTTTTGGTAATGCATTATTTGAGAGAAAAAATCTTTGGTCTGATTTATCACAAGACATACCAAAACCTTTTATTGATGTAATTCTCTATGAAAAAAAGGATGGGAAAAAAATAGTGGTTGGAGGAACGAGTCCAGACTCTCTATTTTTCTCCTCGGCAGCATACAATTTAAGTGGCGAAACAAGCAGCTATATTAACGAATATAAATCTTCAGAGGAAACAATTGGAAAATTTATCAATCCACTTTCAAAGGATAAAGTTAAATCCTTTGACCCAAACGATTTAAAAAAGGTTTGGAGTTATGTTAAGCATCTGAGAAAAAACTCAAATAAGTTTAATGAGTATTTCTTTGAAATTTTAAAGTCTCTAAATATTGAAAATCCTGACGGATATCATACATCACTACAGGAATGTTTAGATTCTTGGTTGTTGGAAATGGAAAATGAAATTAATTCAAGAGGAATTCAATCACAATTTGTTGAAGATGAAGTCCCGCAGATTTCAATGTTTCATGGGCCGTTTGGAATAATTGCTGATAACTCAAACAAACTAGTTTCTGATAATGGCGTAATAACTGAGGGTGGCTCTTCTGGTATGGAATTTGTGCCCAACGAACTTCTTTTACCAGAAACCACAAAAATTGCTTGCGTTTGCGACGAGGGTGATCATGATTTCCTAAAAAATAGACCATTAATGTTACTCAAGGCATCTGTACCTGAATCACCCGATGAAATTAGACATTTTTTGCTACCACTTAGTGCTAAAGGAATTGAAGTCTTTGGTGACACCTTACCATCTGTACTTGGATTGGATGACACTAAAAAAGTAGGATCAAGACTAACCGCTGAGTATGTAGAAAAGAATGGTATCAGCCAGCTGCATGTTACATTAAATATTAAAGACAGTAATGGAAAATCACTTGGAGCTGGAGTTCCCAGAAAATATAACGTTACTAGTACTGATATAGAGTCAAAAGACGTTTTAGTATGGCCGAATTTCATAAGCAAAGAATGGAATAGATATTATCTATTTTCTGAAATGCCCCACAATGGTACAAATTGGAAAGCTATTCCATTTTGTATGAAACTCCAAGAATCGGGGAATTCAATAATTTGTGAGGAAAATTCTATTGAACCGTTGAGTATTGCAGAAAATGGGAATATTTTAACTGAAGATGTTCAATTATTAGTTGATTATGACCAAAGAAAAACAAACTCAAACGGTTATGAGTATGAGATTTTTGAAAGTAAAAATCCATTCAAAGGATTCAAAATTATGCAGCAAAATAATGATGCTGGTTATGCCGTAATTAATTGGGAAAGTAATTTAATTTCCAAAGAACTAAATAATTTTATAGATGGTTTACAAGAGGCACATGTAGGAATTGACTTTGGTAGTACGAATTCAGCCATTGCTTACAGAGTAGGTAATGGAGATCCAGAAGGTTATGAGTTTAAAAATAGAAGATTATCATTATTTGCACCTGGCGGAGATGACAAGAACAATGAAATTTATCCTGCTGTTGAGGATGAAGTATTCTTCTTTCAAAATGATGAGATAAAAAGTAATGAAATAAAATCAGTTTTATCAGTACATGATCAAAATAGACTCACAAATACAAAAAATCAAGATTTTGTTGTTTTATCAAGTGAATTAGTAAAAGGTGGATTCCCATGTTTTGAAAAAAATCTTCCCATTGAAAACAGTAATGAAAACACACATACTTTAAACTTTAGATCTATAGGAAACTCAACCTTAATTCATAATATGAAATGGGATGAGGATAGTTCAACAAATGATGTTTCGGTAGCAAGAAGAAAAGCATACTTAAAATCACTAACTCTTCACATGTATGCTGATTTATTTGAAAAAAAGCTATTTCCTAAAACTCTCAAATGGGCATATCCTTCTGCAATGGGGGAGACTCAAAGAACAAGTTATGAATTTGTATGGCAAGAATTAACGACTGTTAATCCATTAAGTGATACAACAAAATATAGCTTAGAAGTCAAAAACCCAAAAGCTGCTAGCATTGGCTTAACAGATGAAGATGGATTTGGAAATTCAAACTCAAGTATTGAATCTCAAAGCAATTCTAATGATAGTTTTGGAGGTGATGTATTCGGCACTGAAAGTTGGGGAGATGACTTCTCAACTTCAACCCCTGAGCCCAAAAAAGAAGAAACAAATGTCGGATGGGGTGATGAAGAGACCACCAGTAACAATAATGAAAATTCTCTCGATTACAATGAGGATCGAGTTAAATTCAAATTTATCAAAGAGAATAGTGATTTATCGATGACTGAATCAAGTGCAGTAGCAAGGTATATCATGAGTGATAAAAAAAATGCTGGAGGTATCTCAGCTGATAAACTTACGATGTGTTTTGACATTGGTGGAAGTACTACTGATATCCTTGTTTTAGGAGTAACAGGAGGCGGTAGAAAAAGTATGATTAAACAAAGTTCTATAAGGTTTGCCGCTCAACGTGTAGCACAGGCAACAAAATATAGTACAAAATTCTTTTCTGTGATTAAAAACTTTTTGGACAAAAAGGGCCTTAAAGTTGAAGGGATCAATAGTGGTGCTAATTCAAAATTTAACAAAGATACTGCAGCATATTATTTTGAACAAATTGTTGATCGTTTAGGAGATGAAAAGGAAAGAGATGAATTCTACAGAGCTTTAGCCAATGAATGTAAAGAACTTTTTTGCGTGAACTTATATGTTACAGGACTAATTATTTTTTATGCCGGACAACTTGCAAAGAAAATTAAGTTAGAAATTGACAATATGCCTGACAGTGAAAAAAGTAGACTATGGCAAGGTAAACCTAAAATTGAACTCAAGTTTACAGGAAAAGGTTCAAGAATTATGGATTGGCTAAAAGCTTTCAATCCACAAATAAGTGAGCAATACTACAGAACAATGTTCATTAATGGTTTTGGAGGAATGGATGAAGCTAAAAAACATCTTACCCCTACCAAATCGTTTTTTACCCCTAGAACTGATGAAAATTTAAAAGACATAAAATATGAAGTAGCTTATGGATTAGCATCTTCAACATTAGAAGAGTTCTATGTTAATGATGATAAAGACAAACCACTTGAAATTATTGGAGAAGACGGTTTTGTTTTATTCACAAAAGATGGAAAGAAAATATCTTTAGATAGCCAGCATTTTATGGACCAAGATTTTGTTAAATTAATTGGAGATGCATTTGCTTATATGCCAGAGCCTGGTAAACCACCATGTCCAAAATTTTCAGAATTTGCTATCCTTTTCTACAAAATTAGTCAACAATTCTTTGATTTGAAATTAACAAAAGATGACTTTGTAGAAGCTTTTAATAATATGAATATCGTTGATTACATTAAATTAACACCAGAATACAGAATGGGTAGAAAAAATCTTCAAGACGGCAAACCATTTGGCTTTGTTTCTCCAATAATAATTCTTGAGGGTATGAAGTTTCTTGAAATGGTGTTGTTAAAGAAGTTAAATTAATCTTTTGAAAAAATTTGACGTATACATATTAATAGGAAAGTCAAGAATTAAACTTTTATATAGTCAAAACAAGAAAGATCTACGTTGTTTTGACTATAATGAAAAGTCTTACACGCCATTTTACTTTTACTCTGATAATACATCCAGTATAATCGGAGAAAATGCAAAAACTAAATTCTTTAATGGAGACCAAAATGCCTACGGTAATTATTTTGAATTAATTAAGGCTAAAAATAGTACGTTTAACTTTTTTGGTAATGAGCAAAACATAAAACTAATTATTGTTCGTGCCATTGAAAAACTCATCAATGAATTCCTAAATGAAATCATTTTTAGCAGTAAAAATGTTTATGAGCTTAAAGATGAAATCAATTTAAAGTTAGTTTATTACAGCGATATTAATGAAAATGAAATAAATCTTGTTAATGATTTATTTAAGAAAGAAGGATTTTCAAAAATTGAAGCATATAACTATAATTTTTTATTGTTAAACTACCTTGACTCCAATCGCAAAATTGGATTCTTTAAGGGTTATATTGTTAGTGACTCTATTGATGATAATCTTCATCTTAGCTTTCATGACGTATTGACTAGTAATACCTACAAAACAAAGGATGTAGGAGACAATATTGCTACTAATCCAATGATAGATATTATTGCAAATAGGCTGGTTGGTTTTGCGATAGAAAAAAAAGGCTTTAATCTAGATGTAAAAAAAGAAAAAGAAATTCATAAGGAATTGTTTACTGAAGTTGTTGAAAAATTAAAAACAAAAAAAGAATTTTATCAACCAATAAAACTAAGTAATGGAATTACAGAAAAAGTAAAAATAAAATTGAGTCAAATAAATTCTACATTAATGACCCAATCTCATTTTACTAAGGATTTTGGCTATATTCAACAGTTTCACGAAAAAACAGGACTGCAACAGAGCGATGTGATATTTATCCTTCATGGAGATATACATTCAAATCAATACACAGATAAAATCAAATCAAACTATGCACATGTGTACGTGTCAGATGAACCGTCGGCAGAAATACTGCGCCTATTTTACACAAAAGAAAACTGTGCTAAAAGTGGAGATTTAGCTCAAGTAGCTGAAACTAAAAATGAAACTTTAACGCCGGCATCAGCGCCAGTAGCAAAAACTAATGTCAAACGACCACCAATTCAGCCACCAAAGCCTTCTGTCCCAAGGCCAAGACCTGTAACAGCGAAAGTCTTGCCAAGAAAAACTACCAGAAGACCGCCAACGCCACCCCCTCCTCCACCAAAACCTTCAATAGTTTCAAAATCGGCAAAGCCATCAAAATCTAAAAATAATATTAGCAACAAGGTTTTAAGTAGTCCAAAAATTTCGGCACCCCCTGCTCTGCCGAAAAAAAAATCAATTAAACAACCAACAATTGGATCTCCTCCCCCGTTGCCTAAAAATAGTGTTCAGAAGAATAAATTAGAAAATAATAAAACAGGAAGAAGGCCACTGGCTCCTCCTCCAATACCAAAAATTAAAAAAAAATAAATTATGAGTATCAATCTAACAAAAAGTAGTACTATAAGTTTAGAGAAAATTGAACCCACTTTAAAAAACCTTCATGTAGGTTTGGGATGGGACGCAGAGGATTCAAATGGTAATGAAATAGACTGTGATGTTTCAATTTTTATGATTGACCAAAACAACAAAATACCACAAGACGGTTTTTTTGTGTTTTATAATAATTTAAAAAGTGCCGATGGAGCTTTAGTTCATCAAGGCGATAACAGAACTGGAGAAGGAGACGGCGATGACGAAGAAGTACATATTGATTTATCTTCTGTTCACCCCGATATTGTCCAAATGATGTTCATTGTAACCATACATGATGCTGCAGCCAATAATCAAAATTTTGGGATGGTAAAAAATGCATTTATTAGAATAACTAATAAAGATGATAACAATGAATTGTGTAGATATAATTTATCTAATGAATTTAATGAAGTAGACTCTGTTCAAATAGCAAGAATTTATAAATATGATGGACAATGGCATTTTGAGGCTCTTGCAGATGGTTATTCTGGAGGGCTTGGAGCTTTATTAGAAATATATAACTGAAAAAATAATCTAAAAAAACAAAAATTATGAGTGGATTTAATTTATCTAAAGGAAGTTCTTTTAATTTATCAAAAGAATTACCAAGTTTAAAAGTAGCTGGAGTAGGTCTTGGATGGAATACAACTGCTGACCTTGATGTTTCAGCATTTTGTGTTGGAGAAGACGGTCATATTCCTGAAATGTCTGATTTAGTCTATTTTAATTCAGAATTGAAACAAGTATTAGACGGTGAGGATGGTCCTAGACCATACTCTACAGATTCTGGTGTCTATGGTGCAATTGATGAATTAGAGGGAGATGAAGATAATGATGGAGATGATGAAGATATGTGGATTTATTTTGATCGTATTGCAGATCACATCAAAGAAGTGGTGATTGTAGTAACTATACACCAAGAAGGTAATGGCTCCACAAAATTCAATGAAGTATCTGGATGCTATGGTAGAATATGGGATCAAGAATCCGACAGAGAATTATGTAGATATACTTTGGGTGACGAGTTTGGGTCATTTGATGCTGTAGAGATCGGTAAATTTACAAAATCTGGAAACGAATGGACTTTTACCGCTATCGGCAAGGGTCATGTAGGTGGACTTATGGCTCTTATTAATAAATATGCTTTTAGATTTTAGATATGAGTGATAAAAAAAACGAGAAAAAGAACGAGAAAAAGAAGAATTCTGCTTTTTCAACTGAAAAGAAAGACTCTGCTTTCTCAACTGAAAAGAAAGACTCTGCTTTCTCAACTGAAAAGAAAGACTCTGCTTT
>ENA-OUOG01001819-OUOG01001819.1-marine-metagenome-genome-assembly--contig:-NODE-1819-length-23572-cov-4.608768_pt1 | contig 23572 bp, 15 predicted proteins | sample MGYA00248635_ERZ508505 | MGnify/ENA primary metagenome ERZ508505 (study PRJEB26176, sample SAMN06267871) | marine metagenome | isolation source: Saanich Inlet, British Columbia, Canada | place: Pacific...
ATCACGTTTGAAGACAGTACGGCAGTAGTGAAGTTTGATTCCACGGTGATTTCTAAGGAAGAAATCATAGCGACAGTGGATGGCGTGGCCGGAGGCGGTTTGTATGAGGCTACTTTGCTTGCTGAATGATGCGTAGTGCGCTTGTTAGAAAGTTGGCTACAGTATCACTGGTATTTATTTTCCTAGTGATTCTCGCAGGTTCGGTGGTGCGTGCCACCGGTTCTGGAATGGGCTGTCCGGACTGGCCAAAATGCTTTGGATATTACATCCCTCCTACAGATATTACAGAATTACAATTTAAACCAAATCACAATTATAAAAAAGGGATTGTCATTATTGTAGAGGAAGAGCTGCAAGTAGCAAAAAAGGAATTTACTTCAGGCACAGAAAGAAATATAGATAATTGGGAACCCTACACTGCACATGATTATGCAATTTTTAATCCGCTTCATACTTGGGTAGAATATATAAATCGTCTTATTGGCGCACTATCTGGAATACCTATTCTTATTTTTACCATTATGTCTATTTGGCTCTGGAAAGACAAAAAGCGTTTTCTTCTGCTTTCTATATTTACTGTTTTTGCAATGGCGTTCCAAGCATGGTTAGGTAAAACGGTTGTAGATTCTAACTTAGCACCTTTTAAAATAACCATTCATATGGTCATGGCATTGGTTATTGTTGCCGTTATCCTCTACCTCATTTACAACTCAAAGTCGAGTTACAAACATCAAAAATTTGATTTAAAATTTAGAAATTTACTAGCTTTAGCCACTATACTTACGCTAATTCAAGTTGTTTTAGGAACACAGGTAAGGCAATTTGTAGACGTTCAAAACAAATTGTTTGGTTATTTTAATTGGGACATAACAGCAGTTGCACCTATTAATTTTTACATCCACCGTACACTTTCGATTCTTGTATTGGCATTAAATATGTGGTTATTTTTAAGAAATCGCAGTTTAAATTTGGGTTATAAAAAATTCAATTTAGTTATAGGTTGTATTGGCTTAGAGATTGCTACAGGTATAGCCATGTACTATTTTAATTTCCCATTCTCGTCACAACCACTGCATTTAGTAATAGCAGCAATTCTTATAGGAATTCAGTTTTATATTATATTAGAAAGTCACAATACATACCGTCTTAAAAATAAGATTGCAAATACATAAATTGTATCTTTGTAAAATTAAATTTGTAACATGATTTACCGTTTTAGAGTTATTTTAGATAACGATACTGAAGAAGATATTTTCAGAGATTTAGAAATTCGCGAATCTGACAGCATGGAAGATTTACATAATATTATTACCCAATCTTTTGGTTTTGATGGTATGGAAATGGCCTCTTTTTATGTTAGTGATGAAGAATGGAATCAAGGTGAGGAAATTGCCATGTTTGATGTAAGCGAAGGGCATAACAAGGTTAAAACAATGAGCGCCACTAAAATTAATGATTTGGTACATGAAGCTTCTACCCGTCTTATATATGTCTATGATTTTTTAAACATGTGGACCTTTTTTGTTGAGCTAGCTGAAATTGTAGAAGAAGCAGAAAGTGCTGACTACCCCAACTTAATGTTTGTTCAAGGTCAAGTTCCAGATGAAGCCCCAATAAAGAATTTTGAAGCTGAAAAGCTCGATGATTTTAATGATTTTGAAGATGATGTCGATGTCGATGATTATAGTGATTTAGATTTTGATGAAAATTGGAATTAAACACCCAAATTCGCTATTATAACCAAAAGCATTTCCTATTAGAAATGCTTTTTTTTGCACCTCTCTGTAACAAAAAAAGAACTTACTCGTCTTACTGACATAAACCAATTTTTACTAACTGCATATCTAAAATTTCTTTAAATATGCCTTAGTAACAAAAACCAATCAATCTTGGAGAATATCCTTACAATCAATAACCTTACTAAAAAGTTCGGTTACCTTACAGCAGTAAAAGACTTAAGCTTTACGATCCAGAAAGGCAATGTCTATGGAATTTTAGGTCCTAACGGTAGTGGAAAATCAACCACTTTAGGTATCGTTTTAAACGTGGTTAACAAAACTAATGGCGACTTTCATTGGTTTGATGGAAATACTAATACACATGATGCCTTAAAAAAAGTCGGCGCCATTATTGAGCGTCCAAATTTTTACCCTTATATGACGGCAGAACAAAATTTAAAATTAGTTTGCAAGATAAAAGGAGTTGATACCAGCAAAATTGAAGAAAAGCTAGAAGTTGTTGGTTTATTAGATAGAAAAAACAGTAAGTTTCGCACCTATTCTTTGGGGATGAAGCAACGATTAGCCATTGCTTCTGCCCTACTTAACGACCCCGAAATTTTAATTTTAGACGAGCCCACAAATGGGCTTGACCCACAGGGGATTCATCAAATAAGACAAATTATAAAAGATATTGCTGCCAATGGTACAACCATACTATTAGCCTCTCACTTATTAGATGAAGTCGAAAAAGTATGCTCGCATGTTGTAGTTCTTAGAAAAGGTGAAAAATTATATTCAGGTCGTGTTGATGAGATGATTAATAGCCATGGCTTTTTTGAATTAAAAGCGGATAAAATAGAAGAACTTAAATCTATCCTAGAGGAAGATGATACGTTTGGAAACGTAAAAATTGAAGACGATTTAATAACTGCTTTTTTAAACGAACCTCTTTCAGCTTCGGATTTTAATGCACTTATGTTCAAAAAAAATATTGTGCTCTCTCATCTTGTAAAACGAAAAGAAAGTTTAGAAGAACAATTTCTTCAGCTTACAGACAATTTAAACTAACTCCAATCAATCTTTAAAATAATTCTTAGTAAGAATTATAATACCCAATCAAAAAATGATACGACTCGTACAACTTGAATTACAAAAACTTTGGCTTAACAGAACTAGTAAAATTTTGATTTTTATCAGTTTTATTCTTCCTTTTACAGTCTTGGTATTATCCTCTATAAAAATTAACTTCTTTGGTTTTTTCACTTTAGAACTAGGGGAACTAGGGATTTTTAATTTCCCAATAATTTGGCACATTACTACATTCTTTGCCTCCTATTTTAAATTTTTCTTTGCCATAGTAGTTGTAAGTATGATTGGTAACGAATACAGTAACAAGACTTTGAAACAAAATCTTATTGATGGCTTAAGTAAAAAAGAATTTATTCTTTCTAAATTTTATACGATAGTATTCTTTTCACTCGCAGCAACTGTTCTGATTGGGGTAGCTACATTTTGCATTGGCATGTATTACTCTAGCTATACAGAGGCAAGTATTGTTTTTAGAGAAGTTGAGTTTTTATTGGCTTATTTTGTTAAGCTTACTGGCTTCTTTAGCTTGTGTTTATTCTTTGGTATGCTACTAAAACGGTCTGCCTTTGCTCTAGCTTTCTTATTTGTACTTTACATTGTAGAATGGCTTGTGTTTTGGGGCGCTTACGAAATATTTGATAGTGCAGACAAAGCATTTCAAATAAAGAATTACATGCCTTTAGAGTCAATGTATAAACTTATTGACCAACCTATTCAGCGTATTGTTATGACAAAGTTCCCTGAAAAGGCAGAATTAGGCTACGACTATGCAGTACATTTTAGTGAGATTGCTATTGTAATGGGTTGGACTGCGCTTTTTATCTTTTTATCTTACAGATTATTAAAAAAGAGGGATTTGTAATATATTTGATAGCTATTGCTATTAAATATGAAAAAGCTTTTTTTTTTCGTTTCAGTCTTATTTATAAGTATATCTCTAAGTGCCCAACAAGAAGCCTCTAATTGGTATTTTGGGGATAATGCAGGTATACAATTTAATGCAAACGGAACAGTCACTGCACTAAATGATGGTCAGTTAAGTACTGATGAGGGCTGCTCAAGTATATCTGATGGAAATGGCAATCTACTATTTTATACCGATGGTATTACTGTTTTTGATAGAAATGGTACTATCATGCAAAATGGATTTGGCCTTTTTGGAGACCCTTCGAGTACACAATCTGGAATCATAGTTCCAAATCCTCAATTCGATACTATTTTTTATATTTTTACTGTAGACACAATAAATCAAGGAAATCCAGGGACAGACCAAGGCTTTAATTATTCCGTTGTTGATATGTCTATGAATGGTGGCCTCGGAAGGGTAATTGAAAAAAACAATTTATTATTAAGAGATAGTTCAGAAAAGATTAGTGCTGTTTTAAGTGACTGTCAATCAGAAGAAATTTGGGTAATCACTTATTCGGTAAGTAATGCTTTTACAACACAGCCTTTTAACGGTAACGAATTTAACACCTTTTATGCTTTTAAAGTTTCAGGAGATGGTGTGGATACAAATCCTCAAATTTCAGGTCCATTTACAAGTGTAGATGATCCTAGAGGTTATTTAAAATTTTCACCAGATGGTACTAAGTTAGCTTGTGCTAATGCAACAGATGGACTTTTTTTATATGACTTTGATTCAAACACAGGGATAGTTAGTAATGAGTTTCCTATTAACATCAACTTTTCACCACCAAACCCATTAAAAAGACAAGATCCTTACGGTTTAGAGTTTTCACCTAACAATCAATTTTTATATGTCTCTGCTGCATACAACCCTACTCAAGTAGAATTTAACAATCCTAATGAGCAGTACAGTTCTCTATTTCAATTTGAGGTAACTTCACCCGATATAAATGCCTCGTCAGTACTTCTTGATGATAGACAAATGTATCGTTCTGCACTACAGCTTGGTCCAGACGGAAAAATTTACCGTACCGCTAGTTCTACTTACAACTTTGGATTACCATTTTTAACCTACATTAATAATCCAAATGAAAAAGGGCTACTGTGTGAATACAATCATAGTCAAAATAGAATTAATTTAACTAACAATTCTCGCCAAGGTCTTCCGCCATTTATTACCTCTTTCTTTACAGAAAATATAGATATTATTAACAATCCTAGTATCGATACCACTTTTTTACCTTTATGTGAAGGAGACATTTACACTTTAGTAGCAGAAGATATTCCAAACGCAACATACATATGGACATTTAATGACGTTGTTCAACCAACCCCTGCAATTCCTTATGAGTTTGAAGTCACCCAAAATGGCTTATACAAAGTTTTAATAGAACTCAATAAAGGCAACTGCGAAACATTTGAAGGAGAAGCTCTAGTCGAATACTCAAACTTTCCAGAAGCCTTTACACCTTCAAAATTTGAGGTGTGTGATGACGAGGCAAATGACAAGTTTTATAATTTTGACTTGACTTCACAAAACAGCGCTATTTTAAATGGACAAGACCCTAATTTATTCAGTGTCCATTATTACAGAAATGAAAATGATGCTATTAATGATAGAGATGAAATTACTGGATTGTATAGAAACACAACCAATCCAGAAGAAATCTTTGTAAGGGTCAAAAGCATAAATAATGCAAACTGCTTTGTCACAAACGATTCAAATACAGGACAACTTATAAGTTTCTTAATTGAAGTGTATGATACACCAATTATTTCGAGACTTGATGATGTAGTGCAATGTGATGATGAAGGCGATACATCAGACGGAATAACATTAACTAATTTAGAAAGTTTTAATAATGACATTCTAGGACCAAATCAAAATGCATCAGATTTCACAATTACATACCATTCTAATTTTGATGATGCTGATAATTCTACAAATACGCTGCCAGTAATTTATAGTAACAATCCATTTAATGATGAAATTTTTGTTCGTATAGAGAACAATTCCAATCCATTGTGTGCTAGTATAGATAGTTTTTTTTTAATTGTAAATATAAATCCTGTAGCAAATGACATTTCATTATTTCAATGTGATGAAGATGGTAGCCCAGACGGAAGAACGGTATTTAATATCATTGAAAAAGAAGAAGAAATTACGAGTAGCAATTCTGAAGTCAATGTAGACTATTATCTAAATATGACAGATGCTTTATCTGAAACTAACTCAATTGATGCTTCTAATTATACCAATATAATATCTCCACAAATCATAATTGCTAGAGTAAATAATACCACTACAAATTGTTTTAGTTTTAGTGAAGTCCTTTTAGAAGTCAGTGCAACTTCAGCAAATGATGCATATCTTGGTATCTGTGACACAGATGGAGAAGAAGATGGTTTTATTGATTTTGATTTATCTATGGCAAATGAGCAAATATTAGAAGGTTTACCTACTGGTTTAAATTTGGCTTATTATACTTCTTTAGATGACGCGCTTTTGGAACTTAACCCTTTACCTATTAATTTCAGAAATACCAGTGCATTTAATCAAACTATATTTGTAAGAGTAGAAAATAACAATAACTGCTATGGAATTAATGAGATTGAATTGGAAGTATTCACACTCCCAAATGTTATTACTGAAGAAGAAACGTTATATTGTTTAAATACCTTTCCTGATAAAATTGTACTTACAGGTGGTGTCATAAATGACATCCCTAATAACTATTACTACGAGTGGTCAACAGGAGAAACTACTATAGAAATTGAAGTTAACGAACCAGGAACCTATACCGTAATTGTTTCAAATGTAGCTGGCTGCTCTAAAGAGAGAACCATCACTGTAGAAGCTTCAGATATTGCATCAATAGATAATATCGAAGTTACAGACGTATCTGAAAACAACACCGTTACAGTTCTAATCTCTGGCGTTGGTAATTACGAATTCACATTGGATAATCCCAACGGTCTTTACCAAGCAAGTAATGTGTTCGAAAATGTAAAACCTGGTATATACACCGTTTATGTGCGAGATATTAATGGATGTGGAATCGCTGAAGAATTAGTATCAGTGATTGGCTTTCCTAAGTTTTTTACACCTAATGGTGATGGCCAAAATGACTTCTGGCAGGTCAAAGGCGTGTCGTCACAATTTCAACCCGATACTCTCATCTATATATTTGATAAATACGGAAAGTTATTAAGTGAAATAAATCCTTTAGGTTCGGGTTGGGATGGTAATTACAACGGAAACCCAATGCCAACTAGTGACTACTGGTTTTCTGTGACTTTACAAGATGGCAGACGTTTTTCTAGTCACTTTACTTTAAAACGCTAAATAAAGTGTAATTTTAGTTTATTAATGCCGTTCCATTGAAACTGAAATTCACATATGCTTCCATTATTCTGCTCTGTACATTATTCTGTAATGCTCAAGATATCGATTTGTTTAAACAATTTAACGGCCGATACGATTATACAGCTATTGGTAATACACTAAATACAACAGAAAATGGAAATTTTACACCTTGTGAAATTCTCACAGAATCTACAGCATCACTTCAACTAGAATCCAGTCAAACAGTCATTGCTGCTTACCTATATTGGGCTGGTTCAGGTAGTGGTGATTTTGAAATCCTACTCAACAACCAGCCCATAGTTGCAGAGCGAACATTTGCAGACAGCTTAGATGAAAATCGAATCTTTTTTTCAGCCTTTGCAGACGTTACTCATATTATTGCTGATGAAGAAAACACAAACTATACTGTTTCAGAATTTAATATTAGGTCAGTTATAGAACCATATTGTCCATCGGGCACCAATTTCGGAGGATGGGCAATTACTGTTATCTATGAAGACGAGAACTTACCTCTAAACCAACTTAACATCTATGATGGTTTACAAAGTGTTCCAGAATCTTTAACAATTACCCTAAATAACCTTAACGTTCTGGACAATGAAAATGCAAAAATTGGTTTTATAGCTTGGGAAGGCGATAGCGCATTAGCCGTTAATGAGCAATTAACCATAAATAATAATATCATAGGTAACCCACCTCTAAATCCAACCAACAATGCTTTTAATGGGACAAATAGTTTTTCGGGAGAGAGCAATTTATTTAATATGGATATTGATGCCTATTCCATCCAAGATAACATTAACATTGGTGATACAACGGCAAGTATTAGTCTAACTTCTGGTCAAGATTTTGTAATGATTAACAATATTATTACCGTATTAAACAGTCAATTACCTGATGCAACAATACATGTAGACCTGATAAATTTAGAATGTGATAGCAGAACTGTAAATATTAGCTATACGGTTAATAATACTAATAGCACCGGTGTTTTGCTTCAAAACACACCTATAGCATTTTATGCAGATGACATCTTAGTAGGGCAATCGTCTACAGTGAACGATATAGCAATCGGTGCATCAGAAAGTGGAAGTGTAACCCTAGAGATACCCAACACCATAGCTGATGATTTTATACTTACGCTAATTGTCGACGATGACGGTACATCAAACGGGATTGTAACCGAAACAAATGAAAACAACAATTTTGACTTTAGAGAAGTATCATTACTTATTATTCCCGAAATTGTGACGCTTCAAAATTTAATATCGTGTAATTTAGGTTTTGAAATAGGGGAATTTGATTTAATTGAAGTTACAAATAACAATCCTGAATTTGAGAATAGTACTTTTCAGTTTTTCTCAAGTTTAAACGACTTAAAAAGTAATGTAAACCCTATTTCAGCTAGCGAAATTTTTAATAATAGTACTAATCCACAAACCGTCTACATTCGTTTAGAAAAAACCATTTGCTATGAGATATTTCAGTTTAACTTAGAAATTGAAAATTGCCCTCCACTAATTCCTGAAGGTTTTTCTCCTAATGGCGATGATAAAAATGATTGGTTTAACATCCAAGGTCTATATAATATTTTCACCTCACACGAACTAAAAATATACAATAGACTGGGTACGTTAATTTTTGAAGGTAATAATAACCTTCGATGGGAAGGTAAATCCAATAGAGGTATTAACCACGGGTCACTTGTTCCTGTGGGGACGTATTATTATGTACTAAACCTTAATGATTCTAATTATAAACCCAATGTCGGTTGGGTATATGTCAATTATTAATTGATACATTTTACCGATTTTTATTGTATTTCATCTAATTTTTATTACATTTAGCAGGATAACTAGCTTTAAGCCTGTTACATATGAAACCCCAAATAGTTTTTTTTGTGACAAATCACATAAAACATCTATGTACTTCTATACTACTCTTCATCTACTTTATAAGTGCAGGGCAGCAAATTAGTGTAGATAATTCTCTGTCTGCTCAACAACTGGTTGAAAACACTTTAGCGCAAGAATGCGTCATCATTTCTAACATTAATTCATCTATAAACGGAGATGTTATAGGAATAGGGAGTTTTGGTTATTTTGAGCGAGAAAATTCTAATTTTCCTTTTCTAAATGGAATGGTTTTAACCACAGGTAATGCAAACTCAGCAGGCAATACCATAAATACTAATGTACTCAACGAAGGAGATAGCTCATGGGGAACGGACAGTGACCTTGAAAGTACATTAGGTGTCTCAAATACCACAAATGCCACATCAATAGAATTTAATTTCACATCTGTTTCTAGTGTTATTGGCTTTAATTACATCTATGCTTCTGAAGAATATTTTGCAAATTTCCCCTGTGATTACTCGGATAGATTTGCTTTTTTAATCAGAGAGGCAGGAACTAATAATGCATATACAAATATAGCTTTGGTTCCTGGAACCAATTTACCCGTTAATTCAACTAACATTCACGATGAAATCGACGGTTTCTGTTTAGCAGAAAATGAGCAGTATTTTGAGGGAAACAATGTTGGCGATACAAACTACAATGGCAGAACCACAGTTTTAACTGCCGTTGCTAATGTAACACCTAATATCGCCTATGAAATTAAACTTGTTATTGCTGACCAAACGGATAGAAATTATGACTCCGCAGTATTTATTGAAGCGAATAGTTTTACTCCTACGGTAGAATTAGGTGAAGATTTTACAACTTGCGCAAGCACAGTAGATCTCGACGGAGATATTAATAACTCAAATGCTCAATACCAATGGTTCGTGGATGGAAATCCTATTAGTAGTGCAACGCAACCACTTTACCAAGTAACTACCAGCGGTACATATAATTTAGAAATAAACATACTTTTAGGAAATGGCTTTTGTACTATTGGTGATGAAATTACAATAATTCTAGATAATTCATTAAGTACATCACCCATGACCAATATTGAGCAATGAGATGACATCTCAGAAGATGGTGAAGAAATCTTTAATCTCAACTCCAAGGATAACGAAGCTTTAGACTCTGTTCCTCCTGGTACGTACACCATTAGTTATCATGCGTCTTTTACGGATGCTGAAAATAATTTGAATCCAATTTCAGGAAATTACAGTAATACTAGTAATCCACAAACCATATACGTAAGAATTGAAGATACCATCAACGGTTGTATAGCAATAAATCAATTTAATCTCATTGTTAACACGCCACCCATGATAAGCCAACCACCACTATTAGAGGTTTGTGATAATGATGGTGTCATTGATGGTTTTACTGCCGTAGACTTAAGTCAAGCAAATAATAGCATTACTGGCGGACAGAATAACCTTATAGTCAACTATCATTTTACACAAGCAGATGCAGAAATTGGTGCCAACCCACTACCAATACCATATGTAAATGATAGTGTAAACGACCAAGTGTTTGTTAGTGTAACAAATTCTGCAACAGGATGTATTTCTACAACAACCCTAGATATTTCTGTTTTAGAAGCGCATGTTTTAGCAGACACAACAGATACTTATATAGATGCCTGCGAAACTGATGATAGTGGTTTTGCAGATTTTGATTTGACAGAAGTAGAACCAGAAATACTGAATGGATTAACAAATGTAGATGTGACTTACCATCTTACTCTTGAAGATGCACAGACAGGTGACAACCCAATACCAAACCCTACAAACTTTACGAATACAGAACAGTTTATGCAAACTATTTATATTCGTGTCCTTGATCAAAATACTGGATGTCCATCTATAGCTGCCTTTAATATCCACGAAAATCTTCTTCAAAATTCTTTAAACTACGCAGACTATACGCTCTGTGATATAAATAATGACGGTACTGAAACGTTTAATCTCGATAATATTACAGCTTCGATTATTGGAACATTACCGAATATTAATATCATATATTACGAAAACGAAATGGATAGGGACAATGGTGTCAACCCTATTCCAAACATATCTTATACACCAACTTCTTTCCCAGTAACTTTATATATGAGCCTAACATCGCCAACTTGTGTTAATGTAGAGGATATAACTTTGGACATTGTACCATTAATTGAATTCCCAGATTTACCGCAACAAGCAGTTTGCGATGAAGACCAAGATGGATTAACTAATATAGATTTAACTCAGTTTGAAACACAACTGTATCAAAATCAAAATGGGTTTCAAGTTTCATATTATGAAACATTTGATGACGCAAATAGCAATACCAATCCTGTATCAACAAATTACACCAACACCTCCAACCCAACAACTTTATACGCTAGAATCACATCTTTAGCGACATTCTGCGCCGATATTTCTAGTTTTGAAATTTTAGTAAATACAGCTCCAGAAACAATAACACCATCTCCACTACTAGTATGTGATGATGACCAAGATGGAATGTCTATAATCAACTTAGAAAGTCTAATTCCAAATATTATTACTTCCATATCTAATAGTGCGGTTAGTTTCTTTAATACATTATCTGATGCGCAATCTGGATTAAATGTAATTCAGAATCCAACAACATTTAATACAACCTCTGCAATGCTCATAGCAAGAGTAGAAAACACGTTATCAGGATGTTATTCTTATGAAACTATTGAAATTATTGTAAATACGCTTCCCGTATTCCCAGACATAGCAGATTTTAGTATTTGTGAAAACAACACAGATGATATTGCAGACTTCTTACTAAGTTCTAAAGATGCGGAAATATTAAACGGACAAGTCGATAAACAAGTTATCTATTTTGAAAATGATGCTATAAATTTGAATAATCCTATTGACAAAAATAGCGACTACCAAAACAGTACAAATCCACAAACCATATTTGTACGTGTTCAAAATATAACAGATATAGATTGTTATGGCATTGATTCCTTCGTGCTAACAGTAGGCACTAATCCTCAATTCAATGAACCTGTAAGTTTATTTATTTGTGACGACGCTTCGAATGATACGGTAGCTACAATTAATATTGAAGAAAAAAGAAATGAAATCATAGACGGCATACCTGAAAATATAAATGTCACGTTTTATGGTACAATCGATGATGTTGATAACGAAGCAAACCCTATTACTACTGATGAGTATACAACATTTACAAATCCGCAAGAAATCTATGCTGTAATATCTAATGGTAGTATTTGTTCTTCATTAACATCGTTTACGGTTAATGTTATTCCAGTGCCTACAGTGTTAGAAATTCAACCTTTTGAAGATTGTGATACTGATTATGATGGTAGTATTTCATGGAATCTAACCGATGCCGAAATTAATATTTTAGACATTAGACCAGATAATGTTGTTGTATCTTATTTTGAGAGTTTAGAAAATGCAGATAATGACATTGACCCATTACCAAATCCAGAAAATTATAACAATACAAGTAATCCTCAAACGGTATTTGTAAAGGTGACGAATACAGATTTTAACTGTTCGTTGGTATTACCAATAGAATTAAATGTAAATCTACCACCAGCAGTAAATGATTTTCAATCGGTAGAAACGTGCGACAATTCTGCAAACACTTACGATTTAAGTTTAATTAATTCTATCATTGTTGACAATGATGAGGGTATAAGTATATCTTACTTTAGCAATGCGCAAGATGCTAATTCTAATAGCGATGCAATTTCTACAGATTATACCTACCAAACTAATAATGATATTGTCTATGCGCGTGTAGAATACAACTCGACAAATTGCTTCTTTGTTTATCCATTTATGATTGTGGTAAATGACCTACCAATTGCAAACACGGCACCAAACTTGGAAGCTTGCGATGATAACTTTGATGAACAATTATTATTTGACTTAGAAGAACAAACAGCACCTATTCTTGGTAACCAAGACAATATTACCTTTGACGTTAGCTACCACAGTTCCGAAACCGATGCTCAAGAAAATCTGAACCCATTAGAGATCTTATACAATGCTACAAACAACGAGGTGATTTACGCTAGAGTGACTAATCAAATAACACAATGTTATTCAATTAGCCAATTTAATGTAATTATCAATCCATTACCTTTGGTGGACATTCCAGACCAGGCCATTTGCCCAGAAAATTTTCCATTAGTTGTAAGTGCAGAAACAGGTTTTACTGATGATAGATATCTTTGGTCAACTGGAGAAACTTCTCCTGACATAGAAATTACCGAAATAGGTAATTATAGCGTCACAGTAACTACACCCAATGGCTGTAATGTAACCTCAGAATTTAATATTATAGAATCTGAACCAGCAACCATTGAAGTCTTAGAAACAGTCGATTTTTCGGACCCAAATAACATAACCATTACCGTTTCAGGAATCGGAGATTATATTTTTCAATTAGATGGTGGAGAACCTCAAACAACCGGTATTTTTGAAAATGTTAACCTTGGTTATCACATTTTAACCATTATAGACCAAAATGGTTGTGCTTCTGTCAATAGAGAAGTTTTGGTTATTGATGCTCCAAAATTTATGACTCCAAATAATGATGGTGATTTTGATACCTGGCATATCATTGGTGTAGAAACATTGCCTGGCACCATTGTTCATATTTTCGATAGATATGGTAAACTTCTGAAACAGCTAAATTATAACTCTAGGGGTTGGGACGGCACATATAATGGTACGCTTATGCCAGCCACAGATTATTGGTGGTCAGCTGATGTAAGACAAGGTAGTATTGAATTTACAGTTAAAGGACATTTTGCTCTAAGAAGATAAATTAAAATTTAACACAATTCAAAAACTGTCAATCTAAGGCTATTATTATATTTGCTTCGCATTTATTCATTTTATGAAATACACCTTTCTTGTATTTATTTTCATATTTTTTACAGTTTCATATACGCAAAATATTACTGTAGATAGTCAATCACTTAGTCCTCAAGAACTAATAGAAGATGTCTTAATAGATAGTGACTGCATAGAGAATGTTATTGTCACCAACGCTGTAAGTGGTGATTTTGGAGGTGCTGAGTTTAGCTATGGAACATTTGATGCAACAGGCACAACTTTTCCTTTTGAAAGAGGTATTGTTTTAAGTACTGGCAGATTGAGTAATGTCCCAGGTCCTAACGATTCATTGAGTGATGATGACGCCCCAGGTTGGAATGGTGATGCTGATTTAGAATTTGTTTTACAAGAAGCAGGAACCGAAAATGCCACCATAATCGAATTCAATTTTACTGCAATTACCAATCAAATTTCGTTTAGATATTTATTTGCTTCAGAAGAATACAGAGAAAACAATCCCTTTACTTGTGATTTTTCTGATGTTTTTGGATTTCTTATCCGAAAAACTGATAGTGATGACTTATACGAAAATATAGCCTTGGTGCCTGGTACAACAACACCTGTAAAAGTTACAACAGTGACACCGGGTGTCCCAGGAAGCTGCCCACCATTAAATGAAGCTTTTTTTGATCAATTCAATGAAATTAATCCGGCTATATCTCCAACAAACTTTAATGGTCAGACTACAGTACTCACAGCAACGGCAGATCTTATTGCTGGTGAAGAATATAGTATTAAACTTGTTATTGCAGACGAGACGAATCCAAGATTTGATTCCGCAGTATTTTTAGAAGCAGGTAGTTTTGTCCTAACTAGAGATTTAGGAGAAGATAGATTATTAGCTAATACTAATCCAATTTGTGGGACTGACACACTTCTTTTGGATGCCACAATTACAGGAAATAATGGTTATAATTGGTATAGAGATGGAGCTTTAGTCCAGACCGATCCAATTGGATGTGTTAACTGCGGTACTTTTGAAGTGGATCAAGAAGGCACTTATAATGTTGAAGTTTTATTAGATAACTCTTGTATAGCCTATGGAGAAATAGTTATTGAATATTCTCAAAATCCAGTTGCAAATGACGCCATTATTATTGAATGTGATTTGGACCAAAACGGAACTACAATCTTTAATTTATTTCAGTCAGAAGAAATAGCAACAAATAACAATAACACGCTTTTTATTACAGATTTTTTCTTGAATGCATCTGATGCCTTAAGCAATAACAATCCTATTGAAGCTCCAACAGTATTTGAAAATACTACAGCAAACCAAGTTGTTTATGCTCGTGTTGAAAATAATTTTGGTTGTTATGATGTTTCGCAAATAGAACTACAAATTTCTAGTAGCACCTTAGATATCCCGATTATATACGCCTGTGATTTTGGAGAAATAGATGGCTTCACAATTTTTGACTTAAGTCAGGTTGCAACTGCTATAGAAAACCAAATTCCTATAGATGCCACCCTGTCCTTTTATAAAACAGAAAGTGATGCATTTGAAGAGGTTAATTCATTAGCAAACACCTACGAAAATATTGAAGTCAACTCAGAAACTATTTTGGTAAAAGTTGAAAGCGGCTCTAATTGCTTTGCCATATCAGAAGTAAATTTAGAAGTATTATTTACACCAGAAGTCTCGGAAAACGAGACTGTTATTTACTGTACAAATACGTTCCCAGAAACGACCCGTTTATTCGGAGGTGTCATTAACGATTTACCAAACAATTATCTCTATGAATGGCAGTTAAATGGCAATAGTCTTCCTGCTTCAACCTCTTTTATTGATGTTAATGAGACTGGCACATACACCGTAATAATTAACGACCCTAATGGATGTAGTAATACAAGAGAAATTTCGGTAATACCTTCAGAGATAGGAAACATTGAGTCTATTGAAGTTACAGGCACAGATAATACAAATACCATTGTAATTAATGTGTCTGGAAATGGAGATTATGAATTTTCCTTAGATTATGAAAATGGATTTTACCAAAGTGAACATGTCTTTAATAATATTTCGCCCGGTTTTCACACCATATATGTAAGAGACAAAAATGGTTGTGGCATTACATCTCAAATCTTTTCAATTCTTGGTTTTCCAAAATTTTTCACGCCTAATGGAGATGGGCAGAATGACTTCTGGAAATTGGATGGCGTAAATTTTGACTTATACCCTGGGTTAATTGTCAGTATTTACAATCGTTATGGTAAACTTATAACAACTCAAGATGCCAATAGCTCAGGATGGGATGGCTCATATAGCGGCAGCCAATTACCTAATACAGATTATTGGTTTACAGCCAATTTTGGAAATGGTCGAACGTTTACTGGACATTTCGCTTTAAAAAGGTGAAAACCATTGCTTTTATTACCCTATTCTTTGTCGTAACTTTGCATTATGCGATTTAAGATTCACTCAGAGTTTAAGCCAACTGGAGACCAACCTCAAGCGATAAAACAACTTGCAAATGGTATCGATAAAAATGAACGTTACCAAACACTTCTTGGGGTTACAGGATCTGGAAAAACTTTTACCGTAGCTAATGTTATCGAAAAGGTACAACGCCCTACATTAGTTTTGGCTCATAACAAAACACTCGCTGCACAATTATACTCAGAGTTTAAACAGTTTTTCCCTGAAAATGCTGTAGAATACTTCGTATCCTATTATGACTATTATCAACCAGAAGCGTATATACCTGTCTCAGGCGTTTATATAGAAAAGGACCTATCTATTAATGAAGAAATCGAGAAAATGCGTTTAAGCACAACATCTTCACTTCTATCGGGCCGCAGAGATGTTTTGGTAGTCGCATCTGTATCCTGTTTGTATGGTATTGGAAATCCTGTTGAATTCCAAAAAAATGTAATAACGCTTGAACGTGATCAGATCATTTCTAGAACAAAATTACTTCATATGTTAGTACAAAGTTTGTATTCACGTACTGAAGCCGATTTTAAAAATGGTAATTTTAGAATTAAAGGCGATACTGTTGATGTGTTTCCAGGATATTCAGATAACGCTTTTAGAATTCATTTCTTTGGAGATGAAATAGAAGACATTGAAGCATTAAACCCGCACACACAAGAAATTATTGAGCGTTACGATAGATTAAACATATATCCTGCAAATATGTTTGTAACTTCTCCTGATGTACTTCAGAATGCAATTCATAGCATTCAAGATGATCTCGTTAAGCAACACGATTATTTTAAAGACATCGGAAAGCACTTAGAAGCAAAGCGTCTAAAAGAGCGAACTGAATTTGATTTGGAAATGATAAGAGAGTTGGGCTATTGTTCTGGAATTGAAAATTACTCACGCTATCTTGACGGAAGAGCTCCAGGTACAAGACCATTCTGTTTGCTCGATTATTTTCCTGAAGATTATTTAATGGTGGTAGATGAAAGTCATGTGACTATTTCTCAAGTTCATGCTATGTATGGGGGAGATAGAAGTCGAAAAGTAAATCTAGTAGATTATGGGTTTCGTTTACCCGCAGCAATGGACAATAGACCTTTAAAATTTGAAGAGTTTGAAGCGTTGCAAAATCAAGTTATATATGTATCAGCAACTCCAGCTGATTATGAAATGCAAAAAACAGATGGTGTTTTCATAGAACAAGTTATTAGACCAACTGGTTTATTAGACCCAATTATTGAAGTAAGACCAAGTTTAAACCAGATTGATGACCTCATTGAAGAAATACAAAATCGGGTTGAAAAAGATGAGCGTACATTGGTAACCACACTTACAAAGCGTATGGCAGAAGAATTGGTAAAATACCTAAGTCGTATTTCCATTCGGTGCCGTTATATACATAGCGATGTTGATACATTAGAACGTGTAGAGATAATGCAAGATTTACGTAAAGGCATATTTGATGTTTTAGTTGGTGTAAATTTATTAAGAGAGGGATTAGATTTACCTGAAGTCTCATTGGTTGCTATTTTAGATGCTGATAAAGAAGGATTTTTACGAAGTAATAGATCTTTAACTCAAACTGTTGGAAGAGCCGCTAGAAATCTCAACGGCAAAGCTATTATGTATGCAGATGTTATCACTAAGAGTATGCAAAAAACTATTGATGAAACTAACTACAGACGGGAAAAACAAATAGCGTACAATACCAAGAACAACCTTGTCCCCAAAGCCTTAAATAAAAGTCTTGATAGTGCTTTAGCAAAAAATTCTGTAAGTACATATAAAACAGAGTTGGATGCAAAGCTTGCTGCAGAGCCTGAAAGTAAGTATTTAACTAAAGGTGAGCTTGAAAAGAAAATAAGAGAAAACCGTAAACTTATGGAACAGGCGGCAAAAGCTTTAGATTTTATGGAGGCTGCAAGATTTAGAGATGAAATTACGGCCTATCAAGAACGCCTTGAAAAACTAAAAGTAAAATAACCACTAGTTATATTGAACTTTAAAAATATCAATCAAAAAGTCAGGCGGAACTATTTTATTTGGAAAACTATCCATTAAATCCAAAACACGATTTATTGATTCTTGACTTAACCCCATTCTTAAACCAAAATTATGGATTTTTACGAGTTGTTTAGTAGACACCTTATGATATAGATTCATCAATAATACCAAACGGTGAAATTGTACTATACGCTCGCTATGTGATTTTAAATTCACATAAGTTACCGGATGTTTAAAAAGATAATTAAAATCGTCTTCAGATATTTCCAATTGTCTTGCTATACTCAACAAGAATTTGTGTTCAATAGATTTTATATTTTCATCTTTCTGCGCAAATGCAATCATCTCTGATAACAAACTCAACTTTTCAACGCGATTAATCATTATTAATATTCAGAGGGTTTTTATATAAATCAAATTTAAGTAGATACAGAATTTTATAATCATGGATAAACTGTATCTTGTCGAAAAAATTAATGTACTTAATCGTTAGAATTAAACTTTTATCATAGCAATACGAGCTTAAATATCTGATTTTTAATTATTTAAATTCAATTTTATGACAAATAACGACATCTTCAAAAAGCTACGGGTAGCTCATAAATTAAGAGATGATGATATAGTAAAAATTATGGAACTGGTAGACTTTAGGATTTCTAAAAGTGAGCTAAATGCGTTTTTTAGACGTGACGACCATCCAAAATATATGGAATGTGGTGATCAGATATTACGTAATTTTTTAAATGGTCTTATTATGCATCTTCGTGGACCAATGCCAAAAAAAGGAGAAAATAAAACACAAAAAAAGAGCAACTAAATAGTTGCTCTTTTTTTATTATCTATAACCAAAGCTTAAGACAACACAGCTTGTACTTTATCTGCTGCTTCTTGGAATTCTGTTGCACTTAACACATCAAGACCAGAGTTGTCTAATAATTCTTTAGCAATATCGGCGTTTGTTCCTTGCAAGCGAACTATGATAGGCACATTGATATTACCCATATTTTTATAAGCATCAATAACACCTTGTGCTACACGGTCGCAACGCACAATACCTCCAAAAATATTAATTAAAATGGCTTTTACTGCTGGGTCTCTTAGAATTAATTCAAAGGCAAGCTCCACTCTTGCAGCATCTGCTGTACCACCAACATCTAAAAAATTAGCAGGTTCTCCACCAGCTTGTTTAATTAAATCCATAGTTGCCATTGCCAAACCTGCACCGTTAACCATGCAACCAACATTACCATCTAAATCAACGTAGTTTAAGCCATGCTCTCCAGCTTCTACCTCAATTGGGTTTTCTTCGCGCTTATCGCGTAACGCTGCTAAATCTTTATGTCTAAATAAGGCGTTACCATCTAAAGTTACTTTAGAATCTACTGCCATAATTTTATCATCACTCGTTTTTAAAACAGGATTAATTTCAAATAAAGATGCATCAGATTTAACATAAGCCGTATATAAAGCAGATACAAACTTTGTCATTTCTTTAAACGCTGTACCGGATAGACCTAAATTAAAGGCAACGCGACGTGCTTGGAAAGCTAAAAGTCCTAAAGCTGGGTCAATCTCTTCAGTAAAAATTAAATGTGGTGTTTCTTCTGCAACGGTTTCTATATCCATACCTCCTTCAGTAGAATACATGATCATATTTTTTCCTGTTGCTCTATTTAATAATACAGACATGTAATATTCTTCTGGCTCATTATCTCCAGGATAATAAACATCTTCTGCAACCAAAACTTGGTGCACACGCTTACCTTCAGCAGAAGTTTGCGGTGTTACCAAATCCATACCTATAATTTGCCCTGCTAAAGTTTCTACCTCTTGAAGGTTTTTAGCAAGCTTTACTCCTCCTCCTTTTCCACGTCCACCAGCATGAACTTGGGCTTTAATAACATGCCAACCTGTTCCTGTTTCCTCAGTTAATTTCTTAGCTGCATCGACAGCCTCAGCAGCACTTTGCGCTACAATTCCTCGCTGAATGCGAACTCCAAAACTGCTTAATAATTCTTTACCTTGATATTCGTGTAGATTCATTTGTTTTCAGAAATTTATTCGTTGCGCAAAAATAAGCATAGTAAAACGTTTCTCAAATTGTTTTTAATTAAGATTTAGGATTAGTTTATCTTGGTTTAATCAATTTTTATAATTTCTGAAATCAGTGTATCAGAATTCACAACACCTTCAATAAATATTTTAAGAGGCAACCCTGTATTTAGTACTTTAAATTCAATTTTACCGTTTTCAAATTTCAAATTCGGCTTCCAATCAATTGCACCATAATCACTGAAGAACACACTCTTTATAGAACTATATTTTGGACTATAAAACTGTTTGGGTAGAGAAAACTTCAAGGGGATTTTATATTCAGAAAACGAATTTTTAGGAGTCGTTGCAGGTCTTTTATTTGGGTCAGTATATATTCTTATAACTCCAGCGCTTCCCCTTAAGCCTTCTCCAATACCACCTTTATTGATAATCACATAATCCACTGTTTCCATGGTAAAACTACTTAAAAAGTCGTAATCACTAAGATACACATCATCTAGAAATATTCGAGGCACTTTGGTCCCGTTTATTGTACTTGGATTTCTTGTCTCTATCCTAAACAATGTCATTTCTTCCATACCGGTTATAGGATTTAACTCAACTTCATTACCAAGCTCAACAACAAAACCATAAGAACTTATAAATTGAGCAAACGTTTTGTAAAAACGCTTCATTTTTTCATCAAATTCATAAACTTTCCCTATGTTTTTATTTTGTAATTTTTCTAATCGGGTATATTCTTTGCGTGCTATAATCTTTACTTCGTCCAGTTCCTGTGTCTTGTCGAGTCCTGATAATTTGGTCATTTCATATCCTTGGTTGGTAAGTTGACTTAATGTAGTAACCGAAGCTGAGTTGGACACGTTATTGAATGTAGGGATTTCTTTTGGCTCAAAATTTACTATTAAATTAGCTTTACCTAATTTTTTATTGTTTTGAACTTGTCCTATTCTTAAAAACTCTTCATCTAAAGGAAAAAAACCTAATTTTTCTTCAAAACTATTAGGCTTCAATGAAATTAATTCAGATTTACTATTAATGTTAGGGTATATTAAATAGGTTTCCTCTTTTTTAGAGTTTGAAGAAATACGATAGTTAACACCATAATCAATGTCATAAATAAGTTCAGGCTGTTGGTTAAAAATGGCATCCCAACTATACCTGCTCCAACCTTGAGTTAACAATAATTGATTAAGCTCCTTTTTCTTTAAGGTGGTAATATCAGTAAAAAAATACTTTAAATTTTCAGTGGTTCCTTTTAAATAGGGCTTTACCAAAAAAGATGAAATTATATTGTCATTACTTCGGTAAGATTTTGTTTCTGAAGGTAAAATAGATGCGCTAAGGCTCTGAATTTCGTTATCAGATATTCCTTTGATATTAAGTGTAATTGCTATACTATCATTTTCCTTTAAGGCATTATAGCTGTCAATGTTATCTAGTTTAAGCCCTTCATAATTAAAAAAAATGCGCTCTGCAATAGCATTCCCTTTGATATCAAATAGGGTAAAAATATTTACCCCTGGAAATAATTCATTTTTACCAAACGTAAACACTTGAGTCGGTGAATCTTGAAAAATGAAATTATAGCTCATTAAATCTACAGTATTATGAACTGTAACTTTAAATGGTTTGTTCATTAAATCTGGTAGGGTATTCTCGTTTGTTTTAACAGAGACTTCTACATTTTCATCTGTTTCGTTTGTTTGTAGAATTACACCTTTTGGCTCAATGATTGGTATCTGCACATTATATTTTTCATTATAGTAAAAATAAGTTGCTGTGTAGACCATATCCTTTTTTGGTACAAAATTGAACACATTTATGCCTAAATGATTAAGGGTCACCTCGGACATCTCCATACTATTTTCGTATAAGGTAACACGAAGATTTTTCACAGCTTTTCCTAAACTATCTTTTGCAATAACCCCTAATTTATTTAAAGTGTTTGCAAGCAGGTGTCCGCTTTCCGGAAGAAATTGAACATCAATTTTCCCTGTACTTTTCAAAGTTTTATCGAAGCTATTCTTATCAGAGTTTAGAATCTTTAGTTTTGATTCGTGATGTAAATACTCATTCTTAAAATTCTTTGACCAATTTGTATATGTTTTTAAAACATATTCTCCAGAACTAAAGGTACTGTCTAACATAAATTCTCCATTGGCAACTCCATTTACACCCATTAACATCTTTTTTTTCACTGGCTTATTATTGGGGTCATAAAGGACACAATAGATATTTGATGAATTATCGGAAAAACGCATTAAATCTCTTGAAAAAATGTAGGTTTTAAACCAAACAGACTCTCCTGTTATGAATGTAGATTTGTTAGTATGCGTAAATATCTGTTCTCTAGTTAACTCTGCAAAATCTTCGAAATTATCTTCAATGGCTTCAAATCTAGATTGTGCAACAACGCTTAAAGTTGTAAAGAGCAATAAAAATGATAAAAATCTCATAATCCTTTCCTTTTTAATGGCGTATTTAACCAATAATTGTTAGCATCTTCATTAGATACCTTTTCGGCTTCAGATAATGGTCTGTACTTGTTTATACTTTTTGTGTCATATGGTACGTTTTTGTTTTCAAAGACTTCTTGCACAAAAAATTCTCTATATTGATAACCTTTAATCTTAGGAGCATCGAACAACTTTCGTTTAGAAACATCGTAAATATTTTTTATCCGATGGGTAAATAAGCTCATATCCGTTTCTGAATTTATTTCAGGCATACTCCAAGTCTTTACTTTCGCTTTTACAGTAACGGAATCTATAAGTTCAATAGTTTCTACAAAAAGTTTCTTTTTATTGTACCGAAATTTAAAGTCTTTTTTTTCTAAGGTTCTTGCATCAATTTCATTATTAAATTTTACAAAGAATGCATTCTCATCTACATCATAATCAACGCCAGCCAAATCAAATTTAAAATCATCATTAATAATAAATTGATTATTAAAGAGTCAAATGAATATCATTCTGTTCTGTATCATCAAAAATAATAAATTTAACCTGAGTCTAATTCATTTAAAAAAAATGACTTAGACTTTTGTCTTCTTGCTTCTGCTGAGATGACTATGATCTTTTACCAAATTAATTTAATTTTTTAGATTAAAATTTCATAGTTGTTTTTCTTGGAAGTGCTCTTTAACAGAAGACTGTAGCTTTAATCCACTCAATAAAAAATAGAGCTCTTAAAAT
>ENA-OUOG01001822-OUOG01001822.1-marine-metagenome-genome-assembly--contig:-NODE-1822-length-23539-cov-3.978732_pt1 | contig 23539 bp, 23 predicted proteins | sample MGYA00248635_ERZ508505 | MGnify/ENA primary metagenome ERZ508505 (study PRJEB26176, sample SAMN06267871) | marine metagenome | isolation source: Saanich Inlet, British Columbia, Canada | place: Pacific...
CTCTCGTCCGAATTTCCGGAGCCTACGAGATCGATCAAAACGAGTTTGTAGTCCTGCTCAAAATTGGGCGTCATAAACCGCCACATGTTCTGGCTGCATCCATATCCGTGTACAAAGAGCAAGGTCTTCTCGCATGCTCCGATCACTTTAACATTATTGCGTTTGATTGCTGTATTCATCGTTAGCTAAGGGTTTTTGTAAGTCGATCAGTCTAGCGCAATAGAGTGTATTGACTTATCGAAATTATAGTTTTACGGCTTTTGGTGAGACAAAAGTACCAATCAAGGCGCATACGTGAAACTATTCGATACGTATTTTTTACAATAGCGCATAAAAAAGCCCCAACGCGTATTCCTAACCGAACTCTTGTCGTCTTTTTAAGTCACTGAAAAACGGCCATGATAGAATCGTCCGTCTGCTTAAAAACGACGAAACATGGTGGTCTATTTCCTTTTGTCCCAATGTTTTATCTGTGATTACCTGTGATAAAATACCTGCTTTTTTCTACCTGTATTTTATCACACGCCTCGAATCACCCCGATTAACGTGTTAAAACTCACACGCTAATGTGCATTGGTAGTATTCATGACAAGCTGCCAAGCGTATTGCCTCACGAAGTTCGCTCTAGAGACCCGGTACTATTTATTGAACAAACACACCCTTCGATTCCTACCCCAGCCGGTTTAGTTCGAGTAAGTTTGGTAGAGATTCTTTGAAGGTTGCAGATCCTCAATGTGCTGAGGAGCCGACAACTGGATAAGGAAAAACCCAAGAACCTATGAACCTCGGCCAGCAACAGCCTTCAGATGTAGTACGTATCGAACAGCATGTGAAATCACCGGAAGTAAATTTCCTGAATTCCGTGAGACGTTGCGTAAGTCGCAAAACGAGCAAGAAACCAGCCCTTAGCGGTCGCTTCTTACCGGCAACCCATCCCTTTCTTAAGGTCTAGGGCATTTATTCTGCTAGGTTAAAGACCACTACCTCGTGTTCGCCCACCATTTCTGTGCGGTGTTCCGGCCACAGACTGCCCTTGATGTCTAACGAAAATGCCTTTTTGGAAACCGCGGCCTCACCGATGGAACACGACTGCTCGATCTTGCGGCATTCCTCGAAAACATCCCCCCAGTAATCAAAGCCTACCACACGGTCGTTCGGGGCGCCAGCCTCCACGGTTCCAAGGTGAATGCCTATGCGCAATCCCAGCTCGATACGATCCACATCCAGCATGAGGTTCAGTCCTCTTGTACTTTTGTACATGTCAAAGGCTGCCTCTAACGCTTCTCGAGGAGACACCTCTGCATCCGACGTTCCGCAAATCGCAATAAAGCTACTGCCGTCAGTGCTCACGAACTGCAGGTTTTGACGCGCACATGCCTCTTTAAATCTGCTGAAATAGCCTTCTAACACTTGAAGCAGTTCATCTGGATTCATGGTTCCGATCAGCGCTGAGAATCCTTGTAAATCTGCACGTAAAACGATGGCATCTTCGTAGGTCTGGGCTGCTGTTTTTTCACCCCGTTTCCACGCATTGTACTGGTGGTCAGGCAATAATCGACGTAATAAGATTTCTTCACGGTCTTTTAGGCTCCGCACATCTTCATTCAAATGCTTGCGTTCTTTACGCAGTCTTCGGATTCTCCACAGCCCGTAAAAAGTAAGTAGAAGCAATACGCCGAAGAGGGAAATGTTTTGACTTTCACGGATGAGAAGGCGGCGCAGATCCGATACTTGTTTAAGGCGGTCGTTGAGCATCGAATAACTGATGCGCGAGACGAGGTTTTGGAGCTCCACGACGTTTCCACTTTCCAGGTAGGACGATTTTGGATTAAACTGCTTGCTGTCCGCATATGCGCGGTCCAGGGCTAGGATGCGTTCGTAGGCATATACCACCGAGTCAGGTCGGCACATGTCGTACCAGCGTTTGAGCAGGTAGATCGCATCGCGGTGATCGCGCCATTCGCCTTCCGTATAGCTAATCTGGCGCTGTAGAACCTGACGTACCCATTGCTCGTTTTCGGGAGTTTTCGGCAAGACCATACCGCCAAACCCGGGGGCTTCAAGATCCGTGGCGCGTTGCCATTCAGTAAGCGAAAATTCCGCTTTTGACATATTGATCAAATGGTGAAATTCGCCCGATTCTTTGACGTAAGGGACATCTTTTATTCGGTTGTAGGCCGCAAGAAATCGGCTTGAATCCCGCAGTTCAAGATGCGTGGTCATGCTGTTGTAAATAGGCATCCACCACCCTCTGTTCCCGACCAATTCATAATAGTACGCAGCACTGTCGTAGGCCGCTGCCGCCTTTTCATATTCGTAGGAGAGCGCATAAGTGTTCGCCATCTGGTTGTACACGGCACCTCGGAGATTTTCCTTGGCACCATTCAAAGCGAGCTGTGCAAACTCAAGGCTGCGGTTGTAGTCTCCTAATCGGTAAAAAATGATCGATAAGCGCTCTGAAACAGCCCCTTCGTAGGGACCCAAATCATACTTCTCATCGTAGTCTAGAGCCACATTTAAATAGAAGGCAGCACTGTCATATTCTTCATTAAAAATATAGGCATTCCCGATCATGTACTTGGAGAAAAAGTACAAGTGAACGCTGTCTTTGGGAGCATACGCTGCGATGGCTCGAATCCGTTTGAAATAGGGCTTCAAATCGCGTTTTGAAAGCACTTTATAGGCTTGTTTGTACGCCAAAGAAACCCAAATAGAGTCCAGTTCGCTCGCTCGAAACTGCTCGAGCATCATATCCACCACGGCTTTGTAGTACGGCTGATCTTTCCGATAATAGTTGTGGTATTGCGTCATGGTACCGATCGAATCTACCGCCTCTTTCGGATGGCTCTCTAACCAATTTTGGTCAAAAAACTGCCCGTGCAAAGCCCCCGAAAAACAGAGCAAAACGGCGACTAGTATCTGTTTGAAACGCATCATACCAGCTCGTGAATTTGTGCCGATTCATCGACGTTTTCAGACGTATTCATCGGCCTTGTTTGTATCCGCGCACTTGGGGCGATTTTTGCCAATTCCGGTCCTGCATAAACGCGCTGTGGCTCCGCTTGCTTCAGCGCACGAGCGGCGCTGCTCACTGCTGATCCCCAGATGTCAAACCGCAGTTTCTCTTGTCCGATCAGTCCATTAATCACGTCGCCATAATCCATCCCTATGCGCACCTCAACCAGACCCTTTTCGATGCCCTTGAGCTCGCGCTGGATGGAGCTAATACACTCCATAGTTCGCTGCAACTGCTGCTGTGGCGTTACGCGCGTAATCTTATACACTCCTAAAATGATGGGACCTGAGGTCTTGATTTTTTGGAGGCCGAATAAAGAAAACTGACGGTCGACGCACTCAAAAACTTGGCCCATAATCTCCATGCGATGTGCGCTAGAATTGAACGGTTGTACCGATCCAAACTTGAGAAATATCACCAAACAACTTTGCCATATACTGGGCTCTATTTCGCCTTCATGAATGACGCGATCCACTACCGATGCCGGCACGATTTGCTCCAACTCACTATGCACCTGATCCTGAAGTAAATCCAATTCCCGTCCACGGGTTTTTAGTCGAATAAATGCAACCCCGAGATACGCCAAAATAAGCACCGTAAGCACGAGTAAAAGAATCAGCACAAATTCTGCGCGGCGGTATTTCTCCGCGCGCTCCAGCTGGCGCTCTACCTCAGCCGCTTGATCCGTGATCGGCTTGAACAGGTCGTCCAAAATATCTGCGCTCGTGCGTGTGTCCCGGAGGCTTTGCTCGCTTTCCACCAGCCGGCGCTCATAGTCCGCGATTGTCGAGCTATCTATAGCCGTGTTTTGCGCCCACAACGACGTTGCAAAAAACGTCAAGAAGAACAGGACTCGAAGGCGCATAGGACCGTGGGTTAATTTTGGGTTTTGTACCCGTTAAATATACAGGTTTTGTACATTTAAGGACCAATTATTTACAGCCGCCTATGAAGCTTTTAGCCCTTACAGATTTTTCTGCAACCTCCGCGCAGGCCTTGCAATACAGCATCGATCTTCTTCAAAACGTCCCTAGTGGTACCCTACATGTATTGCATGTGGTGGAGCATCAAAAAGACACAGAAAAAGCATTGGCTTCTTTGCAAGCGTTTGTGGGCAATGTCCGCAACCCGAAAAATGTAAAAATGCACACCGATGTTGCCTTAGGTGACCTCTACGATGAGGTGGGGCTGTACACGCAAAAGCAGTCGTTTGACTTTTTGCTGTTTGGCACACACGGAGCGAAGGGCATCCAGAAGATTTTTGGGTCGCACGCAGTAAAATTGGTCCAGCATACCGCTTGTCCGTGCATCATCGTGCAAGACGAGATTGCGATCGGTGAGGATGGGATCAAGGAGATCGCGCTGCCGCTCACTTTGGAGGTTGAGGACAAGAAGATTCTTGCCTACACCGCAGGATTGGCCAAGCTTTTGGCTGCTCGTATCGAGATCATCTATCCGGAACATGACGATGAATTCCTCGCGGCAACCATCCGTAGAAATTTGAAGTTTACCACGGCGCATTTCGAGGTGCAAGGCATTCCTTTTGGCACAAACCCGGTAGATTCTGGGCTCCATTTTGACGATCACGTGATTCGAGTAGCGGTCGAAAAAGAATGCGATTTGATCGCTGTCGTGAACCACCACGAAGACGGCATTCGCAACCTTTTCGGGTGGAGTTTTGATCAAAATATGATCGAAAATAATGCGCACATTCCGGTACTTACGATCGACGCTAAACCCGCTGGAGATGTGGGTGATATTTTTAGCACCACGCGTTAGTCGCACTAAATTTTCGCACAACAAAAAACCCCAAGCGGCAGCAATGCAACTTGGGGTTTTCTTATGCTTGTTTCGTTGGTCTTAAACGAGCTCGATGTCTACGCTTACCAATTCTTTGAAGGTTCTCAAGCGATCGTTGATCTCTTCTTTAGTCAAATCTGCGATACGCTCCGTACCGAATTTTTCGACCGTAAAGCTGGCCATTGCAGAACCCCAGATCACTGCACGCTTCATGTTCTCGAAGCTCAAGTCACCTGTTTTTGCCAAATAGCCGATGAATCCACCTGCGAACGTATCGCCGGCTCCGGTCGGATCGAACACCTCTTCCAATGGAAGTGCTGGAGCGCTAAAAATGTTATCGCCGTGGAACAGTAAAGCTCCATGCTCTCCTTTTTTGATGATGAGGTATTTCGGACCCATCGTCTTGATCTTTTTCGCTGCTTTCACTAAGCTGTACTCACCACTCAGCTGACGCGCTTCCTCATCGTTGATGGTCAATACATCTACGTTTTTCAATGCTTCGATGAGATCGTCCCAACAATTGTCCATCCAGAAGTTCATCGTATCTAAAACGACCAACTTTGGACGCTTCGGCAACTGGTCCAATACCTGCTGCTGGATCGCCGGCAAAAGGTTACCCAGCATTAAGTATTCACAATCCTTGAACTCTTCAGGAACCACGGGATCAAAGTCAGCCAACACATTCAACTGCGTATCAATCGTATCGCGCTGGTTCATATTCTGATGGTACTTCCCACTCCAAAAGAAGGTTTTCCCGTCCTGAATAATCTGCACACCACTCAAATCTGCGCCTTTGCTCTTAAGAAGGTCCAAATGTGCCTGCTCAAAATCTGCACCTACAACGCTCACCACGTTGCTCTTTTCTACGTGGTAACTCGCACTAAGCGCGATATATGTCGCTGCTCCACCGAGGATGCGATCGGTCTTTCCAAAAGGCGTTTCCAAAGCGTCATACGCCATGGTACCTACAGTTAAAAGGCTCATAGTTTCAGTATTTAATACCGCAAATGTACTTCTCTTTCCTCCCAGAACCAATTATTACAAAAACCACTTTATGGCCTTTATCCGGCACACTCAATAGGCTCTTTTTGAACAATCTACATCCGCTTTCCGTTTCATTTAAAAACCCACCGCTCTATGAAATCCATCTTTAGCATTCTCGCCCTGTTCTCTTCAGTCCTACTCTTTGGACAAAACACTGTCGTCGTCCCCGCTTCGGAAAGTATCGAGATCGCCTATCCCGAAACCCAAAACGTGTTCTTCGATCTGCACAACACCAGCGCCTATGAGCTCGAGGTGGCCATCGTGCAAAAGGTCAGCGGCGAAAAATTAGGCGGGTTTGGTCTAGCCGCTAAAGGAAAAACCGAAGTGGATCTCCCTTCTCTAGCCGGCCTGCGCATCACCAACCCTCATGAAAGTCCTGCCAAACTTCGCTTTAGCGTAGGTTCGCGCCAGCCCGTCGCCGAAGCACCCGCCGAGGAGCGCTACATCAATTTTACTTTGCGCAACGAAACCCTGAAATCTATTCCGCTGATCATTCCAGGGGTTATGAATCCAAACCTGAGCCCTGTTTCAAATTCAGGGGTCTCTTTGAAAATAGGTCAAGAGATCAAATTCCGCAACAAGGGGCGCACCTATCTCTTGCTTACGGTAGACGACAACATTCTCGAGGGGCAAGTACTCAAAGTGGGTGAAATCCTGACGCAAAGGAAAGCAGAATTAGGGATATAACCATCTGATTGTTAGTAAGTTTAAGTTGTTCACAAAACTTGGTGGTCTGCTAAAAGTCGTCGGAGATTTGAAGCATGAAAACCAACCTATCCCTACCCCGTGGATGGACTTTTGTCCGCCAATTCATCCAAAACGAACGAGCCTTTTTCGGCTTTTTAGTGCGCTTTTTCAGTACCTACGGGCTGCTGGTCTTCGCCTATTTCCTGTACCTGAAATATACCTCCTATACCCACAGCCTGGACTGGGTAACCTACAGCGTTAGCGAACTCTCATTCTACCTCGCCAAAGCCTTGGGCGTTGCAGATTGCACCTTCTCTTGTTTTATAGAAGGATGCTACGTTGGCCGTGAGGGCAAACTCATTCATGTCGTCGAGGGTTGCAACGGTTTCAAGCTAGCGATTGCCTATGCCGCATTTATCATTGGGTTTTCCGGGGTTACATGGCGTACCCTTGTTCAAGTTCTCGTGGGCCTCCTGATCATCCAAGGATTCAACGTCCTTCGCATCGGTGTGCTCGTCGCACTGCGCGATATGGGCGGCGACGTCTACTTCTATTTTATCAAATACCTCTTCGGCTCCATCATCTACGCCGCGATCATCACGCTGTGGTCACTCCAACCCTATTTTAACCGCTATGTACACCGCCAGCCATGATCGCTTATAAAGACATCTACCGCTACATTTTCACTTACATGGCGTTCTCGATGCCCGCCGCTATGGTCTTGCATTTTAACGACGCCGAAATCTCAGATATCCCCCTACTTTATGGGAGTTTTGCTGCATTTAAGCTCTGGATCACCTTCCTATTGCTGAAAAAAGTCCAATTTTCGAACGAAATGATCATCGCCGTGATGTTTTTCGCCCTTTCCCTTAGGCTTTTATTTTCAGGGCCTTGGATGCCTTTTGTTTTGGGTGCTGTGCTTTTTGTTTCCTACAAGAGAAAAATTTCCTCTGGAGTATTGTAGGGATTTGCGCTTTGTCGTATTATTGCAGCCCGATTTGAAAGAAACGGGACATACATTCCTCCTTAGCTCAGTTGGTTAGAGCATCTGACTGTTAATCAGAGGGTCCTTGGTTCGAGCCCAAGAGGAGGAGCACTGAAGATGATAAAACCGTTACACTTTTATAGTGTAACGGTTTTTTTCGTTTTGGATTTCTCCTATCCATTCTATTTTCAGGTAACCTTCACTCTATGGGCAGGACTCACTCTTGATTTTAGTGAGATGTCGTGTCCATGACGTGCTCTTTTTCCATCAAAAATTCAAATCAACCCTATTTTTGTACCATGGATTTAGGAGAAAAAGTAAAAACTACCAGAGCTCAAAAGGGAATAACTCAAAAAGAATTGGGTGAAAGAACTGGACTTTCAGAACGTACGATTCAAAGAATCGAAAATCACGAAGTTGAACCTTCGGTCTATTCGCTAAATAAGATTTCTGAAGTCTTATCTTTTGATTTTACCTCCGAAAAACTGAGGATCATGAAACGACGAAATCAATTGATTTACGGCATTATGGTTGTTTGGACCTTCGCCCTTGCCATCAACATTTTAATCACAGATTTTAATATTAATGAGCGTTGGTGGGAAATTCTAATCTGGGCTATGACCTTAGTGTTTGTCATTACTGGTCAGATTTACATCCCTTATCGTAGAAAGAGATAAAATAAATTTAGAAGTAGATTTTGTACTACAAATTTTATTGTTCCGCTTGTTCTAAACAAACAACATGATCAGGGTGAGGAGGAGTCCACCCAGTGCGAAATAGATGCCTTTTTTGAATGCGGGCATCTTTGGGGCGAACATCCAAAAGGCGGAGAACACGAAAAACAGGAGCGAGAGGCCGAAGAAAATATTGAAGTAGTAGAGCGGACTTTTTGTGGTGGCTTTGTGCAAGTGCTCCATTTTTTCCAAGATGTAGGGCAATTCCATCTTTGAGGTGGTCGCCTCGCCCGTTACGGTGTTGTAAGATCCGTTTCTGAATACTAAGAGGTCATTTTCGAGGCGCGGTTCTTTGATGCGCATACCTATTTCGGGAGCGAGCTGCTCGGCAGATAATTGGGGCGGGAGGTGAAACTCTTCGACCACCTCGCTCTTGAGGAAATCTGTATTGCGGAAGATCATGATGACCCCGCTGATGGCGTAAACGGCCATGACGCCTGAGAGGAAAAAGCCGAGGTAGCGGTGGAGGATTCTGAAGGTTAGGTTGTTGTTTGCGCGCATGGCGGAGGGTTTTGATTTGCTAAGGAAACGTGAATATCTTGAAAATTGTCCACAAGAGCGGAGCTACCTAGCGAAGAATTCTTCATTTTTGGAGGAATTCAATACCCCCTGCATTATGAAAAGGCTCTGCGCTATTTTGATCTGTTTGTCACCGATGCTTCTGGCTGCTCAGGAAGAGGGCTATCGCATGCATTCGTATGCAGAAGAAGGCGTGAAGGCACCGAATGTGCATTATTTGGGAGAGGCGTGGTTGCACAGGGTGATTGAGGATGCGCCGGAATTGGGGTATCATCTTACAAGGGCAACTTTTAAAGCCAATTCGACTTTGGATTGGCACCAGCATTCTGAACCGCAAGTGCTGATCGTTGTGGAAGGCATGGGTTATTATCAAGAGCGCGGGAAAGACCCCGTTTTAATTCAAGAGGGAGATGTTGTGCAGTGCGACCCGAATACGGAACATTGGCATGCTTCATCCAAGGAACACGACGTGACTTACTTGGCTATTTACAGCGGGGAAACCACTTGGACCGAGGCGCTCACCCGGGAAGATTATGATGCGGTTGCCGACCTGCTAACCACTGAGAAATGATGCGTATAGCGCTGCTTGTTTTCGCCATTATTTGGAGCGTTTTTGCCACGGCCCAAGAGAAGAACAATGACGGACTGATCAAAGGGTATTTGAACCGCGTGATGAACGATACGAGTGATCCGGCAAAACCGAAGCTGATCAACTACCCGACCATCGCGTATTCACCCGAGACGAGCTGGGAGATCGGGGTGTCTAGCCTCTATATCTATAGCGCGAATCAAGATTTAAATAACCGACTGAGCGAGATCAAGGCGTTTACCTTCTATACGCTCGAAAATCAGTACGGCGTGTGGCTCGATCATGCCATGTACACCGATCAAAACACATGGTTTTTCTACGGAAAGGCCCGTTATCAAAGCTTTCCACTACTCTATTATGGGATCGGTTCCGACAGTCCGAAAGAGCACACCGCACGGATTGACGGACAATACACCTTGTTGAAAGAGCGCTTTTTACGTGAAGTGGTGCCCTCATTGTACTTTGGATTAGAGCTGGATTATCAGCGCTTAGCCGGTGTGGCCTACCAAGATACGAGCACGGGAACACAGCTTCCGGAGATCGGTACGAACGGATCCACAAATATCGGTTTTGGTCTAGGGGTTTTATACGACAACATTCACAATGCGCTCAACCCGCGGGAAGGGCTCTACAGCGAGTGGGCGTTCTTAAGGTACAGCCCCGGCTTAGGCAGCGATCATGCCATGACTTCGTACATCATCGACAACCGCATCTACCGTCCCATCAAGGAAAATACGGTGTTTGCTGCGCAGCTCTATGGCCAATTCACCACCGGTGATGCCCCGTTCAACATGCTCTCGCTCATGGGCGGCGAAAGTCTCATGCGCGGCTATTACCTCGGTCGCTACCGGGATAAAAATCTCGTAGCGGGCCAGGTCGAATACCGCATCCTGCCGTTCGAAGGTTCCAAAAAATGGGGAGCGAGCGCATTCCTTGCCGCAGGCCAAGTCTTCAGCGAGGATTCGCCTTTTGAGCTCGGCAAATTCCTACCCACCGGAGGGCTCGGCGTACGCTACCTCATCTTTCCTGAAAAAGACATCTACACGCGCATCGACGTAGCCTTTACCCAGGAAGGACCAGGGTTCTATTTCTTTATCGGAGAGGCGTTCTAAAAGCGCAATCCCAAGGTTGCCGTGTGGAAGTGAGGACCCGATTGGGTCAAATTTGCCTGATAGAAATACCCGAAACTTAGGGCCGTGCCCAGCACTTTATTGCCTGTTGCAATACCGAAACGCACGCGCTGGTCAAAGTCACCGTTTAAGGTTTGTAGGTATTCCGTGTAGACCTCTGGGTCCCATTTGAAATCTTTGATTCCGAAGGAATATAAGGCTCGAACGCGCGCATCTGTTTTTCTCGACCCGCCCCCAGTCACCACTTCACGGTGCTGCAATCCGTAACGGATGAAAACATCCCCTTCCGCGAGGTCATAACGGCGTTCCGCCTGCAAGCGAAGCCTACTGCGCTGGTTGACGCCTTGTGCCGAGCCGAAGTCGTCCTCGATGAAATAGTGACGGAATTCCGCAGCGTAGGTGAGGTTCTTGCTTTGGCTCTTTTTGATTTCTACCTCAGCGAAACCTAAGTTAAAACCGTCGCCAGTGGTGGTTCGGTATTGTGCGCCTGCGTCTACTTTAAGGCCTTTAACGGGTTTGAATCGGTACGAGATCTTCGTCCAGCTGCGTATTTCCGTTTCACTTTGTGCCGCCACCCCGAGGGTCAACACGAGTGCCATGATGAGCCATCTATATTTCATAAACCACCGTTAACTGCGCCGTTCCCAGCGTATAATCAATCTTCGAAATCTGGTGCGTTTGAATCTTTAAGCCCAATTTTTTCTCGAGCTCCATCACCTTTTGTGCAATGATCTCCTGGTCCAATTCCGCCACACTCAACACCACCGAAATTTTCTTCGTTTGCACCTTCTCTTCCTGCGTGTTCTTATTCAAAAAGCGCTCAAGAACGTAGACCAGCAGCAGCACCACAACGTTGATCCAAACCAGCTCACTCCAGCCCATTCCGATCGAAGCGAGCGCATTAATCACCGCAATACCGATCGCCGAAAACAGGTAGGTCATCTCCTGCGGCTTCAACGCCTCTGTGCGGTAGCGTACAATCCCGAAAACGGCAAACATACCGATCGCCATCCCAAGCTGCATCTCAAAGGTGCTGAGGGTGTGCGCTAGGAAAAAGACTACGACAGAGATGATAAAAAAGCTGTAGACGTTCTGTCGCGACTCCTCGCTGTGCTTCCCTATAATGCGCATCTGAGCGGCATTAAAGGCGAGCGTCAGTAAGAATCGGAAGAAAACATCGAGCAGCGGCGAATCGATAAAATTTGACATAGACATGGAAATAATGAGTGTTCCAAAAGCTAAAGATAGACAAGTCGTCTCAAACTTTGTATTTTCGGAAGCATGTGGAAAAGAACATACCTCCTCGTTGCAGCAGCCGTTATCACAGCACTAGCCCTGCCGAGCTGTACCCCAGATCTCGATCAGGGGGTACTTCCGGTGATCACTATCGACACGGAAAAAGGCATCCGTCCCGACGTCAAACGTCAGGGGCAGTTCACGTTGTCCGTGAATGGAAAAGAGCTAGTGCGCTCGTTTGTCGGCGTTGAGTTCCGGGGATCCACCTCCTACCGCTTGAGCGACAAGAAGTCGTACGGACTGGAGTTGCAAAACGAGTGGGGAGATTCGCGCGCAAAGACCCTGCTTGGGCTGCCTGCGGAGAGCGATTGGATTTTGATGGGGCACGTCTTTCGCGCCACCGGAGACGACGAATTCTATGCTTGGGATCCGACCCTGATGCACCACTATTTGGGCTACGAGCTTGCCCGGGACATCGGCATGTACGCCGCGCGGTGCCGCTATGTGGAGCTCGAAGTGAACGGCGAATACCAAGGCATTTATGTGCTGATGGAAAAGCTCAAAAGTGACCCGCAGCGGATCGACGTGAGCGACCCAGGGAATGGAGCAAGCAGCGTTACTGGGGGATATATTCTGAAGATTGATAAAACGGCGAGTTACGCGCCGACGGGTCAGGAGCTGTCGTATTACGATGGGAATTGGGGCGATGACGCCTCCTACAGTTCGTACATCAGCTTCCGTTCAGCGTACGACATCGAAGGAGCGGTGCTCGAGTCCGATCTTGAACCTTTTCGACCGCCGTACCACGACCAGCAATACCGCGAGACCTATTTTCTGCACGAGTTTCCTAAACCGCGGGACCTCACTTTTGAGCAGCGAGACTACATCGAGCAATACGTCTATGACTTTGAGCGTGCACTGGCGAATGAGACCTTTAACGGAACCGGTCGCGAATATCTGCAGTATGTGGACCTAGAGAGCTTCGTGGATGGCTTTATCATGAACGAGCTCGCGGGGAATATCGACGCCTACCGCATCAGTACATTTTTGCACAAACCGCGGGGTGAGAAATTGCACTTTGGACCCATCTGGGATTTGAACATCGGGTATGGACGACAGGGCCGTGTGCCTTGGGACGACTGGATCGCGAACTACAACGACTATGTGGCAACGGATGCGTGGATGGTGCCTTTTTGGTGGCAGAAATGGTTGCAAGACCCCGTGTTTAAGGCGCTGGTAAAAGAGCGCTGGGGAGCGTACCGGGCAGATGTGCTGTCGAATGAAGCGGTGCTGGGTTTGGTCGATGAGACCCGGGATGATTTAAAGGAGACTGGGGCATTAGCGCGGAACTACGAGCGGTGGCGTGCACCCAATGCTACGGTGGACTATGACAGCGAAGTGGACTTTTTGCGCAGCTACCTGACGCAACGACTGGCGTGGATGGACGGCGAAATTGGCAGCTGGTAATCCAGGGAATGATGCGCTGTTACACATAAGGAACATTAGCGGCGCATAACTTCAAAAGCCCCATAGCGCTAGGCCTTTAGCATAGATTTGTCGCTCATAACGAGAACGTCATATGCCGAACGCAGCAAAATTTATTGCCAATACCGCAGCCGCCCTCCTGCTGGTCATCTTTAGTATCGTACTAGGGTTTGACGCAGGAAAAGGGAACGACTCGAGGTTTGGGGTCGTTTCGAGCGTGACTACGGCGATCGGTAATCTACCGGCCACGGCCAAAATACTGCTCGCGCCGCATCCGGATTATGTATTTCCAGCAGATGAGATTTCGCCATTGAACGAGTTAACGCAAGACGTTTTTGCACTGCATACGTTCGGTCCTGAGAACCGTGCTGTTTTGGTGAATTTGCGCAACGATGCGGTGGTGAAAACTTGGGATTTGGGCGAGCACAAGCCGTATCCAAATGCCCGCTATTTTGCGCAAATGCTGCCGGACAGTTCGCTGTTTGCCTATGTGCATGAAGGCGACTGGATGGGTCGTATTGCCGGCGATGGCACCCTGCTTTGGGAGCGCCATGCCGAGCTGATCTACCACCATAGCGCGGAACGTTTTGAAGACCGCGTGTGGATCTGTGCACGTGATGTGGAGTATTTACACGACTATGGTTCGGTGAGAATGGATACCGTGATGCTGAATGAGCATGTGGGGTACGGCGTGATGGATGAGGTGATGCTCGAGGTGGACTTGGCCACAGGTGCGACTACCGATAGTATTAGCATGCTAGAGTTGTTTGCCGCGAACGACCTCAACCCAATTTTTAAAAGCTTCTATGGCCCTACCTTCGGAGATTGTTTTCACTTAAATGACATCCAGCCCGTGACCTTCACCGATACGGTACATGGCTACGAGTCGGGCGATCTTTTGGTGAGTAACCGTACACAGAATGAGCTCTTGCATGTGCGTCCTTCGACTTTGGAGGTGTTGCATATGTTCAACCAAGGGCTTTCCTCGCAGCACGATGTGGACCTTTTGGGAGACTCGCTCGTGGTTTGCTTTAACAACAACTCTCCTTCGCTGTTTGCCGATGAGATCGCCGTGGATGCCTCAGAGCATATGGGAACCTACAGCCATACTGCGGCCTTTGACCTGAGCGGAGAACGCGTGGATTTTGATTTGACCGGCTACATGCAGCGCGAGAAGATCTATACTTCGACCGAAGGGCTGCAGCAACATTTGAAGAATGGGCTCGTTGCGGTGGAAGCGCAGAATAGATTTTGCATCTATATCTTTGATGGAGAAACCCTCGTATACCGCGACGGATTGAACTATTTTGGCAGTGAGGAATACGTTGAGATTCCTAATTGGACACGATTTTACACAAACTAACAGAACATGACAACACCTCTTTTGTACATCGGACCTGGACTAGGCGTAGGCGCTGGTATCCTTATCGCGCTCGTTTTATTGCTCATCGTGGCCTCTTTCGGCTACCTGATCTGGTACCGCATCAAGCGTGCTACTCGCAAGAAATAAGGCCCCTACCCCGTGAACCTCTACCTCGCATATGCCGCACCCGTTGTGGCCGGACTGCTCTTAGCCTTTGGTATCCTTTGGATCAAGTCCCCGTTTTTTATTCTTGCCAAACGCAGTGTTGCGCTGCTCGATCTGCTGGTTTCTGACCTCGACGAGGACGCGAAATTTGAGGCGGTGAACGGTCAAGTATTTAAAACCGTAGGCAGCCTGCTGCATGTGCTCGGTAAATTCCTTCTGGTTGTACTGATCGCTGTGGTGATCGCTTCTGCAGCTCCCGCCTATTTCGAATGGCCAGAAATAGGCAGCACCCTTTCCATGGTTCTTTTGGGCTTAGGGTCCCTGCCCCCGTTCTTCTTACCGAAGAAACAAACCAGCGATTATGGAGACATGGCGCAGCTCTTTCACCACCTCGTTCTCGACCACTACCACCTCGGACGCAAGCTCTTAAAGCGTCAGATCAAAGGGGTCGAATCCCCCGTTCAGACCGATACCACCACGCGTGTACTCATCACTGGACTCGCGCGCGCAGGTACCACCGCACTGACCAAAGAAGTTGAAAAACGCGGTCCTTTTGCCTCGTTAGACTACAGTAACATGCCGCTGCTACTCGCACCTACGCTCTGGAGTAAGATCTACAAGCCGAAACGTGAGGAGACCAAAGAACGTGCGCACGGCGATGGCGTAAAAGTAGGCCTTGCTAGTGTCGAAGCGCTCGAGGAATACTTCTTCAAAGTGCTTAAAAACGACAGCTACATCACGGAGCATTCCGTGAACGAACATACACTCACCGAGGAGGAGAACATGCTGTACCGCCGTTATGCCGACAGTATTTGCAAGCCGGGGGAAATCTATCTGGCGAAGAACAACAACGCAATAACTCGTTTGGCTTCGCTCGTGGCGCTGAATCCTGATCTTAAGGTGCTGGTGATGCTCAGAAATCCGCTGCAACATGCGAAAAGTCTGCTGGCACAGCACCAAAAGTTCGTGAAAGAGCAGCAAGAAGATCCGTTTATTTTAACTTATATGGATTGGTTGGGGCACCACGAGTTTGGGAATGGGCAACGGCCTTTTTCGCTAGAAGGTGGTGAGGGTGTGGGCTCCGAAGAAGAAATTGGACACATCGACTACTGGGTAGCTCAATGGATCGCCTATTACTCTAAACTCAAGAACTTAGAAGGGCTATCTTTGATTCACTATGAAGCTTTCGTCAAAGCACCGAAGCGTACACTAGAAGCGGTGGTCCAAGCGACCGATATTCAGCTCAACCTAGGGGACGTTTCTGTCTTTGAAAAAGAAGAGCGGCCCGTAACCGGTGTAAGCAGTGCGCTTGAAGCCAAGGCGGTAGAACTTTACGATACCCTACTGAAAAGATGTCTAAACGCGTACTGATTATCGAAGACGATCCTGGACTGGGTCAAACCATGCTGGAAATGATGGGAATGCTCGGCTTTGAGGCTGAGCTAGTTCAGGGAGTACGTGAAGCATTAGCAGCGCTGAAAGAGCGTCAAGACTGGAATGCTGTAGTCTCGGATTTCTCCTTAGGCGACGGCAAAGGCACCGAAGTGATGCGCTACTGCATCGGCGAGGAAGCCTTCGTAGATACCTATTTTGTGATCACCAGCGGCTATGAACGCAGCGAGCACCTTGCAGAGCTCGACGGTTTGGACAAAGTGGAGTGGTTGGTCAAGCCGTATCCGATAGCATCACTGGTCAAACTCATCTCGTAAGACATTCACAAATTTGGTAACTTAGCCCTTCAACTCACACCTTGAAGGATGGCTATACCTGCGTTACAATCTGCTGCTTTTTCACTGCTTTCACAGGAACTGCGTGACTACCTCTCGGAGATCGGAGAAGTGGTCGTTTATGACGAAAATGCCCTGATTCTCGACTACGGGATGGAGGCAGATTTCATGCCCATTATTCTCGACGGGAGCGCTCGCGTGATGCGCATCGACGACGACGATCCTTCCAAGGAACTCTTATTGTACTTTTTAACGCCGGGAGAAATTTGCCCGTGTGCCGCATTCTCGTTGCTGCCGAATGGCATCATGCCGATCACTGTCGAGGCAGAGAGCACGTGCGAAGTGTTGCATATTCCGATCAGCGCCTTGGGGGAGATCGTGGAAAAACACAGCGAATGGCGCTTGTTTGAATTGGCCAATTTTAGACGCCGCTTCGAAGAGTTGCTGAGCCTAGTGGACAATGCCATCTTCAAGCAGCTCGGTGCGCGCCTGCTCGCCTACATCGAGAAAAGATGCCGCCTGAACGGACGTCGCGGGGTACCGCTGTCCAAAGTCAAAATGGCTTCGGAGCTCGGCACCTCACGCGAAGTCGTTTCTCGCCTGCTCAAAAATCTAGAAAACGAAGGGGTGCTCACCCAAGATAAGGAGGGCGTTCACCTGAATTCGTAACGCTTATTTCAGCACTACACGCTCGGTGAAGTGCTCCTGGCCTGCTTGCAGCTCAAAGACGTACACTCCCGATGGAAGTGCTGTGAAGTCTAGGAATTGGACCTCCAAGCCTTGCGCTTCAAACTGCCCATCCGCTACACTCTGACCGCTGAGATTGTGCAACGACCAGCGCACCTGTGTACCTGGCTGCACATCCGTTAACAGCTCCACCGCCCCTTCTGAAGGGTTCGGGTACAACTGCACCGGAGCGAGGGTAACTGGCGCCTGCTCCACCGACATGAATGCCGCTTTTTCCAGCTTCACATCGGTGTAAATGTGCCACTCACCCGGGGCAAAGCTGATCGGTGCGTTCGTTGAAGTCACCTGAATGCTGTCGCCCGTAAAGTAGTCGTACCACCAGCCGGTGTGCTGGAAGTTAGGATACACATCACCCGCTACCACACGGAAGTTCCCGACCACCGTCGCGTTCGTGTCCGTGCCGTTCAGGTTGATTCGCTTCGCACCGCCGCTGAGCGCGTAGGTGAAGTTGTCGGTGTTGAACACGCCGTAGCTCTGGCGCATATGGATCAAGCTACTCGTGTAGAAGTAAATCTTCTGACGGTGCTGATTTTGGTAGTAGTTCCAAAGAATAGATTTCTCACAGATGCGGCAAGGATCGTTGATGGATTCGTCGTAACCGAGCTCCTCAAACATGTACAGCATCTTCGGACCCGGGATGGCGTACAAGAAGGCACTCGTTAACACTTTACGGTCGGCCATCGTTGCGAGCGTGCGCGTGTTGTAGTTGCCGTTCGAATTTCCGTAGGTCATCATTTGATAGGCTGAGCGCTCCTCATCGTGGCTTTCCATGTAGCTGATCAAATGCTTGTCTGCCCAGCCGCGATCTTTGTAAATCCCCCAGCTAAAGTCGCTGTTCGGCGTGTATCCCATCGCTGCTTCGTAGTAGGCGTGCGTGACGTTCCCCCAGAGCAACATACCGTAGTCGCTGAGTTCTTTTTCTTCCTGGTTCGGTCCCCAGTGCTCCAAGATGACATAGAAGTCCGGGTCTACGTTCCAGAGGGTGTCTGCAAGGCGCTTGAGCTCGGTGATGCGCGGGGCTTGGTAGCTGTCTGCGTTCGAGCTGTTCGTGAAGCCTTTGGTGAAGTCAAAGCGAATACCGTCGATGTTGTATTCCTCGATCCAGTAGGTGTTGATGCGGTCCATGTAGTCGCGCGTCGGCTGGACGAAATGGTCAAAGTCGTTCCCCCAACAGTTGGGCGGGTGTGGACAATTTTGATTCATGTACGGGTTGTTCGCGGCCGGTCGGTTGTTCGCGGGGTCCCACCACATTTGCGCGATCGGGTTTTGTCCGTAGGCGTGGTTAAAAACTTGGTCCGTGATCACCGCGATGCCGCGGCTGTGACAGCTGTCTACGAACTCCTTAAACTTGTCCGCGGTGCCGTAATATTTGTCGAGCGCCATGTGGAACGAAGGGTTGTATCCCCAACTCGAATTGCCCTCGAATTCAGAATTTGGCATGAGCTCGATCGCATTGATGCCTAGGCGTGCGATGTAGTCCAGGGTGTCGATCACCGTTTGGTAGTTGCGCTCATCTACAAAATCGCGAATAAGCAACTCATAAATGACCAATTCCTCCGCGTCAGGCGCCTCAAAATTTGTGTTTTTCCACGTGTACTCTGGCTTGGCCGTTTCATACACGCTCACAATGCCGGTAGTTTTGCCGTTCGGGTAGTCCGGCAGATTTGGGTAGGTGGCGCTCGAGATGTAGCCGTCGTTCCACGGGTCCAAGATGAGCGTCGAGAACGGGTCGGCCACTTTCAGGTCGCCATCGATCATGTACTGGTAGCTGAACGGAGTACCCGCTGGAACGGTCATTTCTTTGAACCACCACTGTCCTCCAGGGTTGCGCGTCATCGCGTTCACCGTATCAGGCATAAAATCATTCAGTGAAGTAAGCACGTACACGCGGCTTTTTCCCGGAGCGTAGAGCTTGAAAAACACCGTCGTATCGTTGATCTCATTCACTCCCATCTCAAATCCTGAAGGCAACATCGCGACCTCTAACGGCGCATTCACTGCGTAATACACGGTGTCTGAAGAGGTTTGCGTACCCAATTCTGCCGTGAGTACCAATTCATGCACCCCAGCCGTAGTGGCCGTTACATAAAAAGAGGTCTGCTTGGTCGAATCGTTGAAGACTTGGGTTCCGTTATCTGTCACCGTCACATCGCCTTTTTGCGTAGCGGCCACGACCACTTCTATCGAATCTCCGATGTTGATCAGCTGGGTCGCGTTTGGCGTCATGAATTTGGCCAAGAGTCCCGTGTTTGCGGGGTACACGTCGTAGTAGATGTCCGAACCCGAAGCCGAGCGTCCGACGTTCGAGCCACTCGCGTCGCGGAACACGAAGGCGAGCTGCTGTACCGTCACACCAGCACCGAAGCCGTAGTAGGTTGGGATGTGGTATTGGATCTGATGCTTGTTATTTCCTAGCGCAGTCATCAGCACATTCGCGTCTGCCGTTCCCCAATTTCCTTGCACGTGCTTCCAATCTGTCGGAGACGTGCTCTGGTTGGTGATCAGTCCGGCGTGCGCATATACGGGAACAATACCCGTTAAAGCGCCATTCCCCTGGGTCGCGTCGTAAACGATGGTCACGGTGTCGTTTTGCGAGGGGAACGCTGGGGTTACGGATAAAACTTGGGCCGTGGCAGCAGTGGTGAGCAGGGTGAATAGAAATAGGGCTAGTTTGCGCATGTGCAGAGGGTATGTGTGTCTGTTGTATGAAATTGGATTCGTAAAGTTACAGCATAACGGGCGGTTTTATTGTTCAAGAATTGGCTCTTCCTTACCTGTATTTACCTCTTCCTTCATGGACCAATTCTGCTTCGCCGTCTCCCCACAAAGGTCATTAACGCTGAACAAGACATCGGTTTTATCTATCGGCTTCAGAGAGTCCGATAACTGTAGTTGATTAAATTTGTGGTCAAATACAGCACAACATGAAAATCCCTATCATCAAACATTTGGTCGATTTTGTAGAGAAAAACGACGAAGATTATTTGCACGAAACCATCGAAGTTCTCGAGTCTATGGCGGATGTTCCGACCTTGAAAGACGAAGAACTAGAGGTGATCGGTGAGCTCATTTCAAACATGTATGGCGCGATCGAGGTGCAGAAAGAAATCTCCGCAGGCGTAGCGAAAAAAGACGCGTTGAATGGCTTTATGAAGCGCGTTCTAGGCAGTATTAAATAAGCGGCGTTAGCGTGATGATGCGGTCGCACATGTAGCGCACCACGTCCGGATCGTGCGAGATGAAAATCATACTCAGCCCACGCTTCAGCTTGATCTCGTTCAGTACGTTCAGCACTTGGGACTGAACACTCACGTCCAAGGCACTCACGCTTTCATCGCAAATCAAAATTTCTGGAGCCACTGCGAGCGCTCGGGCAATACCGATCCGCTGGCGCTGGCCTCCGGAGAATGCCGCTGGCTTTTTCTTTAAGTCCTCCCTGGAAAGGCCCACCTCCTCCAAAAGTGCTCCTGCTTTGTCCAAACGCTCGGATTTCCCCAGCGCCGGATGGTGCTTTTTCAGCACTGCGCCTAGGATACTACCGATCGTTTTTGCTGCATTCAGCGCGCTGAACGGGTCCTGAAAAATGAAACTTACCTTGTGCTTTTCACATGTATAGTGGATGCTCCCGGAGCGGGTTTCCACCAGATCCACTATCGCTCGACCGATGGTGCTTTTTCCACTGCCCGATGGTCCGATCAGGCCCAAAGTTTCGCCCTTGTAGAGGGTCATGTCGAAGCGGTCCACAACGGTTTTTTCTGTGGTTTTCCAGCCTTTGCTCTGCGAAAAAGCAATCTTCAAATCCTTGATTTCTAACACGGGAGTCTCTTGCGCCGGCGTCGCCAATTCTTGCTGCGACAACGCATTTTTTTCCAGAAAATCATCCAGCACCGGAAGCGGGTACGGGCGTCCCTGTTTCGGAGGTCGACACCCGAGCAATCCCTGAGTATAAGGGTGTTTCGGAGCGCTAAAGAGTGCTTTGGCAGGCCCTTGTTCTACGGTCGTACCGCGGAACAGCACAAGGACACGGTCGGAAAAATCCGCTACCAATTCTAAGTCGTGACTGATCAACCACAGGGCCGTGCCGCGCTTGGTGACCAGGCGGCGCAGCAGGTCGAGCACCTTGCCTTCCACTTCTTTGTCGAGCGCGGTGGTGGGCTCATCCGCTATGATCAGCGCCGGCTCCAAAAGCATGGCCATAGCAATGACCACGCGCTGGCGCTGCCCGCCGCTCATCTGGAACGGATATTTTTCCAAGCTAAGCGCCGGTTCTGGGACCTCCACTTCTTCCAACGCTTGGGTGATGCGCGCCTGGATTTCGGTGGGAGATAAGGCGGTATGCTGCTGCAAAACTTCCGCGAGCTGCGTACCTATTCGCTTTGTGGGATGAAGTGCGGTCATGGGGTCTTGGAAGACCATGGCGACGGCGGTAGAACGAAATTGGGCCCAGTCGGAAGGGGTGAAAGAGAGCAGGTCTCGTCCCTGGAAATGGGCCTTTGACGCCCTGACCTCAGCGCTTGGAGCGAGGAGTCCCATCGAAAGTAGGGCGCTGACAGATTTGCCGGAACCGCTCTCGCCGACGACGGAAACGATCTCGCCGGGGTGGATGCTCAGGTTGAAATCGTGCACGACTTCTTTGCCCGAAAATGCCACATGGAGGCCCTGTATGTCAACGATGGGTGCGGCCATGGGTTAGTTTGCCCACAAGGTCATTTGTTGTAAGATCAGGTGTTCGATGTCGCGGAAACCGTCTTGCCAACGTTCGCCTGCAGACTCGCCGGTGCGGGTGACCACGAGGTGGTGCTGCGGGTCGATGAAGATGTTTTGACCGTCCTTGCCGCGGAAGCCGAAGATGTGGTCGTACGGTGCAGGGTAGATCCAGAAGCTGTGTCCGTAGAAGGGACTTTTGAAGCCTTGGGTGGCCTGATGAAGGAAGGTAGAGTCGACGACGGAGTGTCCGTCGATGTAGCCGTGGTGCAGTACGAATTGGCCCAATTTTGCGAAGTCGCGCGTCGAAGCATTCAAACAACAAAAGCCCAACTCTAAGCCCGCCTTCTGATCGAGGTGCCAGGTCGCCGTGGTCTCAAAACCTACTTTGGCAAAGAGCTCGCGGTTTGCAAATCCGGAGATGCTCTCACCCACCGCGCGGCTCAGGGCGATGGTCAGTACTTGGGTTGAAGCGCTCAAATATTCATACACTTCTCCCGGAGGCGTTTTGCCTGAAGGGGTTTCGAGCGTTGCGGCCACCACGTCATCGCCGTAGTAGATTTTTGCCGTGTTGCTGAGCGGGTTTTTATACGATTCGCTCGTTTGCATGCCCGAGGTCATCGTTGAAAAATGGCGCAACGTGGGGGTTGCATGGCCTTCTGGTACTTCGAATTCCGGTACGTAGTTCGTGATGGGGTCGTCCCAAGAGCCGATGTAGCCGTCTTGAATGGCGATTTGCGTGAGCAACGTGATGACCGTTTTCGCTGATGAAAAACTGTTCGAAATGACCGTCGGGCCGTGTGCGTTGTAGTATTCTTCGAACACGATGCTGTCGTTGTGAACTGCGACGATGCCCGCTGTTCCGATCTCGGCGAGCTGCTCGGCGATGGTCGGGTCCAGTACAAGTTTGCTTTGGGCCTCTGGCAGCGGAGCTGGGCGTAGTGCGGGGATTTCGCGCTGGTCAAAGTGGTTGCGGTCGTACAGGTGTGCGCTTTTGTAGCCGTCGAGGTAAGAGCCCTGCATCCCACGAATGAGGTAGCCGTAGGGAGAAAATTTCAAGACGAGCACTAAGGCGATCAGGACTGCTAAGGTGCGGTAGAGGTTTTTCATGGTGTGTAGGGTTGCGTTGTGGGTACGAAGGTGCACTCGAACAACGATTGGAAATGTGTTTTTATTTTGCCTTTCACCTCTTCAAGGTCGAGGGTACGGCCCAATTCTAGATGCAACGAAGTAACCGCCTTGTCGGTGATGCCGCACGGCACGATGTAGCCAAAATGCGTCAATTCCGTGTTCACATTAAATGCAAACCCGTGCATGGTCGTCCAGCGTGATGCCTTGACCCCCAAGGCACAAATTTTCCGCGCCAAAGGAGTGCCTGCGTCGAGCCAAACGCCCGTTTCTCCGTCGGAACGTCCGGCCGTCAGGCCGTAATCGGCCAAGGTTAAAATGATGGATTCCTCGAGGTAGCGCAAATATTTGTGGATGTCCGTGAAATAGTGGTCCAAATCCAAGATCGGGTAGCCCACAATCTGGCCCGGGCCGTGGTAGGTGATGTCTCCGCCGCGATTCACCGGGTATTACTCGATACCTTCCGCCGCTAACCTCGCC
>ENA-OUOG01001823-OUOG01001823.1-marine-metagenome-genome-assembly--contig:-NODE-1823-length-23535-cov-4.042246_pt1 | contig 23535 bp, 19 predicted proteins | sample MGYA00248635_ERZ508505 | MGnify/ENA primary metagenome ERZ508505 (study PRJEB26176, sample SAMN06267871) | marine metagenome | isolation source: Saanich Inlet, British Columbia, Canada | place: Pacific...
TAGAATCCGTTAAGTCTCTTTGCAAACGTGAGACGGGTAGTTTTGACGATAAGTGCTCGAAAATAGCATTAGCTATTCCTAGGTTACCTTCAGCATTTTCAAAATCAATAGGATTTACCTTATGCGGCATGGCTGAAGAACCAACCTCGCCTTCCTTTATCTTCTGCTTAAAGTAATTCATTGAAATGTAAGTCCATACGTCTCGGCTTAAATCAATTAGAATGGTATTGATTCTTTTAAGGTTGTCGAACAGAGCAGCAAGATTGTCATAATGCTCAATTTGAGTCGTAACTTGCGAACGGTCTAAGCCCAAGGTATTGTCTACAAATTCGTTAGAAAATGAAACCCAATCAATTTCTGGATAGGCGATATGATGGGCATTAAAGTTCCCTGTTGCACCACCAAATTTTGCGGAGAATGGAACCATATTCAATAAGCCTATTTGTCGCTCAAGACGTTCAATAAACACCATTATTTCTTTACCAAGAAGAGTAGGCGAAGCCGCTTGACCATGCGTACGCGCTAATAATGGTATTGATGCCCATTCATTTTTTAAACTAATGAGCTTGTCTAGCAATTCCATATAGCTAGGGATATATATATCTTCTACGGACTCTTTAATAAGAAGTGGCGTTGCGGTATTGTTTATGTCTTGCGAAGTCAAAGCAAAATGAATAAACTCTTTGTATTGGCTTATGTTGAGTTTGTCAAATTGTTCTTTAATAAAGTATTCAACAGCTTTAACATCATGATTTGTGACGCTTTCAATGTCTTTAATTTTCTGAGCATCCTTATTGTCAAATTTCAAATAGATATCTCTGAGTGCACCAAATAAATCAGTGTCAAAATTTTCCAGTTGAGGAAGAGGTAGTTCACATAATGAAATGAAGTATTCTACCTCTATTCTGAGTCGGTATTTTATGAGTGCTGCTTCCGAGTAATAGGCACTCAGCTCGTCAGCTTTATTATGATATCGACCATCTATTGGAGAAATTGCAGTTAAAGCAGATAATGACATTTATTATGGTATTAAAATTGAACGTTACAAATTTACACTTTTTGAATTTAGACAATAAAAAACAGCCCAACTTTAGTTAGGCTGTTTATAAATTAGTTTTTTAGAAGAGTTATTGTTTGATAAACCTATGAATTGAGGTCTTATCGTCTAGCTGAACTTTTAGTGTATAGAATCCCGTTGGGAAGTCGCTAACATCTAAAGACAGAAGCTGTTCGCCATCTAAAACTCCATAATTTGTTTCTTGAACTTTCTGACCGGTCATTGATAGAATAGTCACATGAAGGTTTTGAGATTTTGGATTTAAAGAAATAGATAAATTTTCTTTAACAGGGTTTGGCATTAGTTGAATATCTAGGTCTTCCCAAGAAGGTACATTTACAAAGCTTCCAGTGATTTCAATAAGTTCTGAATGTAAGACCTGCTTAGTATTCTCATCTTGAACAAAAACAATTACCCTGCAATTATGTAAGCCTTCCCAGAGTCTGAAGGAGTTAGCGGTAACGTCACCTGTTTCAAAAGAAGCAGATTCATTTACAGTCACAGCATTACTGTTACTCAAGTTTGCAGCAGTTCCATTGGCATCAGGTAACATTTTTCTCAACACTTGGAAAAATTCACTTTCTCCATTAGTACCTGCTGTATTTGTATATTCATCTTCAACTATTGCAATATGAATGGTCGTATTTGGATAGTCTTCATATGCGGTTACGGTAATTTCAACATCTAAATCTACTCCTTCAGTTGCCACTGCTGTTCCTTCAATTTTGATAAAAGAAGGTACTGCAGCATGTTGGTCAATTTCTTCTTGAGAGCTAGCGGTAGAGGCACCATCGATATGTGCTGAAGGCACACCTCCAACATTGTAGTAGGTTGTTCTAGTAGAAACATCTGAATTAAAGGACTGATCAGCACTACCTGGCCAATTTACTTGATACTTTATAGCACTTACTTTTGCATTCGTTAAATCGTTTACATTATTTGCGTCCAACAGAGTTTGAAAACCTGGGTTGAAGCTTGCGCAAGGCCCACAGGTATTACTTGTGAAATGTTCAAATAACGGAATTCTTTGGGTAACGTATTCAACACTTATTATACTGAAATCCATTGAATTATTTGAAGTGTCAACATCATTACCACCATTTACATTTTCAATACTTACGGTAATATTTACCGTATCTAATGTTGTCATTGATAATTGATCAGGATGAGTAAAATCATAGCTATCTAAAGTTTCTATTGATACGCCATTAACATTATAAGTGTATGAATCTGTGCCGTCAGTCCAAACGATATCCATAGAAGTAATTGTTTCAGCGCCATAGTTTATAATACTTCCTTCAATATCTACACTTGCAGGAATTTGAACATATGTTGGTATGGTTAAGTCTGTTAAAAAAGCATTTATTCCAACTGGAACGAACGGTTGATGTGAAACCATAACATCATCAACATAAAAAGAATGACCATTTAGTGGGAATATATCTAAGGAAGCCACTTCATTTACGGTATTGGTAAATGAACCAATTGAATTGTCATTAATAAACACTTCCCATTGGTTGAGGGTTAGGTTGATGGTTATGTCTAGTTTAAACCATTCTCCACTTGGGTAGGTTGAGGATATGAATGTGGTTGCGCCACCACCCGTTGAGAAAACAATTGAACCGTCGTTGTTCATGTTGCAATCTAACGCCCAAGTATTTCCGATAGTTGTTTCGGCCTGAAAGTTAAAATACGCTCCTCCATCAACGAAAAACATTGAAGAAAATTCAAAGTCACCTTCGTCAAAGACTTCGCCAAAAGGAAGAACAACATCCTGAGGTCCACCAGTTGATGAAGATGATGAAAAATAAATAGATTGAGTGCCACTGCTTGCATTATCAGTGGTTGTTTGAGCATCTTCATTGCCTCCAGTTGCTCCAGACCATGTGGTCCATGTGGCATTGGTTTCACCAATATAATCGCCTACAGCATATGATTCAAAATCATCATTAAAGGAAAATTGAGCATATAAAAAGGAAGTACAAAAGAGAAGTGATAAAATAGTAATTGATTTTTTCATTGTTTTTAATATATGATTAATCAACAAGTTTAGTGAAATAATTACTGAATTTGAAATCTTTAATCAAAAAACCTTTAATATTTTTGCAGCATGACAACAATAATCATAATTATTTGTATTGTTCTTTTATTGTTAGGTATTTTAGGTTGCTTTATTCCTGTTATTCCTGGCCCTCCTTTAGCTTATGCTGCTTTGCTTTTGGTCTCAATTTTTACGGATTACAAATTTGAAGATTCTTTTCTAGTACAATGGGCCGGAATTGTCATTGCTGTAACCGTAGCTGATTTTTGGCTTCAGGTCTATGGTGTTAAAAAATTTGGAGGTACTAAAAAAGCCATTAATGGAACAATGATTGGTTTATTCGTAGGAATATTAGTTCCTATACCATTAGGGTTTATTATTGGTCCGTTTGCTGGAGCATTTATTGGTGCCTACATGGATGAGAAAGACGATATGTTTAAAGTCTTAAAGATTGCTTCTGGTGCACTCATTGGTTTTATTGGAGGCTTAGTCCTCAAGCTTGTAGTTTGTGTTTACCTTATTTATAAATTTTTTTTAATCATAACGCCTTATTTTGAAAGTCTGTTCAGTATCTTACCTTAATAGTATTCCATTTGTATATGGCTTAGAAAATAGCACATTGGATATTCACCTTTCTACTGCTATTCCATCGGAATGTGCGTCTAAACTTTTGAATAAAGAAGTGGATATCGCTCTTGTGCCTGTTGCAGTTATTCCCGAAATGGACTATTCTAAAATTATTAGTTCATTTTGCATCTCTTGTGACGGCCCTGTTCAGACAGTATGTTTGTTTAGCGACTGTCCGTTAGATGAAATAGATACTATTTATTTAGATTACCATTCGAAAACGTCGAATGCTTTGGTGCAAATATTATGCAGAGAGTATTGGAAAATAACGCCTAAATTTATCGATAGTGAACATAACTTTGAAGAAAAAATAGGAGGTCGAACGGCTGGAGTAATCATCGGTGATAGGGCAAATGCCTATCGCGATTCTTATGACCACATCCATGACTTATGTGGTGAATGGAAAAAATATACCTCTTTACCATTTGTGTTTGCATGTTGGGTAAGCAATAGCCCTTTGAATGAAGAAAAAGAACTGTCATTCAGTAATGCTTTAGCGTTTGGTATTGATAATTTAGAAGAAGCTATAAAAAGTAAAAGCCATTTATTTGACACTAAAATTGATAAGACAAATTACCTCACAAAGGTTATAAATTATCATCTTGACGATGATAAACGAAAGTCAATGCAGCTCTTTTTTAAGCTCTTAAAGTAGCCTTACTTTTTTCGTTTAGCTGCGGCTTCCTGTTGTCTTTTTGCCATATCTTCTAATCTCTTCTGAAATTTAGATTTCTTCACTGGTTTCTTCTTGTTATTTTCCAGCTGAGCAAGAATGGCTGCCTCGTCAATGAAGTATTTTCTCATAACAAATTGCTGTCCGAACGTCACCATGTTAGCTAAGAAATAATAGTAACTCAATCCAGAGGCGTAGTTGTTAAAGAAGCCTAAGAACATAATAGGCATTAGGTACATCATCCATTTCATTTGTGCCATTTGCGGACCACTCATCTGACTGTTCATTCTTGTGTACAATAATGTAGAAACAGTCATTAACAAGGTGAATAAACTAACATGGTCACCATAAAATGGTATCTCGAAAGGCAAGTTTAATACAGAGTCGTAACTCGAAAGGTCATCGGCCCACAAGAACGATTTTTGACGTAGTTCAATACTCGCTGGGAAAAATCTAAAAAGAGCAAAAAGGATAGGCATTTGAAGAAGCATCGGGATACAACCGCCAAGTGGGTTTACACCAGTTTTCTTGTAGAAAGCCATTGTTTCTTGTTGAGCTTTCATAGGATCTTTATCCTTATACTTCTCATTTATTTTGTCTATTTCTGGCTTTAGCACTTTCATTTTAGCCTGTGATTTGTAGGCTTTGAGCGTAAATGGAGCAAGTGCCATCTTAATGATTAATGTCATTATAAGAATAATGATACCATAGTTGGTAATGCTGTTATCTAGCCAGTTGAAAATAGGAATTACAGCATATTTGTTGACCCATCTAAATATACCCCATCCAAGAGGAATCATTCTTTCGAGTTCCATGTTGTAAGCCGAAAGTGTTTCGTAGTGATTTGGTCCAAAATAAATTTGTAGAGGAATACTTTCACTAGACTGATGTCCGTAAGGGAGAGAAGTTTCTACAGATAGTTTTCTTACGAACCTTTTGGACCCTTCGTTTGTAACTGCTCTAACTGAAGTAGGCTTTTCAAAACCGGCATTATTAACAAAAACAGTACTAAAAAATTGATGCTTTAAACCTATCCATTGTGCTTTACCGCTTAAATCTTCTTCATCGTCCTTAGTTTCTGAAAGGTAATCTACATCTTCATTCAAATATTTGTAATAAACAGTTGAGTACATCCTTTCGTTTTCTAAACTTTTTTCGGTGTGTGGCAGGTTAATGACCCAATTTAACTCAAGCTCATTTCTGTTGGATGGAATAATATCTTCCAAGCCAACCACATTAACTTGAAAATCCATCATGAAATCATTGTTTTCAAGATTATAGACGTATTCAAGGTAACCGCCATTGGATGCCATTAACCTCATCGAAACCGATTGGTTTGATTGATTTACAGATTGAAAGTATAGGTCATCAGTATTAATGATTCTATTACCTTCAGAGAAAAATGTGATATTAAAAGCAGAGGAATCCTGGTCAATTAGATTAAGCGGCAATGAATCAGACGTTTGATAGTCTTTTAGAATAGCAGAAATTATCCTTCCACCTTTAGGCGAAATACTGAGTAATAATTTCTCATTTTCAATTGTAATTTGATCTTCAGAACCTGTGGCTGATGGGGCGAAAACTCCGAAATTTCTTTCGTAGGTTTTGTTCATCAGGCTTGTGTCCGATGTAAGTGTTAGGCTAGTATTTGGATTGCCGATTTCTTCTTTTTCGTTTTCTTCTTCAAGAATAACTGTTGTAGTTTCTTCTGTATTAGTTTCAGGTTCTACCACTGGTGGAAAAAGGGCGTTGTAGCCAAGTACAATTAGTACGATTAGTATTACACCTGTTAAGGAATTTTTGTCCATTTGAATTATTGTTTGGAATAGGTTAATGCTGCTTTTATAAAACCAACAAATAGGGGTTGAGGTTTTGCAACAGTACTTTTATATTCTGGATGAAACTGCACACCAACAAACCATGGGTGTTGGTCAATTTCAATAATTTCAACAAGTGAAGATTCAGGATTAATTCCTGTTGTACTCATTCCATTTTTTTCTAGTTGAGTTTTATATTCATTGTTGAATTCGAAGCGGTGTCTATGACGCTCTTCTATTTCTGATTTTTGATAACAATCGAAGGCTTTAGAATCATTTTCTAATTGGCAGGTATAGGCGCCAAGTCGCATGGTACCGCCTTTATTGAGGATTTCTTTTTGATGCTCCATTATATCAATAACAGGGTGTTTTGTATCAGGATTGATTTCAGTAGTGTGTGCATTTTCTAGATTTAATACGTTTCTAGCGAATTCAATAACTGCACACTGCATACCTAGACAAATTCCAAGAAATGGTAGATTATTTTCTCTAGCGTACCTGATGGATTCTATTTTTCCTTCAATTCCCCTGTCGCCGAAGCCAGGCGCAACCAGTAAGCCGTGAAAGTCCTTTAACTTTTCAGAAGCATTTTCACTATTTATTTCTTCTGAATGTATCCAACTAACCTTTACTTTACATTCATTAGCAGCGCCACTATGTATAAAGGATTCTGCAATGGATTTGTAAGCGTCTTGAAGTTCGACATATTTTCCAACCACCGCAATTTTAACTTTGGCTTTAGGATTTTTTAGCTTTTGTAAGAATGAATTCCATTCATTTAATGCCACTTTTGTATCGTCATTTAAGCCAAGTTTACGAAGTGACACTTGATCAAGCTTTTCAGCTTGCATTAAAAGAGGGACATCGTAGATGCTTTCAGCATCCATTGATTCTATTACTGCATCTCTTTCAACATTACAAAAGAGGGCTATTTTACGTCTTATTTCAGAGTTCAGATGATGTTCAGTTCGGCACACAAGAATGTCCGGTTGAAGCCCTAGTTCTCTTAGCTTTTTGACCGAATTTTGTGTCGGTTTAGTTTTTAATTCTCCTGCTGCAGAAAGGTAAGGTATTAGCGTTAAGTGAATACAGATGGCATCAGATTCCATTTCCCATTTTAATTGCCTAACGGCTTCTATAAAAGGTAAAGATTCTATGTCACCAACTGTCCCGCCAATCTCGGTTATTACGATATCGTATTTTCCTGTTTTACCAAGAATTTTGATGTGGTCTTTTATTTCGTTTGTAATGTGTGGAATTACTTGAACGGTTTTACCTAAATAGTCGCCTCTACGTTCTTTGTTAATGACGGATTGGTAAATTCTTCCAGTCGTAACGTTATTTGCTTGAGATGTTGAGGTTGATAAAAAACGTTCGTAATGTCCTAAATCTAAATCTGTTTCAGCTCCATCATCGGTCACAAAACACTCGCCGTGCTCGTAAGGGTTCATGGTGCCAGGGTCAACATTAATGTAAGGGTCTAATTTCTGAATGGTTACAGAGTATCCTCTTTCTTTGAGGAGTTTTCCGAGTGATGCTGAGACAATTCCTTTTCCAAGTGAGGAGGTAACTCCCCCTGTAACGAATATGTACTTTGTTGGAGAGTATTTGCTCATGATTATATTAATGTATTTGGACTAATTAATTATCGTCTGCAAAATAAAGTAAAATATATGAAGAAATAAGTTGAAGATATTTTTTTTTTAAAAACTTAAACTCATGCCAAGACTAGGCATAATTGGTAGCTGATTTACCCTCTTGTATTCTATCCTGTTGAAATAGAAAATATTTTCTCTGTTGTAGAGGTTTGTAATTCCAACGTTCCATTCAAAGTTCGATGACTTGCTAAGGTAGTGTGTTTTTTTCAGTGCAATATCAAGCCTATGGTACCATGGTAGTCGGCCTTCGTTTAATCCGGCATATAATATTCCGAGCTCTCCAGTTTCTGAAATATATTCGGTATCTACCCCGTCAGAAAAGTCTAAGTTAGGATAAAACCCTTGTGTTTGTGTAAATGGAAATCCTGAGCCTAGGTTCCATCTTGCGTCAAAACTCCAGCTTTTGTCTGCGCCAAATCGATAGGTGCTAACAAGGTTAAGGTTATGGCGTCTATCGAAGTGAGGGTTGTAACTAATTTCTTCGCCATTTCTACTGATATGTCCAAGTGAATAGACTAACCACAAGTAAATTTTTGGGTCATTGTATTTCAGAACAAAGTCTACGCCTTTTGCTAAACCCTCTTCAACAATAAAGTCGGGGTCAGAGCCTGTCAATTTATTTTTATTGATGTTTGTTAACTGGGTAAAGTCTTTGACATAACCTTCAATGTTGAAGTCAATTTTATTTGAAATATCATATTCTAATCCAAGAATAAGGTGGTTGGCAGTTTGAAGACCATTCACTACTTCTTTTCCTTTAAACTCATCTGGAAGATTGTCTGGAGCTGACAAGAAGCCGTAGAAAAGGTTTACCACATCTTGGTCGGAATTGGTACTCACTAAGTTTTGAGAATATTTTCCTGCTGCGAGTTTGAACCTTAGTCTATCACTGGCTAAAAATTTAGCACCTAGTCTTGGTTCAAAAGTAGCTCTCAAAGAGTTGTACTTATAAATCCTCACGCCAGGGTCAAAGATGAGTTTTCCTTTTTTGACTTTATACCTGATAAAGCCAGAAAGTTCTGTTGAATTTTCTTTTTGCTCGATTTGTATTCCCGTCGCATTTGTGAAATCAAAATCCGTTTGATAGCCTAAAATTTCTAAACCGTATTGGATTTCATTTTCGTTTTGAAATGAAGTAAAGTTTAGTCCAAGGTTGAAGCCATTGACGCCACTTTGTCTTGGATTAAGAAGGGATTCTTCAAGCTTAATGAGGTATGAAGAATATGCAAAAGTTCCTTCGATTATAGTTGAGTTACCACTGGGAACAAGTATAAAGTTACTGCCAATTCCGCCAGAATTCCAACCTAAGTTAGAGACATCCTTATAACTGACCTTATCTTGATAATTATAACCAAACACACTCCATTTACTTCCGCTGTTTCCAGTGAAGGATATTTTACCATAAAGGTCTGTGTAGCTGTAAGGCAAACCTGCCGTGTCGATGTATGTGTAAAGTAATTTTGAGCTTTTATCCAGATAAGATGTTTTTGCTGACATGATGAAAGACGAATTCCCACCCTTTTTGAATAGAGGTCCTTCGAGCATAAGTTTACTTCCAAATGTGCTTGTAGCTACTTTTCCACTCAATTTATTTTTATTACCATCTCTGGTTGTAATGTCCATGATTGAAGAAATTCTACCACCATACTGTGCGCCAAAGCCACCAGTGTAAACGTCGGCATTTCGCATGATATCTGTGTCAAATACTGAAAATAATCCAATTGAGTGGAACGGATTGTATACAATCATCCCATCGAGTAAAACTTTATTTTGAATAGGCGAGCCTCCTCTAATGTAGAGTTGTCCACCTTGGTCGCCAGTAAAAACTACACCAGGTAATATTTGTAAATATTGAGCAAGATCTGGCTCACCACCAATGGATGGGATAATGCTTATATCTTTAGGAGTGATTTTGGTTACAGATACCTTTACTTCGGTTTTCATCTCTTGCCTGTCTGCAGATACTGTAACGGTTTCAATTTGAACAGATGAGGTCGAAATTTCTAATTTCTGATTGAGTATCTGTTTATTTTTTAAACTGACATTTTGTTTAAGAGTGTCGTAGCCAATGTAGGTTACCAATAAGTTATGATTGCCCTCTGGTACATCGCTAATATTAAAAAAACCATTTACGTCTGTGGCGGTACCAATTGCTAAACCCTCTACAATTACGTTACAAAACATAATGGGTTCACCATTGTCTTTGTCATAAACAAAACCACGGATATCACCCTTTTGAGCAAATAAACTTATGCTTGTGATAATAAATAATAAGAGGGCGCTTAATTTCTTCATTAAAAATTTAAAGCAGCAAAGTTACTTTATTTAATGCAGAATTTTGAAAAGTAATTCCTTAAGAAGTTCTCCATCGGTGTTTGAGGCATTGCCTACACCTTTACACTTCATGTCGTACTCCCTTATTTGAGAAATTATATTCATGCATTTTCGTTTTCCATAGTGTTTGGCGGCAAGTTGGTAATCTTTAACAAAATAGGGGTTTATTTTTAATTCTGTGGCTACGTTTCTTTGTGACTTATCTGTAAGCACATGATAAATAAGCACTTTTTGAAAAAAGCTAAACAAAACACCTAAAGTAACGACTAGCGGGTTAGACTTTGGGTTGTTAGCAAAATAGGCAGCAATTCTGTTTGATTTTAGAATGTCTTTCTGACCCAAAGCATTGGTCAATTCGAAGTTATTAAAGTCTTTGCTTATTCCAATGTTTCGTTCTATAATTTCAGCACTTATTTCAGAATTTTCAGGAACAATTATCATGAGTTTGTTCAACTCATTCGTAATTTTGTTGAGGTCGTTGCCAAGATATTCGCCGAGTAAATAAGCCGCTTTGTGTTGAATTTGGTAGTTTTTGCTTTTTACATGATTAGAAATCCATTCGGGGATTTGATTGTCATAGAGCTTTTTACTTTCAAAAAGAACAGCTTTTTTCGCAACTGTTTTCGCAAAACTTTTACGTTTATCAAGGATTTTGTTTTTGTAACAAATAACAAGAATTGTAGACTGTAAAGGATTCTCAACATACGATTGTAGTTCTTCAATTTTTTTGAGATCCTGAGCCTCTTTGACTACCACCACTACTTTTTCTCCCATTAATGGGAACTGTTTGGCTTTACTTAATACACTTTCAACACTACTCTCTTTGCCATAAATAACCGATTGGTTAAAATCTTTTTCAGATTCATCTAAGATATTATGTATGATATAATCAGATATTTTATCAATGAAGTAGCTTTCTTCCCCCATTAAAAAATACACAGGACTGTATTTTTTTTCTTTTAAATCTGAAAGAATGTTTTCAAATTTCATTTCTTTGCTTCTTATGATGTCTGATTTGAGTTTGCCAAAATACGACTTCAATCTTAAAAGTATTGAAGGAATTACACATATTTTTGATGTTATTAGAAAAAAATATGTCAAACTTACTCCCGAAGAGTGGGTACGTCAGCACATGGTTCATCACCTCATTGGAGAAAAACAATTTTCTAAATCTTGGATAAGCGTTGAGCAAGGGTTAATGTACAACGGAATGAATAAGCGAGCTGACATAATTTGTTACAATCATGATGGAAATGCCCTTTTGTTGGTGGAATGTAAAGCGGCATCTGTAAAAATAAATCAAAGCGTTTTTGAACAAATTGCTCGTTATAATTTTGATTTAAGAGTGCCGTATTTATTAGTTACCAATGGCTTAAAACACTATTGTTGTCAGATGAATTACACCACAAATAGCTATGAATTTCTGAAAGACATCCCATCCTTTGAGAACATAAAGACATCCGATTAATTATTCAAAAGCTAATTTTCTTAGTTACAAAATTGTAGTTTTGCACCTCTAAAATTTTAAACATGAATCTAGAAGGAATATTATCCATTGCAGGAAAACCTGGCTTATTCAAAATGGTTAGCCAAGCGAAAAATACTATTATAGTAGAAGGTATAGTTGACAAAAAAAGAATGCCTTTGTATGCAAGTCATCAAGTTAGTGCGCTAGAAGATATAGGCATTTATACATATTCAGATACAACCCCCTTGTCTGAAATTTTTGACTCCATTGCTAAAAAAGAAAAAGGTCAGCCTTGTTTAAGTCATAAATCATCAAAAGATGAATTATTTGCTTGGATGAGAGAGGTGTTGCCAGAATTTGATGAAGACCAAGTGTATCAATCCGATATTAAAAAGCTGGCGCAGTGGTACAATATTTTACAAGAAAATGGATTGATTGAAGTTCCAAAAGCGGCAAAGAAAACCGCTAAGAAAACAGAAGAAACAAAAGATACAGAAGAAAAAAAATAAAAACATGATTACAGCAGACATCCCCACACGCCCAAAGCGGCATTTTGTTGACGAAAATCTTGAAGTTAAATCTTGGTCGCAAATTGAAAACTACTTTCAACAATTATTAGACGCAGATATTCAATCCGTTTCAGAATTAGAACAATGGATGCTGAATAGAAGCGAGCTTGAATCTGTATTAGAAGAAGAACAAGCCTGGAGATACATTAAAATGAATATTGATACAACGGATGAAGAGTTATCTAAAGCATTTCGATTTTGGATAACAGAAATTTCTCCAAATGTTGCCCCATATTCTCATCAGCTTAATTTGAAGCTCGCAAACAGTCCGTTTGTGGGGGATTTAGACCAAGAAAAGTACCGAATATACTTAAGAGGCTTACACAAATCTATTGAAATATTTAGAGAAGAAAACATTCCTCTTTTTACAGAAATGGAAACCAAACAACAAGAGTATGGCGCCATAGCTGCAAAGATGACGGTTGAAGTAGATGGTGAAAAAATGACCATGCAAAAAGCAGCGCAATTTTTAAAAGATACTAACCGAGATAAACGCAAAGATGTTTTTGTTGAGATGAGTAAAAGAAGAGCGCAGGATACTGAAAAACTAGATGTACTGTTTGACGACTTAATCGCTTTAAGACAACAAATTGCCAAAAATGCTGGCTTTGATAATTACCGCGATTATATGTTTGCTGCAATGGGACGTTTTGACTACAGCCCTGAAGATTGTTACGATTTTCATGATGCAATTGAAAAAGAAATAGTGCCTATCATTGAGACTTTTGATGAAGAGCGTAAAAACAAGATGAATGTTTCAAGCTACAAGCCTTGGGATACATCTGTTGATGCAGAGGGAAAAGCACCTTTAAAACCATTTTCTGACGGAGAAGATTTAATTGACAAATCTATTCGTTGCTTTCAAAGGATAAAACCATATTATGGTCAGTGTCTGAGTACTATGAAGGCAATGAAACACCTTGATTTAGAATCAAAAGAAGGAAAAGCACCAGGAGGATTTAACTATCCTTTGTATGAAATCGGCGTGCCATTTATTTATATGAACGCCGTAGGATCTCAGCGTGATTTAGTCACTATGGTTCATGAAGGCGGTCATGCTGTTCATTCTTTTTTAAGTAGTGATTTGGCGTTATGTGATTTTAAAAGCACGCCATCAGAGGTTGCTGAATTAGCCTCAATGTCAATGGAGTTAATTAGTATGGATGCTTGGGACGAATTTTATTCAAACGAACAAGAATTAAACAGAGCTAAAACAGAACAAATGCAAAAAGTTCTTGAGGGCTTACCTTGGATTGCTGCCGTGGATAAATTTCAGCACTGGATTTACACCACCACTCATACTGCAGACGAAAGACGTCAGGAGTGGAAAAATATAATGTCAAAATTAGGCAGTTCTGTTGTTGATTGGGACGGTCATGAAGACGCCTTATTGAATTTGTGGCAAAAGCAATTACACTTGTATGAAGTGCCATTTTATTATATAGAATATGGAATGGCACAGTTGGGAGCTATTGCAATGTGGAGAAGTTATAAAGAAATTGGCGCAAAAGCTCTTGATAATTACGATAATGCCTTGGCTTTAGGTTATACAAAATCAATTGGTGAGATTTATGAAACGGCAGGCATTGAGTTTAATTTTTCACAGCCATATGTAAACGAATTGGCAACTTTTATTAAAACTCAACTTGTAAAGTAAAACGACTAATGATTATTATTCAAAAACCTCCTGATTTTCAGGAGGTTTTTTTTTGTTATATACTCTAGTAGTTTTAACAAATTGTTAAATTTTATCTTTTTTATTTTTCGAACTGTATTTATGTCAAAAAAAAAATTATTTTCGCCGACCATTTTTTCCAATTTAAATAGCATAGGTTATGATGATCAGATCCAGACAAAGAAGAAAGCAACTATTGTTGAATAAGAAAGCTAAAAAGCCTAGCATTAGAATAGTAGCTCATACACATTCACGAGATTTTTTGGGATGGGTAGCCATGACGGAAGATGACCAAGCTGTTGGTTGGGTGAACTTAACCTTTCAAAAGGATAATGTCATAAAGTTTCAAGATGCTTTTGTGTCCCCTGAATTTAGAGGGAGAGGTATTTACAAATTACTTTGGGATAGTCGCATGCAATGGGTTAATGATAATTATTCTGGTAAAGGATATGTTGTTGAATCGTGGTGCAAACAAACTTCAATTGGTCAGTTCATCAATCAAGATTTTACAGTAGGTGAGACCGCTACAAGAGTATTCAAAGAAATTTAAATAACACCTTTGTTCATTCGAAATTGCTATTATTAAGTTTTGAAAATTATAATTTCATGCCTTAAATATGTGTATTTAACGGCTATCTGACGACTTAATCTCATAATAATAATTACTTTTGCACCCCCATAAATATTAGAAGTTCTAACAATATGAATATTACACAAGAAAATATAGATGCATTAAATGCCAAGTTGAAGATTCAGTTAACTAGTGAAGACTATCAAGAAAAAGTTGAAACGGTAATTGTTAACTATAGAAAAACAGCAAGCATTCCTGGTTTTAGAAAAGGTAAAGTGCCCATGGGCCAAGTCAAAAAAATGATAGGTAAATCGGTGCTAGTTGATGAGGTTAACAAAATACTCCAAGAGGCAATATATAAGCATATTACAGAAAATAAAATTGAAGTTTTAGGAAACCCATTACCATTGACATCAGAAGTTGATTGGGATAGTGCTTCTGATTTTGAATTTGAATACGAAATGGGACTTGCTCCAGAATTCAATGTGAGTCTTGACAAAAAATCTAAATTCGATTATCTCCAAATCGTAGCCGATAAAAAAATGGTTGACCATTACGCTACCGATATGGCAAAGCGCTATGGAAAAATGACTCAGCCTGAAAAGTCTGAAATAACAGACTTAATGATGGGTGAGTTTTCTCAATTGGATGAGGAAGGGAATCCTTTAGAAGGCGGAATAAATCATACCTCTTCAGTTGCTTTAGATATTATTCAAGACAAAAAAGCCCAAAAAGTATTAGTGGGTTTATCTGAGGGGGATGAAGTAAAACTTCGCATTACAAAAGACTTTTCAAACGATGCTCACCACATGTTGAACATCAAAAAGGATGAGCTTGAAAATTTGGATAGCGACTTTATTTTCAAAGTTTCAAAAATTAGCAGAATGCAACCGGCTGATTTAAATCAAGAATTATTTGATAAAGTATTTGGAAAAGATACTGTCAAAAGTGAAAAAGAATTTAGAGCTAAAATTAAAGAAGAAGTAGAAAAATCATTTGTTAGCGAAAGTGACAATAAGTTGAAAAACGATGTGATTTTACACTTAATCAAAAAAACTAAACTTTCACTACCCGATACGTTTTTGAAGAAATGGTTGGTTACTACCAATGAGCAAGGCCTTACGGCAGAACAAGTAGAGCAAGAATACGAGCAATACTCTAAGAGCTTAAAATGGCAGTTGATTGAAAATAAAATCATTAAGGAAAACGAACTAGAAGTTAAAAATGAAGATGTAATTACCCATACAAAAGAGTTGATTACGTCTAATTTTGCACAGTACGGCCAGCCAGCTCCCGATGACAAAAAACTCGAAGAAATTGCCATTCAAGTACTCGGCAACGAAGAAGAACGTAAGAAAGTTTACAATCAACTTTACGATGTGAAAACCATGAGTTTATACAAAGAAAAGTTTACCCTCAAAAATAAAGAGGTCACTTACGATGAATTTGTTAAATTAGCTTCTGAAAAATAAACTATACTATAACTATGTTTGACCCTTCAGAAGAATTTAGAAAATTTGCCACAAAAGATCGTGGCATCAGCAGCACAACCCTTGATCGTTTTCAGTCAGCTTACGCTAACTATATATCGCCAACCATTATAGAAGAGCGATCTATGAATGTAGCGTCTATGGATGTATTCTCACGATTAATGATGGATAGAATTATCTTTTTAGGCGTTCCTATCAACGATTACGTTGCTAACATTATACAAGCCCAGCTATTATTTTTAGAATCTGTAGATTCAGAAAGAGGGATTCAAATTTATCTTAATTCACCTGGTGGAGGCGTTTATGCCGGCTTAGGTATATACGATACCATGCAATACATAAACCCTGACGTAGCAACTATTTGTACGGGTATGGCTGCATCTATGGGAGCTGTCTTGTTATGCGCTGGAGCTACTGGAAAACGTACTGCCTTAAAACACTCAAGAGTAATGATTCATCAGCCTTTAGGAGGTGCTAGTGGACAAGCCTCTGACATTGAAATCACTGCCCGAGAAATTCAAAAGTTGAAAAACGAATTGTATGAGATAATTGCTCAACACTCTGGTAAATCTTTTGAAGAAGTGTGGAAAGACAGTGACAGAGACTACTGGATGACTGCTGAAGAAGCCAAAGAATACGGTATGATTGACGAAGTTCTAGTCAAAAAAGCCTAATAATTTCTAATTAAATAGTAATCAAAACCACATGCCTAAGGTGTGTGGTTTTTTATTATTTTTGTACCATGTCAAAAGAGAAAAATATCAATTGTTCATTTTGCGGTAGAGATAAGCAAGATACTAATGTACTTATTGCTGGAATCGATTCGCATATTTGCGATAGTTGCATTGAACAAGCCGTTGGTATTGTTCATTCAGAAAAAGAAGGTAAAGATCAGCAAGTCCTTGCTGATCAAATGAACCTATTGAAGCCTATTGACATTAAATCTCACCTAGATAAATACGTAATCGGTCAAGATGAAGCCAAAAAGGTATTGTCAGTTGCTGTATATAATCATTACAAGCGTTTAGTACAACCCCCCTCAACAGATGCTGAGGAGATTGAGATTGAAAAATCTAATATTATTTTAGTAGGAGAGACCGGAACGGGTAAAACCTTACTCGCCCGTACTATTGCGAAAATTTTAAACGTTCCGTTTTGTATTGCAGATGCTACTGTTCTTACTGAGGCGGGTTATGTAGGTGAGGATGTTGAAGCTATTCTTTCAAGATTGCTTCAAGCCGCCGACTATGACGTAAAAGCCGCTCAAAGAGGTATCGTTTTTATAGATGAAATTGATAAAATTGCTAGAAAAAGCGATAACCCATCAATTACAAGAGACGTTTCAGGTGAGGGTGTTCAACAAGCTATGCTAAAACTTCTCGAAGGAGCTGTAGTTCAGGTTCCACCTCAAGGCGGAAGAAAACACCCTGAGCAAAAAATGGTTTCTATTGATACACGAAATATTTTATTTGTTTGTGGAGGTGCATTTGATGGTATTGAAAGAGTAATTGGAAAACGATTAAGTACTCAAGCTATTGGATATTCATCTACTAAAAAAGAAAAAGTAGACAAAGACAATCTTTTACAATACGTATCGCCACAAGATCTAAAAGGTTTTGGGCTTATCCCTGAATTAATAGGGCGTTTGCCAGTGCTTTCACACCTCAAGCCTTTAGACAAAACTACCTTACGTCAAATTCTTACAGAGCCAAAAAATTCTTTAACAAAGCAATATACTAAGCTCTTTGAAATGGATGGAATAACATTTACTATTGACGATAATGTTTTAGATTATATCGTAGACAAGGCCATTGACTTCAGGCTTGGGGCAAGGGGTTTGCGTTCTATTTGCGAAACCATAATGATTGACGTTATGTTTGACAGCCCGTCAAAAGATGACGTTAAAGAATTTAAGCTCACTTTGGAATATGCTCAAAGCAAAATTGAGAATTCAAAACTTAAAAAATTAAAGGTAGCCTAGCGTTCAAAAGTTTGAAAAGTAAACGAAAAAGGATGCCTTTCATCCTTTGGATGATGTTTTTCATGAACCAGTTTCCAGCTATCGTCTAAATCTTCAAAGAAAGTATCACCTTCAATCTCAGTATGAACTCGTGTTAAGTATACTCTATCAATTAATTGATTGTCAATAGCGTACTTATAAATTTGCCCGCCACCAATGATAAAAGGTTCCTGATCCTTAGCGACTTTGGCTAATTCAATAGCTTTTTCAATAGAGTCAACAACTATACACCCTTCAGCTTCTAGTTTTTCTTGTCTACTTACAATTACATTAGTTCTGTTGGGTAAAGGTCTGAACTTACTAGGAATCGACTCATAATTCCGTCTACCCATAATCACAAAATGATTTTTGGTTGTATCTTTAAAGAACTTCATGTCTGTTGGCAAATTCCAGACTAAGTCATTGTCTTTCCCAATAACTTTATTCTCTGATACAGCAACTATTAAGGAAACTATCATTAGCTTTTATTTACAGTATAAATGACACCTCTATCTTCTAAAAAATTTTTGACAAACTCAAAATGTTCGCCAAGATATTCAGGCGGTGAAATGCCTATTCTATTATATTTTCCATTCACAACTAAATTTGCAACTGCAGTACATGTAAAGCCTGTTGTTCTAGCCATTGAAATGGTATTGTCTTGATGGCGATCAAGTAAATTGTATTGGTAAGTTACGGTTTTTTCATCTTCTTTACCAGTCATTCTAATTCTCATAACTGTGAAATCTTTTTCGCCTTCTTTGAGTTCCCATTTTGGAAAAAGCAGTTTAGAAGTCAAATCAATAGGTTTTATCATTTGTCCATTAACTTCTATTTCATCATAAGAGAAAAAACCACTAGCTCTTAATACTTTCAAATATTCAACACAGCCTGGGTAGCGAAGTGTTTTCTCAATCATGTTTGGAATGTGAGGCATGGTATCAATTAGTGTTCGCAAACCGTCGGAATTCCAACTTTCAAGTGTGCCAACGCCTTCAAATTCAATAAGTTCCGTGTCCGATAAAGCTTCTTTAGTTACGAGTTGACTATTTTGGATAAACCGTGCTGGTCTAATGTATTCTTCAATTACATCAATAGGTGAAAAGACTGCTTTGTATTCATAAGGCCATTCTCGAACTTCGGGCAGACCACCGACTAGACATTCATAATCTGATATTTTCATTTGTTTATCATGATGCCCTAAGATTATATTGCCCATTCCAGGCGCTACACCACAATCCATAACCGCAACAACTCCCATTTCTTTGGCAAGTTCATCTAAACCAAAAGGATCTTCAGGAAAAAAAGAAATGTCAACAATATTTTTACCTGCTTTTATTACGGTCTCAAGCATTTTGTAGCCCATAAAACCAGGTACCGCACCAATTACTAAATCACAATTACTAATAAGCCGTTGTAAGGTGTAAGCGTCTGATAAATCAGCGTGAATAGTATGTATCCCTAATTCTGAAAGTGGCGATAAGGCTTTTTCATTAAAATCTACAGAAGTGACCTCATGTGTTTTGGATAAATCTCTAGCTATAACATTTCCAACAAGTCCAGCGCCTAATACAATTATTTTCGCCATTATTAAATTGCTACTTTACCTTTAATGTGTGGGTGTGGGTCGTAATTTTGCAGTTCAAAATCTTCGTATGTAAAGTCAAAAATACTTTTCACATTTGGGTTTATCTTCATAATTGGAAGAGGGCGTAGCTCTCTACTCAATTGTAATTCAGTCTGTTCAAAATGGTTGGTATAAATATGAGCATCACCTAGGGTATGAACAAAATCACCAACTTCTAAATTACAAACTTGCGCCATCATCATTGTCAGCAAAGCGTAAGACGCAATGTTAAAAGGAACACCTAAAAATATATCGGCGCTTCTCTGGTATAATTGACAAGATAATTTTCTGTCAGCTACATAAAACTGAAAAAAGGCATGACAGGGTGGAAGTGCCATTTCTTCAATTTCACCAACGTTCCAAGCACTGACAATCATTCGTCTGCTATCAGGATTATTTTTTAACTGATTGACAACTTGTGATATTTGATCAATATGTCTTCCGTCTGGAGTTGGCCAACTTCGCCACTGGTAGCCGTAAACGTGTCCTAAATCGCCATTTTCATCTGCCCATTCATCCCAAATTCTAACGCCATTATCTTTAAGGTATTTAATATTGGTATCTCCTTTAAGAAACCAAAGGAGTTCGTGGATAATAGAACGAAGGTGTAGCTTTTTTGTGGTTACACAAGGGAAGCCTTTGGATAGATCGAATCGCATTTGATGTCCAAAAACACTTTTTGTTCCAGTTCCAGTTCGGTCTGCTTTCAGAGTGCCTTCATTCATCACTCTAGTCATTAAGTCTAAATATTGTTGCATATTTTATAAAATCATTCCTACTATTACTGAGGTAAACAAACACGCTAATGTTCCAGCAATGAGTGCTAATATTCCTAATCTTGATAAATCTTTCATTCTTGACGGTGCAAGAGCACCAATACCACCAATTTGAATTCCGATAGAAGAAAAGTTAGCAAATCCACACAAAATGTAGGTTGCAATTATGATTGACTTTTCCTCAAAAAATCTTGATGAAGCTTTCATTTCGCCCAAAGATACATAGGCTACAAATTCGTTTAGAATGGTTTTTTCACCCAGAAGCTGCCCTACCAACACGATATCTTCCTTGCATACCCCAAGCAGCCATGTAATAGGTGCGAGCGCATAACCTAGTATAAATTCTAAACTAAAGCCTTTAAATTGACCATCCGTGAGGTTTTCCACCCATGCGTTAATGCCGGTTAAATCACCAACAAAATTTGTGAGGAAATAATTTACCATAGCAATAAATGCGATAAATACGAGTAGCATAGCTCCAACGTTTACGGCTAATTTTATGCCTTGTCCTGTACCAATACTAATGGCTTCCAGAACATTACTTCCTAATTGTTCGTCAGAGATATTCATGTCTTGATTTACTTCTTCAGTTTCAGGAAGTAGAATTTTAGCAGCTACCACAGCTGCAGGTGCCGACATCACAGAAGCGGCTAATAGATGCTTTGCAAAAAATAATTGTTGAACTGGGTCATTGCCACCTAAAAATCCAATATATGCAGCGAGCACCCCTCCGGCAATTGTTGCCATTCCTCCACTCATCAGACAAAGTAATTCTGAAAGTGTCATCTTTTCAATGTATGGTTTTATAAGTAAGGGAGATTCCGTTTGCCCTAAGAATATATTACCAATAGCTGCTAAACTCTCAGAGCCTGATAAGTTCAAGGTCTTTTTCATTATTAGAGCAAAAAAGTAAACAACCTTTTGAAGAATTCCGTAGTAGAATAAAACGCTCGTAAGAGCCGAAAAGAAAAGTATTGTAGGAAGGACTTGAAAAGCAAAAATATAACCAAAGCTCGTTGTATCGCTGATTAGATTTCCAAATAAAAATAATGAACCTTCTTGAGTAAAGCCTAAAAGAACTACAAAAATGGAACTCAGCCAGTCAAAAAGTTTTTGTATAAACGGGACTTTTAGGATGGCTAGCGCAAAAATGATCTGGATGAGAATGCCTTTCCATACTAAGGACCAATTGATAGCTTTCCGATTTCTGCTAAAAATAAAAGCGATCCCAATTAATACTGCTATCCCTAGAAGACCTCTAAGGATATTCATTAAATTAAATCCGTCATTTTTATAGTCTTGTAAACTAGTTGTAAAGGCGTAATTTATGTTGTTTTCTGTAAGAACAAGGCTATTTGTACTAAGCGATACGTCATAATATCGACTGGTATCATTTGGAAAGTTGTAGTCAAATTGAAGCACTTTATTTTCCATACTCCATGAACCAGTGGCCTTTAACGGTATTGAGGCTATTTCGTATTTGAAAGTGCCATCGTCGTTGATAAGCATGTAGTCGTCAGTTCCAATTGTTCGTAAAGGCGTTGTGTCATTAATTGAAGTGATGCTTTCAAATATCCATTTTCTATCTAATTCCTGGGCGTTGATGCTCAATGAGATTAGCGATAGAAGGAGTAAGGTTATGTGTCTAAGCATATGCTGAATTTTATTTTCTGTTATCGATTTCATCCCTCAGTTTGGAGGCAAGCTCATAATCTTCTTCAAGTATAGCTTTTTGTAACCTTTCTTCTAGTTCAGAATTGGTAAAGTTTTCAAAATTTGAAGTGCTTTCAGCTTTTTTTTCTTCAATTGTTTTTATTTCATCAGTAATATCTTGCTCTAATATTATACCAGCTTCTTCTAGTATAACGGCATATGTGAAAATAGGCGCTTTAAAACGAATAGCAATAGCCACTGCATCGGAAGTCCTAGAGTCTATTTCAATTTCTTTGCCGTTCATATCAATGCAATAGATGATGGATGAAAAAATTCCACCAGAGTTGATGGAGCTGATTACAATTTTTTGTACTACAATGTCATATCCTTTACAAATGCTTTTAAATAAGTCATGTGTAATTGGCCGTTGACTTTTAAACTCATTGTCTAAAGCAATTGCTATGGCTTTGGCTTCAAAGTTGCCAATAACAATTGGTAATCTTCGTCTTCCTTGAACCTCGCCAAGTACCAGAGCGAATGCACCAGATTGAGTTTGACTATTTGATAGTCCAACTATATCTAGTTGAATAAGATTCATTAATTAGACGATTTAAATTGTTTAATTTCTTCGATGAGTCTAGGAACAACCTCAAATGCATCACCCACTATACCATAATCTGCTGCCTTGAAAAAAGGCGCTTCAGGATCAGTGTTTATAGCAACCATTACTTTGGAAGAATTTACTCCTGCAAGGTGCTGGATAGCGCCTGAAATACCAATAGCAATGTATAAATTTGGCGCAATAGCTTTGCCAGTTTGTCCAACGTGTTCGCTGTGTGGTCGCCAACCGATATCAGATACGGGTTTAGAGCAAGCTGTACCAGCATTTAATAAATCGGCAAGTTCCTCAATCATTCCCCAATTATCGGGGCCTTTCAATCCTCTACCTGCTGAGATAACAACTTCGGCTTCCGCTAAACTAATCTTTCCACTAGCTTTTTCAATATTTATTGAGGAGACGTTTGTGCTTTCTACTTGGCAATCAGCTGTTGTAAATTCACACGAGTCGTTGTGGTTTTCAGAAATTTTATAAGCGTTTGGAGATAAAGCAATAACTGTCTTATCAGCATGGCTTTTTGCTATTTCAAAGGCTTTTCCAGAGAAAGACTTTTTCTTAATTACTAAAGGGTTTGATTCAATTGGCAAATCAATGGTGTTGCTGATAAATGAAGCGTCCATTTTTACAGCTATTCTTGGGCCAATTGTTTTACCCGTATTGGTGTTAGAAAGTATAAAAACACTTGCGCCTTCAGTATCTGCAATTTGTAATAATGCAGAAGAAATACCTTTATTGTCACAAGCATCAAAGTCCTTGGCAATGCTGATTACTTTATCAGGCCCATACTTGGCAAGCGTTTGAACGTCATCGGAAATATTTCCGACAGTAACAGCGATGCACTTTGTCCCCAGTTTTTTAGCGACATCATGACCATATGTTAA
>ENA-OUOG01001824-OUOG01001824.1-marine-metagenome-genome-assembly--contig:-NODE-1824-length-23533-cov-5.298090_pt1 | contig 23533 bp, 11 predicted proteins | sample MGYA00248635_ERZ508505 | MGnify/ENA primary metagenome ERZ508505 (study PRJEB26176, sample SAMN06267871) | marine metagenome | isolation source: Saanich Inlet, British Columbia, Canada | place: Pacific...
TCCGCCTCCGGACGCGCCTGCTCCGCCGCCGCCGGACGCACCCCCATCACCTCCGCCGCCGGACGCACCGAGCCCGCCGCCGCCGGACGCGCCCGCTCCGCCTCCGCCGGACGCGCCTCTGTCGCCGCCGCCGGACATGCCGCCGCAGCCGACCGTGCGCGCCGCGCCTTCGCCGCCGCCGCCGACTCCGCCGCCGCCGCCGCCGCCGCGGGCGCCTTCTCCTCCACCGCCAGATTCGCCGCCGACACCGCCGAGCCCGCCGCCTCCGAGCCCACCGGACGCCCCGAGTCCGCCTCCTCCTGCTCCGCCGCCTCCTCCTGCTCCGCCGCCTCCTCGAGCTCCGAGTCTACCTCCTCCTGCTCCGCCGCCTCCTCGAGCACCGAAATCGCCTCCTCCTGCTCCGCCGCCTCCTCGAGCACCGACTCCGCCTCCTCCTGCTCCGCCGCCGAGCCCGCCTCCGCCGCTCGAGCCGAGCCCGCCTCCGCCTGCGTCGCCTCCCGTGGTGGTGGAAGTGCCGCTCGTGTCTCCGCCGGGCCCGCCGCCAGCGCCGGAGTCGCCTCCCCCGCCCTCGGCCCCGGAGTCGCCTCCCGGGCCGAGGGCGGCGGCGCCTGCCGACCCGTGCCTGTCTCGCCTCGCGCGGCTCGGCGACGAGTGCGCCCCGCTGCTCGGCGACGACGAGGGATCGACGATGACGCAGCGCTGCTGCGAGACGTTGCGGGAGATGAACGCGCCCGTTCTGCGGTGCTTCTGCCGCGGCGACGTCTTGGACGTCGTCGGAGATGGGATCCGACCGATGCGCCTGCTCGCGCCGTTCCTGTGCGGCCCGGAACTCGAAATCGTCGAGGGCGACGCGTGTCGGCCGCCGACGCCCGATCCGACTCCGGAACCGCCCGCGACGCTCGAGCCGTCGCCGCCGCCGCCCGAGGCACCGGTCCAGGCGCCGCCCGCGCCGGACGCGCCCGCGCCGCCGACGCCGACGACGCCGCCCGCGCCGGATGCGCCCGCGCCGCCGCCGCCTGAAGCGCCGGCGGCGCCTTCGCCGCCGCCGCCGCCTTCGCCCCCCCCCCCGGACGCGTGCCCCTCGATCAGGCTGCTCGGCTTCGGTTCCGGCCCCGAGCGCAACGAGGTGGCCGTCGGCACAGTCTGGATCGACCGCGGCGCGACCGCTTCTGACCCCGAGGACGGGGACTTGACTGACGAAATCGAGCGGGACGTCTCCGAGCTCGACACGAACGTTCCGGGCGTGTACCGCGTGACGTATCGGGTGCGCGACTCGGCGGGATGCGAAGCCGTCGCCGTGCGCTTCGTGCGCGTCGTGGCGCTCGTTAAAACGAGCGATCCTACGTACTTGAGGCAGCTGTGCTTGCGTTCCGTGCCCACGGCGTCGCTCGCGTGCCAAGGATCGCACTCCGCGCGCGTTCCGTCGGCGCCGTTGCCGGCGTCGTTCGCGGCGTGCTGCCTGGTGGTCTCCGAGATGGACGCCGCCGCGTGCTTCTGCGACGGCGCCGTGGTGTCTGCGCTCGAGCGGTCTCTGATTGAGTCTTCGTCGTCCGACGTATCTTCCACTGTTTCCACAACCTTCTTCGACGCGCTCCGCGCGTTCACGCCGATGGCGTGCGGGTTGACATTAAAGACGGGCGCGGTGTGCACGGACGCGCGGACGCTGGAGACGTTCCTGGTCAACGAGACCCGCGCCGCGCTGGCGCTGGAGGGCGCGCCGGCGGGCGACGAAGACGCCGTCGCCTCCGTGGAGGAGCTCGTGACACGCGGCGGCGCGCTGGCCGAGGATCTGCCGTGCGAGGAGCAGATCGAGACCGCCACCGCGCTGTGCCGCCGGCTCACCGCCGCGAACGCCAGGCCCTTCGCGCCCGCCGCGCGCGATTACGCGCCCTGCTGCGCCGCCGCCGCGCAACTCAACCAGTCGCGGTGCCTGTGCTTCGAAACCTTCGACGCCTTCGCGGAGACGGGAACCGAGAACGAACGCGAGGCGCGCGAAACCTTCCTGCGCCGTCTAATCGGGTTCGCGCCGCTCGGGTGCGGATTCGCGCTCACGGGCTCGTGCCCCGAGGTGATCGAATCCACGTTCGAGCTTCCCGCGGCGTTCGTCGCGGATCCCGACTATTTGCTCGTACGGCCGGTGGCGCTCGTCGAGGACGACGCCGCGTGGCGCGCGTTGGCTCCGCCCGGCGCCGCGCCGTCTCGACCCGAGGACTGGGGCGAGACGGACTCGGCGTACGAAGCGCCTTCTTCGCTCTCGGTGAGAGACGAATCGTCGTCGACCGACGAGCTCGTGCGTCGAACCTGGCTCATCGACGGCGAGAACACGCGCGCCTACGAGTGGGTCGCGTGCGACGAGTACTTCGCGTACGTCGCCGACGCGTGCGCCGACGCGCGCCTCGACGAAAACGTCTCCGCGTACGAAATCACAGACTGCTGCGCTGTGTTACGCGCCGCGCGGAAACGCGGGTGCGCGTGCGCCGGGCTCGGGATCACCAGACTTTTGGCGCTCAACGAAGACCTTTCTAAAATCGCGCGAAGGGCGTGTGGCATTGCGTCGCTCGCCACTTCGCCGAAGACATCCGACGACGACGCGTCGGCGACGTGCCGAGCGACGCTCGCGCTCGTCGACGTTTTGGCGCCGGCGGCGGCGCTGCGGACGCGCGAGCGAGGCGAAGACGATTATTCGTCTTCGTCTTCGGCGGCGTTCTTCGCCGAGAGAAACGTCACGTTCGCGTCGCTCGCGTCGATCGCCGCGCGCGGGACGCCCATCGTCGTCGCCGACCCGGGCGCGCGAGTCAGGGTGGTCGCCGCCGCGGGACCCGACGCCGACCCCGACGCCGACCCCGAGCCGACGGAGTTGCCTCTCGGGTCTGTGCTCGGCGCGCTCGACGCGGACGCGCCCGGCGTCGCGGAGCTCGCCGAGCTCGCCGACGCGCTCGAGCCCGGCGCGTCGTACCGCATCCCCGCGACCGCCTCGATCGTCGCCGACGTCGCGTCCGCCGCCGACGAGGACGTCCCGACGCGGGTGGAGGTCGCCGCGGGGCCTTTGGAAAAAGACGACGCCGAGACCGAGACCGAAAACGGAAGCGTTAAAGTCGTGGTCGTGACGGTTCCCGACCCCGACGCGCCCGTCGCCGTCCCGTGGCCCGTCTCGCTGGAGCCCGCGCCCGCTGTGGCGGACGCCGTCGCGCGGATCGGGATCGCGCGCGACCCGCTTCCGTCCGCGGTGGCGCTCGCCGCGCCGGAGGGCAGAGCGACGCTCGTGCCCGCGCCGCAAAAAAGCGCGCGAGACGATCCGGCGGCGCTCGCCGCGTTCGCCGACGCCGTCGCGGATGCGGAAGGCGACTCGTCTCGCGCGGCTCGGGACGCCGGCGGCTTGCTTTTCGCCGGCGAGGCGTTAAGGCCGAGCGTTCCCGGATTCGGGGACACCGAGACGTGCGTCGAGGACATCCTGGTCGCCGAGGCATCATGCATTCCCGTGCTGGAGCGCGACGTGGACGTGTTCGAGCTCGACCTCGGATGGCGCGCCTGCTGCGACCGCGTGCGCGCCGTCGACGAGAAGGGGTGTTACTGCGACGGCGCCGCCGCGCGCGCGCTCGAGACCACCAGCCGCGCAGACGCGCACCGCCGCGTCGTCGACGCCGTGCGCGGCGCGTGCGGGCTCGACGTCGCGGCGTCGTCGAGGCGGGAAGCCTGCCCGCTGGTCAGACTTTCGTCGGACGACGACGACGCCGACGTCGTCAGCCTGGCGACGTTCCTCGAGACGCCCCGCGCCGCGCTCGTCTCCGCGGCGGGCGAGGCGTACTCGGAAGACGACAACGGATCGGTGGTCGTCTCCGTGGTCGCCGGCTCGGGCGGCGTCGTCTTCGCGATCGACGACGCCGACGAGCGCACGTTGACGCTCCCGAGACCGTCGCTCGCCGTCGAGCCTCAGGAGAGCGCCGAGACCGGCGTGGAAGTCACCGAAAACCTCGTCGCGCGATACGAAAACGCCGCGCTTCCCGGCGTGACGTTCGAGATCGACCCGACCGACGCCGAGCTCTACGGCGTGATCGTGCTCTCCCGAAACGGCACCGCGACCGTCCGCGCGAGCCCCGACGTGGACGAAGAAGAAGGCGAGGCGAAAGGAGAAGGCTTCTTCGCGCTCGCCGTGACCCCCGAGGGCGCGCTCGAGGCGCGCGTCGCCTCCGCGTCGACGGCGGTGCCTCTGGCGGACGGCGCGGACGCCGCCGCCGCCATCGACGCGCGTCTCGGTTTGGAGGCCACCTTCGAGGAGGAAACCGGTCGCGTCGCCGTCGCGCTCCCCGACGGCGTCGTGGTCTCCGCGACGACCGACGCGTCGTTCGGTGCTGACGGTTCGGAACAAACCGAGAGCCCTCCTCCCGAGACCCCGCCTCCGCCGTCTCTGGGCGCGTTCGCGGGGCCGAGCACGGGCGAGCGGGGCGTCGTCGTTCGCGACGGCGCGGTGGTCCGTCCCCCTGAGGGCGAGTCCGCGGCGGAAGCGGACGGCGCGTGCGCTGGCATTCGCAAGGTCAAGAACTTCCTGACCGCCAGCCTCGAGCCCGGCTCGACCTCGTTCACCGTGGTGGGCGCCGTGTCGTGCTGCGAGCCGGAGAACGTCACCGTGCCCGAGCTCGCGGTTCCGATCAAGTACCTGCCCCGCGGCGGCGACGACGGGACCGGGACCCTCGCGTTCGCGCCGCCCACGTCGCCGCCGGAGGCGGAGTGCCTCGGCGCCGTCGTGGTGGACGCGCTCGGCGCGGCGGTCTCCGACGACCTGTGCGGAAAGGTCAGGTTCGAGGCCCGCCCGTACGGCCTCGACGCCGTCTTTTCGGACGTGCGCATCTGCGTGGACTGCTCCATCACCGGCCGAGTCTCGGACGGCGCCATGTTCCGCGTCTCGCACGAAGCCGCGGACACGCTCCGCGCGATGGGGCCCGTGATCGACCGGCTCCAGTGCGACGCGAGCGAAGGATACACGACGAACGAATCGACCCCCACTAACGTCGTAGCCGCGGACGCTTCCGTCTCGCGGTCCCTGGACGAGCGAGGCAAAGGCCGGGGTCTGCTCCAGTTCCTCAACCCGTTCGCGCGCGCGCGCGCGTTCAGCGACGAGCGCGAGGTTTCCGAGTTTTTCGAGCGGCTCGCCGCGCCGGAGGAGGAGACCGGAGCGACCCCTGATGAATCCGTCCCGAATCAGTTCGGGACGGACGACCTCGGCGGTCGGTACGGCCTTCCGCTCGACACCGGCGGCGACGCGTACGCTGACGACGACGAAGACGCCGCGGAGGTGGCCGTCGACGCGGAACCGTTCGTGCCAGGCGACAACGACGCCGTCGGCGCGTCCGCCGCGTGCGAGGACGAGGTCGGTCGCCTGGCCAACGACGTGCAGTGGTGGAGCCGCGGCGCCGGCCCGCTCGAGCCGGGCCTGCCCAACGAGCCGTACGACGAGTACGTCTTCGCGGGCTCGGTGGACGTCCTGGCCGAGAAGAACGAAGAAGAAGAACAGAACGAAGACGCCTCCGCCGGTGACGCGCCGCCGACGGGATCCCCCGCGCGCCTCGCCGGGATCATCCTGCCCGTGGTGTTCAGTCCGTGGGTGCTGGACGAGGATAGCGCCGGCGACTGGCGCGCGGTGCTTGACCCCGCCGCCGAAATAGAGGTTGCCTGCGCCGGCGCAGCCACGCGCCAGCCCGACGGCTCGGTCGTCCCGCGCGCGGGCCCGTGCGGCGGCTTGGGCTTCGCGCTGTCCCCGTTCGAGCCGGAAGTCGAGGAAGGGGACGAGGACGACGACGCGGCGGGTCCCGCCGCGTTCCTGCTGGAGGTGACCTTTTCCGGCGAGCTGTGCGCCGGGTGCCGACTGGTGGGCGGCGGCGAGCGCGGCGAGCTCTTCCGCGTGCGCCACGCGCGCGGCGCCAGCCTGGACTTCGTCGGGCCCACCGTGGGCGCGCTGGAGTGCGCGCCGGGCGGCCCGTCGGGCGCGAAAGTCGAGCGCGTCACCGTTCTCGACGCGTTCGACGCCGCGACGTCCGACGCCGCGCCTTCCGACGCTTCGCCTTCGCCGGAGGGCGTCGTCGCGCAGGGCGAGGACCGCGACGTCTCCTCGTGCGACGGGCGTTCCGGTTTGAACCTGAAGGGCGAGGTTTTGAACGACGGCGGCGAGCTCATCAAGGGCAAGCCGGAAGATTGCTGCTGGGAGTGCAAACAGGACCCGCGGTGCAACGTCTGGGTGTACTGCGAAGGCGACTGCGTGGACTTCGCGTTCCACAGCTGCTGGCTGAAACGCGCCGCCGTCGCCGCGCGCGACGACCCGCCGGCCGCGTGGGCGGCGAACCCCGACGTCCCGTGGACCTCGGGGTGGTTCCCGCCCAAGCTCAGCGTCGCCCGAGAGCCTCAGGCGCCTTCCACGGCGCCCGATCCTGATGACGAGACGTCCGCCGAGCGGACCCCCGCGCCCGCGACGCCGACGCCGACGATCCGCGTGGTCCCCGTGGGCGCCGACGCGGCCGTGACGCCCCCCGCGCCCACGCCGGCGGTCGCGACGCCCCCGCCGGGCGTTCCAGATGCGAGCGTGCCCGCCTTCGAAGCGCCGGACGCGCGCGACGAGGAAGAGGCTCCCGCGCCTTCCGTTCCGCCCGCGGAGACTCAGCCTCCCGCGGCGGCGAACATAACGCTGGTCCCGGGCGAGCCCGCCGTGATCCCGGACAGCGTCATCACCATCCTCCCCGGAGGAGAGACGCCGACGCGGACTTTCGAGACTGAGACGCAGACCGAGACGCAGACCGAGACGCAGACTACGCCTCCCGCGTCCGACGCCTCCGCCTCGTCTACTTGCGGCGAAGACGCCGCGGCGGTGTGCCCGTCTTCGTCGGGTGACCCCCTCGCCGCCGCGGACGTCCGCGGTTCGTTCCAGCTCCTCCGCGAGAGGACGGAGGACGACACGGAAGTCTCTTCCGCGTCGCGTCTGACTCTGCTCCGCCCGAACGAAATCGCGCGCGAGATTTTCGTCACCGGCACGCTCATCAACGCCGGCGACGCGCGCGCGTGCGTCGGGGGACTGGAACTCATATTCGACTTCCCTCGCGCCGTCGTCGACCCCGACACCGGGAACGTCGTCGTCGCGCCGCCGGATGATTTCATAGTGCGGTGCTTCTACGTCGGCGTGCGCTCGCGCCAAGCCTCTACGCCGTCGCCGGGAACGGTTTCAACGCGCGTCGAAGAAGTCGGCGAGGAAGTCGGCGCCGCGCCGCGCGCGTGCGACGACGTCGTGCGCCTTTCCATGACGGATGCGGGTCCGGTGGCGGCGTTCGAGGAAGACGTCTCTTTGTGCCCCGGGTGCTGGCTGGTGGGCGGGCGCGACGGCGTGCTGTTCAGCTGGAAGCACAAGGACGCAGAGAAATTCGCGATGGCCGCGCCGTTCGGAGACGCCGTGGGATACGCCGGCGCGCGGTGCGCCGAGCGCGGATGAAGATGGAACGTCTGACTTTTTTTTTCGGGAGTAGACTTACCTTTCACGCCGGGACTCACGCGCCGGGACTCGGCGCGTTCGCAAACGCGCTCAAAGAGGTTTCTCTTCGAGCGCGCGAATACACAGACGCGAGACGACACACGATGGGACGACGACGATCGACTTTAGGACGAGGAGGACGAGGGGACCACGAGGACGAATCGTTTCGAAACTGCTTTGCTTGTTTTTCTGCATGATACACGATACGTACGACCCGCGAGCGCTTTCGCGAACAAAAATAACACACGCGCGTCAACGCCGCCGCGCCCGGTAGTATCTCGACGGAATACTCCGAATGTCACTGCGAGCTCATGGCGATGGCGTTTTTGATCGCCGGGACCATGGTGTTCATGACCAGGGGCACGTCCACCAGCACGCCCTTCTCGGCGGCTTTGCCGGTGCCCCGCACGATGAGCGCGCGCGCGCCGCCGTCGACATCCTCGACGGAGGCGACGATCTCGCCCACGGAGATGAACGTGCCCGGCTCGCCCTTCGGGTCCGACTGCAGGAACGCCATGGAGAACCCCGTCTCCAGCGCGTCCACGCGCTGCGGCAGCGCGAAGGGCAGGTTCTGGCCGGAAGTCGTCAGGCCGTTCGCCCACTGGAACATCGAGCGCACGAACACCGCCTCGTTCACGGTCGCGGGAAGTTTCGCCGTGCCCAACTGAGCGGATTCCGAAGAGGCGCGGGGGACGAGCGCGCGTCTCGCGGCGACGCGGCGAGCGGAGGCGCGGGGGGGGGTCGCGAGCGCGACGCGTGCGCTGAGCGCGTGGGGTGCGGCGAAGGCGGCCATCGTCGCGGCTCGTCGTGTGAAGAGGGCTGGCGCAACCTCGGGCGCGACGTGTTTCGCGTTGTTGCCTCGCTCGAGGACAACTGGACTTCGTCGCTCAGATCTGCACTGGCGAGCGGATCACTGGCCGCGTTATCGAGATCTTTTCCACCCGTAGCCTCGGTGGCCGATGGCTCACTCCCCGCGTCGCGCTCTCGCCTTCGCCCCCCGTCATGTCGGCCGTGGTCGCCGTCGGCCTCCCCGCGCGCATCGTCGCCCCCCGCGCGGCGCGCGGCGCGCGCACCGCCTCACGCGCGGTCGCGCCCTTCCGCGCCGGCGCGCTCACCGCCGCGCCCGCGCGCGTCCGCGCGCTCGATCGCCGGCCCGCTCGCGGTTCCGCCTCCGCGCTCCGCGCGCTCCCCGCGGAGCTCCCCGCGCCCTCGGTGGTGGCCGAGGTGGCGGACGGGCTCGAGGGCGGCATTCAGTTCATCTACCTCGGGTCGCTTCTGGCGATCCTCGGGTTCGCGGGGTTCATCATCGTGCGCCAGGTGCTGATCCGCCGCGAGCTGGATGCTTCCGCCAAGGCGATGGGCGAGCGCATCCGCGCGGGCGACGCCACCGCCGAGGAGTACTTCGAGATGGGCTCCATCATGCTGCGCAAGAAGGTGTACACGCAGGCCGTGCGCAACCTCAAGCTCGCGGCGGAGATGTGGCAGGGGGACCAGGAGGACTTGGCGCAGATCCACAACGCGCTCGGGTACGGCTACCTCGAGACGGAGAAGCTCGATTTGTCCGTCGCGGAGTTCAAGAAGGCCGTCGAGTTGCAACCGGGATACGTCACGGCGTGGAACAACCTGGGAGACGCGCTCGAGCGCCTCAACGACCGCAAGGGCGCGATGGCGGCGTACGAGGAGTCGCTCGTGCTCGCGCCCGGGAACCAGGTCGCGGCGAACAGGCTGGAGCAAATCAAGACGCGCCTCTCGCGGCTCAACCAGCTCTGACGTAGGAGATGCGTGTTTTTTTTCACTCACGACTTTCTGAGTGTGTTTTAGTGAACAGTCGCGTTTTTCAAGGCGTTCATCTACTAGAGCGTCATACTAAACCGCGTCGTCTCCGCGTTACGCATCGCATCGCGTCGTATCACATTCGCCTCGCCTCCTGCTCTTTCTTCTTCATGCGCGCTTTTTTGTTCTGGAACCAGTTGTACACGTTCGCCTCGTTGATGGGCCCGAGCCGAGCCAGCTCTTCCGTGATCTGCGTTCTTAGCGCGCCGTTGGGCGTGCCCATCCCGGTGGCGTACAGTTCCTCCAGTCTCGCCAGCTGCGTCGCGGTGGGGGTCCAGCGCTGGCCCGAGCCCTTGGTGCCGTCCTTGGAGTACACCGGGCCGGGGTAGTGCGGCTGGTCCCGCGCCACGCCCATGGACGCGTGGATGGCCGTCATCGTGGCGCTCTTCTGCGCGCCGGGCATGGCCTCCTCGGCGCCCTGCTGCACCAGAAGCAGATTCTGCTGGGCGACGTGAGACAGCGCCGCGATCTGGTGCCGCAGCGTGTCCCGCTGCACCGCGGTCATCACGCCCGCGGGCACGCTCTCCGGGACCGACGCGGGGTCGGGACCCGAGGGGTCGGGCAGACCCGCGGGGGCGGCGACGTCCGCCATGCTGCCGCTGGGCGCGCCGAAGTGTGACGAAGACCAAAGGTCAAACAATTCAAAAAACCCGCACTCGCGAGCGCTGCACTTTCGGACTGCACTTTTTCGCCTCTCGAAGCGAATGACCGACCACTCGTGCCTCGCGCCGGGCTCGCGCGGCCACGTCTCCGAGGCGGTGAGTCGTGCCAGCCGCGACGCGCGATGGTGCTCCCCGACGCGGCGCGCGAGGTGGTGGAGACCGAGCTGCGTCGGCTCGGCGCGTGCTCGCCGTGCGTGCTTCGATTCCTCGGGACCCCCGCCGCCGACGCCGGCGCGTACCGCGACGCGTGCGCGCGCGACGCCGCCGCGGCGTCTTCCTCGGGCGAGCAGGCCACCTGCCCGTGCTGCCTCGGCATTCTGCAGTTCGACCCCGACCCCGCGAAGGTGGACGCGAGCGACGAGGACGGCCAGGCGCCGCGCGTCGACGTCGACGGAGGAGGCGGCGGTGGTGCGAAACCTTCGGGATCTTCGTCGGCGCGAGAGGATGCCGACGACGACGTCCCTCCGAGACGGTCCCCGCGTCTCGCGAGCCACTACGCCGCGGGCATGCGTTCCGCGGGCCACGAGATCGCGACGTTCGCGCTGGAGGTGACGCTGCCTCCCTCCATCCCGATGCGCCAAGCCGCCACGAGAGCGCTCCTCGTCGAAGCGCTCCGGGGCGTCTCCGCGGAGAACGCGTTTTCGTCGCCGCCGGCGACGACGGAGCTGCGCGACGCGTTCAGAGCGACGCTCGTCCCCGCGCTCGAGGCGACCGCGATCGATCGCGTGACGAACCGCGTTCGGCACGACCCGAACGCGCCGTTCAAATTCGCGCTCCTCTTCGAGCACGAGCGGTGCCGCTCGGAAGCCGGGTTCGCGACGCGAAAGGCGGAGGAGCACGGTAACCGCGACGGGCGGAATCGCAAGCGGCGCGCGCCGCCGCCGCAGCTGCAACTGGCGACGCTCCCCGATTCGCCCGCGGCGACGTGGCAGCGCGTCGGCGCGGCGTACAACATCAGCGAGAAGAGAGCCGCTGAGGCGTTCACCACCGTCGCGAGCTTCGAGGCGGACGAGTACGCGTCGCGCGCGATGGCGGCGGTGCGAGGCGAGGAGTCACGCGATGTAGTCTCCGGCGAATCACGAAAAACAAACGGCCGCGCGACGTGTCGTCTTTTCCCTTGGCATGCGCCCTGCTACCTGGGCGGTCGGTACCTGAAGTGGAAGCGCGGCGTCCCGCAGTCGCCCTGGTTCGCGGACGGCGGCGTGGTGGGCGAGGGGAGCGTGCAGACGAGCCTGGAGACGTTCGTTGTGAAGGCGTTCAAGTCGCGCGGGTGCCGTCTGAACAGCGCCGGGCGCGAGGACATGGACGTGCGCATGCTCGGCGGCGGCAGGCCTTTCATTTTGGAAGTGCACGACCCGAAGCGACCGGGCGCGTTTGCGGAGGAATCCGAACGACAAGAGATGGAATCGTTTTTGGCCGACGATAACGACGGCGCGGTGACTGCGGTGAACATCCACGTCGTGCCGCGCGAGGCGTACATCACCATGCACGAGGGCAGCGCGGAGAAGCGCAAGACGTACACGGCGGTGTGCTGGGCGAGCCGCGCGTTGAGTGAGACGGACTTGAGCACGTTGACGACGCGTTGTTCGGGTCTGACGGTACATCAGAAGACCCCGACGCGCGTGTTGCATCGGCGCACGTCCGCGACGCGGCCGCGGGTGATTCACGACGCCAAGGCGTTCGCGGTTAAGGGATCACCAAAGTTTTTCCTATTAGAGCTCACCACGCAGGCGGGGACGTACATCAAGGAGTTTGTGCACGGCGACTTCGGACGCACCTCGCCCAGCGTGGGTTCGATTTTGGGATGCGAGGCGGACATCCTGCAGCTGGACGTGACGGACATAGAGATGGCGTTCGGGGGACCCGGGGGAGAGGAACCCGGGGAAGAGGAGTAGATCGGTAGCGGTGATGGTGTTTCGTCCGTGCGTCTACGCACGTCAGTGTTGAACCACTTACCTTCGAAGGTTGAGACTCCTTTCGCTAACTACCGAAGGTTGTCGTTTCGTTAAAAGAGCGGTGCACTACGCGGCGCTTTGAAAAAAAAAAAGCCGTCAAGAAAAGAGTCACTGTTGCGCGCAGTCCCCCGGCGCGCCGTCGTCGTCCCCCCCCAGCGCGGGTCGGACCTTCGCTCGGTCCGCCCTCTCCTCCGCCTCCGCGGCGATCACCTCCTTGGGCTTCCGGTACCCGATGAGCAGCGTGTTGTTCCGCCAGTCCCAGCTCAGCGCGTCGGCGTCCGTCTCCAAACCGAGCACCGCCAGCTCCGGGACGTCGAAGCGCTTGTAAAACTTTTTGTTGGACGTGCGGATGACGATCTTCCCGTCCGCCGGGTCGACGGCGACGGAGTACGTCTCCTTCGGGTACGGCAGGTTCCGCACGCGCCACACGAACGAGTCGGGAGTGTCCTGCGACCGCGTGAACGACGGGTTCGCGGTGGACTCCACCAGCGTCGCGGTGTCCGCGTTGAACCTGCGCGGCGGTTCGCCCACCAGGTACTCCCACTCCGAGTCCTTCCCGAGCACCGTCTTGGAGCGTCGCATGCGCACGAGCAGCTCGTCCGTCCTCAGGTCGAACTCCTCCACCATCTCGCCCCCATCGTCGAACGTCGTGTGCACCTTGCGCCGCGTGCCGGTGTTCACGGACGTGCTGTGCCCGCCCTTGCGGAACATCCTCGCGCGGAGCGGCCGCGCGGGTCAAACTGATGCGCAGACGAGACGACGGAGAAGGTGCCGTGTTCTGTTCCCTCCGAATCAAACGCACGAAGCAACGACCCCGCACGCAAGTTGGGCAAGCCAGACTGGCGAGTGGCGACCGGATATTCCCGTTTTTCGGGACACGCGCACTTCGAACGACTCTCGCCCCGACTCGGGGACAAGGCGCGGCGCAGCGCGGCCGCGGCGGTCGACGGTCCCCCCGCGGTCCTTTCGCCGCGATGGCGCCTCCTCGGTGGCTGTACAAGCCCGTCGGCTCGAACGACCGGCAGGTGACTCGCGCGGAGCACGGCCACGTGCTGCACCACTCGGGCGTCTGGTCGCCCGATTCGCGGTGGATCGTGTACGACACGCGCAGCGACGCGGCCGGGGACGCGTTCGACAGCGCGGAGATCCAGGCGGTGAACGCGACGACCCGGGAGGTGAAGACCTTGTTCAAAGCCTCGAACGGCGCCAAGTGCGGCATGGCTTCCTTCAACCCCGTGCCGCACAAGCGCGAGATCGTCTTCACGCTCGGCCCTGAGAACCCGACCGGCGCGTGGACGTACGCGCCGCACCGCCGACGCGGCGCGCTCGCCGACTGCTCCAAGGCGCTCAAGTTCAAGCAACTTAGAGGAGGAACGAAGGGTGCCGTTGTTTCCGAGACAACACACGATAAGACGAAGAACGACACGAGCGATAACACAAACAAAGCCAAAACCCTGGACGCGCGGGATTTGCTTCCGGACGCGGACGGCGCGTTCACGCCCGGCGCGCTGCGAGGCGGCACCGCTGCACACACATTTTCCCCCGACGGTTTACTGATAAGCGCGGCGTACGAAGACGCTGTGTTGTTACGCAACAACGAACTTCCTTCGTACGCGGACAAACACGTGGACAAAAACTTCCGAAGTATCGCGATCGTCGCCCTGGACGGCAAAGGCGGCGTTTCGGTGGACACCAGCGAGCACCCGAGGAACCACTCGGGCGAGGGGTTCTCGGTGGTCGCCGTGTCACTCGTAGGGGACGGAGACACGGACTCTTCCGCCGACGCCGCGCTTTTCGACGCGAAGAAGCACCTCGTCGCGCGCGCCGGGGACGAGTGCTGGGTCGGGCGGCGCGGGTACCGCCGGAGCGCCGCCTCGGGGGGGGGCTGGCAGGGCCGCGCGTTGACGTTCCTCGCGGAGGTGGACACGGACCCGAACGGCGGCGACGACGACGACGACGCGCGGAGTTCGCGGGGGGGGGAAAAAAACGGACGTGATGGGAAAAAAAAAGGGACCCAAAAGCCGAAGAGTTTCGCCAAGGCCAAGGGTGGTAAGCACCTCGAGCTTTTCGTGCTTGATCTGCCTGTGGACCCCGCGGCGCTGCGCGTGGCGTCTTCGCCGAACGCGCCCCTCGCGGGCACAGTCACGACGCGCCCGCGGCCCCCCTTCGGCGTCACGCAGAGGCGCGTGACGCGCACGGACGCGCGCGCGTATCCCGGGCTCACCGCGGGACCTTCCTCGGCGGAGTCCTCGGCGGCGGCGGCGGCGGCTTCGGTTCCCGATCCCGGCGTCGCGACCAAGGGCAACAGCGCGGGTAAGCTCGCGCTCACTGCTAAGAACACGGGCGTGGGGCCCCGTTTCTGGCCACAAACGTCCCCCGACGGCAGTCGCGCGTGCGTCTGCGCGTTGGACGACGACGGCGTGCCCCAGCTCTACCTGGTGCGCATAGGGGACGATAACACCACTTCGTCTTTGTTGCCGGTCACGAGCCTGCCTTCGCCGGGCGTGCAGTCCTGTTTCTCCTGGTCGCCGGACGGGAGCGCGATCGCGTTCGCGCACGACGGCTCGGTGTGCGCGGTGCGCGTTTCCAAAGGGGACGAGAGCAAGCCCGCTTCGGCGCGCGACGTCGAGAGGGCGGCGCGAAGAGCGCGGCGCGTGCAAGTCGCGCGGCTGACGAAGAAACGCTTCGGGAAGGAAGCGCCGCGGCCAGAGAGCGTCGCGTTTTCGCCGTGCGGATTGTACGTGTGTTACGTGCGCCGCGTGATCCGCAAGGGCATGCGCGCGCCCAAGCTCACGGGCAAGCCCTTCGAGGACGAGGGCGATGACGTGGACGGCGACGGAATCGATGACTGGTTCAACCAGGTGTGCGTCGTGAAGTTTGAGTACCGATTACGCCAGCCGTTCCGATCCGTCAAGACGTTCGTCTCGGGAACCGTCGCGGGAGTGGCGGCGGTGGCCGCCGCCGCAGCCGCGCAGCGCGCGGGAGAGGTGATCCTCGCCGCGCTGCGCCGACGCGCGCTCGCGCGGCTGCGCGCGCAGGCGGGGCGCGCGCTGGAGCCCGCGCCACGCCCGGCGCCGCGCGAGGCGTGGCAGACGTTCGCCAAAGACGTCGAGGCGAGCAAAACAAACCTCAAGGCGGCGCCGAGGGCGGCGCCCAAGGACGCGTGGGCGAGCTTCGCCGCCGAGCGCAAGTCGTGAATCGTGGAGTACAATGTACTCGGTAGTGTACGGAAACATCATAGGCACTATGATAGGTACGCGTGACATTTATTTATCTCACACACTACGTAGTACCACATCGTGGCTCTCATCGTCCCGCTGTTTCTAAACGCAAAGGCGGAAATGTCACAAGAGGTCCAGCGTCTTCTCCGAAAACGGCGACGTGTCTCCGTCGGCGATGGCGGTTAAACCCTCTTTGTACGTCGGGAACGCGAAGAAAACGCCGAGCTCCGTCTTGGCGCGTTCGTTAGAAACGCGCTTCTCGCCGCGATCGTTCACCACGCGCGCTTCGGCTTCGGCTTCCGCCTCGCTCTCGACCGAAACGTTTAACGTTTTTTGTCCGGCGAGAAGCGCCGCCGCGAACGCGAGCGCGACGGCGCGCGGCGCCGGCGCGTCGTCCGCCGCGTTGTACGTCCTGACGTTCGAATCGAAAAACGCATTCGACGACGACGCGTTCGAGTCGGCGTCTCTAAATCTCGCGTCGTCCTCATCGTCCGCCAAACGCGCGCTGGCGCAGAGGATCGCGACGACGTCGCGGACGTGGCACCGAGCCACGAACGCGCGCGAGAAGCGGGAAGAATTCTTCGCGCGAGGAGCTCTCCCGGAAGAGCTCCTCGACTTCGAATCGGCCCGTTTTACGTTTGTTTCGGTTTCGGTCCCGCGCGCCGCGGCGTCGAGAAGACTGCGTCGCGGACCGTACACGCCGCCCAGGCGAAAGACGCGCAGGCGAACGTTTTTGAATCCGCCGGACGCGTTTTCGGAACGCGCGAACGCCTCCCACGCGCGTTCCGCGTCCAGCCGCGCGCGCGTCTTCGCGGTCGTCGGGACACAACGCGAAGTTTCGTCCACGACGTTTCCGAAGTGGTCGCCGTACACGCCTGTGCTGCTCAGGTACGCCAGCCATTGAAGTCGCCGCGTTTTCGGCGTCGCGTTTTTTTGGTCCTCGCCTCCGTCGCGGCGCTCGGAGGAAACGGCGCGCGCGCGCGAGAGCGCGGCGACGCACGCGGCGTCCGCCAGCACGGGGTCTATCGACGACGGCGCCGCCTCTTCACCTGGCCCTTTACTCCTATCCTCCGAGTGGTGGTCTCGTTCCGTCGGCGGAACGGAGACGAGCACGTGCGTCGCGTCCCGCAGCGCGGCGACGCCGGCGTCGTCGAGGAACTCGCGTTCGTCCGGACACCACACGAACGCCGGGATGCCCGCCGCTTCGAGCGCGCGCGCGCGCTCCGCGGAGCGGCACGTGCCCGCGACGCGCCACCCCGCGCGCCGCAGCGTCTCCGCGAGACCGAGGGAGGTGTACCCGAGTCCGAAGCAGAACAGAGAGCGGGTCGCGCCCGTCCTCGGGTCCGACGCGGGCGGCGCATCCAGCGCGGGGGTGGGCGCCCCCGAAACCGCCGCTCGCGAAGAAGCGGACGCGTTACAGCGGAACGCGAGCGCAGACGCGCGTCTTGAGAGCGAAGTGACCCGGTTCGGTGGGGAAGGGGAGCACGTACGTCTCACCGGCGCGGGGAAGCGCGCGGTGGCCATCCCACCACCCTTCACGCACGCCGCGCGTGCGGCGTGCACTGCGTTTTTCTTGGCGGTGGACACGCGGGCACCGGGCAGAGGATTTTTGCCGAATTTTGTTCGAACTCGATTTGGGACGAATCGGTGCCATCGCGCCAACCGACTCACACCGCCCGGCGCCATGGTGCTGTTCCCTGATGCGCCCTCGGCGCAGCCGTGGGAGCTCGTCCTCGTGGACAAGATCTTCCAGAAAGGCGGAAACGGCGCGCAGGGCATCTCGCGTTTCCTGCAGAGACACGTGCGCTCGAGCGATGCGACCCCTCCCGGGGCGATTCTGCGCTCTGATTTTCGACGCACAATCGCCGAGCTCAACGTGGCGTGCGACGAGGCGTCGTACGATGCCGTCGCCGCGGCGTGCGCGTACAAGCCTCCCCGCGGTGGCATCGCGTCGCGCGACGACCCCACCCACGCGTGCCTGTCCGTGCGCGAGCTCGCCGCGCGCCTCGCGAACATCGCGCAGAGCGGCTCGGGCATCTCCGCGGTGTACGCGCCGGTGGAGAATTCGCCCATGACGGGCTTCGCCACCGCGCGCGTGCCCGCGTCCACGAGGCGCGAGGCGCGCGCGAAGGCGTCCGGCGTGAACGACCCGGACTACTACCCACCCACGCGGGGCTTACCCTCGTCCCAAAGAGCTCCCGCGGCGTCCTCCGACCCGAACAACATGCTCTACGACAACCCCGCGGGCGGAGGGGACTTTGTCGGGTCGCCCGGACGCAGAGAGGCGCTTCGTCTTGAAAAGAACGAAGACGAGTTCGAGTTTATAGGCTCGCCTCCCGCGAAGTCGTCGTTCGACTCGCCCGGCCGCGACGGAAAGCAGAGCGGCATGGGGGGATTCGGTAATTTGCGCATCGACGTGCCCGGGGACGACGAGCCTTTGGTTCCCATGTCCCCGCGCTCGCCGCGAGGGATGACAAGGCTGTCCCCCGCGCGTGGGGACGGATTCAACGGCGACGCGCCGAATCGCGACGACGCCGCGCTTTTGTCGCCCGACCGCGCCGCCATTTCCAGGAACGAACAACTCCGGGCTCGTTTTTCGAAACAAGGCGTGGTGAGCGAGAAGAGCGTCACGCCTCTGTTCGAGTATCCCAGCGAGCACTTCGCCAGCCACGCGTTCCCCTCGCTCGACACCGTGGAGGCGGTTGAGGAGGCGATGCGCGCGGCGCTGCTGACGCGCACGTCATCGCGCGCCGCCGCGATGCGTTTGGTGGCGGGCATGCATCCGCAGGGCGGGCGTTTGCGTACAGGCGACGTGTTGAACCTGGAGCAGTTCAAGCTCGCGATGCGCCGCGTGAACGTCATGCCGGCGTCGGACAAAGTGACGGAGGCGGTGTTCCGGAAACACGACCTGGACGGGAACGGGTCGTTGGATTACCAGGAGTTCATCCGGTACCTCATGCCCTCGGACTTCGAGCCGGTCTCGCCCAGCGTCTACCGCGCGTCCTACCCCGGGTACACTAAGGCCGCGCCGGACCGTAGGAGGGCGGAAAAGAGCTTCTTAACACAAAATCGCGAAACCGTGACCCCCGCCGGCGCGGTGCCTCGCGACCGCGACGCGCGCATGCACGCGTTGGATCCGCGCGACGCCAATTCCGGCAAAGCCACCGCGGGCGCGCCGACGTACGAACACGGCGCGTTTATTCAAGACCCAACGCACGATCTGACGACTCGGCGAGCGGAGGCGGCGATGCTGGACAAGCTTCGCGGCGAGAACGGCGGCGACGCGACGACGCGTCATTTCGTGGACGCGTTCAAGTTTTTCGACGACGACGGCGTCGGCGTCCTGGACGTCGTCGGGTTCCGGCGCGCGCTGCGGCGGCTCAACGTCGACCCGAGCGAATCGTTATTTCGCGCGCTCGTGGCGAGGCACGAGACGGCGCCCGGTTCCGGATTGGTGGATTACAGAGCGATGGCGGCGCGCGTCGTGCCGCCTTCCGCGCAGGAGACGGAGGGGAGGGAGAAAGCCGACGGTCGCGTGGGTGAGCGCTGGGGCGCGGAAGGAACCGACCGGCTCTGGGCGGGTTACGACCGCGTCCGCCTGGAGTCGTCGCTGGCGAAGCTTCAGGAGCCCTCCGTGTTTGACCGCGGCCGCGCCGGGGACGCGGGATACGTCCCGCTCATCTCCGACATCCGGGAGCTCGAGGCGCTGCTTCGCGAGAAGACGCTCGAGCGCACGTCCAACTCGGGCAAGGGCGCGCGCGCGTGGTGGAAGTACTTCGACCGCGACGGCAGCGGCGCGATGGACCGCGGCGAGTTTGAGACGGCGATGGCGCGGTTCAACATCGCCGCCGCGCCAGAGGTTGTGGAGGAGATCATGCGCAAGTACGACAGCAACGGCGACGGCGAGATCGATTACTGCGAGATGCTGCGGTGCCTGGTTCCCGAGGGCGTGCGCGACCGCCAGCGAGACACCGTCGCGTCCATGCGCAACATGCGCCACTTCGGCACCAGCGACGTCACCGTGGAGACAAGCGGCGGTGCTGTGAAGGCGCCGCAGCTGACGCTGGGCGCGCCGCGCCCCGCCACCGCCGAGGAGGCGACGCACCGCGTGTCCGTGTCGAAATTTCAGAGACTGCTCCTCGAGTGGATGCGCGCGCGCGGGCGCGGCTTGGCTGGTCTGCGCAAGCTGTTCCGTCAGATGGACGGCGACGGCGACGGGTGCCTGGACCACGACGAGTTCACGCGCGGGCTGGCGATGATGAACATCCACCCGGACCCGGTCGACCTCGCTGCCATCTTAGCGCGCTACGACGCCAACGGCGACGGGTTGATTCAGTTTGACGAGTTCATCGCGCGCGTGCTTCCCGAGCACGAAGTCCCGGGGTACGAGGAGGGCAACTGGCAGTCCATCGCGCACCACGACCCGAAACCCGCGAACATCCTGCCCACGAACCAGGGTCTGTACGCGGTGGACTTCGACAACCTGCTGCAGCAGAAGATCATGTCCAAGGCGGACAAGATGGGGAGCGCCAGGCAGGTGTTTCGCGACCTCGACTACGACCGCAGCGGCTTTGTGTCGCCTCAGGAGTTTCGGAAATGGCTCACCGCGATGAACTTCTTCCCGGACGAAGACGCGTTCCAGAAGCTGTGGCGGCGGTACGACCCCGAGGGGAAGGGGCTCATAGACTACGACCACTTCGTCAGGCGAGTCACGCCGAGGCACGACCCGACCAAGTCGGTGTTTTAGAGGCGACGAGGAGCGGAGCGCGAGTCCTGTAATATGCCTAACGGTTTCCGGGGTATTTCCACGTCCTTGCGCGATGCGAGTCTCAACACCCTTCGCGCGCCGTTTCCTGACTAAATGCTCATAAGGGTTTATGCGTTCACGCATCTCCTCGACGATACAAACACTTTTAGCGAGTACGAGCCTCCCTCGCGCGCACACCCGCACAGCGCGCCTAGGCTCGCGCGGTAGGCCGGCGCGAGCGCTGCCCCGCGAGACGCGCGATGACCTCGAACGGCGAGACCGCGGCGTTGCTCGGCGTTACCCCCGGACCGGGTGGCGTCCACGCGGACGCGCTCCCCCCGAGATCGACATCGAACAGGAGCGCGGGGAGACACAAATGGACGTTCGCCACCCTGACGAGCCTCGCGCTCGCCGGTCTGTTCGCCCTGGCCGCGACGCGGCACGAAGAGTTGCGCGCCGCGGGCGTGGACGTCGATGACACCGCGGCGCGCGTCTCCCAACTCCCCGACTTCGGCGTGGACACGCTTTCTTTGACGAGCGTGATGGAGCGTCTGGGCGTGAACACCACCGCGGGCTTGACCGAGCTGACTGTCGATTACGCGGGCGTGAAGATCACCGGGAACGTGTACGCGAAGCTTTGGGACGAGCCGTGGTTACAGCGCACGCCTTTGATCACATGGCCGGAGTACATGGACGGGCCGGACGACCCCGCGCGGTTCACGGTTTTGATGTTCGACGCGGACGCGACGTTCGGGATGCAGGGCGTGTCCGAACACGAGGGGAAGCGCGATCAGACGTTTTTGCTCGCGCTCTGGACGGATTGTCAGGGGGGCTCCACGGTGCAGTGCGGCATGCAGTCAAACATGCGCGCGAAGTACCTGATGCCCGCGCCGCCCGCCGAGGACAGCAGGCACCAGGTGGTGTTTCTGCTGCTGCGGCAGGGCGAGCGCCCGGACGGACTACACGACGTGCGCTTCTGGCTGCGCACCGACCAGCTCTACCGCCGCGAGAACCGCGTGCACGAGCTCATCGCCGAGAACGGGCACCTCGAGCCCAAGGCGATGACGTACATGTGGGTCGACGGGAAACACTAGCTAGCGAGTAGAGTGCGAGCGGTCTTATGATGACGCGGTTTCGAGAGTCGCGAGTGTACGAGTAGGTACGAATGTCATCGCCGAGCGCGTGTGTATAACACAAAGTAGATATGCCAAGAGGACACCGAAAGAATACGACGGCTCGTCGTTACGATTCGCGACTTCCGCGCGATACTATCCACGTCCGCGACGCCTCCGCGTCCGTGAGACCTCTCTCGTCTCCATCACGCGAAGGGGTTGTTCTGCTGTTGCTGGGGAGGCTGGTAGGGTGCCGCCGCGAACGGGTTCGCGGGCGCGGGCTGAGCCGGCGCCGCGAACGGGTTGGCCTGCGTCGGCATCGCCGCGAACGGGTCGCTCACCTGCGCGGGCGCCGCCGCGGGCGCAAAAGGGTTCGCCGCCATCTGCTGCGGCGCCATCTGCTGCATCTGAGGCTGCGAAGTCCCCATCGCGAAGGGGTCGGACATCATCTGTTGCTGCTGCATCTGCTGCGTCTGCGCCGGCGGAGCCGGCGCCGCCATCGACGCGAACGGGTCGGCAACCGCGCCGGCGCCCTGGCTGGGCGCCGGCGAGAACAGCGTTTCCATCTGGTGGCCGTTCGCCGCCACGCTCTGCATCATGGTGTCGAAGGTGACGGACCCGCCGACGGACTCCGGGCCGGCGCGCGTGGGCGAGTGCGCGGGGGGGGGCACGGGCGCCGAGAACGGGTTCTGCGCGAACGGGTCGCTCACCGGCGCCGCCGCCGCCGCCGGCGCCGAGAACTGCGGCTGCGCGGGGGGGGCAGGCGCCATCCCCGGCTGCGCAAACCTCTGCGCGTTCGCGTTGGCGATGGCGTCCCCGAAAGCGCTCTGCCGCTGCTGCGGTTCCGGGGGGTCCCGCCTGTCGTGCGCGGTGTGTTCGTAACGGGGCCGGTCGAACGAAGAGCGCTGCGCGGCGTACGATTCGTCGCGCGCATTAGGGGACGCCGCCGCGCCGGCGCCCGGTCGTCGGTTCCCGAGCAGCTCCTTTCTGAGGCGCGAGATGGTCTGCGTGAAGTCCCGGGACGTCGTGGGGTTGAACTGCAGGACGTCCGTGAACGGTTTCTTCTCCCCCGGCCTCTGGTTGAACTCCAGCGCGAGCTGGTACACGCGGCGGTTGTCCTTGACGACCAAGTACACCTGCTTCAGGTCGACGATCTTCTTCGTCCACTTGTGCACGACGAACCCGCGATCGTCAACCTTGACGCTCACGATGAGCGCGTCCTTGACCACGATCAGGCGCGGGTACTTCTTCGTGGAGAACGCGCGGATGAGCGCGTCGCCGTGCGCCTGGAACGACGATGGGCGGGCGGGGAAGCGCGACGGGAAGGGGGAGGTCAGGCGAAAACAGGCCGCGCGCGACGAAAAAAGGGTCGGCGGGAGGCGGGAAGAGCCAGCGCGAAGGGTCGCGCGGATCCGGGTGGGGCTGGCGCGCTGCGCCTCCCGTGCCAGGACATCAGCCCGGGACGTGCCACGCGGTTCGCCGTACCTTATTGCACTCGAACACTTGTCCGCCGAGGTCGTGGAGATCGGTGATGGTCATCGTCCTCCCCCGGGCGATGTCCTCGATGGTGAACTCAGAGCGCATCATCTCGCCCGAGCCCCTGCACGGGATCCGCTACGCGCCGAGAGTTACGCGCCGAGAGTCGCGCGCCTTCGTCCCGCGACGGAAAGAACACGGGCACGCCGCTCCGAGCGCCACGGGTCTGCCGCAACGCGCGCGACGACGGATCTGACGCCACGAGGGGGGCAGTGCGTCCCCGTTGTGCGAGCGACCGCCGCGCGTACCCGGCGTCGGTCAGTTTCTGGGTATCCATGCGGCACACGCTTTTTTGACTCTTGATGCTTTCCACGGTTCCCCCGTCATGATCAATCAGGGCAGCAATACAGGTCTGACGCGATCTGCCACGTGGTGTTTTTTATTTTCTCGTCTCTCTCACCCTCTCACCCTCTCTTCACGCGCGGTTTCTGGACCTCGACCCCCCGATCGCGATCACGGCGAACATCAACGCGCCGACCCCGCCGAGGACGGCGACGGGCAACCAGACGGGCATGGGCTCGGACTTCTTCGAGGGACGGGGCGATTTCTTCGCCTCGGGACGAGGCGACTTTTTGGGCGCGGGTTTCGCCGCCGCCGCAGCCGCCGCCGCCGCCGCTTCCTCTTCAGCCTTCTTCGCCGCAGCAGCCTTGGCGCGTCTCTTCGCCAGCGCTGCTTTCTTCGCCGCCGCTTCGTCCGCCGCCACCTTTTCGGCGGCGGCGGCGGCCTGTTCCGCCGCAGCCTTCTCCACCTTCGCCTTCTCCGTGGCAGCCGCCGCCGCCGCGGCAGCCTTCTCTTCCGCGGCCGCCTTCGCCGCGGCGGCAGCCTTCTCCTCCGCGGCCTTCTTCTCCGCGGCCGCCTTCGCCGCGGCAGCAGCCTTCTCCTCCGCGGCCTTCTTCTCCGCGGCCGCCTTCGCCGCGGCAGCAGCCTTCTCCTCCGCGGCCTTCTTCTCCGCGGCCGCCT